>Ga0179593_1443474_pt1 | contig 16342 bp, 13 predicted proteins | sample CZODoug2_1_08_16_FD_185931 | JGI IMG/M metagenome (GOLD analysis project Ga0179593, IMG submission 185931) | Vadose zone soil fungal communities from Angelo Coast Range Reserve, California, USA - CZODoug2_1_08_16fungal (PacBio error correction) | ecosystem: Environmental > Terrestrial > Soil >... | reverse complement strand
GGCTGCCGCTTGCGTCGAGCATCCAGAGGTTTTGACGCCTTCCACGCATGTTTTTCGTCCCTCGTTCTGCCATCCTTTTTGAGTTACGTCCTATCCCCGCTGAGAATGGACGATTACCTCGCTGCCCAGTAACGAGGCCATGTTCATGGTCATTGAGTCACGACGTTCCCCGCCTTTTTTGCTCGTGTCGGATTAGGTTACGACAACTCCTTTCTGCTTCCGATGCTTGAAAGTGTTTTGATCGCTCTCCATCAGCGCCTCCGGGGCTGCAGACGCGGCTGATATCACTTTTTTTCCGTCCGTTCTCCGAGCGAAAAGGTCTTTATCTTCTTTTCGTTTTACCGTTCTTCGTTTCCCCCCGTCCGAGTCTTACGCTATTCTAACAACGTGCAGTGCGTTTCCATCAGCCACTTTTTAACGTTTTTTAAACCCTTTTCCTTTGCGCAACTCTGATATCTCCTCGGACTTCTTCCTGGCGTCCAACGCAGCGCTTCTCTCACCGATAAGAATTTTCCGCTGCGCCCAACCAAGGCGTGGATTGCCCGCGTCGTCGCCTCCACTCTCCTTGGCACTGCCCCGGAGTCAGGCAGTGTACGTTCTTTTGCTGAGGGAGCATCTTCCCCACGGTGCGGAGTTTAAAAGGCCTCTCCTTTTAGTCTGTTGTCTGAGCTCTCGTCCCGCGCACCTGGCTTATTCTATTTGCGGGCTGGAATAAGAACCCGACCTCCTCTAACCCGCTCCTTTTTTGTGACGTCCCCCCCTCATGACTCGCTTGTGTTCTGTCCACGTGGTGTCTGGAAATGTCGCCCTTTCCCCTTTGGACCTTTCTTGCAGCGGACCCACCTTAGGATATTGTCCTTCCGGCCTTTGCTCCGCTTGGATCTCCGCTCTTTGAGATATGATTTTCCACGCCTCATCAGTCCATGTTTCCTTTCTGATCAAAACGCATGCCGAGCCGTGGCCGAGCGTTTTTTGATTTTCGCTTTGCCTCATTGCCGTCCCAGCGTATGCTTCTTTTTACCAGCTGCGCCCCCCTCGTCTTGCTTGATGTTTTTTTTTAACTCTTCCCGATGCCTTTGGTTAGTAGTTTTTTTGTTGCCCATGTTCTTTTTGCTGGCCGTCGAATTCCTGCCTCGATCTTCCCTGTTTAAATGTCGCTTTTTTCGTCCTTGGGTCGGAGTCCCGTTTTAGCTTCTCTTAGTGCTTAGTTTGGATATTGCCATTAAGTGGATACCTTTTTCTTTCCGTTGCCTTTTTGCCAAGCGCGAGCTTGTTTGCTTTGTGGCACGATGAGAAGGAGCGGTCCTCCTCCGCAGCCTCTCCGAGCGTATGGGAAAGCGTTTTGCCATAAGTTTCATTCTCCCGCCCTTCCCGGCTCTTTGCCGCTTCCCGTCCACGCTGGCGTCGCCTCCCCTTTTTCGCACGAATTTTATTTTAAATGCGGGAGCTTTCTTGTCTCCTCCAAAAATATGTGTCCGTATGGGTTCCCACGTGCGTCGAGTGTTTTGAGAGCTAGGCGCGCTTCTCGCTTTCAGCGTCTCGGGGGCGTGCTCTGTCGAGTGCCGAGCGTGCCTTCTTCCGCCAGAGTTGACTTGCACTTCTTTGCCTTTTCGCGCGTGATTTTCGCTCTCGATGAGTTCCGCGCTTGGAGGTACGTTTGTTGAGAGCGAGTCCTTGACTGTTCCGTTGTTGTTGTTCGTTTTCCTGGCTCGCTTTCACCAGTTTATGCGCTGCAGGATGCGTCTCGCGCTCATCGCTGTATGACTTTCTTTCGTCTTTGCTCATGGCGCGCGCTTGTTTCCCGTCCAGCTGGTTGCCTTGAAGGCGCTTCTGCACATAGTAGAGTCTGCGGCATGTTTCTGTAACTTTTCTCTCCGCTTGTTCTCCCCCCCACTGCAGTTTCCCTCCTTTTAAAAACCATGTTTTGCCTTTCAAATATTTTGTAGGCGCTTCGGCCGCCGCCTTCCTTCTTCTTCCTCTTCCTTGCGGCACTGCCGCGTCCCGTTTTCTTGCCGAGCGCGTTTGAGATGGCGTTCTCCTTCTAAGTGCTGTTGCGGGATTCCTGAGCGTCGTAATCCATTTTCCTGACTCTGGCGCATTGTTTCGATAGTTGTTCAAGGTCCTACCAATCACCCCCCTTGACCTCATCTGAGAGATTTGGCTCTGCTAATCCTTGTCGTTTACTTTCCACTATCGCCTGATCCTACAAGCGGTCGCTGCCCTTCCTGCACCCCACCTGATGGCTCATTTTTTTGGGCTTACTTTTTCTTCTTGCCCTCTATTCCAAGGCTGTGCCGTCCCCATGGCGCTATAAAGTCGTACTCCCTTTCTGACCCACCCCCCGGCTCAGGGATCCCGTTGTTCCTACTCCTTTCCACACAATCGTCTGCGCTGGGTCGGCGATTGTTTTTTTTTGCAGCTTCGTGTGAGCAGCTGCGATTTGCTTCTGTCTTCGAAAGCGCTTCAGGCTCGCCGGCTGGTGTTTATCGTTGTTCGAGAAAGGTTACCCTGTTGCCTTCCTGGTTTTCCCAATGTTGATCTCTTTTTGTTCTTTTATCAGGCGGTCATGTAACTTTTACAGCTGTTTCCGGTTTCGCTTCAAGGCGCTGCGTGCTGAGCTGAAGACGTTTGTGGAACCAGGCTCTCTTCCCCCTAAAGTGATTCTTACACCCCGACTTAGTGTGGTTGTTTTATCGCCGCTTGACAGTTTTTTTCGGCCTTGGCTTTCTGATAATTAGTAGTGCAGTTTTTTCGTCGATCTAGTTCTTCAGCTCATTTCCTTCCCATGTGACTCAGGCAATTAACACTCCCTCTGTATGCCCTTCCCCCTGCCGACTCCTGCGCCCACTTTGGTCCTTTCTGTGCGTTTCTGGTTCGGTCTTCCCATGTATTTTAATTTTTCAATCCCCCGTTCTGGTTGTGTCATTCATGCTATGGGATCTGAAGGGGTTTTACAGTTAGCGTGCTGCGAGTTACGCGTTTTCGGTATCACTTTTTCCTGCAGGCTTTATCGCTTTTTTCTTTTGCCGAAACTTGGTTGCTTTCCCCTTTTGCAACACTTTTTTCGAATGCGCATTCTCCTGACGGCTGTGACGCTCCAAAATTAATTGATTACTTCTCCGACTCTCCTCTGACCGTCAGCCTTTCTGGCCCCCTAGTGATCGTTGCGCTGTTTTGGCCCCTGGATTCGAGGCTGCCGACGATCCTTTTCCCCTTTGTCCTCGGGGTAATCATATTGGTTTCTCCCCTCGCCGGTTTTTCTATGGCGGGTGTCGCCCCGTCGCTTTTTACATCCTGATGGCCTTCGTACTGCGATTTCATTCTTAGTCTTTTGTCGGAAGTTTCATTTTGAGGCACCAGCCGTCTATGTTGGTCTTTTCAACCCGCTCTCTCACGCTTGCCCGGGAGGACGCTTGGTCTTTGAGTATTGGCTTCTTTGCGGCACTTTCTCCTTTATTCGATCTGAGCTGTTTTCGTTTATTTTGGTCGCCTCTACTTAAGGAGCGACGCGGCATTTTTTCCGCCTTGAAATGGCTCCCCTTTTCCTGGTGCGGGATGCTGGAGTCGAGGTCTCCGCCATGGCGGAGTCTTCTTCAGCTCTCTGCGCGCTTCCGGCTCCCTACGGCGTGAGCGGCTTGCCGTCCGGGCGTCCCTGTTGTCAGATGGTAGATTGTTTTTTGAGGCTCTTGGTTTGATCTGTTTGTAATTGTGGTCCTTGGAAGAAGATGGTTCGTTCCTTTCTTTTTTCGGATGTGGCACCTGATGTGTTTTTCATTCGTTTATCTCTTTCGAGGATTCTATTTCTCCATCTCTTTTTGCTATTTCGGAGTTGCTTGGTGGGTGGGATCCGTTACTTGGCTGGTGCGATGATCTAGCGTCCGTCGCTGGTGTTATGCGACTCGAGCCCAATGATGGTTCTAGGCTTTCAAGACACGCGTTTTTTTCAATGTGGCCTTATATGCCGGTCTAGTCCTGATTCCTTTGACGCGATACCTTGAGGAGGTTTTCTTTGATCGTTTTTCCCACCTGCTGCATTGAAGCTCCCTTTGGCCTGTTGCCTTCTTTTTCTCCGGGCTGCGTTCCGCCGTTCTCGCGTTGTTGCCGGCAGACCTCCGGTCGGAGTTCCTCCTTGGAGTTTCAATCATTTTTTCTTTAGTCAGTTTTTATTGATCTGTTTTCGGCCTCCTCTTCTTTTTGAGATATTTTTCCTTACGGCCTACCAGGCGCCCTTTGCTTGGCGCATCTCCCCAGTTGAAGAATGGTCCCAGCTAGCCATCCCTCTTCCGGGCGGTGCGATCCCGCACCTGCCAATCCTTGACGGAGCTTGATCATAGCGGGCAGTCAGCATTGATCTCTCTCACCGCAGTCGGGTCACTCCCCTTCCCTCCGAATCGATCTGCAAACGGTCCTCGGTCTTCTGAGGAGGGCATAATGAAGCCTTTTAGAGCCTTCTGCCGCTGTCGTCTCCGGAAAACCTCGTTTCCATGGTCATTGTTTTTTTGTCCACCTCTGACGGCTTCCGCGACAGATCAGAGCCGCCCTCAGCGTAGGTCCACCCGTCAACGCTCAGCAGAGTTTTTTTAACCTCTTCCGAAGCCGGCGTGCTCGCTCTTGTCTCTTTGCTTTGGCCCCCGTCAATTAGCGTGCCGTCTCTGGTCTTCCCGCCTCTCTTTCGATGAGCATTTTCCTTTTGTTATGAGGAGCTCTGTAAGTCAGATAACAAGAGCGCTGTTGGCTCGAGCGCTCGCTCTTAGTTGTTGCAGGGCCGCGCTGAATGCTGACTTAACGCCCGTTTTTTAGCGCCCTACTTTAGCATTTCTGCATTTGGCTCTGCGTCTCTCACTTAGTCTCGGTTCCGCCTTGTCCCGTGCCCTGACGTTCGCGTCGATTTCCTCTCGGGCGCAGCTAGTCACGCTTTGCAAGTTTTTATCTCGATCTCCTTAGCGTTGCTTCTCCCCCCCCAGAGCTGTCCAGTGTGCGTTTCTCTTTCCTCCGTTTTGACGACTATCCTTGCGCATTTCTGTTTCCGGCCTTTTCCGGACTTTGATTCCGTCCGCACACTCGTCCGTCTTCAGCAGCTCGGGTTTTAATGATAGGCGAGACCTTCCGCTTAAGCTCGGAGGATTCGTTGAGCCCCATCTGCGCGCCGAGTTTTTTGTTTTTCGAGAGTTCCTACCCCTTCCTTCCCGCTAGGCCGAGCTGATCCCTTTTCTTGCCGCCGTGATTTCGAAGTTTCTTAAGGCGGCGTTACGGGTTTTTTCCCAAAATTCCAATTGCTTTTGAACAGCGGTCGACTTTTCTGCTCCAAAAACCTTTTTTTCTCTGCCAAGCGTTTATGGCGGAAATAGCTTTTTTCACTGCCTTCAACTCCCTGCGTCTTATGGTCCCGAGCGCTTCCCTTCTACACGCATCGACTCGGCAGGCGCCATATAGCTTCTCCCTCCCATGCGGTCACGCCGTTCCATTCCAATCGCCTTGCTATGCCCGGGCCGTCAGTGTAACCTTTTGAAGGAGGTCGTTCTTCTAGGCATGCCACGTTCTCGGTTTTTTTTTTTACTTTTCTTTTTCTAAGGGTGAAGCATCTTCCACTCTGTTCGAAGTGGGTGGGGGGTTGGAAGACCTGTCACTTGAATAATCCGCTTCAAACCCCCTCGCTCGCGGGCATACGAACAAGACCACGATTCCCTCGCTTTTTTCTTTACGTTTACTGTTCGGCCATGTTCCCGTCCCCCCAGCACTCAATTCTCAGCCTCGCTTCAGCGCCCCCTTTCGGTATACGGCAATCTTTTGGGGGCCGGCCATTGTTTTCACGCTGGACGATCTTCTTCTTTTCTTATACTTCCACTCCCTTTAACCTTGCGTGAGCACCACGAACCAGCTTCTTCCGTTCCAGGTTCCCTCGTCCAGCGTTTTTGTCTTTGCGCCCCCTCGCCCCGCTCCGCATGCGCGCTTGTTGCTTGAGGCGACACTATTACGATCGTGGTAAGCTTTGTCAAGCTTAGCTTGCTCCTGACGCGGCGCTTCTTCCCCTGCCGACTTTCGGCTCGCCTATTTGTCTTCTTTGTTTGTGGACCTTTCTCCCTCGCTTCTTCGCGGTTCTAGTGTTTGCCCCTTTGAGCGCACGGTCGCCTAGCCCAAGCTGACTGGTTTCGGTGCATCGCTTATGTTTGGTGGGTTTTTGTGTTTCGTTGGTTTTTTGTGTTGGTTGTGTGGTTTCTTTTTTTTTCTTTTTTTTTTTTTTTGTGTGGGTGTGTTTTGTGTTTTTTTTTGTTTTTTTTTTCTTTTTTTTTTTTTTTTTTTTTTGTGGGAAGCGGTGATTGGTGCGCCCCCTCAAGCGGCCCTTCCCTTCTGAAGCGATGTCTTCCCGGTCCTAACCTCCGGTTCGCACGGCGACGCGGTCTTTCACGTCCCTTTTTCGCCGTGCCTTCTTTTGCGTCAGGCAGCTCTCTTGGCAGGGTACGCTCGCTTCCCCCCCCTTTCGCGGAGGTCGGTCCCGGAGTTGCGTGGGGTATCTCAGAAGCGATCTTTGCACTCCACGCTGAGGCGGGCGTTTCCCCATTTTCCTGCACGCGCTTCTCGCAAGCCTGACCTTTCCACTTCTTTTCGCAAGCCCCTCTTGACCTTTCGAGTCAGCTATGAGGTTCCGACGCGGCACTGTTTTCGCACGAACTTTTGCTTTTTAGTCTTCCATCTATCTTCGTTTTCCCCTCCGTGTTTTAGAGATAGAGGGTCCTTTTCTATCCGCGCCTTCCCCGCGTCGTCTTCATCGCGGACCGTTCCGCGCTGGAGTGCATGGCGCCGCTTTGTCAATTCACGTTTTTGGGCTGTACTTCCGGCTCTCCACATTTGGAGACCCGCTCCCCGTTGAGTTAGTGCAGCGGATCTGGTCCTTCCCCCAATGTGTCCTCCCTTTGAACCCCTCGTTCCATAGTTCCTGCCGTCTGCAATTCCCCTTTCTGTCCGCGAAGATTATCCGCACATTTCCCGCCCTTTGGTTTTCCTTTCTTTGTCGTGCCCTTTTGTGACCCGTTGGAGAAGTTCTTCTGATAGGTGCTGCGAGTTACCATCTTTTTTTGGCGCACTGGGCTGCTGCCGCCTAAGAGCATATGGACCTCTCCCTCCCTTCCACCCCCTCCTGCTTCCGTTTTTGTCGTTCCGCTTCTCTTCCTGACATATCGCAAAGTAAGCTCCCACGAAATTACCTCCTCCCCAAAGGAGCCCTTCCTCCCCTCGATGCTTTCGTCCATTTGTTTCTTTTTTATTGATGCTTGAAGGGTGCTTCTCGCCCCTGTTCTCGCATTCAGTGTCCCTGCTTTCCTCGTTGTTCGCCCATCCCGCCACACTCGAGCGGGTTTGCGACGGTTCTTTCGCCTCTTGATCCCTCTTTTGGTACCTTGCGGCGTTTCCTTCCTTCTCCTCTTTTGTTCATCTTGTGGCGCCCCCCTATTCCTGCTGTTTGTGGGAAAAGGTATTCCTCTTCTTTTCTATCGCAGGCGGCGGCAATTTCCGTCCTTTTCCGTATCCCCAGGTTTCCTTCATCGCTGCTGGAATCATCTTTCTTTGTGGACATTCTTACATGTTGCCACCCAATTTCTCACCGCTGAAGTAGTGCGTCTGCCAATTACTTCGCCGTGTTAAGTGCTTCGGAATATTCTTCTTTCAGATGCAGCGAACGTCGCGCCCCCCATTTTTTTCTCTGTCATCACCGGAGGGACTCCTCGTGTATTTCACTCCGTAGTTTTAAGGTCCGCACCCCACCCACGGCGACACTTCCCTTTGAGGCACGGTTCTTTTTCTTTCCGACCCGGCTCCGGGAAAGTCCACGCTGCTGTGATTTTGGTTACTCGCAGGGCATCGACGCGAATCGATGCCGAGGTAAGCCCGTGGCTGGAGCGCTGAGTACGTTCTCTTCTCGTCCCGTCGTTCGGCATCCGCTTTGTCATTGATGTTTCTTTCCCTTCGAAACACATTTTTGGCTGAGAGGGCGGCGCACTCCCCCCTTTCCTTTCAAGTTTTCGCGACCTTCCGTTTTTCATGCACTATTGACCGTCTAAGGAGCCTTTGTCTTTATGCCGCTCTCTTTCTAAGTTCAGGGCCTGATGCCTCGCTTTTAGGCCCGGAGGCGCCTGCCGTCTCTCACCACGTTCCTCTTATGCTTCTCCGCATTTTCTACGAACATGGTGGTCTTTCTTTTTCGTACAGCCGTGCATCCTCCTCCTCTTTATCTATTTCGTTCACGTCCTTTCGGTCTTTTGTTTCGGCTTCCCCCTCCCTACGGCCTTCAGAGGTCCCGTATCGTCGCCGTTTTTGCGTTACCGTCTCTCTCGCTGTACAGGCCGGCTGATTCCTCTCTTTTGTAGGAGCTACTTTTCACTATCGGGCGTCTTTAGGAGTCAGAGGTTTCGCTCTCCTGAGAATGAGCTCTCTGGGGGCAGCGCTCGCCGAAGTGCTCCACACTGTCTCCTTTCTCGCGTGATGGGCTGCTGACTCCCTCTTACTCGTTTCCTGTCTGAGGCATGAGATTGTGACTCCACCCGAGCTTCTCTTCATCTTTTGTTATGCATGCTTCGGCCTTGGGCTTGGGTCTGCTACTCTTCTTGCGACTCATTTTACTCTATTTCTTGTCGGGGGAAGCTCCTTTTTTCGTTTTCAACTGTTTTCCTGCCCTGCCATCACCAGCTATTTTTCTCGCGACAAGTTATGTATAGCTTCGCGGATTCTCCAAATTTCTTCCCACCCTCTTCTTATGGCTGCTTGACTTCTTTGGACTCCGTACGATTCTTTTTTGCTTCGTCGTCCTTCGGTTGGTTGCTTTTTTCGTCCGCCCCCTTTAAAATTATGGCTGGTACTGGCTCTCTTTGTCCTTCCTTCGGCGTTTCTCCCTTACTTCTGCCTTGGTTCTCCTGGCGCTTACTGTATCGATTATACCGGTTTCGTCGGACTTGCCCCCCTTCCCGTTGAAATCGGCGCGTCTACTCTTTTAATTTTTTCTACAGGCTTGAAGTTTCCGTCTCCTTGGTTTGGCTTACAACCCTCCTCTTTGTAACCGTGCTATTGGAGGAACATTCTTCATTGTTTATTCTTTTCCTGACTGGGCGCCCTTGAGCCTTTATCCTTATTCGGTCCTCATATTCCCCGTTTTTTTTTTCTCTCTTCCCGCCTATAATATCAGTCCCCTTCTGGGCCATCCCTCGAAGGATTTTATACCGTTACCTCCGAAAGGAATGTAGTTGGGGCATCCCTCCCCCACTCACTGGCGATAACCGCGCTCCCCGGAGCGCCAGCATCATCCCCCCTTTTCTTTCGACGATCTTTCGCAGTCCATAGGGTATGTAACTGCTTTCCACGTTTTCCGGCTCCGGGATTGAAGACAGTAATTTCAGACCGCGTCGTCCCGCCGCGCGTGAGGCCACTCCTCTCCCCTCCCCATGGCGGCGCCCGCCACGCGACGGCGGCCCTTCTCTTTCCCCTTAGCCCTCAGCTAGGCTCCGTTTTTTCCACGCTCCCCAGCGGTCTTCTTGAAAACGATTGAGTGGCTGCCATCTTCCGAACTGTATCCCTCCCTGGCGATAAATCCCGGCCACAGCAGCGCGCCTCCCTCCTTTTTTTCACTTCCCGCTTTCGCTGTCAGCAAGGCCGTCGCCGAAGATTAGCCCTTTTTGTCCCACCGCCCCTTGCCTAAGTTACACTAACCTCTTCGAGGTCGACTATCTCGATCTCTTTTTTCCTTTCAGTTCCATACGCCTCCCCTCGCGACGGCAGTGGCTCCCTATCCCCCTACTTCTGAGTGTGCATTCCCTTCCCGGCTCTACCTTCTCATTTGCTTTCTACTCTTTCGCTTCCCCCTGGAAAGCGACTGAGACTAGCTGACATGCTTCGGACTCTTCCAACCCTCCCCAGTGCCCCGACGCGTTTCGCGCGTCCCTTCCGCCATTTTCCCCCTATAGCCCTCCTGGCAGTCGTTCTCCTTCCTTCGCGGTTTTGAAGCCTCAGACGGCGCTCGTCTTTTACTGCCTGTGGGTGCTCTTCCCCTGACCCATCTTCGTCCTTACGATGAAGACGCTTTCCTCGATTTTTCCTTATGCTCGACTCCATCACTGCGACTTCCAAAGCTCGAGGACGGTGTATCCAATTCTTATGCCGCCTATGAGTCGTGTGCTTACCTCCTTTGTCGCAGAGAGGATCTCTCTCGCCGTTAGTCTTTTTGATAGATTCGGTCCCTTTCGTGAAATCAGTCGTTTCTCTGCGCTTCTGACCCCAAACTGTTTTTCCTCCCAGTCGGCTTTAACTCTCGATGCGACTTCTGTCAATGTCCCTCGCCTCTAGCGTTGTGACTCCCCGCCGTCGCCTGAGGCTCCCATATAGCCTCGCTTCAGGTGCCGCCCCCCCACACCCCAGAATTTCCTTCTTCGCAGGTCCCATACCATCCCTTTTTCTTCGGCCAGGTATAGTCCCGTCTTTCGGCGCCGTTCCTGCAAACGTCGCCAGGTTTGCTCACTTCAGCTTCCGTTTTCCTCTGCCGCGTCTTCTCCTCATGCCCTCTGGTGACCTCTACTCCTCTCTCCTCCAGGCACGTGCTCAGAGTGCTCCACCCGCCCAACTACTTTGCTCTTGTTCGGCTTTCAGTTTTTCTTGGTCTCCCATTTCCCCCCCCCTCGTCCCTTCAAGCGATTCCCAAGACAATATTCCGCGTGGTGTTTGTCCTTTTAGAGTGCATCATCCTTTGGAATTAACCTTTCGCTCTTTTCCTTTCCCCAGGGACCTGTGTGCCTTTCGGACACTTTTCCTAGCCCGCGCTGCTCCTTTCTCATTTGAGACCTCTCTCCTACGCACCGCCTCAGATTTGTTTGGCGACCCAAGATTCCAGATTGCCGCCTTTCTTCGTTTCCGCTTCTTTCGCCGTGCGGCGGTTTGATCCGATTGCAGTCCCTTTCCTTCTAGTGCGACGATTGATGTTTTTTCTTTTTTCTTTTGTCATTTCTCCCTTCGGCCGCCTGGGATTTTCATTTGATAGTGCAGATTGGATATCTACTACGCGATCACCTCTCCACGCTCGCGCTTTTCTTCTCTTTTTATAGGTGGTCAAATCTTCCTGAGGCTAGTATTTTTCTATACGAGGGCAGTGCTTTCCTTTCAATTCATATCTTTTCCTCCGCTCTTCTCTGTCTCTTACCTGTTCACCCACGCTTTTTTCTTTGCGCTCACCTCTTCCAAAATGCTGCCTTTTCTCTCGGATCCGGCTTCGCTAGTTCTTTAGTATGTGTTCCAAGTTCGTGATTCCTTTTTTCTCGAAAGCAAGTTCCCTTCTCACTCACTCAGCTACTGTTAGCGGGTCATGCCTAATTTATTACGCCCGACCTTCCTTTTACCGATGCCGCCAGTGTTGCATTCGCATCGATGATCTCGCCGAAGACCTTTCCCTCTCCCTGTTGTCCTTTGTGAGCGCTCTCTACACACTTTCCCATCCTCTGGTTTGTTGATCTATCAGGTTCTTCTGGCGGTCGTTATCCGCCCAAGGGTGCTGCGAGCGCTCCCCTCCCGGTCTACCTGATACCCTCCTTTTTTGCATGTGATTTTCAACGTCACATTGCTGGGGGCGCGAGTTTGCGTCCATCGCGTGGAAGCACGTCCCTCCTCAGCTTCGCGACTTCCGACTGTTTACAACTCTTTTTTTCCCCTCAGCGTTTGTCCGAAGGACCCTGACACGATAAGCTCAGCTTACCTGCCTCCTCTCTCCAATTTATTCCGGCGACGATTTTCTCTGACCTTCACCTTCGCAATCCCATACGGTTGAAGTGTCTTCTCAGTCTACCTGTGTTCCTCTATTCTTTCACCTTTCTTCGTATAATCTCTGAAGTTTCGCACTTTGCTGGAGAAGCGCCTCGTCCACCTCGCTCCCTACTCTATTTCTCGTCTTGGATCGGAATCTTTTTTCCTCACACGCATGAAGCAACCGGCCGATCGGCTTTTTCTCCCACTTCGATGCCGAGCTCCGGCTTCCTTTTGGTCTCTGCCCTATGCCCTTAAGGCGAGGCGTGCCCGCGCCTTCATGCCCTTTCCCTTTCCTGAAGTGACAACGGCCTTTCTTTTCGCATAAACCGTTCTTTTTCCGTGGTCCGTCCTCGGGTGTTCCCATCTTTCCCTTTGCTGGACGTATTTCCTCACTTACCCGTCCGGTTGCGCCCCGGGTCTATGTGGCGTTAGCGTGGATGGGTGGGACCTCTTTCTCATGCTCTGAACGATTTCTGCGTCCCGCCCCATTCGGCAGCCCTTCAATTTCAGGCTTTCTTTACATACGTCCTTCCTCCCTGCCTCGTAACTTCCTCTACCTTTTCTTTTTTTAGATTCTTCCGCTCGTTTCGCTTCTTTACGTCCATTTCAGCGAACTCCAGCCTCCAGTGCTCTATTTTACCTACTGCGTGTATCCCGGGAATATTAACTCCGACTCGCGCTACCTTCCAGTATGGACCCTCCTCTCTTTACTGACTTTGTTCTATTTTTCACTTTCCCCCTCTTTTATTCAGCCTTGAACTTAACCCGATGATTTTTTTGTGGTCTTCGCCTTTCCCTCATGCGGCGTGGCGTTCTGTCCCCCAAGTGGAATGCGGTTTTTTACCTCTGCTTTCCGCTTACCCATTCGTTCGCATCGTTCTCTTAGAGTTTACGTGTAAAGTCGACCGTACAGGTTGGCTGCTTGGGCGGATGCCGCCGATCTCGCCTTCCTTCAAGGCTGTCCACTCACTGAACTCGTTTTCTTATGAATTTCGATAGATATCGGATGCTAGCGCATCATAGTTTATTCCTAGCGCCGATTGGCTCAGGCTTCTTTCTTTTTCTACCCCACCATGGGTTTTGTTTTTCCCCTCTTGGTTTGGGCTCCACTATCTCCGATTGAGCTGTGCCTTGGTTCGTTATGTCTGCCTTGATAATTACCTGAAAATTTCCTCTTTTATGGCTTTCGTAATTCTTTCTTCTCGACCTGTTGCGTACGTCCTTTTCTCCCTAATCTTCATCCTTTACCGATTGTGCTTTTCCTTCTTTCTTTCCCAACACCTTGTCTCAATTTCTGAAGAATTCTTCCTCTATTATCCAGACTTCCCCGATCGATCAAGCGTTTGATAGGTCGTCGTATCTCTCTCTCTGGATCCTCGAGCGCTCGCCTTCCCGTTCGACGCGCTTTATTCCTTCCCTGTCGATTTCCCTTCATCCTTTTTTTTTCCCCGTATGTAGCCTCGTTCTAGCTCTCCTTGAAGGCGTACTTTTCCTCATTGTTCCCTGCTCGATTCATCTCCTTTTCTTGAATAGAGAGGAGCCTCCTTTCTCTTGTATTTTTCTTTTTCTTTTAGCTGTTGCGCTCTATTCCCTTCTCCTTCATCTCCTGCTCTCGCTGGGTGGCCCCCATTTCATAGCATCGTTTTTTCACGATGATGTGGACGCGTCACCAGCATTTTGTCTCGCTCTGACGTTCCTTTCTCCGTTTCTTCGAACATCGTTTTCTCCTTCCTCCTTGTGATTTTCTCTTTTCTCCTTTGGACTACTCCGCTGGCAGGATGGCCTTATTTTCCTTGCCTCTTTTGGATCCTCGTCTCACATTGGAAACTGAGGCGGTGGGAGATAGTGTTCCCTCCTTGCTAGTTTTCCGCCCTAATTCTTTTTTGCATTCGCCTTAAGTAATGAGGGCTTTCCCGCGTAGCCTTATCGGCTTTATTAGGCAACTTTAATTAGTTCTGTATCATCCCTGCTTCTTTCCCTTTGCGGTTTTCCTTTTTTGAATTGCTGTTGATGCTGAGCCTTCCATTTTCCTTTTCTTCGATCTTCTTTTTCTTTGACACTACTTTCTCCTGGTTTATGAGCCTTATATTATCCTTCTCTCTTCTCCCTCCTCCCCGTGTTTTTTTTCTCTGATCGCTCCCTTATCAGGGTTCCTTCCTAAAACAAGGGCGCCTTCTGGGCTCTCTCCCTCCCTCCCTTGAATAACCCCCCCTGACCTTCACCCATCGCCTTCGAGAATGCCCCCCCCCTCGCCAAGATCGTCGAGTCACACTCCTCTCCCACGGATGAGCTCCCTCTCAGCTTATTTCACTCATTCTTTTTTTCAAGACACTCCCGGACGAATTCCTCTCGGCCCACATGCGCCCATATACGGAGATGAAGCCCTCCCGCAGCATCTTCGCATCCGCTCTCTCTTCTGCACTTCTCACCCTCCTCCTTTTCTAGTCTCCTAAAAACCGCCTTTCCCCCTTGTTTCCCCCCCCCCCCCCCCCCCCCCCCCCCTTCCGGCCGCGTTTCCCGAGTAAACGCAGCCCCATCCTTTTGCTGCTGCTACGTCTTTTTCGTTGCTCCTTTTCTACGAACTTTATTCCTCTCGACTTTTGTCTTGTCCCCCACTCTGAATCTTTTCACACGCCCCGCTCCCCCGCCGATCTCGTCTTTATTTCCCTTCCCGGAGTTCCTTGATAGGCGCAGCCCCCCCAAATCTTCCCCTCTCGGCCCCCGTCATCGGTACACCCATCCTTCACGAGGCGAAGATCGAGGCTCCGCGAGTCGTCGCTGTCCCCGCTCGCACAAGGCCTCCCTTGCCCTTTATCTCTATGGCGGTGTTACGTCACGCTCCCTTTACCCGCCATTTTCTTCGTTTCGTCGGCTACTTCCTGCACTTGAATTCTAGAGGACCCCCTTATCCTTCGTATGCCCCCCTCCTGCCCATGCGTCTTTGTTAGAAGCGAGAGTTCCTCTTTTTGCTCACTCCATAGTCCTGGCTGGCCTCCCTTGCTGAGGTGAGCCTTCTCCTTTTTTAATCCTTCCTATGCGGGTCGTTTTTGAACTGATTCGTCTCCCACACCCGTTTTGAAAAGGTCTCTCCCGCTATCTCCCGGATCCTAGGCCCTTTTCATTTCTGCTTCTAGAAAATTCCCTTCCCCCCCCTACACGTCCCCCGGTTATTATTTTTTGATGCTCTCATCCAAGTTTGGATAGGGCATTCTCTCCTCCTTTCCTTGCCTCCCTCGCTGTCAAGCGTGCTTTTGAAGTTCTCGATGCAAGTAGCATGCTGGTTTCAATTCCCATTTGTCGAACACCGTCCCGGTCTCCGCTCTTTCCTCACAACTGGTTTTTTAGTCCTCCCCTCAACCTTTATTCAACTTCCCCTGCTCGGAACTATTCTAGCTCCTTCTTACTTGTCTTTTCACTGTCTCCCTACATACTTCTTGCGAAAGAATGACTCCTCCCTGCCTCCCATACCAGTATTTCCCCCGTCATCCCCTCAGTGATTTTCGTCTCCATGGCCATCCCCTCCGCCTCATTATGGTCGTCTGCCTATTGACGTTGTTGTCTCTTTCCATTAATGTTTCCGTTTTACTCTAGAGCACCTTTTTTTTAGTCTATTCCTTTCCCTTGTCCCTACGCATATTATCCCCTGATCACATCTAACAATGTTGCACTGTATCCTCCAACAACATCCTCGTGGCTGCTAGGTCACCCCTTTTCCGGTTCAGCCATTAATGTCTACGCATTCTTGTATTTCATTCTCATCCTCAATCAAGTAAACAGGATACGGAAGGTCTTCTTGGTTACGCCCCGGTTAACGAGGCTCTGACGTTTTTTCCCACGCCTTTCCATGTTACTTTGAGTGCTGAACGCCCTAGCTATTACTTCCGTGTTTTGATGAAGGTCATCGGCTGTTATTCTGACTCCACCCATCTTACTCCCATCTTTTCTCCGACGCAGTCCAGCGACGCCTTTTTCTGGTGAACCACGCTTCTCGCTTTCAGTGTTCTCTCCTGTTATGATTAATGGCGGACTCTTGCCCGCTCTGCATCGATGACATTTCCGGCCATACTGCGGCCCGATGATGTAGTTTCTTAGAGGTTTCGCATATGCGGCCTTTACTCTGGATCTTCGGTAAGGGAGACTTCCTACTTCTCCCCCGTCTTAGATGTTTGTGTGATGGTGCGGTGACCCTCTTCCGCCTTATGGCTGCTCCCGCAGTGCTCCTGGCAAATATGGTTCTTTTTTAATCGCTATTCCAGGGCCCCCTTGTCTTCTTCCCTCTGCTCTCCGACTGGACGCTTCACCTACAGTTGCGTCGCCGGCGTTGAGCTAATTTTTTGTTCCATCTTCTTGCTTCGGTAAGCTTCCTCCCAATAGGGCGGACTTCATCTTCTTCTATTCAGTCTCTTTTCCTCCAGATGCTCTTTTAGCTTGCGCTTCGTGCTATGGCGAGGGACTTGTTCTGCCGCCCGCATTGACTTGCCCCCTTTTTTCTTGGCCCTCCGCCACGCTTTATATTTCCCGTCCTTCCCTCTTGCTCGGTTCCTCCCGCATAGAATTGGTTCGAGTCGCA
>Ga0179593_1349194_pt1 | contig 16344 bp, 17 predicted proteins | sample CZODoug2_1_08_16_FD_185931 | JGI IMG/M metagenome (GOLD analysis project Ga0179593, IMG submission 185931) | Vadose zone soil fungal communities from Angelo Coast Range Reserve, California, USA - CZODoug2_1_08_16fungal (PacBio error correction) | ecosystem: Environmental > Terrestrial > Soil >... | reverse complement strand
ACTATCATCACCTCTTTCCCTTTCTTGTTGTCGCACCGAAACGTTGGATGTTCGTCCGATTTTTTGAGGAGTTCAGTCTTCGCCTTCTAAACTCTAGTTACGCGTCCGTTGTCCCTTGTGTCCACCTGAGGCTTCCGTGGTTCTTCCCTCAGATCGTTCAGTAGAACCCCTTCGGGTCCCATACTCATTCCTTCGATTTTGCACCTCACGCGCTTTATTCGCCGGGCTGCAACGCCCGTTCCTAGGCCCACACTGTCTTTATGGCGCCTTACTCCCGCCTGCTAGTTTTGTTTTTTACACTTCCTTGACGCGTTAGTTCGTACGCCCGTTGCTGTATCTGCAGTAGACCGCATCTCTTCTCCTCCTCATCCCACTTCACCCGTTTGCACTCACCCCTTCCCATTTCTTGACACCCCTTAGTTTGGTTAGGCACCTTTAGGGCCTTTCCCGGCAACCGTTCCCTATCTCTCAGAGCATTCCGTGTCCATGTGACTTGTCCCACACGTTTATGACGATAGGTTCTCTCCTCTTGGTTAAGTTTTATCTCAGGCGTATGACTTCGAGCCCTTTGGATGCATTTTAATGTCCAGTCCACGCGTTTTCCGCCCTCCCCACACAGTATTTCATCGGACAAATCCCTTTCTAGTTTATACTCACATATCTCTAACCCCCTTATCGTACAGTTCCTATTTCAGCAGTCCTCCCCCCCCCCCCCGCCCTCCTGGTTGACTGCAGCAGACGCCTTTCTTACTTCGTAACCATTTTTCGATCTTTGTACTCTACGTTGGTAACTTTGGCTTTCTTTTTAGGACCACTGCCCCATTCCCTCGACCCTCCATACGCATCCCCGACGTACCGTTGGCCTGAATCCTGTACATACAGAATACAGATTAATACCAGTCACAGTCCGGCCTTGGTGTCTTCCTTTTTCACCGCCCACCCACTTATCGAAGCGCGCGCTTAGGCCGAGGGGACGTGTGACGCGCTCCGGTGTCCGTCCTCTGATCACCGGCCGGGTTCCTTGACATTCTCTGTGACAGCTCCTCCTGTGGCTTTTTTTCTCCTCCGGCTTGACCTTGTTTTGTTTTTTATTTTTTCTGTTTTATTCAGTCCCCTCCGCTCGGTGATCGCATTGCCCTTCCTCTTGGGCGTTTTCTTTCGGGGAACCGCCGTCCAGTGGCTATCTATCCTTCTTCCCTGCCGGTTACGGTCACCGCCTTGATAGATTTTTTTGCTTTTTTTTTCCGAAAGATTCGAGGGCAAGTCCGTGCCGTTACGCTCTCGTCCGTTCTTTCCTCTTTCTTTGTCCGGTCTTTTTGATTAGTGACCGTGCCGTTTTTGCCGTCTAGGTTTTTCCCCTGTCTTCTGCTCGTCCTTTTTTAGTTCCCTCCGCTTATACTGGTTGTCTTCGGGCCTTAGAAGAGTCTGCGCCGCACTACAACCCTCCCGTCGACCCTCTTGCGCTTCCGCGCCCGACCCCCTTTTGACGCGCCGCTCCCTACTCCTTTGTGGTTGTGAGTTTATATCTTTCACCTTAAAGTATTTCTTTTGTTTTCTCTCGTCGTCTTTTTACGCGTGCTGACCTTACTTCATCCCCAACCGGTCCAATACACTTCACCCCCTTTTCCCTTTGCCCATACTGCGGGACCTCCTGAACATTTAGCTTGCCCATCACTTACTTTGTGCCCTTGTTCTCCCCTCCCCACTCCTCCCCGTTGAGTCCTCCTGCCGGAAGCATGGGCTAACTTACCGCTGACCCCAAAACCCCCCCTCTGTCTCCATCATGACCGTTTTGTCTTGAACATATTTCTCTTTTACTTTACCTTTGTATTTAACGGAATTTTTCCCCCTTCCTATACGTCCGGCATCCCATCTTCTAGACATTTACTCGTTGCCGCTTCGGCAGTCTCTCTGACCTGCTCCCGCCTCCCTTTTGATCCCCAGGGGTAATCTGGGTTTACTGCTCATCAATCGGCTGCTGCCTTTCCCAATGGGCTTTATCGTTTACGCTCAGCGGTTCCGGGATCACTCATACCCTGTCACGACTGGCGACGGCCCGTAGTCCATTCCACGAGATTTTCTTTCTGAGACCTCCATGTCCGCGTAATGTTTACATTTATCTTTGATGTGTTCCTCCTTTTCCCTTTCTCTGTCGGTCGACTTCACACAGCCTCATAGACAACAAGAAGGGGGCCGGAATGTGACACCACCAGTATACGGAATTCCTTCACCTTATTCTCTTGCGCGCAACCCCTTTTTTCTTTTCCTTTCATTCCGGTGTTCCGGATAGTCTTTTGGTGCAATCCCTCTTTTTCTATGTGATTCGTCGTGAGCGGTTCCCTTGCTCCCTTTTTCCTTGCGATCAGCAGTTCATCGGCCTGTTCCCACCAGTCTTTCCGACGGATTCGGCTGCTCCGGCCAGTTTTGACTGTAAGTCCCCTTCGGTTGACTCGACCTTTCCGTGCAAAGGACTATGCTTTTTTCTTTTTGTTACCCCAGCTTCCCCTCATCGCTCCTAAGTTTTTCACCGAAATTGACGGCTCACGAACGCTTTAGGGTATGGCAAGTCCACACACACTCAGGAGTCTCCCCATCCGCTGGTTTACGTTCATTACTTTTTTTTTAGGACTCAGACCCGTGCTGTTTAATGTTGCCCCGGTTATACTCATGTCTGATGCCGAATTTGGCACTTTTCCTGTGTGAACTTTTTGTACTTCATGTTCCCGCCGTACTTTGAGTTCGCCCGTCGAGTGATAGAGCCCACTAAGGTTTTTCCTGCCTCTGACTGCAGACGTAATGTCGGCTAGACGTCTCGTCTCGGTTTCCCGGTTACAGTTGTTTGCATGCTTTTTTCCCACTGAAGACGGTCACCGCATTTGAAACTTTACACCTGGATGCCGTTTGGTTGTTTTTTTTCTTTTCCTTCGGGTCCATGCTTCTTTCTGTGGACCCGTCGCTCTCCCTCTCTCGGCCGTGGATTCCGGTCCCCCAACGGAAAATGATTTTGATAGTGTTCTCTTTTTGCGTAAGGTTTCCCCCCGTCTATTGATTTCTCTATTCCCATCCCTCCCTACTGGTGCTTGGGGTAGTCAAGCCTGGTTAGTCTTGGCGCAGTGACTGCCATTTTGCCATCTCTCTCCTGCCTCTATGCCAGAATATTGCTCCTTTCCCTATCGGTGCCCCATCCAGCGCTCTGCTGATCAGACTTGATACAACGACGATAGGCCCATTTTGTCCTTTTGTGTGTACTTTTGGCGTGATTTTGCCCTTCGACTGAACGTGGACCTCCTTTCATTATTTATTATGCATCCCCTTCATATTCCGTAGACTGTGCCACAGTGCTTACCGGTTCTATGGCACTAGCGGTACAAGTTCTCGGTGTTTTCCTAGCACTAAAATTTACTCTCAGCCTCTTTAGAATGCCACAGGCTTCCTCTCCATGGAAGTTTGTCTTTCTGCTTTTGCGCGACTGGCACCCTTACCACGCCGTGTTGCCGATAGGTGGTTAGCGTGCGCAGTTCATCTTCAAGATCTCCTGTCTGTTGCTACAATTTTCCTCCCCCCTTCGCTCGAAATATCTTCTTTTTCCTCCGTTTTTGAGAGGGATCGGCTTTTCGGCCTTTTCCCACGGACTCGACTCAATTTACGTTTATGTTGCAGACACCGACTATTTCTATCCGAGGCCCTTCTTACTTTCCCCGACTTAGCCTTTTTCCCCCCCCCGTACTGCTCCTCTGAGGAAAAAGAGCGTCAAAGTAAGCCTCCCTCTTTCCAGTGCCCCCGTACGCGAATTTTTTTGACCTCAGAATGAGGTGAAGAATGTTCAGGATAGCCTAGCAACGCCCCGCCCCTTCAGCCATCCTTTTCCTTCTTTTCTCTCCATTTCCTCCCCTCTCCACTCGGATGTAAATCAGGCCGAATCGTCGATACGAAAGATTTAGTTAAGCGCGTTTCCTCAGGGATTCCCGGGATTTTTGTATTTCTATTTTTGCGTCTGCCCTCTGGTTCCGGTCGCTCCGAAGGTCGTACGCGTACGAGGTTCCCGCCTTCCCCTTTTGGGCGGTCCCTGCAGCTATAGCGGTTTACCTTTCACTTCAGCGACTTTCCCACCCCCTTCCCCCCCTTCCTCGTTCTGCTTGTTTTGCCGGTCGGGGCAGAGTCCCCGACCCCCTTTTTTTGCCGATCCCCAAGACTCCTCTGGGCCCTGGTCGTTTGCTGCCCGCAACTAAAACACCTTTTATCCGTTGGCCGAAGTTCACTGTTTTTTACTAATAGGCCCTCGTCCCCATCCGTCCCGGGTCAGTAGGCCACAAATCGCTCCAAAAAGTTGTAGTGTTTGCTCATTACTCGGCATATTCCGTCTCCCCTTCTCCCACTTGTCATGATCCCCCCACACACGAGAGATGGGGTAGCGCTCCCTCTTCGGGCAAGAAACCAATGGAGACTCCCTATCACTCCATCCTTCTGATCCTGAAAAACGTCAGCACAGTGCAGCCGTGAGCAACCCTTTGTTTTGTTAATGTTAGACTGGAAGCCCCCCCTTTTCCACTAGAAAGCTGGTGGAGTACGGTTTTAATTCCCGACTTTCCCTTTTGTGCCCTCCTGAATCCGCTGAGATGGGGTGTCCGGAAAAAATAGCCCAACTGCAGGCCTTGAGAAAAGGCCCCGTGAGACCCCCGACTCTACGTAAGCCGGTTTTCGTAACTGTTTTAGTTCCTTCAACCGAACTGGTGTTTTTCCCCCCCCATCCCCCACCACCGTCACTTTCTTCCACCAGCTAAGAAAGAAAAGACTAGTCTCTCCCATCCCCTTCGTTGTCCATTAACGATCTCTGATTCATCTTTGTTTTTTAATTGTTTCTTCTCTCTCCCAAAATGGTTGCCACCTGCCTCCCAGTTTCTCGTCCAGGCTTATACTCGTTTTACTCCTTTCCCCCCACACCTTCTTCTAGGATCAGTCGGCAAGATCACCGGCGTCCCCGTATCCATATTCGAAGCTCGTAGAAGATATCTGATCGTCCCTAAAACTTTGCTTTTCCCAATCCACCAGTCGGTCACCGGTAAAATGGTCGGTTATGGCAGGTGGTTTAGTGTCTCTTCCCCTTCCTATTTTTTCTTCCATCCACATTGTTTTCTTTCCTTTTTGCGGCCTGTGATGACTCCTCTCGTACCTAACCCTGACCGATCAGCCATAGACCACTGTTTATTACAATTTTCTCGCAGCTTCTTTCTAGATTTGTCTCGTTAGTCTGCTTTTGTTTTTCGGGCCCTTGACCCTCTTGAGGTACTGCCATTGCCCCGCCTTGCTTTTGTTCCTCGTTCCCGAGGATTGAGTACACGCGTTCTCTCGTATCCCCCCCTTTCCGTTCCTGTCCCCTTTCTTGATTATGCCTTTCCTTCCTAGTCCCTTGCTGGCGCAAAGAGAACCGGCGAAGTTCTTTTATCGCCCCTTTGCGGAGGTTGATGGTGTGTTGTGATTTTTGTTGTTCAGCTTCATTTTGTAACTATTGTTTTCCCACGAGGCATTGGAGTCCTATGTTTCCTATGCCTTGCACCTAGGGTCTCAGGTCCCCGTGCTAATGGTCCGACTCGTTTCGGTCAGGCCACGGACCTGTGCCTCTACCGAAGTCGTCTCTTCAGCTTGTAAGATTTTTTTTCTCTTTCTCCCGGCCCCTTCCATTTATTGGGAGTGGTGACTTCGCAGGCGGACTGCTATCCCCGTCTGTCCGACCTGGTACTTCTCTTCAACAAGTGTAATGTTTATAAACCTGATTCTGGCCCTATCTCCCCGTAAACTGTTCCGACCCTTGCCCCCCCTCCCCCCGGCTACCCTCACGAAAGTGAAGTAGAAGTCTGACAGTCCCGTACTGCTAGCACTCATGACAAGCTACCTACCACCCTCCCCGCGGAATGAATGTGTTCAATCTTAGTTAGTTCCCTTCTTTTTTTCGATGTTACCTACTTTTTTTCTTCTGGTCAACCGGTGAAAGGCCTGAATGTCGCCTCTGCCCCTCTTCTTTCCTACCACGCCGCCTCAGAAAGCAGACAAAGTTCGGCACCCTTTTCTCTTCTGGAAAAGTTTTGGGGATCCTTTGGTTATGAGGCCAGAGCCTGCGCCGGCCCCTCCCCCCCATGCAATGTTTCGAGAGACGCATGTTTTCAACTGCCTTCCGCTTTGGAGTCCTCTTTTTTCCTACCTTTGACCTCGAACGGTTTACCTGTTTCGTGCTGTCCCGCGCAGACAGTTCTCGCGGCGTGGATTAAAGCACATCAGCGCGGTTTTTCTCCTCCCCCTCTCTCGGTTCCTCTTTTTTTGGTTTTCTGATAAAATCTCTGCCTGCCGGCTACGTGCTGGCACATCCTTTCGTTAATGACTGTGTTCTCTTTTCTGTCTCCCCCCACCTTTTTTTTCCCCCACTATCTCTTTTAAGTATTTGTAAACGATCACGCCCTCCGGGCTGTCCTGTTCGGGGTAGAGACTAGTCCAATGTTTACCCTTTCGTTTACCATCCCCCCTTCCCCCAAAGGATTTCGTTCTTTGCTTTCCCCCGGTGTGGTTTCCCCGATCCAAACTCACTCTGTTTACAGGCGGCCAGAACCCGTGGTATTCGTCCAATCCCCACTCCCATGTCCTTCAGGCTCCCCTCCCTTATTATTCCCCCCCGAGCCATGCTGGACCGCGGGGACCCAGTTCAGAAGCGGGACCACCTGACGTGTGTTCCTGCTACACCGATTGGTGTCCTAGCAAATTGTGTTCTTGTTCTCCACCACTATATTTTTCCCCCAAGTCGGAGATCCGTTGTAAGGGTATCTGTGGCAGAGACAAGCCGTACTCTACACCGACTTGTTTCACGTGTGGCCCTCTGAATGCTGGCGCTCGTCAGGACACGTGTCAGAGCACCCTCCTGCTTTCTGTTCCCTCGTTTTTTCTACCCCCATGCACGCGACGGCGTGCTAATGGCAGCCTGTCAGGTTCCTGGGTCTGTTGGATACCCGTGACTTCTTCTTTCCTCTGCTGTTGCTCCCTCGAGTTCCCTCTCCTTTACTGTCTTCCCCTTGACGATTGTCACTGTTCTGTTCAATCCCCGAGCTGGTCGGTGACTAGTTCGTATGTGCTGTCTCCCCTATGGTTTGTTTCTGTCGAGCGTAAGGTGTTCATGGTTCCTTCCCCTTCCTCTTTGGTCCCTTTCTCCCTTCCCATGATGTTTGAGGCATGTTGCGGTGACAGCCCCCCCCTGCTGCGCTACACCCCCGTTCTAAGACACTACTACATCTCTTTTGATTGATAACTTTTCTTATTGCTGATTCCCCGTGTCTTCTCCTTCCCTCCTTATCGCTACTTTTCCCAAAGAGCGGCTCCGCCTCGCCGTACCTGTTGATACGTACTACGCATTGAACGGGTCGCGTTTAGGGCTACCTTCCCCCTTTAAACTGCGATGTGATTGCCCCCCTCAACCTCCTCTTTCTTCCTATTCTTTTTCTTTTTTGTCGATTTCCTGGATTTCAGAATGACGGTTTTGGTTCAGCAGCTCTTAGGCATTGGGACAACCGGAAAGAATTGAAAGACTCCCCCCTTTTTTTTACCTCTGTTTTTTCTCTCGATGTCGCTTTTCCTTTCCCCATAGTTGTCCCCCACTCCTACCGAGCTTCCTCACGAGAAGTCCAATTTCCTTTATGAGACGGTCCCCTGACCACTTGAATTCCCCCTCCCCCTCCTCCCCTTCAGGACCTCTCGCTTTGAAGTGCCGCTCTCAGAGCAACGGTGAAACGAATGGTCGTCTCCCTTTTAACTGAGTACCATAGACCCCTTTCTTCCCTTCCCCTAGTCGGATGTTTTTTTTTCCTTTTCTTCCCCTTTTTCGTACTTTTGATACTTCTTTTCCTAGGCGTTGACCCCCCCATCCGGGGATCGTCTTATTTATAGAAATGGTGGAATGAACTTTTTCGAAGTCTCTTTCCTGTGTTCCTTGATTGTTCACCATTTGGCATCTCTCCGGCCTATATCTGCTCCATGGGCCAGCGAAAATTTAAAAATAAACTTCTCGACTTGCCCCTAGAGCTCCACTCGTGTGAGACTCCCTCTCATATTTCCCCCCCCCCCCCTATGAGATCCCAGGTGTTTCGAAGACGGTTCACGGTCTCGGCTTTGGTACTCTCAGAGAACCGATATTAAATCACGGTGATTTTCCGAAACAAGACCTAACTCCCCCTCCCCTTTTCTGTTAGCCCCTTTTTTCCCCCTGTTTTGGGACAAGATCACCTAGGCTGCGGGTCGAGCCATCTTTGTGTCTTAGAGCAGAAACCGGGTTTCCTTCCCTCTCTGATCTTTCCTCAAAAACGGTCCTTCCACGAGCCGTTCTGAACCTGCATGTAATCATGCCACTCTTTCCTCAAGCCTATTACCTTCTCTCCCCTCTTTTCTTTATACTCCCGAATGTTTGTCTGTACGCGCCATTGAGTTTGAAGAAATTTAAGATATTTCCCCCGTGACCGCTTTTTTCTGTTATTTCAACAAACGCGCACCTAGTTTGCTTCGTCCCACTTTCCTACCCTTCCTTTTCCCGTAGCCACCTCCGGTCGAATAGTATTTCATACGGGGACTTGCCAGCCGTTTTGGTAGAGAAAAACTGACTGCTAGTGCTCAGCCCTCCCTGCTTCCCCTGACGCTTTTCTTCCTTCAACTGAGGAATCATTGCACACCGTGCACGACCGAACTCGTACTACCTCTTTTTCATCTCGATCCCTTCCCCCCCAGACCACTTCTCCCCCCTCCCTGTCCCTTGAAATCAATGCAAAATTTCTTTTTCTTTAGGACCGGCTTTTTTACCCAGACTGCCCCCGAGTTACGTTCCTTCCCCCTCCCCCCTTTCCTCTTTCTGGTCACCTGGGGTGATCGGGGGGCCGTCAAGATCACATTGCCCTGGTCAGCCATCCATATTTGCCCTTCTGGCCTTTTTTTCTAAAGGGTCCTTCTTGACTTTTTTGGATTTAGCCATTTTTGACTCGGCCCGTTGCCGCCGCCGGCGCATTCTTGGCCCTCTTTGCCCCCCTTTTTTCCCTTCTTGCCTCTGAAATCCCGTTCGGCACCTTTTTTTCCTAGACTTAGGCGCCTAACAGTGGACAGGGATGCGGCGCGAGTACAGGCTAGCCGGTCAGAGTTCGATTTCCTGTTTCTCTTTCTGTCCTTGCCGGACAATGATCAGGTTGACTTTGTCCTTGCCAGATCCTTTTGGATTCTCCCCTTGACTAGTCTCGGTCTAGTCCGAATTTCCCCATTTCCATCCCTGCCGCCGGTCCATGCACCCACCTCCCCGGTTTTGAAGAGTATTGTTTGGTCTTACGTTTTGACCCCGAGAACCCTCCTTCTATTTCTCCCATTTCTTCGGCCCCGATTAGTGAGTGGAGTCCTGCGAGCTGTCCGTCTTGCACGGATCCTTTAGTTATTTCCCTCCCTGTTCGCTCCCACTTGCCGATCCCCCATTCCTCCCCCTTTCCCCTAAACATGTCTTTCCTCCCTGACTTGATCGAAGGTCCCCTCCGTTACATTTTTTCCCATCCCCTTCCGCTGGCTTGGTCCCAGGAACTATAGGGTCCTGACGAAGCAGGCACTATCAAGTCCTCCGAAAGTGATTCGCACCACCCCATCTTTACGAGTCCCCCCGTTCCCACCCCCACCGCAAAATAGCCCTCGATCGGTGTTAGCGGTTGTCCCCTTGGCCGGAGAGTCAACTGTGACTATGACGCTGAAATGTGCACAGTCCCGTCTCGCCCCCCTTAGTTCTTTGCCCCCTTCCCCCCCCGCCTCGCCTCGCTCCCAGACGAAACTGGCTCTACGCCACCTGCGAGGCCCGGGTACACCGCTGGCCCTTCTTTCTTCCCAGTTCTGTCGGTCCTGAGGCATCCCTTTCCTGCCTTCCAGCCCCGGCTCTCCTTCGCACTCCCCGCTTCCAATCCCTTGAAACACCGCTTTCTTGTTGTCGAGTCCACCTACTTATCGCTGTGTGGCCCGTTAACCTTGTATAAGGATGCTAAGTGTTATCCTGCTTCTTTTCTTACATTTTTGTTCCCCCCCCTCGACCCCGTCAAAGTCATGACGCGTCCTTTTGTGAGCTCGGTCGCTCTGGCGGTTCACTAGAGGAGTCTGGGCGAGGCTAGTCATTATCCCTTGGACCTCCCCTTACCTTGCCGTATCCCCTTTTTCTACGCGTAGCCTTTTACCCCATAGTGGATGCAATAAATGTCAGCTGCCAACGTATTGAATACGAGAGGCGGATGATAAGGAAAGGCTAGCCGTCATCAACGGGGTTTTTTTAACCTTCCGTTCATCGTTTCTCCCCCCTCTGCTTTTTTGCAAGAGACCCTCACTGTGATGAGTGTAAATGAGGCTGCCACCTAGCCCTTTTCTGTCAGCGAAGCTTACCTTTATGCCATGATGGCGATCCCCCCCCTGCTTTTCCTCCCCAATTCCCTGTCGGCCCCCCTTTATTCCTCGGGAGGCCTCGATAACTTTCCCGTTTGCCTCCTGTGCGACACTTTAGCGGTCGTTGACAGAAGTGTCCCCCGAGCCCCTTCGCCATCCCTGTTTGCTTCTACTTTTCTTTTAGCCGACTTAGAGCTTTTAAAGCAGGGTGGTCCGACGTGTTTTTCAGCTCGACGCCCGGCGTTTTAATATGTACTTGTAATCCGGACAGCTTCCTGTTTTTTCCATTGTCCTTCCCTACGGCTTCCCGTTTTCCTCATGCGCAAGACTCACCTAGGTTAGGATTGGCTATCCGTGTCAACGTGATGTCTGATGAAGAGTATTGATCTGCCCCTAGGCCCTCTCTCCCCTATGCGACACTCCCCTCTTCGTGATTTTTTTCACGTTAGAAAGCCTTTACGTTGTGACGAGTATCTCGTCGCGGGTCAAATTGTTGCTGTCCCCCTTTTCCTGAGTCCTTCTCCCCCCTTCTGAGACGTTTTCTCGTTTTCCTTTCCCGAGTTGCCATTCCTGACTTCAATCTGGCCTGCACACGGCGACCTCAAACCGCATTTACGCAGGTTAGGGCTATACCTCCCACGCTTCCCGCTTTGCCATTTTCCCTCTTTCCGTGTCCTACATTCTCGCTGTGCAAAGTGCAATACACACGACTTTCCCCGCTCCTTATTGTATTCTGTCCGTCGGTTCTATACTCCGGACGATGGCCTTTTCTCGCCCCGTAGCTGGTCCTCTATTCCCCCTGTGCTGCGGCCCCCCCCCCACTTTTGTGTTTCTTCCCACCGTCGACACCAAGCCCTATGCCTGACGTTGGGGATCGTGGCCGTATTTTCAGCTTCTTCCAGCCGATTTTTCCTTGGGCCCTGGCAGGTCACCCCACACTCCGTGCAACAGCTTCTCAGTGTGGTGTCCCTCCCTCCGACTGTTTGCACACCCTCCCATCAGTACCTCGTGAGAGCTTTTGCGCTGCTTCACCACTGCCTGCCATAGCTTTTTGTGCCCCAGTGAATACCTTGATTCTAGGAAGCCCTGCTAGCCTGCCCTTCCCCCCTTCCTCTTCTTCGACTTGTTTTGTACTTGAGACGAAGCGCTCCGGCCCCTTTGCCTCTCGCGGATCGAAAGTTCCAGGACCACTTTTTGCACGCTCGGGAAACAGGGCTCGCACGCCCCTTTGACCCTTCCTGCTTTCCTCTTCCTTTTACCCTTCTCCTCTTTCACTTGTTTTCTGCCACCTCCTAGCCCATGTTTTGTTGCACAAGGCACCTGGTGTCGTGTCTCCTCCTGAACTTCGGGCAGTCCTCTCCACTCAGGCTTAGGTAGGCGTAGTTTCGGACCTCGTGTATAGAAAAGCCTGCATGTCCTGTCCCCCCCCCCTTTGCCCCGCTTCATTCCCTTTGGTGCGGAATCGCCGCCTGATCTTGCCCATGTCATAGGCGAGTCTTGGGGTCCATGTCAGCCCTCGACCCACCCGGCGAAGTTCAAAAAGCCTGACCCTTGTCTATTATTTAGCTTCAGCTTCGGCGGCCGAGCCTAGCGTCTGACTGCTTTTTTCTTCCCTCGTATCGGATGCCGATGGCTTTCCCCGTATTCCTTGAATCACAGAACACTTCCTTTACTTCTTCTCTTTTTCCCTTTCCGGACTGCTCGGATATCGCGTGTACTCGATTCGTCTCTCTGCTTCAGCGACTGGTCCATCCACGCAACGCCGACTTGTCGGCCCCGAACTTACCCTCTTTCCACGTCCACCTTTCCTTTTCGGTCTAATGCACAGTTGAAATCCTTCTACACGTTCTGTATCCCACTCATGTTCCTCTAGTGGTGATCCTCACTGTTCCCCCTGCTTCATCCCCACGCGCTCACTTTGTGTGGTCCGTTTATTGTTTTACACACTCCCAGGTCACGCTGTCTTTGTGCGCTCCCCACTTCTCGGCCTTCTTGCGGAGTAATTTTCCCGGGTCCGCCCCTGCTGGGCCGCAGCCGGCCGGCCCCCCTTCCCGTGCCTCTCGCGTCCCTGATCTGAGCACCCCTCCAATATGGGCGCTCGTCAGAATTGACTCGTTTTCCAAGTGCTCTGATTACTGTTTGGGGCGCGTTCACTGCAAGCTCCTATCGAGTCCCCAAGTTGTCTGCACCATCTTCTTTCCCTCCTTTTTTAGGCTCCTGTCGTACAGCGGCGAGAATTTATCGGTGCCAGTGCGCACGCCGAAATCATCTCATTTCGGCTCCTGTGACATTGTTCTCGATGCCACCCTGAGACGATCGATCCCGTCCCTGGCTGTTGTAGTGCACGCGTCGACTTAGATTGAAGAACCTTAAGAGCGCCCCCTTGGTCCCTTTGTTTTGTTCCTTCCTCTTTCTTTCTGATCTACCTATCGCAAAGTTAGACGCACCCGTTTTCCAGTGTGCCCCCATAGTAAGCCAGTGTTGTCCCTCGGCTGTGCATGACACCCCCCATACCGCCAACCTGTCCCCCTGCGTGTCCTTACATTCCCCCTACCGTCATTGGAGTGACCAAGTTTCCCCGACCCAGGACCGTGACGTCCCCTCGCCCGTCGCAGTTAATCTCTATGCCCTACCCCATTGCACCTCTTTTTTCAGCGGGTGTCCACCTGTGCGGACCTCCCCTAGTGTTTTACTTAATGAAGAAGTTGGCCTCACAGAAGTGCCTGTCCGACCTCTGTCAGTTGTACCCGCCCCATAGCCGCGCGTTCTCTGACGAGCTCATTAGTCCCTGTATACTCATTCTACTTTCTCCCTTTTAAGTTTTTAGTAGAGGAAGGGCATTACGGGAACCTTGCATTTCTTTCGTTTTTCCCCTGTACGGCCTGAATCCCCTACACGGATGTTTTGGCCCTTTTCCCGTGTAAGGTCTTGTCTGCCCCCTTCGGACCTTGTTGAGGTCCAGCGTCGGTAACCCTGCATACCAATGTCATTGTTTTTCCTCGGTTTTGGTCGTCGGTCTTTAAAAGGTGCCAGCCGACGTTCCTCGCACGTCGTGTCAATAAGGAAGATCCCGATTAGTAGCCGGCAACCGATCTTTTTTTCTCCTTGACACCCCCGGCCGGCCATGACACGCGAACAGAGAAGTGTGGTATAAGGTGAGCGAATTCCCCCCCCCCTCGTTGTCTGTCGCTGTTGTTTGGTTTAGAGATTCCACTCAGTACCTGTCTTGACCGGTCAGTTTGCGCTTGTGTGGTCACGTCGTGGTGATGGTCTGTGCTCCGGCTATTTTCGACTTTTTAGTTGATCCTTCGTTCTTTTTCCGTTCTTATCACCTGGCTACTGGACCACTTCTCCTACGCCTTGCCTTGTAGATTTATGCTGTCCTCCAGTCCGCTCCGGGTTCTCGTTTGCTACCGAAACCTCCTTGCAGTCAGCTCCACGCCCCAAGAGCTAAAATCTCTTTTTCCCTCTCTCTCTTCCGTTCTTTACCTCCATTTTCCCATGTCCAGGTCAGGATGCGGTTTGGATGTGCAGTGTCCTTTCTCGGCGATCTCGCCTTTTCCGTTTTTCTTTATCTGCGTGCTCACCCGTCTCCTTGGTAGGCAGTGGGCCGGTCTCATCTCAGGCACACGGCCGAAAGATTTTCGCCACGTTCTTCTTTTGGGCCACCATCGCCCCTCCTTACTTTGCCACTTACGTACATCGACTTTGTCGTACCTGGTTACGCGCTGACACTTTGCCTGCGAGTGCAGCTCCTTTCCCTGGGCCGCCCCCCGCATTGTTGTTTTTTTTCTTCCAGTTTGTCCTGCCCGTCATAGCCCCCTTATGTTTTCGTGCCTGTTTTTGAATGAATCGTGCCGACCTAATCCACGGGTCATAAGCGGCACGACCGCACATTCGCCCGTCAGGTATGTCCGCTCTGTGTCCGGGCCTCCTTCCCGGTCGGTCTTTCTCGCACCTTTTTTCTTGTCCCTTTTTTTTGTCTCGTAGGGGAAGTCTGTTCTTCAACGTTAAATTCTCTCGTGCCATTTTGTTTGTTCTAGCTGACCGTGTTCCTTATTTACGAGTCCACTCAGCGTGTATCACATCTCTTTCGGACCCGTTCTACAGTCAGCTACTTCTCCTTTTACCCTGTTTTCCCATGGAACGGTATGGATCGCTTTTCACTACCTGGCCTTTTGTCCCCCGTGTCAACGGTTTCTAATGCCTCGGATTTTTCGGTGGCTCACCCTTTGTAACCGGTTCTAAGTGCCCCCTGGACCACACGCCCCGTTCATTCGTTTTGCCCCGGGTGGTGCTGTTGAATGCATCCCTCGACTCTCGCCATCTGGCCTTTTTTCTTATATGATACATCCGTGTTTACACATACTCTTTTTTTCGTCAGTTATTGCGAGCGACTCTCGAGCGCGGTGACAGATCAACCTCGTCGGACCCTAGTCCTGGACTATACAGATCCGCATCGGCCCTTATCCTTCTCCTTCGCGGACATTGTCTCGCGTGAGCCTGGTTGGTTATGCCGTCACTAATAGTACGGGCGCGACCTTTGCCGGGCACCCCCATTGGGTCCCGCCGCGCTGTGTGGTCTTCGGTTTTTACCACTATTTTTGCGCCCCAACCTCCTGGTTCGTGGGTGTGACCGAAACTAACGACCCATGTCGTGGCCCCACTGCCGGACTGTTGCATCGCGACCCTATCTTGCCTGCTCGTTGCACCATTCGCGCATGAAACGTACGGAGGAGCTTCTGTTGACTAGGGCACCACACCATCTCCATTTTCTCAGATAATTGTGGACTACGCTTTCAAGCACTTTTGGATTTATTACCGTTCTCGCCCCTTCCTGATCCTACGTCTCCTTAAGACCGACGTGACGTTGTACCTGCACGTTGTCCCATCTTCGTGCGAGCATTCTCCTCCTCCACTGATTCCTTTTTCCCCCAGCCCGGTGGTGTGATTTCTCGCACCAATGCCTAGCCACTTGCTGCGAGGGCTATGCCACGCCCGCTGCTGAGCCCCTTAATCCAGGGCTGTCTTTTTGGTAGGTTTATTGGTTTTTCTCCTCGTAGTGCAGTCATTCACTTCAGTACCCTGATTATGGTCTGACGGCACCAGCCCTTTCACCTGTGGTCTCTTATCTTGTTTTGGCCCCAAGTGAGCGACTGTGGCTCCGTTTTCTATGTTTCTCTATGTACCGCGCTTTCCCGTCCCCCCGCGATCCACGTCTGAGTGGACGTGTTCCTCTCCCCCCCCTTTTTGCCCTGGACATCTGTTCCTACTCTTTGCTGCTTTCTGTATTAACCCCCCAAGAAAACCACGTTTTCTCCCTCTCTGAACGTAGGCTTCCCCCGTGTGGTCTTTTGACACTTTCTGCCAATGCTGGGGACCCATCCGTCAGTAAGACGTTTATCCCCCGGGCGAAATCGTTGTACATGACTCCCCCCCCGTCCCTTTTTTTTTTCTGCTTTGTCGCAGGGGCACGTTGCAAAGGCCCTGCACCATACTGCCCTCACCCGCATTCCGCTCTCTGGTTGTGGGCCGATCAGGTGATATCCTCGACCGCTACCTTACGTTCACTGTGCTTCCACAGTTCGACTTCCATCGCCACTTCCTCTTACCTATTTAATCGAAGAGTTCCTCCAGGTTGTTCACTCTGCTCGGGACCTGGGTCACGCCGTGGTCGCGCTTGCGTTATCAGGGGTTTGCCAAAACCCCGACGTTCACCTTCACCCCCCGTCCGTGTGTCTGTTCTCTCATCCTTCCGTTTTGTTTTGTCCTTACAGGGGCGTAGTCGTTAACCCCTGCTATCGTTGTTCCGCCTTCGACGGCACGCTGCGTCAAGGCAACGTAGTAGGACGTTTCCGTGAGGGTCGTTTCCCTCTTTTTCATTCCTATTCCTTTTTAGTGAGGTCTCCCCTCACACATGTTCCC
>Ga0179593_1272133_pt1 | contig 16344 bp, 13 predicted proteins | sample CZODoug2_1_08_16_FD_185931 | JGI IMG/M metagenome (GOLD analysis project Ga0179593, IMG submission 185931) | Vadose zone soil fungal communities from Angelo Coast Range Reserve, California, USA - CZODoug2_1_08_16fungal (PacBio error correction) | ecosystem: Environmental > Terrestrial > Soil >... | reverse complement strand
GGTCTTTCGACTTGAGCACGCTTTTACTACCTCTTCTTTCTCCCTCTTCGTCTTGAACTCTCGACTCTTCGTTCGTCTTTCTTCTTCGTCAATGCTGCTGGCGCCTCTTCGCCCCGCTTATGACGCTAGGTTCTCTTCGAATGAAACCAATGGGGCTACGAGACGTGGTTCCGTTTGCTTTTGCCTGTGCCGTGAGAGCCCCTGCTGCCCCTTTTAGTATAGACACCCCTTCGTTTTCCCGACCCCCATTTGCCAGACATGCTGTTGAATGGTCTTCTCTAAGATGTCCCATCCCAGCGCGCTGTACTCTTCTCCTCCGGCCAGCGCCTTGGCTCCTATGTCGTGAGAAGCCTTTCCTTTCTTCAATTTTGTTTTCTCTTCCCTTCTGCGACCCGACTCGATACCCCGGCGAACCTTTTCTCTGACGTCATCTTTTCCTCTAGCTCTTCCCGAGGTAGACACCGTATCATCTATGAAAGCTCACTACCCCTCCCTTGTAACAACCTATTTCCATTTCTTCTCTAGGCGACCCCAACTTTCACTGATACTATGTGTTTGCAACTCTACTATCTTCATGACGGCGAGACCCTTCCTGATGATTTTTTTATGCTATTCCCTTCGACACCTCCTTAGTCCTTGCACACCCAGCCTTTGATCTTCCCGAATCATAGTTCGCTTTGAGCTATTCCCCCTCTGTTCGATTGGAGGGCCTTGCGACCCGCAATATGTTCGGTAAAGTTCATTCACTCCCAAATTTCAACAAAGTTCTGGTTTAGTAAGCACACGGCAGTGTGATGTTGCTCTTCCCTCCTCCGCACCAGCTATGACCGGTAAAGCAACTTATTTCTCCCCCCCATAGCCTTCACCATTTTGCCTCCTTTCGAAATAAGGTCCCCTTCTTTGGGAGTGAATGATATTGGCGTGCATTTTTTTGGACGCCTCTCGCCTTCTTACGCAAACTTTCTCTCCCTGATCGAGGTTGACATACCAAGCTTTCTTCACGGCCACACACGTGCGTTGTTCACCCTGCCCTTTTCATCGCGCGGCTTTTTGCGATGACGACCCCGCCCCTTTAGACAACCCTTTATGAACGTGTTGTCCACGTCGGTGTTGTATTCTTTGTGTCGGCAGTACTCGCGGATCCTTTTTATTTTGCTTCGATCTCTCTCTTCTGTCCTTTTAGTCATTGTCGAAGCTGCTGACGTGTTGTTGGTCTCCCCACATCTGGGCCCTACTCTCCACAGTGCCCCACCACTGCTGGTATTCGAACGATTGGTTTCTGCGCGGCCTTATGACCTTTCTTTTCCATAGACTTTTCCTTCCCGTTGATATTATGCGCGTTCACACACTAAGGGAATATGGTTTGACAGATCTATCACATTTTTAGTGCTACGGCTGTCGCTTCTCATTCCCGCCTCTCGGCGTCTTGCCTTCTACTCCCCTTTCTTTTTAGCTGCTTTTTGGCAGTATCCCATCGGTTAGGGTATGTCGCTGGGTTACTCGCGTCTCTCGCCACTTCCCATGCTCTTTTGTGTTTTACCCCTTTGTGCTATTCATAGGCGCCGTATGTAGTCTTGCGGCGATCCGACGGCAGATGAGCTCTATCTTTCTATTTTCTTCAATCGTTCCTTTCTCTCCTTTATCGTGACTCTGATGCGTCTCTTTGTCTTCTTTGCTCTTGTGTTGTCTTTTCTTTCCATCATGCTGTGTTGTGACTGCGTGTGGTGGCCAGCCCGAACCACGGAAGATTACGTCCCCTTCCCTGTTAGTAGGTTAACTCGAATTTTATGATACGTGGTTGTCACACCGGCCCGGATAAGGCTTCAGACGTCTTCCGAGAGAGGACCAGAGACTTGACTCCCCCCCCCTTCTCTACAAAAAAACCGTTTCTTCCTATGCCTGCGGACACGCCGTTTCATCGATACTATTGCGCCCTTTGCCTATCCACGGTCAGTTCATTCTCCCGATCTCACGTTGAAGGCAGATCTCTATATTGTGACGTTAGAGCGCCGGATACCTTGCCTCCTTGTAACCCAAGACTTTCCTTTTTTCTACTTCCCCGATACTATTCTGTTTCCCTCTCCCTCAAACTCTAGTCGCCCCACTCCCCAAACTCCTCAATGTGTCCCGATAGCCCGGCCATCGTAGTTTGAGCGCCTGATTGGAACTCGTTTTTCCTCCCCCTGCGACCTATGAATCCTACCTTTCGTCCTTTTCTAGGCTCTTCAAGTTGGAAGCAGTCACTGCGATAGATCCCCCAATTATCTGAAGCATTCTTCCCAAGTCAACAACGCTAATGTCCGAGCTTCGGTCCCTTGTCCTTTAGCCGCGGTTCGGCGCGATGTCGGCAATGATATATGTTTGTTCCTCTCTAAGGTTTGTGTAGTCGGGAACGAGTGCTTTCCCCAGCAAGGCCCCGGCTCTTGTATGTACTTCTTCCTTCTTTTCTCTCAAAACTTCTCTTTTTCAGCCCCCGAAACTTCTTGGACCCAGGTCCGACTGATCAAGTCACGGATCTGTCCAACCTTTTTGACGTTGGTTTCATCGGATTCCCCATCTAACTCTTTGCATGTTTCTTCACTCCTCCCTGAGACTCACTCTTTCTTCCTCTTTCTTCACCAATTCTCATCTTTTCCTCCTCATCAGTTCTGTCATCTGATATTTTTTCAACGATTTATGGAGATTCCCTCCCCTAAGGCAACTCCTTTAGTGAGAGAGGCTATTGCGAAAACGGTTCAGTTCTCCTGATAAGCTTTTGCCAACGTTTTTCAAATCGAGTCAGGATGGTGATGATCTCTCCGTTCTGGACATCGTCGCCAAGATGGGACACTTGATTCACCGTCTCCTTTTTTTCTCTAACCATCCCTGCTCTCTCCATTTGATGCGGACTGGTCCGACTGTTCTGGGAAAAGACTTCTTCAATCCCCCCCATTGGAGCGTAACCCCTCTATCTCTAGACTCCGATTGAAGATTTCTGCCCCCTGTCCCATTTCTCCCATCTTTTTCATCCCTTTTTTCTTTCTACTCCGCAGTAGTATCTGGGTGCTCTCGCCTCTTGCTTCCTCAAAGTTTCTTTCATCGTCGATGTTCCCCTTGAAACTCTTTCGGTCCTTATTCGAGCTTTCCTCTCTTTCCGTAGTGCCGCCCGCAGGCGACTTGCTGCCTCTCCCTGAGTTGAAACGTCCATGGCGTCGTGTTTCTTTTTGAACTATCGGTTGCCGACGTTGGGTTCCTTTTCAGTGTCTACAGTATTCTTCTTTCATGACGTCTCCCACCTGCTCTTGCGTTGGGCACAATTTGCGGATTCCTTCCTCCCTGCGAGACCCTTCTTGCTTCCTGTGAAGCTTATGAAGGCCGTTCTACCCTCTCTTTTCTCAACCTTGAGAATCTCCTCCTATATTCCCTTCTATTATGTACCGCGGGCCGAGGTCGAGTTTTGGAGGTGTTTTTTTTTCTCAGATGGTAGGTCCCTCCGATTTCTGAACTGTCTCTTCACCCTCCGCAGCCCTCCTGCTTGTGAGCCACTCACCACCCATTTCCCCCCCCCCCAGATACCCCCTTAAAATAAGGTAAGTCTAGGCCTGCTTTGCCTGCCCGCCGTCGTTCCCCCTTTTTCAGATATCCTTCCCACTACGATTAAGCCTGCGCCGACAAGGACTTCTTTCCTCTGTGAGAGCTCCTTTCTTTCACGGGATGTTCCTCTCTCAATGCACGACCCTGCGCCCCCTCTAGATTTGCACTCTACCCATGGACTGGAGTACTCCTTCCGTGGCGTGCCTGATCGGTGAATACAGTCTCTCCCTCCATTTCCCCTCTTGTTCCCGCCTCACCTTTGACAGGTTGAGATGGAAATGTCCCATCCGAAGAGATGGATAAAGTTGCTCCGGAGAGACACCAACATGTTTCTCTCCAGGTTAGACTTGCCCCACCCCCTTTCGTTTCATCTCCTCCTACGATTTCCAGTTGATCACGGGATTGACCCGATCATTCAGTGTTCTCTCCTCTAAGCTGACCTTTCTCGTGGAAGGTACTCGCTTATACAGCCTTGTTGTCCTCTTTTCCCCGAAGTCCCCCACACACGTCCTGACGCACAATCCCCTTGATTTTTTTTTTTTGGGCTCGACCAAAAATGTCGTTTCTTTCAGAATCGAGATCGTTTGAACCATAGTTTTCTGTTCTGCTTTCTTTTTTTCTCCTTGGCCAGTCCTTCGGCGGTTCAAAGGGAAAAATCGAGGCTTGATCCTCCACCTCTTGGAGCATCTGCTTTGCTGCGCCTTTGGCGAGGGGAGAGGCTTCCTTAAACATCTCACTATTACTCCGCCTGTCACTGCCCCCGCGACCTCTCTGCCTTACTGCTTTGGAAAAGTAATCTTCTCCAATCGTGGATTTTCCGGGCAATGTCCCTCTTCTCTTGTAGATTTTTCTCCCCCCCATGCCCGATAACCCCATGCGAACTCCAAGTTTCTGGACTTCAACCAGGGTGGACTGGCATGTATGTACTCTAGGAGATTTCTCTTCCCCCTTGTTGGTATTCTCATCCCCCTTTTCAGATCCCATCATTTGGAACTGCAGTTGAGCCCCGTCCTCCCCCCTCCTACGTCCGATCGCCTCGGTTTGGGCGGACGCGCTTATGATCTCTAGAATCTTCCCTCTATTTTTACGCCCCTCCTACCTGAGCCGCCTCCCCCCTCCCCTTACCTGAATCGTGGATTTTCCCTTGTTTCCATGTTGTTTCGAAGCGCGGCTTCCGCCGCGCCTGTCCTCTTTGAGAAGGGCGTGTCTTGCTCCCTTTCGAAGATGCGCGATCAGAGCGGTGTCTAGTTGGTTCCCCTACCTTCCTTTTCCCTTCCTCCACGCTGCCGTCTCGCCCTGTCTTTGATTCTTTCGCGCCGGACCCTACTTAATTGTCCTCCCCCTCTTGCAAAAGTTCTGGCGCTGCACTTAGTGCCGCGGGCCGGTTTGATGAGTTTCCTCCTTTTGGGGAGACTTACCTTTCGCCTACGCTTCAACGCCTTTCTGGTTCCTGGGCTTTTCTGACGATATTTTTTTTCTCTGAGTGCAAGCCGCCGTTGTTTAAGTCTCGTCCCCCTTTTCCCTTTTTCCTTCTCTTCTCCTCTTCCCCCAGTATCGGAACGTCGACTAAGTTTTTTCGCTCCCTGGTAGAAACGTCCTGAATTGCGACCCTAACCTCCTCAACACTCCTTCCGCGATGTCTACCTTCCCCTGAGTGACTCTCGCGCTCCGATTCCATCGTTCTCCCTTCTCTGGCCCCCCTTTTTCCTCCTCCCCTTTTTTTTTCTCTCTGTCGCCTCGGATAGTCGAGTAAATTCGAAGCTTTCTTCTCTTGAAGTCGTTGACTCTCGCGATTCGTCGAGGGTAGTAGGTTCGCCCTGTTATGGATTGCGTTTTCTTCCGAGGGCTTCAGTTCTCACCTTATTATCTTCCGACTGCACTTGTCTTTCAGGGCGCTCCCCCAGCTCTTTCCCGTGCAGCCTGGGTCGCTGGAGACTGGGAGGCCAGGCCTCTTATGTATTCTCCCTCTCACACACCCGATTCGTGATGACATCGACGGCTGGAACTTCGTTTTTTTCACTTCGTCCCAGCTCTCCCTCCACGTCGCGCATCTTGACCCGCGCAGTTCGTCTGCGCCGGACCTAGCGAAGCGTTCCCCCCTTCGAGGATAAATTAGGGTGTGATTCCCGTGCGTCTCAGAGACCTTTCCTCGTCTTCATTCCTTGTTTCCTTACTTTGGTTTGACTGAGTCAAGCCGCGTCCCTCTACTTATAACCTTTTTTCTTACCCTCTCCTCCCCCCCTGACCTCTCAGATACATTGACCTGGTCTGGGCTCAGAATCGAACCCCAACTAGCAAATCCATTTTCCTTTGTAACGTCTTAATTCTTTCGCCATAATTCTCCCTCGTTGATCTGGTCATGAGGCAGATCCATTTCCCAATCCTTGTCCTTCCCTCCCGATTACAGTCCTCATCTTTTGCTGGCTTTTTCGCTATGCTAGTCGTATTTCGGCCTGCTTAGACCCCCCCCTCAAATTCTTTGTAGCTTTTTTCCATCCCCCTCTAAGAATTAACAAACCCCCTCGTTTTGTTCGAGGACAGGGAGTAGATTTCTTCGTTGGCGTCACCGTGCACACTCTTTCCTTCGTGGACACGCCACACCTTTGATGCCCCTATCCCTCCAAAGTTTTGACTGAGCGCACTCCCTTTTGGTAGCGAGGCTGACCAGTCTCCTGCGAATCTTTAATTTTTTTTGACGCTTCCGTCCCCCCCTCCCCGCCCAACCTGTTGACGGTCCACTTTTCTAGTGTTCACGCGTAATCGTTTTTTCCTTAAAGTCCTTCGTGGGTTTGCTCCTCTTCCCGTCCGTCAAGCGCCCTGCCCGACCTCCATCCTGAAGTGTATCCCAACATTAAACGTTCTCCACGCCCCTTCTTATTCCTTTAACGAAATTGGTTTTCTCGCGAGAGAAGAATTCTTCCCTCTCTCCATTGCTCCCGTCTCTTTGACGTGTGTATGGACTTAGGCCCCCCTCACGCGCCAGGTTGTCCATTACAATTTCCTTCCACGAGCCACTGATGGTTTCCGTGCATCCATTCGATCGCGCCTGTCTTGGTCACCCTCTCCCCCTTTACAAAATCGGCTTCATCCCAATTCCCCTTTTAACTTTTCACAGTGACTCCTCTTTGTTTGACCATTTTTGCTCCCCTTGTCTCCGGCTTGTCCGAGGCGCCCCACGCTTTCTCCTTTCTGATGCCCTTTTGGTACGTAACTTCGCGCCTGTCCGGTATGGGTGATGCTGTATCCCTGCAACAGACTGGATCGTGCTGCCCGTCCAGCGTTCTCGCCGTCAGTCTGTGTATTGAAAGTATTTTCGCCCCCCCCTTTTCTTCGCGCCGCTAATTCGTCGTCTTTGTAGCTTTTTCCTTTCTTTTTGATTTTCTGTGCCCTTCCGTCATTATCTCCTTTCCATCTTCTAATTTCTTCCTTGTATGAGTCCCTTTGGTAGGGGTTTGTTCTAATTTCCACTGATCGCTTTTCTTTTTTCGTGGTTCTCACCAATGTTCAGCTTTTCCTATCTTCGGTATGCACCGAGAATTTTTTACTGGGGATGTTGAGTGGCAACACTTCCCCTTCATTCCCGTAGTTTTTCCCTTAGTAGACCCTGCGTCTTCTTCCCATCGGCTCCCTCTGCGCAACATCTACTCAAGGCTCGCCGAGGCGCCTTGACGGCCTTCAGCTCTTTTGTCCAGACCATAGACTGGCTCTCTCAGGATAGTAAGATCAAGCACGTTTTCCTTATCTGAGTCTACTCCTCTCTCTATTCTCCCCCCGATATTACTTTTTACCACCTCCAATGCTCAGTGTGTTTCAACGGTCTTCCCACTACTTGAGTTATATAAGAAAACAAGGAGATCGTCGCCCCCAACAAGACCCCCTTTTTTGGACGTTTATCCGCCGTTCACGCGTCCGGACTGCGCGAGTTGGTAACAGCGGCGTGCAATCTCTCTCCCTCCGAAAGAACATGTAGCCGCTTTTTCTTACGAGAGGTAAAGACCTTTAATACTCCTTTCTGATGCCTCTAGCCCAACTTTTATAGAGAAGGATTATTAAAGGTCCACCCTATCCTTACTGATGCTTAGGTTTAGTAAGGTCTTCATCCCGATTCGTGTTTCTCGAGTAGGAATGTCCTTCGGTTGCTGGTCTTCCTCCTCTTTTCGGTTTTTTGACGCTCCGGAGCGTTATTTTCCTCCACTTTCCTCCGTTTCCTGGTGCAGCTCGGGATGGTAGGCAAGACACACTTCCTTTCGAAGAAAACCTGAGAAACGTTTCGACTGATGCCTCCGAGTGGTCCCCCCGCTTGCAGTCTCTTCTCTTCCTTATTACGTTCCATTCGTCACTGAAACTACGCGCATCCCTCTCATTTCACTCGTCCCCCCTTGAGTTCCAGATTAGCCCTCTAGTAAAAAAGAATCTCTTTTTATCTCCTCCCCTGTTTGGTGGTTAGGGTGTCTTATTGTTTTTCCCTCTGTCCGCTTCTAACGGACAGGACACGTTTGCTTGATGCGCTCTCTTTTTTTTCCCACCCGATTTCGTTCGAATGGAAGCGTATGACTCCTGCAAATCCTGGCGTAAGATTCCACCGCGTTCCATCTTCTCCCTTCTGAAACTATCTGCCACTTATTTTTCGCCCCTATTGTGCTGCTTCAGGCCATCTTGTTCATATCCACCATCCGTGTACTACTGCTCCTTCTCGGAAGAAGTTTGTACTCCAAGCCCGCACTGCGCCCGACCAACAACCCACGCAATTAGCTCTTGAAAATACACTCGAGTACGAACCCTCCTCCACTAACGAAGCGTTTCCCCATGGTCACTTGCCCAAGAATAGCGAGGAACTTTTATAGGTTTCTCAATCAAATGAGTCGCTCCCCGTTTTTGACTCTTTTTTCTGGCTTCGATGCCCCCGGTTTTTCTTCTTCTTTCTGAGAACTGGGTAGTCGGGAGAGATGAGATAGGTCTAAAATTTTTTTTTCCCTTGCCCCTGCATCGCAGTTTCTTCCTTTTTCCTGCACCCATTTCTTCTTTTTTTTTCGTGGAGCTCTTGTTTCTTTGTGAGACAGTCTAACCTGTAGACCAGTCGAAGTCGAACCCATGCTCCTGAGTTTGTTCCCCTTCTTCAGTGGATCTCTTCCCCATCTCGCTCGCTCGCCTGACGTTCCTTCCTCCCTTGCTTGGATCCGATACCGAGCTTTGCCCGCGCTAGTACAGTATATCCTGCCTATTCGGGCCTCTTTGAGTCCCGAACCGTATCTTAGAGGGAGTTTTTCTCCTATTTATTTTCTCGCGTCTCCATTTTGATGACTTCCCTGCCTTTTTGTTTCTGCCTGTGTGCCACTGAACACCCCACCTCTGCTTCCCCCTTCCATAGCAGACGTAGGTAAGGCTCTATTTTGACCAAAAAGACTCCGCCTCTTGTTCTTTTCCTCCCACTGCAAGATATCCTTCGCGCCAGATCCTCTGCTTCAGGGCAGGAGACTCCCCCGAGGACGGAGCTTCCTCAGACTACGTCGCTACGCTTCCTATCTTTTCGGTTCTCTCCGCTCGATTGTACGGATCTTTCGTCAAGCAGTAGAGAGTCAAGAACGAATTTGCTTGGCTTGTTTCCCCTCAGTACCCTGCAGCGTTCCCCAGACTATCGCTCGCCGCAGATTCTTTCTTAGCCTGAATGGGAGTCTTCCCCCTGATTTGTGGGGCCGAGTGCTCCGCCAAATTTTTTCTCGGCTTTCTACAAAGCTGAGCAGCTGCTCCCCAAGGTTCTCTCTCTTTCAACCCTCTCCCTTCAGTCTGTGCTCTTCGAATATGTACGATTAACAAAGCCGGATCCCCCCGACATTTACATTGCTCGCTTCTACCCCTCCGTGCGTCCCTCCATTTTTTCCTTATTCACTTGTTGCAGATAACACCTTCGCTCGTTTCCTCTTGGGTCCGCGATTCCCCAAACGTTTCAATTTTCTCTTTCCCCCAAAAGCTCTGGAGCAGTTTCTCAGCGACTTCCCCAACCCCTTTCTTGTCGCGATGGCCATAAGCGCGGCTGTCTAAAGAGTTTTATGTTTTCTTTCCCTTCGATGGGGTCGTTCATCTCGCTGATCCTGGGCGTGTCGTGCCACGTCCGCCCCTCTTTGAGGTCACCCTTCTTATCCCCTCTTGTAACGTCCGCCGCCGGTGTCCCCAAGGGCGACTTTTCTCGTCCCTGCGTAGCCCCCCCTCTGGACGATATATCCTCGCTGTCCCCGGACCCCATCGATCTTTCGCACGGCCTTTTCCCACCAACCCCTTTTTTTTACTCTAGGCCCCCCCTGGAGGCTTTTCCTGTGTCAAGATAGCTGCGTGAGCTTTTTTCTCTTCGCCCATCCCTCCCCCCACTTTGCCCCTTTTCTCGTACTACAGTTCCTTTGTTACGAGTTCTTCTTATTTCTTGCTAGCTTCTCAGAGCTTTACTCGCAATTTGCGGGGAAGCCGTAGACTACAACGTTGCCATCCCTGTAGGAAAAAGCCTCCTCCCCCCTTCTTATCTCTTTTCTTTTCGGCCGGTTTACGCGAGGTTTCGAAGGCTTCTTCCGCTTCTTCACTATCTCGGCCTTTTCCCTCGATCATTCTTTCTTGGAGATCTTGGTTTGTGGAAAGGTAGGTCCGTTGTGTTCTATATTCTCGTTCTTTGCGCCTGGTCAATCTGTTCGTCTGGTCTTGTGCGGTTCGACGAGATTTCTCTCCTTCCACTTCCCTCCTTCTTTCGAATGCTCCGGGCTCAGTTGCAAGACACGATGCTTTCCTCCTTCACTTGTGGTCGCCCTTTTTGACGTCCTCCTCCACCGCGAATTTGCTTTTCCTTACGGCCCCATTCCGTCTCTCAGTCTATCCTCCTGCTCTGGCCGGCTGTTGATCGCTTGGTTTTCTTCCGCTTTGGGGAGCTTTACCGTCGTTGTGCCCACCCTCCAACCAAGCCGTTTTTTTGCCCACATGTTTCTTTGCCAACCCATATCTTTCCCCACCCCGACATGGTGTGTTGCATCTGCTTTTAACCACCACCCAAGAAGCGCATTTGAGACCACGTCTGATGCCCCCTGCAGAAAGGGAATGCGGATATCTTCTCCTCTCAACTGGTCATCCCTTCACTTTCTACCCTCCTTTTCGATTTCCTGGTCGCCGACGCGATCCGAAGAATTCCTCCCTCCTCCCTTTCCTTTCAATATCTCTAGTTCACGACTTGATACCGCTTTTTTACCTCTTTCTATCTAGCCAATAATAATTTGTCTCCCTCCGTTTTTTTTTATCAGATCTCGGTGAGAGATTGAGCACGCGTATCGCGCAGTTTCTCCTCCCTGAAGTGCTTTTTACTCTTTATTTCTGCATTCTTTGAATTCTTCTTATTAGTCAGGTATCTACCAGGGCTTCCTCGTCCCCTTCAAGAGTTTTCCTTTTTTTTAACGACACCCTTTTTCAATGTGCTTGTATGTGTTTTTTCCCTTTCATTTTTCTACTTTGGGCTTTTCATGCTCGCAGAGCCCCCCACCCCCCTTTTTAATAGACAGTATCATACCAAGTGGATGTAGGTTTTTTTTTTTGCGTACGGTAAAGATAGCCCAGCCTCTCAGTACTCCTTCCCTCACTTTCTCCTAAGGTTCTTTATCTGGCGCCGAGGAAATAGCCTTTCCCGTCTCTTGGAAATTCAGAGGTGGAGTACGTCTGATTTCTTCCTTTTTTCAGATCCTGCTCCATTCTTCTTTCTTTTTAAAACTGCTTCACTTCTGTGGCCAGCCCTCTTCCGAGCCTTCCGAGTTCTATCTTGTGCCTCTTCCTTACCGTCACGAAACGCCTTCCGCCACCCCTGACCAGGTTTTGCTGCAGATCCACGGCCCAAACCTTCACCTCCCTCCCCCTTCTTGAGCTGTTTTTTTCTCTTCCTCGGGCTTTTAAAGGGTCGATAGTGAATAGAGATCGGATCCTTCCGACCCCTGTCTAAGGACCCCCTCCCCTCGGAGTACTTGACCTGAATATTTCCTTTTGATTCGACGAGGCCTTATTCTTATGGAGGCGTTTGTCCCCCCTACAAATTTTCCTTTTACCTCTTCTCTTCCTCTCTCCAATCCAACTGTATCCTTCCATGCCCCCGAAATGGGTTTGAGGACCTTTGGATTTTCTCCTTGTGGTGTTGGCTATTTCACCTTTCAACTGAGGCTGCTGAACCGGAAAATCACTTCGGCACTATCTCATTTTACAAGTTTTTCAACTCTTTCTCCAAGACTCCCGGGGTAGGCTTTTCGTTCACAGCTCGGCTCTCAGCTGCGTCATTTTTCTTTAAATTTCCCTACCTCTCGCCAACTGTTTAGCCTCCCCCGTCTCTCTTTTTTCCGCTTTCACCCATCGCCATTCTCCCAAAAGTACTAGGACGGTGGCCTTTTATCCTAGCAATCGTCATGCTTGACTGCTTTTCACCTTGACTCAAACCTCCCAAACCTTTCCACGACGCGCGATTTTTTTCCCCCCGACTTCCATGTGGTTTTTTGCGAGAAGAGCGATGTGTACTCTTCTTTTCTCCTTTTCGACGTAGAGTGAGTGTTGGACCCTCGTCCCCCTGCGGACGATCTCTCTGTTTGCGATCCCTGTGCAGGCCCTCTCAGCTGTTCCTCCCCTTCTAATCTTCCTTCTTATGTCGTTATCTTTTCCTGACTGAATATTCAGTTCGTAGCTCACTATCATGGCCTTCTTTTTTTTTTTTTTTGTCCGATATGAGCACACCTTTTTTGATCCATCGGGTTTTGCACTTCAGCATCCCCCTTCCCCTCTTGGCATTCCCCTCCCTTTTCTTCGATTGCAGGATTGACATTCTTTAGATGCATAGTGCCCTCTTCGTACAGCCACGGGTCCTGTCTAGCGGCCATTTTCCGGTGCATCGCCAATCTTATGCTATCCTCCCTCCTTCGTCCTCCCCCTAGAGCTTGCTAGCTTGTGGAATATTACCGGTGACCCTTTGCTCCATCTTCTGAGACAAATCGCTTCCTTTTCTGCTCTTCTTTTGGTCGTTTTTCTCCCCTTCTTCCATGAACTCGCTAGCGTTTTTGCGCCGCAATCCCTCGTTACTTTCCTGTATGTTGACTTTTCCGCATTTTGAGGTTGTCTGTTACGTTTTCTAACCCCCCTTGCCGTCATTTTCTGCCTAGCCCGATTTCGCCTAACCTTCGTGTTTTTTGGCCTCCTTGCTCCACCCTTCAGCGAAATCTCCTCCTTTCTCCTGCCCTATTTCGTCATTCTTGGCATCTCGATCCTTGTCACTTCTCTTTCTCCCCGTCGTACTTCATTTCCTCTCTTAGTGAAGCCCCCTCTTCTCTGTCCTGTCGCGATAGGAAATCGACATTTGCCACCGAGGGAGAGTGGTCTCTGATTCCGACGTCTAAATGGATGGGGCATGCCTTCTCACCCTCCCGTATGGCGCCCCCCGATTTCCTTTTTCCACACGACTCCACTGTTTTTTGGCCTCGACACGCCCTGGACATAGGTGCAGCCGCCTTTCCCTCGTAGCGAAACCTTACCGTGTTGCCTGTTTTTTTTGGTTGGCGGCCCCGCGGTTCTCCTACTTCCTGCGAGCTTTTTCTTCCTAGAGTCCAAAGACCTGGCTTTGAATCCCAGCTATTGATGCATCTGCTACCCAGGCTCCTTATTATAACTTTCTTTCCGCGGTAGTGGCGCCCTGGTCCCGGGACTCCCCCGGCGTTCTGGCTCCGCTTTTCTTCAAAAATGATTCGGGTTTGTCTCCCCCGCTCAGGTTTGTCTCTCCTTGGCTTTTCCCTCCACTCAATTCCGCAGTAGTAGCGCCTTTGCTCTTTCCTCTTGACCCTTCTCTTTTCCCCTCTCCCCAACCAAAGATTTCCCCCCCCTTGTCTCTTTGCTTGACGACGAGGTTCGGAAGCCCATCCCGTGGAATTATGAGGACTATTTAGTATCCGGCTCAATTCGCCGTCTTGCCCCTTCCCTTTTGACTCTCCCTCCCCCCGGAGTGCCTTCATCTTTCCCCCCCCCTTTGAACAACTTCGTTCCCTTCGCACAAAACCCCCAATATCTCTCTTCCTTCGTTGTTGTCGTTGTTATTGGGTAAATCTTGGTTGCCCCCGCTAGGTCGATACTTCCGCTGCCTGACTAATGAGTGCGCGTTTGATTGAGTCCCGATGCCCTTTCGAATTGGTCTCATTTCTTATACGGTGGCAATAGCGATTTTCTCGGTTCCCGGTGCTGCTTCGGGTTCACCCGGTTCATTACTCGCCAATATTGTTAGAAATCCCCTTTGTTGCGGCACGCGCCCCTTCATAGCCATCCCTCCCCTATCTGCTGCAACTTTGTCGCGGGAACTTAAGAGTTTCTTGGAACTGCGAAGGACAAACAACATGAGCTCTTATCAAGTTTTTCATCTTCTTCCTCCATTCTCCGCCCCTCCGATTTCTGTGATCCCTTACCAGGACGACTGACGCCGGACCGGGTTTATTTACATCATGAGTCGCTCCTTTTTAATTCATTTCCTTGATTGCCTTTCGGGCTCTTCTTCGTAGATCTTTTACGTTAGCTGCGAGCGGGACTCGGGCTGTACCATTTTTCAGCACGTCTCGAGACTGAGTGAAGGGCGATCGATCAACTGGTTTCCTTCCCCGGTTGCCTTGGGTCCTCGTGGCCCATCCCTTTTGATCGAGCTTCGACCCCCTGCAAATACAGTCGAGTTGGCAACCCTTCACCGGGGCAAGGATAGGCGTTTCGCGCGAGAAGGATTCTTCCTTCCAGTCCCCCTTATGAGGACTCGTCCCTCTCTCAGAATGGCGTCAAACTCGTAATCTAGATGCCCAGGCGATGAGGTCCGCTTTTCTGAGCACCGGTGATGATCTTTGGCTCAGGTTTTCAAGATTGTTCGGTTTTCCACCCTTTTTCCGTGGCTTGCCTTGCAGCAGTTAAATCTCGGCCCGTTGTGGTTTGCGAAAATTCCACCACAATTCCCTCCCCAATTCAAATATTTCCGTTCCCCCTGCCTTGCTATTGCCCCCTCCCGCGAGTAGATCACTCCCACGCCGATAAGTCCAGCTAAGACAAGGCCCGCAGCTCGTCTCTGCCCCTTTGCCGTTCTGCTTCCCCCCTTGACCAAACGTCACTCAATATCCGCATTTTCAGACTTTTTCGCCCCCAGCTGGCGCGGTCTCGACGCTCGATTGACTTCTTGCGCGCACTGACCGCCTATTAGATCCCTCTGTTTACGTGTGTCTATCCGCCGGGACGATCAGATTTAGACCGCCTAATTTTCCCTTTCCATGCTACATGAAGGTGAAGTAATACTTTTTCTTCCTCTCTCTGACTCTTCTTGCTCGCGCGATGGCCCCAAGCGACCCGATGCCGGTTCTTCTCGATCTTGCCAAAACCCCCTTGATGTTGTAGCTAACGCATTCCAGATTCCTTTGTCAGGAACGCCTATCTCCCATTAAAACCGGAATCTTCGCCCTCTCCGTTTCGAACCAGAAGTTCTCGCTGGACTGCCACGTGGATCACTATCCTTTGGGTTCTTTAACCTCATCCAAGTTTCCCCCCTATACAGACTCAGCCTTTGTATCTCCGCTGCTCCACCACCAACTTATCTTTCCGAAGAGCGGCGTGAATCAATCTTTTGCTAACTTCATGGTCATTCATAATTTTCTCGATGAAGGTTTTTCGTCGAAAAGTTGTCCCCCCATCTTCTAGGACTTGATCTCCACGCTGTCCGAGTTCAATAAATAGACGGCGAGTGAGCACAGGTTGGCGTAAGAGTTCTAGCGAGGTCAACAATTTTTGACTCCTCTATCGATGTTACACTGCCACCTCTTCAACATCGCTTGCTGTCGAAGGAGGTGCAAACCTTTTTGTAAAGGTCTGTCCTCCCCCCCCAAGTCCTTTGTAACTTCGCGACTCTTCCCCCTCCTTCCTCTTTGTTCTCTCCCCATCCCCTCTTACCCATGTTCCTTTCCAGTTATAGTTTACATCCACCATTGTTGGACTGAGGAGCTTTACTAGATCTAGATGACGATCCTTTCCTTCTCCTTGACTCCCCTTAGTTGACATGTCTAACAAATCCTCCTCCCCTTGATTTCCGGATCCGCCTCGTTTCTTGCTTGATCTCTCCTTGATCCTTCCTCCTCATCGTCCCGATCTTTCCTCGCAATTCCTTCACCTCGTATTCATCATAGAAGCGGGTTTTCCGATTTTTTTCCTGCATTCCTGTGGCGAGTTTTTTTCCTGAGTCCCTGATATGATTATCCCTGAGTCATATGGTTTCAGGGAGTGTTCTTTCTAGTCTTTCTTCATGACCCCCTGACTTGGCACTTCCTCGTCTTATGTCTCTGCGCCAATTCAATGCCTTGTCCTTTTTAATGCTTCTTCTCCTCTCTGGAGGTATTTTTACTGGGTCCGCCCAACCTTAATCCCTCGAGTTAGTCCAGCGGGCTCTCATATTCACTGCTCTCCTGTCTTTTGACTCGTCGGAGTAGTCTCGCGTTTGGGGGAGACCTTACGGTTGACCCCCTCAGAATCCTTTTCTTTCTCCGAGATGTAGGTCACCTCTGGTGTGCGATCTAATTTCATCCTCCTTTTAGAACGTCTGCCACGGGCAAGTGTTTAAGTTTGAGTTGTGACCTTTTCGTCGAACTTTTTCGCTCTCCCCCTGGTAGACCAGTAGAAGACCTCTCTCGACTACTACTGAATCCTCGACGTTCCACTACCTTCCCTTCCTGAAGCCCTAGTACCCCCGACTTGCTCCCATCTAGGAGCAAA
>Ga0179593_1521438_pt1 | contig 16345 bp, 22 predicted proteins | sample CZODoug2_1_08_16_FD_185931 | JGI IMG/M metagenome (GOLD analysis project Ga0179593, IMG submission 185931) | Vadose zone soil fungal communities from Angelo Coast Range Reserve, California, USA - CZODoug2_1_08_16fungal (PacBio error correction) | ecosystem: Environmental > Terrestrial > Soil >... | reverse complement strand
TTTTTTTTCCCCTTCGAACCCGATGCGCCGCATAGCGTCGCAAAGGAGCTGGGCGCGGTCAGGCTTTTTGTCTGCGCTTTCTTTTTTTTTCCTTCCCCTCCCCCTTTTCCTCTTTTTCGATCAACCCAGACAGAGGTCTTGGAGGCGCTGTATAGATAAACGGGGGGCTTTTTTTCCTCCCGTTCTTTTTTTTTCCCCCCCTCTCTTTCTTTCGAGACGACGCCCGGCGAAAGGGGTGAGGACGAACGAAATGAAGGAGAACCCCCGGTTTCTGAGGCTTCCCTTCTTCTTCTTTTTTTCTTCTTTCTTCCCTCCCCCCCCGCGACAGCGTGTTCGCTGGCGAATGCCGAGTACTACGACTAAACAGCAGGTGTTGTGGCTTCTTCTTTTCCTCCTTCCCCCACCCGCCAGCTCGGAGGTCAATCGAGGAGTACGTCTTCTACGACCTAATTCCACGTCCCCCCTTCCCTTTTTTCCTTTCTCCTTCCCCCCCAATCTACACCTCAAAGAAAAGGCCACAGAACAACTTGCGCGACCTTTCTACTTTTTTTCCTTTTTTCTCTTCCTTTTTCTCTCTCCCCCCTCTCCTTGCCCCGGGAGGACGGCTGCCAGGACGGCGGCGGAGCGTGGAGAGCGATTCTTTCCCCCGGTTCTCTTTTTTTTTTTTTCTTTTTTTTTTTCCTTTTTCCATGGATACTCAGTCGGGCCCAAATAGTACCTTGGGCGACTTCCTCTTTCTCTTTTTTTTTTTTTCGCTGACTCTCGCCTCCCGAATAGGCTACTAAATAGCAAGGGATATATTGGAGGCCAGATTATTCCTTTTCGACCCGCTCCTTCCTTTTTTTTTTTTTCCTCTCTTTTTCTTCTTTTTCTTCCCCCCCTTTTTTCCCTCGATCGCCACGATCCGCCGGCCGTAGGAGCAGTAAGTACGGGTAAAGGAGATTTCTCCGGCGAACTCGCGGCTTTTCCTTTTTCCTCTCTCTTTTTTTTTTTCTTTTTTTTTTTTTTCCCTTTTTTTCTTTTCTCTTTTTTGAGTTGTAATTGTAGAATACAGCTGAAGCGCAGAAAGGAAGAGTGTGTGGGTGGGACCCTTCCTTTCTTTTTTCTCTTTTTTTTTCTTCTTTCTAACCGACGGCCGCCAAAAAAAGAGGAGCAACTGCTTATTCGTATTACCTCTTGTGCCCCACTTTTCCCCTTTCCTCCTCTCCTTTTGCGCGCGGTATCAGAATTCCGCGCCTCCCTCCTTTTTTCCCCCTTTTTTTTTTTTCGTTTTCTTCTCGACCTACGGCAGCTCGTGGCGAAAGAAGTAGAGGGCGCGATGGGCGATCTTCCCTCCACCTTTTTTTTTCCCTTTTCCTTCTCCCACCCCCCCCCTCCCAGCGCCTCCAAGGACAGGTAATGGAGTGATAAGGAACGTCGCCCCCCTTTCCCTGTCTTCTCTTTCTCTTTTCAATTTTTTTCTTTTTTTTCCCCCTCCCCCCTCTCCCTCGCACAGCTCCTTGGCGACGCTGAGGAGAATACGGTTAGCAGAAGATCACTCGTAAGCGTGCATTCCCTTTTTCTCTTTCTCCCCTTTTACCTAGGAAAAAAAGCGTGATTATACGAGGGGACTTCTTGTCATCTGTTCTTTCCTTTTCATTTTTTCCCCCCATTTTCCTCTCTCTCCCCTTGCCTTGAGCCTGGCGATAGAGAGCAGAGTATGGGGTAGTGAGGATCTTTTCTCTTTGGCATCTCTTTTTTTTTTTTTTTTTTCCCCCTCTTTCTTTTCCCCCCCCCTCCCCCCTTCACGGGCTCCAGACGAGGGTAATGGGACTCCACTTTGTTCTTCCTCTTCCTTTTCCCCCCCTCCTCCTTCTAGTTCCGCTTCAAGTAAAAGTAATAGTGTAAGTAACTCTCCGTTCACGGTCCTCCCTTTTCCTTTTTTTCCCTTTTTTTTTCTTTTCGTGCGAAGTTGTAGGAAAGTAGGTGATCTAGGCTCTTTTCCCGCTATCCTTCCTTTCTTTTTTCTTTTTTTCCTCTTCCCCCCTTTCACCCTCGGCGGACGCCAATAGAAAGGATTGAGCGACTACCCCCTTTTCTCTCCTCTTCTCCTCTTCCCCTCGTGACGTCGCGGCGCGGCCCATACCGGACGTTCTGGAAGGGCAAGAAAGAGGTTGTCGCGGACCATCTTTGTTTTTCCCCCCCCTTTTTTTCCCTCCCCTTCTTGCCGGAACGACTCCGGCCTTTTTCCTTCCTTCTTTTTTTTCTTCCCTTTTCCCCCCTCCTTCCCACGCAGCCAAACTGTGGAGGAGGACAAGGCGAGTGTTTGTCCCTCATTTCCTCCACTCCCCTTTTTCCCTTTCTTTTTTTTTCTTTCTTTTTCCCTAAACGCTTGCAGCCGAAGAAGCTAACGTATCGGCGCCCTGTGGGCGCGTGGTAACTGCTCTTCTTCCTCCTTCTTTTTTTTTTTCCCTCTCCCTCGGTTGCGTGTCCCCGCGAGGGAGGCAGCAGAAACATTCGGATGTGTGGTAGCTTATGGCAAGTGTTTTCTTCCTTTCCCCCCTTCCTCTTTTTCCACCTGGGCTTGCTGGATGAGAGATAAAGGACGCTTGTTCTGTCTATCCCTCCCCCCCCTCCCCTTCTTCTTTTTTTTTTTTTTTTTTTTCCTCCTATCGGGGCACTCAGCAGAAGGCGAGAGAGCCTGAAGGACCGGACCTTTTTTCTCCTTTTTTTCTTTTTCTCCCCCCCACAACACAACCCCTGCCGTCCTTTCCCCCTTTCTCTTTCCCCAGAAGGCGTAGAGAGAGGAACACAAGGGCGTTTTTCTTTTTTTTTAGAGACGAACCTTTGCACGTTTCCCTTTTCCTTTTTTCTACCTTCCTTCTCCTTTATCACCGTTCGTAGGGAAGTGGTAATTATGCGCATGAAGCCCGGCCCTTCGGGGGACCCCCCCCCCCCCCCCCCCCCTTTTTCCCCCCTTCCCAGTCATCTCGAGTTGAGCAGAGAGCAAGGCTAGATTGTGGCTCATGTTTTCCCTCCCTCCCCCATTTTTTCTCTTCTTCGGGCGCTGTCAGGGAAAGCGAGATGGAGGAGAAAGTGGAGTTTTGATCTCATGTTTTCTTCCTTCTCCCCCCCCCCTCCCCCTCCCCAACGGTTAGCGTCGGGTGAAGAGTTGTGAGTGGGATGGTCTCTTTTCCTCCCCATTGTTTTTTTTTTTTTTTTTTTTCCTCTCCCTTCTCGACAAGCATGGTAGATAAAGTGATGTCCCCACTTTCCCTTCCCTTTTTTCTTTCCTTTTTCCTTTTTTTCTTTTCCTCCCCCCCTTTCTTTTTCGACGGGCATCACAAGTCGGGTTTCCTATCTGTTTTTTTTTTCCTTTCCCTTTTTTTTTTTGAGAGAGATAAGCGCAGTGAGCAATAGGGATCGGCGGTTTGCCCCCCCCCTCTTTTTCCCTCCCTCTTTCCCCCCCCCCCTGGGTGGCGAGGGCGAGACGGCCTCAGAAGTTTTGGGGATCCCCTTTTTTCCCCCCTTTTTTTTCCCTCTTTCCCGTCTGGGAGCAAGGGAGAGAAAAGGATATGCGCATTCCCCTCTTCCCCCTTCCCCCCCGAACACGGAAAATTTCTTCCTTTTCCCCCCCCCCCCCCACCGAGTCAAAACGAAAGAGAACCCCCTCTGGCGATCTGTCTTCTTGTTTTTTTTCCTTTCCCCTAAAAACGCTAAAAGGTAGAAGAGAAAGATAGCACTCCCTCCTTTCTACCTCTTCTTCTCTAGAGGTAAGGAAGAGTAAGTGAGAAGGCTCTCCTCCCCCCCTGGGGGGCCCTTTGCTCTCGCGCAGAGAGATGATATGGATTGGGGCTTGAAGGCATCTTTCTGTGTGGCATTCCCTTTTATGTTTTTCTTTTTTTCTTTTTTTTTTCCCCCCCTCGGCACGAAAAGGTGAGTAAAGAGAGAGATCCTTTCCCCCCCTTCTCGTGCGGCAAGGTCGGTATACAGAAAACCCCCCCCTTCTCCCCCCTTTTTTTTTTCCCTTTCTTGTTCGAGCGCGATCAGTGAAATGAGTGTAGATGACGACATTTTCTCGTGATCCCTTTCCCCTTTTTTCCTTCCTTCCCTTCTTTCCTTCTGTGCCCAAAAAGCAGAAAAAGGCGGGACCCTTCCCTCTTTCCCCCCTCCCTCTTTCTATCTTCCCCCCCCCCCCCCTATCTGGCGGCCACCCACGGAAAGGAGAATCCCCTTAACCCGTCCTTTCCTCTTTTTCTCTTTTTCCTCCGTGAGGAGATCAGCCAGCACTCCCAGTTTTTTCCTTTTTCCCCTTCCTCTCCTCCCCCCCGGTTTCTTTGATGAAACTAACCTTCCTCGTTGGGTGTCCCCCCCACCTCTTTTCCTCCTTTCTCGGGGCAACGCAACAGATGGAGAGATCCCCTTCTCTTTTTTTTTCCCTTTTTCTCTCGCGGTTACCGGCGCACAGGCGAGAGGACCTGGTGGATGCCCTGCCCCTTTCCCCCCCCCTTTTCCCCTTTCCCCGCGCCGACCGTACAAGCCGTACTCCTTTTGGTTCTTTTTTTCCTTTTTCCTTTTTCTCGGGCGGCGGTGCAGCAGGTGAAGATCACCCGCCTGTATCGCTCCCTTCTCTCTCTTTTCTCGAACTGGGAGAGGTTTTTTTCCCCTTCTTCCTTCTTCCCTCTTCTCCCCACGAGGTAAGGACAGACAAAATGCTGCCGTCCTCCCCTTTCCCCTTCCTTTTCTTTCCCTCCCCGGTGAGATAGAACAGTTTCCCGGGCTTTTCTTTCCTCGGGTCGCGCGATCAATCCGGCGAGGGCGGTCTCCCTCCTTTTTTCCTTTCTTTCCCTTCCCTGTTTCCCGGAGACCGAGGGCCAGCTCTCGCGAAGATCGAGGTTCCCCCCTTCCTTTTTTTTTCTCTTTTCTCCCCTTTCCCCCCTACAACGTCGCACGCAAGCGTTAGTACGCGTTCTACCGTGTCCCCCTTTCTTCTTCCTTTTCCTACTTTTCTTTCTTTTCCCCCCCTTTTTTTGGCGGGCGTGAAGCGGGAGAGGGGAAAGGAAAATAGGACGGGTCTTCTTTGAGGACCTTCCCTTTTTTTTTTTTTTTCTTTCCTTTCCCTTCCCTGTCTCCGCATCTACAACTGGAAGTAAAAATGAAAAGAGTCTGTCCGCGTTACCGGTTTCCTATTTCTTTTTTTCTTATTTTTCTCCCCTCTTCTAACCCCGCAGTGGAAGGAAAGCGACGCTCCGGAGGGCTTTTTCCTCTCCTCCCCTTTTTTTCCTTTTCTCTCCCTTCGACCACTCCGGAGAGGTATCAACTGATGGCTGCCAGTGCTCTGGTGGGGTCCTTCTTCCCTTTCTCTTTCCTCCCCTTTTTTATGCGCGCGACCCCGTGCCCACGAGGCAAGAGATAATATTACTAGATGATCGTCTTTACACCGATCGGGCCCTCCTTCCCCCTTCCTTTCTTTTCTTTCTCCCCCTTCCCTCTTGGCATGGTAGAGAGGACTGTCCCGGTCTCTGTGATCTACCTTTTCCCTCCCCCTTTTTTCTTAGTGCGCTGTATCGCTACACGGTGACGACAGCCGGCGAGGTTATTAACAGGGCTTTAGACTATCGTGCCCATCCCTCCTCCCCCCCTTCCCCTCTTTTTTCTTATCCGACCGCCATGAGGCGCAAATAAAGGGTTTTAGAAGGCTCGTAGTCTCCTTTTTTCTTCTTCTTCCCCCCCTCTTCTTATTTATCTTTCAACGACCGACAGACGTTGTTAGATAGGAGATGAAGAGAATACGACTACGCAGGGTGCGCCGCCTTCCCGCCCCTGCCCACCGCCAGCAGAGGTAATAGCTTACTCTTCTCCCGTCCTCTTCTTTTTTTTTTTTTTTTTTCTTCCCCTCCCCTCCCAACCTCAAAGCCCAGGCCAACAAAATTGCCGAAAGAAAGAATGCTTATCTTTTCTTCAGGCCCTTTTTTCTCCTTTTCCTTCTCTTCTTCCTTTCCCTTCTTCCCTCTTGCCGGTCGGGGCTTTCGTGGCGATCGAGGAAACGGAGCGGGCCAAGCATGAATGCTTCTGGTACGTCTCCCGGTCCTTTTCCCCTCCCCCTTTTTTTTTTTTCCCTCCTCCTTTTTCCGGTGTGGTTTCTTTCCTCCTTTTCCTTTTTTCTTCTCTCTTCCCCTCATGTAATATGTACTACCTCGCCCAAGGTATCTATTTGGGCCCCGAATTAGTAGTCCATTTCCGCGCTCCTTTCTGCCTCCTGCCTTGGGGTCCCCCCTTCCTTTTTCCTTTTTTTTTCCCCTTTCCCCTTCCAGGGTACGGCCTTGATGCGGCGAACTCGCGCGTCGTCGCGAACGAGGGCAGGTCCCTTTCCTTTCGTCGACCTCCTCCTTTTTTTTTTTTTCTTTTCCCCTTTTTCCCCTTTCGCGATCCCGGGGACTTTCGCGTTCGGAGAAGAAGTATCCGCGATGACGAGACGCTGGCCTTTTTCAGGCTGTTCCTGTCTTTTTTCCCTTCCTTTCTTTCCCCCTTCAGAAGAGGACCAGTTCCCACGCTTCCAGGCCTTCTTTCCCCCTCCCCTCCTTTCTTTTTTTTTCTTCTTCCCCCTTGGAGGTGGCGCCTGCATGGCGCGGGAATAAAAGAGGTAGACGGAGTGTTTTGTGACCTCGGTGGGGCATCTTTTTTCTTTTTCCCTCCTTTTTTTCCCCCTTTCCCCCCTTCTCTTTTCAGACAACAAGCGACGGCGGCGGCACCGGGTAGCGATCTTCCCTCCCCCCCTCCTTTTTTTTTTCCCTCCCCCCCCACCCCCCCCCCCCCCCCCACCCCCGGGCCCCCGGCTTCCCGGCTGGCCCCCCCCTTTCTTCTTTTCTTTTTCTTTCCCTTCTGTCGCCTCCGGTTCGCAGACGAGCACGAGGAAGAGGAGTCTTTCTCGTGGGGTCCCCTTTTTCTTTCCTCCTTCCCTTCCCCTTTCCTTCCCCCTTTGGGCCGGTTCATCTGGTAGAGAAAGAAAAGTGATAAAGCCTTTATGACCTTTCCCTATTCTTTTTTCTCCCTCGTGCGAGCGTATGAGGGTAGTGAGCTCTCCCTCGTTCTTTTTTTCCCCTTTCTCCCTCGCTGAACATCATCGAACCGGTAAAGGCGCAGACGCGGGTATCTTCTCGTTTTCTCTTTCCTCTTTTTTTTCCCCCTCTCTCCTTCTTTTGTTCCGTTCCCTCTCACCCGTAATAGTAAGCTTAATCTAAAGAGTAAAGAAATAAAGCGAGGTGCCCGTCGACGGGTCCCTGTGGTGTTCTTCCTGCCCTTTTTTTTCTCCTTTCTCTTTCTCTCCTGTCTTCCCGCGATGTCATAGTAGATAAGGCGGACGGGAAATAGATCGCACTTTCCTATGTCCCCTCTTTCTCTTTGACCCTTTTTTTTTTCTTCCTTTCTCTCCGCCGCCGCCCGACCTCGATCTCACCGAGGACGTTCGAGAAGGGACAAAATACGATGTACCGTCCTCCCTCTTTTTCCTTCTTTTCTTTCTTTAATTACACCTCGCCCAGTTCAGTGACGGAAAGAAGGAAAAAGCCCCTTTTGAGCTCTCGATCCTTTTTTTTCTCCTTCTTTCCCTCCCTTTCTTCGGCAAGGCGAGGTTAAGATTAAGACCCTCACCCCACCGTCGGCCGCCACCTTCTTTTTTTTTTCTTCTCTTTTTTTTTCTTCTTCCTTTTTTTGCCGGTTAACCGCTCGGGGAAAATCGATCGGAGATACTAAAGGATCCCTTTCGGACCGGGTTGCCTCTCTCCCTTTTTTTCTTTCCTCTTTCCTTTCTCTTTCTTCCCTTCCCCCTTCGTTCTGTTCCTTTGCGGCGGTGGCGATGAGCGACTTTCAGCCCTTTTTCTTCTCCCCGTCTCGGGCTTGAGCACGAACAGATGCGATCTACTCCTTTTCCCCTTCCTTTTCCTTTTTTCCTTCTCCCCCTGCGGGGGCGCGAATAGAGGACCGGGACCGGGCTTTCTCCCTCTTTTCCCCCCCCCCCCTTTTCCGATCACGAGAAATGCAGTGGGAGGCCCCTCCCTCATGTGACCATTCTCTTTTTCCCCCCCCCCTTTTCTCCCCCCCAGCGCTGGTGGGTAAGGGTGGGTGGAGGAGATCCTGACGGGTCCCGGGTCCCTTTCTTTTTTTCTCTTTTTTTCTACTTCTTTCCCTTGTCACGTGGTCCTTATGCGCTGACAGACGAAGACATGATTCCTCCCCCCTCTTTTCTTTTTTTCTTCTTTCCCCCTTCCTCTGCTTGTGCCAGCCTGGGGTGCGAGGTCAGGAAGCTCCCCCCCCGGGTCCTTTCCCTCCCCCCTCTCCTCTTCCTTTTTTTTTTTTTCTTTTCTCTTCTAAAAAGCGAAGTGTGAAGGAAGAAGAGCTTCTCTCCCCCCTCCCCTTTTTCCCTTTCCTTTTTTTTTCTCTCCTTGTGCGTGGGGGGATGTTAGTTATGAGAACATGGGGAAGGTTCTGTCCTTCTCTTCTTCTTTTCTCTTTCCCCCTCTTTTCTATCCCGTGATGCGCAAATGAATAAAGAGAGAAGATGTGTTAGAGCTTCCCACCTTAGGCGGTTTCTTTTTCCCCTTTTTCTCTCCCTTTTTTTTCCTCCGCCTGATCAAGATGAGACAACTGAGATTATATATATCGTTGATAATCCTAAGTTGTTGTTGTTGTCTCTTACCGCGCATCTCGCCACTCTCTTCTTGTTCTCTTTTTCTTTTTTGTCTTTTTCTGCCGTCGAACGAAAGGGAGAGAGAGAAAGCCAGTGGAGATGCTGAACCTTTCTTTTTTTCTTTCCTGTGCTCCTCCCCTGCTTGTCGCGGCCATCAGTAGACCTTTCCCCCACGCCCTTGCGGGATTCCTTTCTCCCCCCTTCCCATGGGCGGACAAAACGAACAGCCCACGCACCGGTGCTTTTCCCTTCCCTTCTTTTCCCTTCTCCTCCTTTTTTTCCGGGCCTGGCACACTGAGCTCCAAACGCCCCGGTCCCTAGCTCGTCTGTCCCTTTCCTTTTTTCCCTTTTTTTTTCTTCCCCTCCACCAAGGCTGGCCACAACGTTTTTCCTTCCCTGGTCCCTCCTCCTCTTTTTCCTTACCTTTCCTTTTCTCTTTAGGGTCTCAGGGATTAGGGAGTTAAGGAGCTCTGTAACCCCCCTCCTTCCCTCTTCTCCTTTAGGGAAGTGGGGCGGGCCCTCCCTCTTTTTTCCCCCCCCCTTGTCGTCTCCGAAAAAAAACAGCGAAGGCCCCTGCCTGTGTTTTTTTCCTTTTTTTTTTCCTCCCTTCCCCTTTCCAATGCGTTGTAGCGCGACACTGAAGTTAGAGTTTTTCTTTTTTTTTCCTTTTCCCTCCCCCTTCCTTCGGCCCCAAAAGCAGACACCCGGCGGTTTTTCCTCCTTTTCCTTCCCCCTGCTCGGCGGCCACCCCGGCGGAGCATACGAACCTCTCTTTTCCCCCCTCTCTTCTCTTTTTTTTCTCCTTCCCCGTTGCCGCGATCATAGCACGAAAGCAAAGTACTTTCCACACCTCTTTTTTTTTTTTTTTTCCCCTCTTTTCCTCCTTCTCTCCCATCAGCGGGGGCCAAAGAAAACGATGGAGAGATGAAACAGGTTTCCTGCCTCTTCTTTTTTCTTTTTTTTTTTTCTTCCTTCTAATGCGGCGCGGCGCGCAAGGACGTGTAGTAAGTACCCCTCCGGGTCTCCCTCCTCCCCCTCTTTTTCTTTCCCTTTCTTTTCTCCCCCCCCTTTTTGGCTTCGCGTGGAAGGAGGTGAGCTGGGTCCTATTCCCCTTTCTTTTTTCTTTCTTTTTCCCCCCTTTCATCGCGGAACCTGGGAGAGGTTGTACTTCCGCATTCCCCCTTCTTTTTTTTTTCCTTCCTTCCCTCCCCCCCCTTTTTTCGGTCCCGAACGTCGGTATATGGGCCCGGCGATGACTGTTCCTCTTTCTCTTTTTTTTCTTCCTCCCGGTTCGCGCGCTCAATCCGGTCGAGGTCTTCCGTGTCCTCGGTTTTTCCCTTTTCCTCTTTTTCCTCCCGCCTGAGATAGAGGGGGGACATCGCGGTTTTTTTTCGGCGCTTCTCTTTTCCATCTTTTTTTCCTCTTTTCCCCTCCCTTCTTCCCGTCACCACCTGGCGTCGACGCATGATCAACGAGCGGGGAGGGTTGACTCGTTGGGTCTCTTTCTTCCCCTTTCCTTCTCCTCTTTTTTCTCTCTTACTTCCTTTCCCCGTGTCCGTCTCCGCTCTAAAAATGGAGTCACAATACAAGAGTATGGAGAAGTTACCGGTTTTCTTTGTTTCGCCCTTCTTTTTTCCCTCCCTCTTCTTTTGTTCGAGGCCGAAAAAAAAGAAGAGCGAGCTTTTTTTTCTGTGTCCCCCTTCTTTTCCTTTTCCTTTCCCTTTTTTTCTTCCCCTTTTAGCACTGGCTCTGGCTCGACAAGAGAACGGCTCTTGATCCTCCCCCCTTTTTTTCTTCCCCCCCCCCCTCTTTCCCCCCCCCGAGGCAGCGCTCCTCTGCCTCGTGATTGATCGTATGAGAAACGATTTCCGGGTCCATCTTTTCTGCCCCTTTCTTCTCTTTTTTTTCTTCGGCGTGGCATAGGTCGCGAGGAAGCCCTGTCGTTTTTCTTCTCCCTCCTTCCCCCCTTTCCTCCTTTTTTCTTGGAGGGCGCTGTACGCTACCACGGTGCCGACAGCAGGCGAGTTTATTCCCCCTCTTTATGGTACTTTCCCCCTTTTCCTTCTTCCTTCTCTCTCCTCCGGCGACCGCGGAGGAGGCCGAAGCAATGAAGGCGCAAAAAAAAGGTTTCTTCGGGGCGGGGCTTTTTCTTTTTTTTTTTCCTCCTTTCTTCCTTTTCCCCCTCCCCTCACAGAGTGTTCAGCTGGCGAGTGTCCGGCTTCCCCTTTTTTTCCCCCTCCTTCTTTTTGGTAGACAGACTGCAAAAACGAAAGAGAGAGGTCATAGAGGTTCTCCCCCCTCCGGACATCGCTCACGGGCGGCGAGTAAGCAGAGGAGAAAAGTATAAACTCAACGCCCAGGCCATGTTGCCCCCTTTTTTCTTTTTTTTTTTTCCTCTCCTCCCGCGGCGAGTTCGCCGATCAGAGAAGGTGTAAAGGACGGTCTTTTCCGTACCGGGCCGGCTTCTTTCTTTTTTCCTCTCTTTCTCCTTTCTCCTCTTCCTGGTTCCGTAAGAGGGAATAGGAAGTGCGACCGGCCCTTTTTTTTCCAAAAGAGACCGTGGGAGAGGGTCGTACCTCTTCTTTTTTTTTCCTCCTTCTCTTTCCCTCCCCCAAGGGTATATATTGGCCCCGAATTAGTATAAATTTAGAGATAGAAGGGAAGCTTTACCCTTCCTCGTCTTTTCCTTTCCCTTTTTTTTTTTTTCTTTTCCCCTTCCGGACAGCAGTAAGGTAAGGGTACCTTTTTTTGATTGCTGCTTTCCCTTCCCTTTTCTTCCTTTCCTTTTTTTTTTTTTTTTTTTCCCTTCCTCATAGTCGTCGAGAAAGTTGTATGGGATGGATTTGAGGTTGTAGATCTTTCTCTCTGCGTCTCCCTTTCTTCTTCCTCCCCTTTCTCCTTCCTCCCTCTCTTTCCCCTCGGGCGGTGGGGAAGGCGGTAGAAAGAGACGCCGGCACCCTCCTTTTTCCCTTTCCCTTTTTTTCCCCTTTCCTTTCTTTGACGATCATCAGACAAGTTGAGAATAAGGAGAATTTCTTCGCATCCCCTTTTTTTTCCCCCTTTTTTCTTTTCCTGCATGGCGGTCGGATATCCAGGTAGAAGGAGTAGATAGAAATAAGAGCAGGTTTTTCGTACCCTCAGTCTTTTTTCTTTTCTTTTTTTTCCTTTTTTCTTCTCTCCTCTTCCCCGACGCGTACTGGGTGATCAGGAACAGTAGAAAGCGTTAGATCCCCTCCGCCTGTCTTCCCTTCTCCCCTCCTTCCCTTTCTTTTCCATTCACCTATATTGGCGACGCTGAGGAGAATCAGGTAGAAGGACGAGCCTCGATGGGCATGCTCTTGCCCCTCTTTTCTTTTTTTTTTTCTTTTCCCCCTTTCTCGGGTGTAACTTGCTTCTAAGAGGGGAAGGGAAATCTGTCGAGCCAGAAAGCCCTGCCCTCTTTTTTTTTTCTTTTTCCTTTTTTCCTCTGTGGGGCGATCGCGCGCGCGTCGGAGGGGCGGGCGGCCCCTTTGGCCCTTCCTTCCCCTTTCCTTTTTTTTTTTTATTTCTCCCGGCCGCGCCGCGCGAACATCATAGAACAGGCGTCTCCCCTTCCTTTTTTTTTTTTTTTTTTTTCCCTTGACCGTACGACCTCTCAAAAAGACCCCCGACAGCGCCATCTCTTCCTTTTATCCCTCCCCCCCCCCCTCTCTGTGATCAGCGCGACGCCGGTGGTATTGCGTTTCGTAAGAGGGGAATGGAAGGTAGAAGCGTCCCGGTGCGTGCGGTGGTACTGTTTGTTTTTCCCTCCTTTTTTTCCCCTTTTTTTCTGTAGCTAGGAGGGAAGTGAAATAGATCTGCCTGGATGGGTGCCCCCCCTCCCCCTTTTTTCCCTTTTTTTTTTTTCTCCTCGACCGGGATTGAGAGCGAGAACGATGCAATGGAACGCCTCCGGTGCCGGCCTACCCCCTCCTTTTTTTCCTTTTTTTTCTGTTACATCGTTGTGTCTCGCGGCGGAGAGAAGGCCGTGGGAAGTACCCCCCGCCCAGGTTCGAGCCCTTCCTCCTCCTTTTTTTTCTTTTTTTTTTTCCTCCTTCTTACCCCGGCCGTCCACGAGAGAAAAAAATGTGGATGAGGAAAGGAGTCTTTCCATTCCGACCTCCCCCCCTCTTTCTTCTCTTCTTGTACGGTAGGAGAGGGCAAGGTGGTCTGACGAAACTTCCTTTTTTCCCCTCCTTCCTTTTTTTTTTCTTTCCCCCTTCCTTGGAACATCGATTAGGATATACTCGATCGCTTGTGCCCTCCTTTTCCTTCTTTTTCTTGGCCGACCTTCGGCTGCTGGGTCGCACGTAAGGTCTTCTAGTTCATTCAATCACCCCTTTTTTCTTTTCTCCGGGCAACGGGGAAGTGATGGCTGAGCGTCGGCCCGTCGGTCTTTTCCTTCCCCCCTTTTTTTTTTTTTTGGCCGCTCTGGGCACTCAGACCGCGGGCGAGCGCGGCCTAGACGGTCCCTTTCCCCCTTTTTCCCCTCCCCTTTTTTTTTCCCCTTCCGATCACTCGTGAAACTTCAGTGTCGGCGCTAACACGAATGGAATTAGAGAGGCCCCAAGCAGCTTTTTTTTCATCGCCTCCCCTTCGCTGTGGCGTAAGGGTGTTGCGTAGGACCTCCCCTCCTTTTTCCCCCCCCTCCAAGTCCGGCTCGCTCGTTCTCCCCCCCTTTCTTTTCTTTTTTTCCCCCCCCTTCCCCCTGTCCAGAATCAGATTGAAGGAAAGACCAAGCAGATCTCTCGCGTGCGGAGCTCAGGCTCTGCTTTTTGTCCTCCTTTTTTCTCTTTTTTTTTCTCTCTCTGACGGTGCGCTGTCCGGGCAAGCGAGCTGGGCGGAGAAAGTGGCTGTTGGATCGCCCTTTTCTTTCCTTCCTTCTCCTTTCTTTTTTTACGCGTTGGCTGGATGTTGTTCTGTCGCCCATGGGCATGGTGCTGCCTCTCCTGCTTCTTTCCTTTTTCTCCCCCCCCTTTTTCCCCCTTCACACGAGCGAAGATGTTGCTAGATCCCAATTCGTGCTTCTTTTTTCCCCCCTTTTTTTTTTTTTTTCTTCCTTTTTCTTTTCGCACTGCGCTTAATCGAGAGTGGTACCTAATGCCTACGGTGTGGGTGTGGGAGAGCGTAAAGCCCGATTCCCCCCTTTTTTTTTTTCCTTTTTCCCTCTTTTCTTCCCCCTTTCGAACGCCAGTGAGAGAGAGAAGAAAAATACCTCCTTGAGATCTCGCCCCCTCCCCTCCTTTTCCAGCCGGGGATCGACCAGGCCTTGTAGAGGAAATAAGTAGCTCCCCGCCAGGCGCACGCGTCTTTCACTTTTTTTCTCCCCCTAACGAAAAGACCACGCCAAAAAGAGTAAACCCGCTCACCGTTTCCCCTCTTTTTTTTCTTCTTTTCCCCTCTCACGGTCGCCGCAAGCTAGATGGCACGGACAGAGCACGTCCCTCTCGTCGGGCATGCCCCTTTCTTTTTTTTCCTTTTTTTTCCCTTTCCCTCTGCCTTGTGCTCTTTCGCGGCAACGCGAGATGATCTGGAATTGGGGCTTGACGAAAGCTGCTTTGGGCAGGCGCTTTTTTCTTTTCCTTTTCTTTCTTTTTTTTCTTTCCTTTGCGGAAGGAGAGAGCGTCGGTGACGTGGTGTTCCCCTTTCCCTTCTTTTTTTTTTTTTTTTTCTCCCCCCCCCCAACGGACGAAAAAGCGAAGGGGTGGTGTGTCATAGCGAGATGCTTGTTCTGTCTTCCTCTTTCTCCCCTTCATGCTGTCCGGGGTGTGAGGGAGCCGTTTCGGCCTCTTCCCCACAGTCCCAGCCCTTTTTCCTTTTTTTTTTCTTCCCCCTCGGCGGCCCACCCCGGACGGCGCATCCGACATCGCGTCTCTCCCTTTTTTCTCAAGGCAGAGAGAAGGCAGTGAGGCGATCAGCCATAGGCACGGCCCATTTTCCTTTTTTTCCCTCCCCCCCTCCCCGGTTGCTTTATGAAACTAAACTTCCTTACAGGGGGTTCTTTTCCCCCCCCCCTTCCTTTTTTCCCTTTTTCACAACGCAAAAGATGGAGAGATGAACAAGGTCCTTGAATCGATCCTGGTTGGTATCCCCTTCTCTTTTCTCTTCTTTTTTTTCCCAGGCCGTTTCGTCCGTAAAACATGCACGCGCGGGACCTGTACCCCTCCCTTCTTTTCTTTTTTTTTTCCCCCTGTGCCTTTGGGGTCCGCCGCCACAGTGTTGGCCGCGTGACCTTTTTTCCTCATTTTTCTTTTTTTTCCTTCCTTCTCGGTGGAACCTGGGCGAGGGGTTACTTCAGCACAGGACGGATCGCCGCCGCGTCTCCCCCCCCCCCCCTCTTTTCCCCCTTTTTTCCTTTTTCTCTTAGGTCGGCGGCGGCGAGTCGGTCAATGGAAGCGGGTTTTTTTTTTTCCCTACCTTTTCTTTTCCCTTTGTGGGGGAAACGCCTTCCGTGTTCAGGAGCCCTCTTTCCCCCTTTCCCGAGCTCCGAGAGAAATAGAGGGCTCGCTCTCTTCCACCTGTCCTTTTCCCCCCCCCTCCTCTTCCCCTTCTGTGACGAAAACCACCGGAGGAGAAGATGATAACCTCGAGGCGTTTTTTCTCTTTTTCCCCTTCGGGGGCTGCTTTGCGGGGTTGAGAGGTCGGAAAAGGTCCCCTCCTCCTCTACACCTTTCTTCCCCCCCTTCTTTCTTTTTTCCTCTCGTCGCGCGCGTGAGGCAAGATCGAACACCCGCGTGGCTGGCCCGCTCTATCTTCTTTTCTTCCCTTTTTTCTCCCATCGGTCCAAAGGACCTGGAGAAGCTCGAACACTCGGCACTTTCCCCTCCCCCTTTTCCCTTACCGGCCACGCGGAGAAGCAAAGGTTAATCGAACCGCCCCTGCTGCGGTGTGCTCCCTCCCTCCCCCTTTTTTTACTTTTTTTTCCTAACCTATTGTCGCCGCTCGTAGACAGGAGCTGTGGAGAGGTCAGTTCTGGATGCCTGGAGCTCTGTCCTTTCTTTTTTTTCCCCCGCGAGGAACGCCCGGCGTCTGATGAGATAAGAAAGCGTTTTGTTCTGATCCCCCTTCCCTCCCCTTTCTTTTTTTTCCCTGCCTGCGGGCGTTCTTCCAATGGCGCGGGAGGAAGATAGAAAATTTCCTCGACTTCGTTCGCCCGAGCTTCCTTCCCCTCTCTCCTTTTCTTTTCCTTTCCCTTCCGGTTTCTAGGCGGCGGAGGCGCCGGTCATGCTTACCGTCCCTTCTTTTTTCCCTTTTCTCTTTTTTCCTTTCGTCTTCCGATTACTACGACTCAAGCAGGTGGGCGCCGCAGTGTGCGGCCTGACGCGGTCCCCTCCTTCCCCCTCTTTTTCTTTTTTTTTCCTTTTTTTCTTTACATCGCTCACTGGTCGGCGCGTCAGCGAGTACGAAAATCGACCCTTTCAAAGCCATTTTCCCCCTCTTCTTCTTCTTTTTTTTTTTCTCCCTGTGCGTCGACGGACGCGAGAGAGTTAGCAGCATAAGAGACTGTTACCCGTCTGCTGCCTGACTTCCCTTTCTTCCTTTTTCTTTCTTTTCCTTTTTCTGCTTTTTGTTTCCTCCCAGCGGAATAGGCCGAGAGAGAAAGGGCTTCGTCGGTGGCCCCCCCCCTCTCTCTTTTCTTTTTTCCCCCACCCTGGAGGCGAG
>Ga0179593_1276096_pt1 | contig 16345 bp, 22 predicted proteins | sample CZODoug2_1_08_16_FD_185931 | JGI IMG/M metagenome (GOLD analysis project Ga0179593, IMG submission 185931) | Vadose zone soil fungal communities from Angelo Coast Range Reserve, California, USA - CZODoug2_1_08_16fungal (PacBio error correction) | ecosystem: Environmental > Terrestrial > Soil >... | reverse complement strand
CGGACGTGTTACTCTGCCGTCCAGTGTTTTTCACGGCGCGCCGAACTTCCCCTCTTATCCTTCCTTGTCCCTCTAGCCTGCGCCCGCCTCTGGGCTTTTCCCCTTCCCGGATTGCTTTTCTTCGACCGCGCCTCCCCCAACGCACTCCTTCCGACTCCAGCTTTCCCCTGACCCTCATGGTCTGGTACCTAGTAAGCCTCATGCCGTCGTCGTGAGTCATTTCTCGTTCGAAACCCTTTTTCGCCACGTCTCCTTGACTTCCCGTTGGCTGAATCATGCGATTGAAGCGGACCCGACAACGACTCCCCTTTTTCCTCTACCGTTCCGTACCTTACGAAATCCCCATATAGAACTTTTCACGTTCCCCCTCCACTGTACGCGTCGATCAAAACGTCGTTCAGTTCACCCTTCTTCGATTTCCTGTATGCGTTTCCTTTTCTAAAAACCAGTATTGCGGGTCTTGTGCTCGCCGTTCCCTAGTTTTTCTCCGCTTCTGCCGTTTTCCGTCCCACCCTCACCCCCAGCGATACTTACCAAGAAGCGCGATCTTTCGACCCAAACCGTATCATCTCTTCCAAAACTCCGAGATAACATTCCTCCACAAGGATTTGCTGACCCCCAGATTGGTCCACTTTTTCCTTTCCCCGAGTTCTACTTTGCCCCCGCCTTCTCAACTTTTTCTCAGCCCAACCCCTCGCCCGGTTTATCTAGGATATGCTTTACAGCCCCCCAACGCTATCCAATCGGGTCGCCCCCGAAGTGCCCCCTCTATCCCCTGACTTTCGCTTCCCCATTGTCCCCTTCTGGGTTCTGAACGCGCAGCAGTACTCTGTACTTGTTTATTGCCTTTTTTACCAATTTTAGTCAGAAGGCCACAGCAACGGACCATCCTTTCCCCGTTTGACTTGCCTCTTCGGCGTTTCCTTCCGCCCGCATTGCCTCAAAACTTCCCGCCCTTTCCTCTTTGTTATCCTGTTTCGTAGTTGGTTATTTTACTGCGCGCAACTGACTCTCACCACCCGCTTGCGGTCCTATTCCTCTTCCCCGAATGACCCTCTTTTTGAAACTTCTCCCCCCATTTGGGGTGAGCAGTCCTTTCCCCCCTAACAAGCAGTTCTTTCCTTCCTTCATTAGAGATCTTAAGCATTCATTCTACTTCCGGACGAACCCAGGCTCAGCCACCAGCCTCCTAGAGTAGTTCAATTTCTTTTGCCCCTGAACGTTCACCCGGCGTCCCTTGACGACTCCCTTAACCCTTCTTCTGCCTTGGCACCGTGTTACCCCCACACAGTACTCCCTTTTGCTTACCCCCCCTTTCTCCTCTCCCTGTCAAACCCGGTCTCTTTCTTCCAGTTAAATTCTCCAGTCATATCATCGTACCATCTGGTCGACATTTCTTCACCTTCCCGAATTTTGATCGGACACCTGCCATATAATACTAAGAATTCCCCGGAGCCCCCCGGCACTTTCTCGCCTGAATGTGACGTATACAAATGCACGCCTCTCGTGTCTCTCGATGTTCAGAATTTCCTGCATCTTTGTCGCGGCATATGCCCCCTGCCATCGCTTTTAGTACTCTTGCACTTCCTGGCATCGGCCCACAGTCGGCGGATCTCCACCCAACACATCCCTTCCACGCGCCCGCTTTCCCCCCCAGCACATGTAGATGTGCGGAATTACTAACCCTTTTTTCGGGTACACCGTTACGCAAGATGGGCCGCTTACTGAGTACTCCGAGAGCTGTGAGACCAAACAACATTAGTGATAGCTCCGCGCCAGCTTTTTACCAAGACCCATTCCCCGGCTAGGCTGCCCTTCGATTTATTCACTTCAGGAGGCTTTGATTTCGCCTGTCCAGCCGCTAAAAGCCTTTCTCTTTCCATTTGTTTCGATGCTTTTCTTAACGGACCTTTCTGACCTGAGATTGCCTGGACTAAGGGTGCGGACCCTGATGCTTGTTTGCTCCCTGCCCTAGCGAGTTCTAACTGACTGGCGTCTGGTGCTTGGCCACGCCGGTCAGCCGGCTTCCGCCTCCTGTTTTCCCGAACCACCTTTCATTTGGGTTTGTTTGGTTTTGGCCATTTCTTTTTTTTCTCCGCCTCCACTTTTCCCACCCTTTCCTCCCATGCTTTTAATACAGATCGAACTTGGCTTCTCATCCCTTTTTCGAGAAAGGCAAGAATTCTCCTATTCGCTTCGTCTGTTCCCTAAAATGGATCGAACTGGTGCGGGACCACCTGTCCAACACGGTCGGGTCAGGATCGGTTCCCCCCTCGGCCCAGCCTCTTACAAACTTCCTTGCAACTCCACTGATCCGTCCAACCGCAAATCCCTGCCTCCCCCCGCACTTTTTTCCCTGCGCCCTTTTCTGTTTTCTCGGATGAAGCTGCAAGCGTGGGTGGTGTCGGAGGTGATTCGTCCTCAGCGCGAGTTTAAGTTTTAGGTCCGTCACAGGTGCTTTGCTTTTTGATTTTTCTGGCATTTCTGTGCCCGTTCCGATTTGACTTATCCCCTGCTCCCCCTTTTGTACTCTTTTCCCTTAATTTCCCTTCATAAGGGAACGGGACGTTTGATTCCTTTTCTGTTCCCTTGCGGCGGCCCTTCCCCGCTATATGTTATTGCTGCAAACGGCCACGCAGTTGAGGGTTTAGATCTTAAGCCCGGCAGCAACCTTTTCCATTTTGCTCATGTTCCCAGACTGCTGCGTGTGTTTTGAGTCTGACCCGCATTTTGGGTTTTAATAAACTAGATTTTTGTGCACCCGGTCGTTACATTCTCTTCTTATTTTTTGCATATTAACAATAGAGGGAAATTGTTTGGGGTAGTTGCGGTGCCGTTTTACCAACAGTGCTTCTTCCTTGCTCGAGTAACACAAAGTAACCAGAGGAGACCTCCACCTTGCATCATTCTTGCCTGCGTCTCGGGTTTGCTCAGCTTGTCTAAGTCACTTAACGACGCATTAAGTTTGAATCCCCCCCGTAATCGAGTTCTTTCATTCTGCCGCCATGCCCACCAGCTGATTCAGAATTCAGCTCCCGTTACTCACGGGTTGAGAATACGTCAGTCAGACTTATCTCCTAACTCACCAGCCGAATTGGCCTGGCCAGAACGTATAGGATCTTGAATGTTACTTGCCTACGTTTTTCATTACCGCTTGTCAAGCCACCCTTTTGAATTTCCGCTGAAGGTTTTAGATTTATTCTTACTTTGTATTTTGTTGGATGGCCCAATTCTTCTCAGCCCAGTGCCGATTGCGACCACCTGGCCGCCAGGCGTCGAGAACCTTGGATCGCCTTCTGGATAGATTTGTAAGCCAGGTTGGTGATTATCATATACGGCCAGCGAAAATTCCTTTCCCCGGGCCAACGGGCCTCTTCTTTGTCCTGTTTTCAATCCTCACCATCCCCTTGAAGGGTGAGCCGGAAGTTATCCACCTTTCTTGTCCACCTGAGTCTTCTTCCCCACCCCGCGTAGTCGCCCGTCACGTATGTCGGGGTCGGAGTTCAGAAATCTCCCCTGCTTGCGCTCGCCTTCCCCCCCCCCTCGGCATATGATGTGATAACCCCTCATCTGTTCCTCCTACGTTTGTTTTTTTATCGAGCAGCTTTTTGCTTCAACCCGCTTTGCAGGGTGCAAGACGTTGATCTTAGACCCACATGCTCTAATATTTGGATGTCTGGCCCTAAAATCACGATGAACTCTTTCCTACTTCTTACGACTGATTAGATATGGAAAAGGGCCAAGAAGTTGCCGGCCAAGTACACTCCTCTTCTTCAAAAGGTCCAAGTGCGTCTGGACCGTCGCGGGCTCGCAGCCAGATTCAAAAAAAATTCCCCGAGTTTGCTCCACACTATGAATTCGTCGGAGGCTTTTCGGCGGGACCTTCAGCCCCAGGGATGTCCTTCTCCATCATCGATGATTTCCCCTCACCCGGCCTCCAAAAGTGGAGAGACTACTTGGAGGACATGGCCAGGCACTTGTTCCATCAGAGAAGACAAAGACCATTCCCATGCCGTGCTCCCCAAACTCACACAGGATATGTCTTCGCTCGGACATTTACCGTGTCGGATGTTTCCCCAGCGTTCGATTCCCCTTCTTGCTGGCTGACCCCCCCCTTATTTTTTGCTCCCCGGGCGTTGCGCTTTGGCCCCCTCGCCATAGAAACAAATGTTGGGGCGGCTCCGCTCTTGGTGTTTTTTGCGCCCCCCTTGGCCGGTTTTTGTTTAGGTACTCGCGGCCTTCTCCTCGTTGTGGTGGGCCCGTGGGAGAGGCTAATCACAGTCAAGGACGTGGTGGATGCAACTAAAAATGGCTGAGTAGTTCGTTTGATGGAAGAACCAGCTTTTTTAGACAATAGGGTGAAACGGGAAAGAGACTTTTACCGCGGCGAGAGTTTTCAGGTGTGAAGTTGTGGCAATCGCTCTTGGACGACATTTGGTCCCCCGGCCACGTTTGCCTGCAAGCCCGGTATTCCCAACCCCCCTTACCGCGATTTGTGTGGTCCTCCTCGGACCCAGCTCCCACGGACGCACCGGACCGCCTGCTCCATCGCCTTTTGAGTACAACAACTTCGCCCCCACTTGTGTCCTGTCCCCCAACTCTTAACCCCTGTCACTTTAGGAGCATCTTACTGCCTGGTCCAACAACGCTTGTAAAAAATATAGCTCCCCCTGCTTGCAAAAGTTGATTAAAATCCCGCTGGGTAACAATAAAGCGGTGTTGGGAAGACACCCCCCTCTCTAACGCGCCGGAGCCTAGCTTTTCCCCCCAACAGTCCATCTATCCCGGGCGAGTTCCCGTACCTTAGCCGACCCGTTCTATTTGCCTTTACACAAGGGGCATAAGTAAAGTATCCATCGATCTTCCCAAAGTAACATCCCCGTCCGAACCTGGCCCAGCCACCCTCAAAAAGGTCCAGAAACTCGTCCCCCCTGCGAGCCCGCGACCTGAAACGCCCCGGCATCCCACCCACCTCCACACCCCTTCGCGACTTTCCCCCATTCCTTCCCAATCTCCCCTACCAAACACATGCTGGTTTTTTTTTCCCTTCGTAGGACTGCTTGTTGGGCTCCGGTAATTTTGTTGTCTTCTGCGAACAGGGCTGGCTTGATCTGGACCACAATACGTTCCTTGTTTCTTCGATTTTTGCCTCCCAACAATCGATCCTTGTAGTCCCGTTCTTCGAAATTCGAGTGAGTTGTGCTGTATAGGAACAGAGTGATGTGTAGCCCTTGTCGATCTTGATCCCCTGCCCGATTTTGCTTCCGACTAGTGTAGTGATTAGAAAAGTTAGTCAGGTGACTTGAATTCTCCCCTGAGTACTGAAGGCGTTTCTCAAACGGGAAGACGTGCCTCAGTATGGGCCTCTTGCCTAGAAGTCGCCCAAACCCAATGCACCAACACAAGTTACGCACAAGGCCATTCCCAATGCCTCCCACGTTTGCAAGGCGATCCCAACGTCACCGGGCGTCAACCCGGCCCGGGGCCTTTGCAGATTTATCTGTAGCAGATCCTGCACTCTCCTACCCCGTAGCCTGCTCCCCATCCCTCTCTATCTCTCTTCCTTTCTAATTGGAAAATTCGAATGCTACCGAGGGGAAAGAGGCGGAATGAGTGGATCCCAGTTTCCCCCCTCCGGACTACGTTTACAATACATCCTTCTACTTCGCCCGTAATTCAGGTGGATCTTGGAGCTTGGAGATGAGACGCTGGGTGGGTGAATCGTCTGAGCGAAGTTTTCCGGTTCCTGAGGTCCTTCTGCATTTCATAAGTTTTACTAGGGTTTTATGGCTTTGCGCGCCAGTCTCCTTTAGTGTGCTTCGGGCTTACCGGTCGGATGGTTGGTTTGCAACCGACCCCTCTTCACCCCTTTTTTGACCAGCCTTCGAGAGGATCAGAGCACGAGACGGCATTCTCCTCGCCGAAGGATTTCCCGGAGGTCGAAGCGTGAGCTACCTTTCTTGTAATTTGTTGAGCTTCATTGGAAAGTGAGTCCTTCCCCTGCTCTTCTAAGAAGCGTCCTTTGAGGGATTCGGTGCTTCACATGACGGTCGGACTCGAGATTGTGCCGAGTGGAATCCTCCGGACCGCTTACACGGTTCCTTCTGCGATTTAGAACTCGTTCTGACCAAAGACGCTCCTTTGGGTCGTTGTGCCTTGTTCCTTGCCCCCAAGTCCTGATTTTTTGACTTTCGCTACTTGGGATGATTGGGTCCATGGGCGGCCCATCGTCGCTATACTCCTCTTGATTTGTTCTCCTTTCTTTTTTAGGCTCCGCCTTTTCGGCCCTTTGGAAGATCTAGACTGACCATGTTCGCTTAACTGTACTTCTTGTGGTTTCGGGACTTCTCACCCCCAGAAGTGTGGAGCTGACGGGTCCACGGTAGGTATCTGAGTTGCCTTTCGTGTTTTTCCCGGCCTATTTTTTTTTGCGTCAGGGTTTCCGCTTCAAGGAAATCCCCCCAACTCCGATTCTTTATTACATTTTCGTCATTCGAGCCCCCCCCCCCCCGGTTTGTCCCGTAAGCCTTTTTTGGTTCCCTGCGCCCGTGTTCCTTCCCTAGGGCTTGAGATCCCCCCCAATGTATTAATGCTTTCGCGGTTGCTTTTTTTTGGCCTTCTTCGCCTTCAGTCCACAGTCCTCCCCGTGATTACCTCTTGCCTTCTCACGCCTTTTCAACGCTGACCGCTTGGCTCCCCCTTCACTTTTGGTTATGATGTGAGGTAGCCCGATTTATATCGCCGTTGGATGAAAGTTTTCATACCTCGATGTAATCCTCTCTTTGGCGGCTTCGCCCCGTGGTTCCATGAGTCCAGAGCTAGCAGCCGCGTCCCTTCCCCGACGGGACCTTCGAGGTTCTCCCCTCCTTTGGAGGTCTGGGGAATGTGTTCGCGATTATTTTTTTTCTTTTCGCCGATCCTTTTTAAACCGAATCGCGATTCTTTCTCCAACTCGCTTTTTTTTTGAGGCGATGGGCGTTATCGCGGACAATGCCCCTGTCCCGACTACCCGTCCTGCGGCAGAATCCCACACGAGCCTTTCAGTCGTTTGACCGCTGTGGACCCCTGTCGTTAACCTTCTCGCCTTCCGTTTTTCCCTGAATCCCTTTTTTATCTGGCTGTTGTGACGTGGGAGGGGTCAACTTCACATTTTCTTCCTTGCATTTATTGAATCTTTTTATTTCTTTCGCCGTGCTCGAATAGTTTTTCCTCTTCATTTTGATGGCTGCCTGGTATTTCCACTTCTGATCCGCACCCACCTCGACCCGTTCTGTGAAGCGGACACCCGAACGGGCCATGTTTTTCGAGGTCCACTCCCATGATGGCAAGGGTCAGGGGGTATCTGATGGATTCCTTGGTCTCGGTTAAGCTCAAGGGCCCCCCCTACTCTGGTTTTGAACTAGCGAGAAATCCCCTTTATCCGTCCTTTCAGATTTACCCCCCTCATTGTATTTGCCACGATCGCCCCTGGTTTTTTCTCTGTTCCCCAATTTTCGCCGGTAAAGTTTTCCCCTATATCTTTTTCCCTTCCTCCCTCCTTTTTGTTGTCTCTCGATCTTTGTTGAATTGTATGCCGGCCACCTTGGAACGCACCCAGCGCGTTTCGCAATCATCTTCTGAAATGTTTCACCCTTATAAGTTTCCCAGAAGGATCTTTGTGAATCGCTATTTCCAAAATACCGGTTACCCTTGATGAAGAAACCTTCCGCCTTGAATACCCCAACCAGCGACTCCATCCTTTTTTTTCAAATTGGCCCTCCTGGGCTAGAAGCCTTTGCACGGAGTGAGTAAGAGTCCTCCGAGGAGAGCCACCAAAGGTGGGCGGGCCTTCTCCCTGGCCAATGCCGACCTTGTAAGCTATGACAGCGGCACCTGCCGGACGCACTCGAAGTAACCGTCGTCCCCGACTTCCACTCCCCTACCTTTTAAGCCCTCCCACTGGAACCCCGACGGCGATCACAAGGTGAAGTTAAACAATGTCTCTTCTAACTGGGCTTCTTCTGAGATAATCTGGTCAAACCCTACTAGGTTCTTTCGTTTTTCTTTGTGCTTGGATTCGTTTTCGGCATTCCCTTTTGCGATTCATACTCCCCCACCCCCCCAATCCAGCCAAACCAGCTTTGGAGTACACTGCAGCTCTTCTGACCAAACGTCCTCCTTCCAACACTCCTCTCCACTCTCCCCCACAGGCCCTTGTCTTAGAAGCGGTCCTCTTTCCCCGGCCCTTCTCTTATCCGCCCCCTGCCCTTTTGAACTTTTGCGAACCCCCCCCCCTGAGCTTTGTTTATTTTTTCCACGTGGTTCTTTCTGGTTAAGCCAAGTCGACGAGGGCTGCCCGAAGTGACCATCGCAACCGTTTAGGCTTACATTTGTGTCACTGGGTTCACAGTGCAATCCCCAATTTTCTTTCCTCCGTTCATACCTCGTCATTGACACCCTCCCCCCTCTAACCCCCAATCCTTTTTTTTTTTTTGCTCCCCTTCCCCATTGACCGCCGCCTTATCAAACAACACTCTTACCGTGTAGCGTGCTTTTAATCTTAGTCTGGTATTTTTAGAGAGCGTCCCCCCCTATTTTCCTCACCCAGATTCCTGGTCCTGCTAAGCAATATTCCAAGATTCTTTCCCTGTTGGTTCTCCCCCCATCCAACCGCCCCTGGGGATCCTTCCTTAACGCCTTAACCAGCCTTTTTCTTCATTTTCAGTCTCTCATTCCCGCTCCGCAACCCTCCTTTGGAATCTCAAGCAACCGCTGCTTCTCATCAAGTTTTGGCCCGCCAAGTCCCCTTAAACCGGAAGCTTCCATTTCCATCTTTGCCCCCTTTCCCAGACGACGCGCGCCTTTCTTCAGTGAACCTCTCCCTAATCTCTCCCAAATCCGGCCCCCTCACTCGATAACCGTTCCGTATTTCGCTCGTCCCCCCCGCCAACTCCCATTACTTTTCCTCCGGCACTCCGGCCCTCCCCATTTCTCTGAGCCTTCATTCCCAATCCTTCTCTTTCCTGTATCCTTACCACTCTCTAACACCTCCTTTCCAGAGGGCGCGCGAGGCGATTCCTTCTCATGTTGTTATACGTCGCCTTCTGGTCATAAAGCGGCTGGTAACCAAAATCCCCCCCCACCCTTGTCCGCCCGAACCGAACCGAAGATGGCGTTTCCCCAGTCCCCAACACCGGTGTGTCCCCCCCCCCCCCCTTTTATCAAGAGGGGCTTGACGATCTCTCAGAGAGTACCCCACAATCGTTCCCCTTTCCTCCCCGTCATGTTGCTCCCTCCCAAAATCCTCCCTTCCCAAACGTTCTTGGAGGTTCTTTCTTTCAGGTCCCTCGTGGAAGCTGACCTTCCAGTGAGCGCCCCCCCGTTCCCCACACACTCGTCCCTTCCGCTGTTCCATCCCTCTCCGTCACCGGCAATTGCTTTCACGGAAAGAAGCTGCAAGGTCCCCTCTTGATTGACTTTGTGGGGTAGTGGGGTGCTGACTGCCTAGCCGAGTACTTGTTGGGGGGTTGTTTGGGTGAAACCCGTTTTTACCCCATTTTTTTTTTTTTCCCCTTTTTTTTTTTTTTTTTTTTTTTCTAAGGAAATGACTGTTCGTTAAACTTTCAAGCTTTCCTCCTCTTTCGTTTTTATCCTTTCCCGTCTTTGTCGCATGGGCAGGCCCCCAGTCACTCCTTGAACGAACTCCATTTTGAAAATCATCGGCTTTTCCCCTCCAGCTCCTGCTTTTTTTTTTCCCATCACGTTACGAGCAGCCAGCCAACTCTTCGAATTCTTCTGGTCCTTTCCATGTTCGAATTTTGGAGTTGAAAACGGAGGCAGAACATTCCCTCCTTGGTCTCCGTCCGGCTGCCAAGCACAGCCATTCCCACTTCCTGCCCCCACGTATGCCCCTCCGCAGCAGCCAATTTTTTTTTTTTTCAGTTTTTATTGGAAGGACTTGTGCGTGATTGGGCTTTCCCAGATCGCGTTGTTTTCGATATTCCTTCTTTTTCTAATTTTTGAGCCGCGATTAAAACCTTTTTTTTGTGGCGCCCTTTTTTGAGGCATTTTTCTACTCTCCTTTTTTTCCCTCTGAGTTTTCCGAAAAGTTTATCATTTTCGTCATAAGGCGCCAGGCGCCCGTACGCTTTGACCTTTTTTCCTTTAAGCTCATGCGGCCACTGCAGTATCGTTTTAAGATGCCACCCGGCCCCCTACTTATTTCCCTTGCGTCGCTACTTTATCTTTGTCTCGATATTTTCCCGCCTGTGCGCCGGGTTTTCCGTCCCCTGAACTGTTGCTCGTGTAGAGTTTTTGCGGACCCAGACTTTTTTTTGTCGAAGTTGGAACCCTCCCCATTCTTCTTTTGTGGGGTTCGGCGTTCATGTGTTTTCATTGTCGAGGCTTCCACAACTAGAGGTTTTAAGTTGGGGGATCCAATCACTTTTGTCCGGTGTCCAAAGTGTTGTCTTCCTATGGACACAACTTCCAAAATCTTCTTCCAACATGACTCCGTATTTGCCTCGCTCTTTCCCCCCCCCCCCAGGTATCAGTCACTCTCCCTAGAAGCCCTTTCGAATCATTTCCCAGTACAAGCTCAGCAAGCGTCGAACGCCTACCCCCCCCCCCTCTAGTAATCCTCCTCCCACTGCAACATCACGCTCCTAACTGCGTCTAACCCTAAGACGGAGCCTCCCGCAACGCTGACTTTGGATCTTTGAAAATAAGGTAGTCCTTCGTGCCGGTTTTCATGACGCATCAGGTTCAGTGCCTTTGACCCCCCCCAAAAAATTAACTCTAAGACCTCCCCAGGTTCCAGTTGGATTGTCGACGATTTCCCCCCTCTTGTTCGCGCGCTATGCAGCTTTTTCTCAACGGTAAGGTGAGAAAGGGGCGCGGTTTGCCATAACCTCCCTCCCAGGTTAAAGTCCCCGGGCCCTCACGTTTAAGAAACCCTAAGTAAGAAGGACATCTTCGTAGCAACGCGCTTTATTGGGCTAACCAGCCGGCAACATCACTGAGTTTGAAGGACACAACCTTCCTCAACCCATCACTCTCTTTCGCCTCCTACCCCACTCTCCCGTTCTTTTTAACCCTCCCCACCCGCAAATGCCCCCTCCCCCTTCTTCCCTCCCTCTACCCACTACTCCCCCCTAAACTTCAATACCCCCTCTACACTCTCCACTACCCTCGCCCCATCCCCCCTTACCCACCCTCGCTACCTCTCAACCTCCACCACTCACCCCTTCACAACCCATTTCTTTTTCCCTTTCCCAGCTCAACACTTCTCCCCTCATCCCAAGCCCCTCCCACACACCTCATCCCCCCACTATTTCCCTATACAATCACCCTTCCTCCCCCCCCACACTCCCCCCCCGACCCCCCGTCCTTGCTTTTTTCGACTACCCACCGTTTCCAATGTCTTCCCCAATATCCATCTCCATCCCCCCACCCCCCCCTCTCACTCACCCCCACCCACTCTACTTTTGCCTCACCTCCCCCCCCCTCCCACCCCTTTTTTTTCCTCCACTCGAGCGCCTTCCCTACTCGTCCTCCGTCCCCCCCCCAATCTCTCCCGCCTTCCATGACCGCAAGCACTCCCCACTCCCCCTATCCCCCCCCATTAACCTTTCGACCCTTAACTCTTCCATCTTACTTCAACTACCCCCCCCTATCCCTCGCCCCCCCTTTCTTGACTTCCCTCTACTTTTGCAACCAACTCACTCCCACCCCCCTCACCCTCCCTTCACACCCACCATTTTCAATCCCCCCTTCATCACACGCGCCTGATACTTCGTTTTTTCACTTTCCCGCGAACTCCGCCGCCTCCCCCCCCATTAAATACTTCCTTCCCTCTCCTTACTTACCTCCCCGCGCACTACCCCCTTACCCTCCGCTATTTGTCCTCTTTTACCCCACTTTATCACCCCATCTCCTCTACGTCAATCAACTTTCTGGCCTCTTTACCCCACTTCACTTCGTCGACCGACTCCTCCTCCTTCTTTCAATCCTTCCGCTCCTTACACTTCCCACAGCCCCATCCACCATCCACTCTTGCCTCCCCACCACTTTATCTAGCCATGTCCATCATAAATTCATTTTGTACTTCATTTCTTCCCTTCCCCTATAACCATCTTCAGTGCTCCTTTCTCCCTTCCCCCTATCCTTCAACACCCGCCACGATCTCACCACACTCCATCTATGCTCTTCTCCTCCTCACTCCTTCACTCCCCGTCCAGCCTCACATCCCTCTCCCCCATCCCATTCCCACTCTCGTTTTTTTACCACTCTTCAACCCTACACCTTCGCCTTCCACTTCCCATCCACCACCAACTCCACATGTTCAGCTCTCTAACACTCTTTCACACCCCCCCCACCCCCTCTTCCCCATATTCTCTTCCCCCCTCCATCCTCCCCCAGTTGTCCCTCTCCCCTCACTCCCTCTTCGTTTTTTTTTCTGCGGACGTATCCAACGGTTGGCGGCGATCTCTTCCAGTTTCCGATTATCCTACCGCCCGGGAATTTTTTCCTCTTTAGTCCCTCCCCCCTTCATCTTCTTTTGACAGATTTGACCCTTCTGAACCCTATTCCCTGCTGGTCTCTTCAGAAATCTCCGTTTTTTTTCTGATCGTTCTGCACCATCTACATTTTAGTTTTTTGATTGGACGCAGGGTTGCTTCCGTTTTAGTGGAATCCCCTCCTCGAAGCTATACTCAGTTGAGATGTCCCCACTCTCGACCCGACCCGTATTCCTGCGTTACGCCTGCCTAGCCTGGATATCGTTTTTCAAGCCGTTTCGTTTCCCCCAACTGCCATGCTGAGAGATCCCTTCACCGTGCTGTTGCGCTATTTGGACCAGCAAGAATTGCCTTTACAATTTCTTTTCCTGAGGCCCTTGAGGAATTCTCGTTTTCTTTTTCGGCTTATGACGCCTACCTCCAAGCCGTGCTTTCGCTGATCGTTTTTGATTTCCCCCCAAAGGTGCTCCAATGGCTTTTCCGTGGCGGCCCCCCCCCCCTCTTCTCCCACTTCCTTGCGCCTCGCTCTTATCGAATTCTTGGCTGAGACAATCCAATTTCCCTTTTTTCCCTGCGCGGTCCCCCAGTTTTTGTGATTTTTTACACTTTGTTTGACTTTGGGACCCCCTTCTTCTGGAATGACCCGACGGCAATGAGAAAGAGTTGTCCCCCTTTCGCCCACCAGAACTTCTCGTTGTGCTCCTTAGGGGTATTTGATGTTTTCATTTTTTTTTTCCGCGTCCCTACCCCGTATGTCTTTGTGTTGCCGAGAGGCATTCTTTCGTCTTCTCTTTTTCTATGCTCGCGTCGTCTTGGTGCCGCTCCCCCGGGGGTTCTGAGATTGCCTGGAGCTTTGTGGGATGACAATTCTGTTTTTCCTTTGAACCCCCCTTTTCTGGCCATTTTTTTTTAGGTTGACCTACGCTGTGGAATTGGAAGTTGGGTCCCCTCTTGATCCCTTCCAGTACACTTTTTTCCCAACCGTACACTTCTGAAATTTTCAACCACTTCCCAATATTTGTGGCCTTGCGGTTTCTTCCCAAATCCCTGGACTCACAGACTACCCAGCTTGCATCGGTGGGATTCCAGTCAGCTGTCTTGTCCCTCCCCAAACGAGACTGTGTGATGCCCCCCACATGCCGGACACCGGGCCCAGGAGTTTAAAAACCTCCTTTTCCTCCTGCCCTCGTAAATCTTCTACGTGTCAACGCGACTTGGATTGTGGTTCAGAAATTCTCTTCTCCCCTGCTGTCTTGGAAGCATCTGATAAAACTTCCCTCTCCTTTCGCCTGTCCCCTCCCCCTTTTTTCCAACCCTCCCTCTTCCTACGTCAGATTCCAAGGGGATACGTCTGAAGGAAAATCCCCCGTGCCGACCCAATGCCCCCTGCCCCCCCTGCGCACTCCCCACCCCTCACCCAACGGTGCTGAAATCTCGGTTACTCCCCCCCAGCCACCGGCGAACGCATACGGCGCAAAGTCCCAACATCCGAGCTCTCCCTTCTACCTCGCACACTTCCCCCTTTCCCTCCCAAAATTTTCCAATTGGCTGCAGCGGGTTGAGTTCCGGATTATTTTTTCCTTGTCCGTGTTTTTATTTCTTTTCCTGACCGCGCTTGGACCACTCCGATTTTCCCTTTTCCCGACGGGTTTTACCCTCCCCCCATTCCCCCCTGCTTTTTGAAGGTTCCCAGACGAATCGCCTCTTTTTGTCATTCTTACTTTTCGTACAACGCTGATGTCTCTTGGTCGATCTTGCTTCCCAACGCCGAGATGTTGCCCAATAAGATTCACTTGGCGTATGAATTGTTTCAAGTCGCCTTCGTTTGCACGGCCCCACTTTTCCCTTTGTTTCCCTTTTAAAAGCATTAGGAACTCTTAGATATCCTTCAACTTTCCCTTACAAAATTACCTCCCTTGCTGTCCGGGTCGTTTCCGTTCATTCAGTTTTTCCCTGGGTTTTGCTTTTTTCCCCCCTTCGGAGTTTCACCTCGGGTTGCGGCGGCTTTCTAAGCTGCACTGATAAGAGGCCCCGTCCGAATCGTCAAGATTCAGCGCCTTATTCCTTTTCCCTTTCTTTCTTTGGATTTTTGCGCATGATGAAGCGGATGAAGCGTTGTGGTTTGGACTTCCCTTTTTTGATTAATTTTTAATGGTCCTTAGTTCTGTAATCTTTACGCCGGGTTTTCTTTTCCGCGGCCCAGATAATTTATTTTTTCTGTTGCCCTCTTTGGGAGTCGTTTTTTTTCCCCCCGCTTTTTTTATCTTTCATCCAATGTCCGGTCGACGATTGCCCTAGTATCATTTGCCCTTGACCGCGAGCTTTCTTCCCTGCGTTCTGAAGTTTCGAGCTTGACAGGGTCAGTAATTTTTCGGCGTACTTTCCCTCTTCTTCTAATGTCAGTTGAGAGGAGCCCCGTTTTCCACTCTTCTATCTCGAGGGTGCCGTGCTCTTAAGATAGGTCCTTTATCCCAGAGTTTCGCCTTCTGACTTATTTGACAAAGTCCTATTCATTTCTTAAAATCAGCGGGTGGGGCCGGGATGTGTTCACGGTGTCCCAAAGATGCAATTCCTTTTACTGTCCTCGAGATCTTGGAGCTTCGGAACCGCCCCGAGATTTCTAATTCGCTTTTTCTTTGTCCGATTCCCTCCCTTCTTGGGCTGCCCCCTTATGCAGATCTCGACTGACAATGACGCGCGCCCCTGCTTTAATTCGGTGTTGCGGGTCTTTTCACTGATGGTTTTTTCCCCCTTGGGATGGATGCTTCTCTTCCATCTCTCCCGGTGGTTCTCAGTTTTTTTTTCCGCTCTCGACGTCAAAATAACCCCTAAGAGGGGTTCTCACCCATTCCCCTTCCTCAGCAATTTTTGTTAAGGTGGTTTTGTGTTAATTTACGGCGTCCTGAAAGAGGACGGGAGTCTGCCCCCGTTTAACTGATTTTTCTTTTCTCGGTTTTGCTTGTTTTCATTCTATTATTTCCCGTTCCCCACAGCCTCAAGTAACTCTTGATCGTTTTCCAGGAAATCCCCTGCGGAAACTCTTGTCCTCGCCATTCACTTGTGGTTTAGATTATTCCCGAATCCCTTGGAGATCTCGTTGGATTACCACTCCTGATTCCATCCCGCCTTTTTTTTGCTTCTTGAAACGTCAGACAGGAGGCATAATAGCCCGCCTGCCCGTCAAAGAGGGACCGCTCCTTTTTTCGCACTTTTGAATTTTTTTATCCTGGATTTTTGCTCGCTCTCCGCCTGTTTTTCACTTCTATCGCGCTGCTGGTCTCCCGATCTTTTTTTCGTCATTGTCCTCTTAGCTTCCCCACTGTACTCTCTCTCAACTCTCTTCCCTGGCTATCACCCCCCAGACCGCCAACCATCCCAAGAAGTCATACTTCGTTTCTTGATAATTTTCTTGGAAGACAATTTTCCCTTCTCCTCCCGGTGTTTACCCCCAGGACCACGCCCTTTATCTGCCGCGCTGGAGCAGTGGGAGGGGGACCGTCCTGGCCTTTTTTTCTAATTGTACTATTCTTTTGTGCTCGAATTTCCCTTCCTTGTCAGCTTTGTTTTTGCCGCCCACCCCGTCATTACTTCTAGTGAAGCAAACCCGACGATTTTTTCAGCCGGAGCTCCTGGCCGGCTGTCGAGTTTTCACAACTTTTTTCCAATTTTGACTCTGCTCGTCCGGAGGCTGGTATGATGCGGCCACGGCGTCGTTTCTCTTAAGCTTTCTTTGTGCCAGGCTCCCTCTCCTTTCGTTGCTTCATTCGCGCTCTGGCTTTTCCTGGCGCCTGACTTTCTACTCATCCTCCCGAGCTTGTTAAGACTTCTCTGTACAATTGCCCAAACCC
>Ga0179593_1620215_pt1 | contig 16346 bp, 16 predicted proteins | sample CZODoug2_1_08_16_FD_185931 | JGI IMG/M metagenome (GOLD analysis project Ga0179593, IMG submission 185931) | Vadose zone soil fungal communities from Angelo Coast Range Reserve, California, USA - CZODoug2_1_08_16fungal (PacBio error correction) | ecosystem: Environmental > Terrestrial > Soil >... | reverse complement strand
CTCCCCCCTTGTTCTTATGCTAACGGCGTCTATTCCCCGCCTCTAGTAATTTTTTTCCTCTAGATGATCCCCTCGGCGCTTTGTGTTTATGACACAAATGTTCGTTTGATTTGAAACCCCTGAGATATACGCGCACCCAATTCTTTGGCATATCGCGGGCCAAACACTGATAGACGCTATTGATCCCTCTTGATTTTTCGGTGGTAGCTCGCGCCCTCCCCTTCTCTTAAGTATTTCGGCTATTCGAGCCGGCGTCCCGGTTTAATGATTAGTTCGGGGGCCTTTCTTTTCAAGTTCTTCTCTCTTCGCAATGGTCTTTCCAATGTCAGAGACATCTGTAGACCCTTTCCTACGCCTTGGTTCATTTTTTTTTGAGCCCCTCTCTAAGTCGGCACTGATCAAATCGACCTTTCTTCATTTCGTTCTCTTTCCGTTTTGTTTAAGCCCCGTCTTTCCCCCTATCGATCTCAACATCGTTGAGTTGGGTGACCGCCGTTTCGGCTAACCGAATGGCCCTGAGACCCTGTGTCTTTCCCTCCTTATGTCCTTCCGTCGGTCGCGATCCCCCTGTATCGTCCTCCGGGGAGTCCTCCTCTTCTTCCTTTTCCTCCTTCCCCCCTTTGAGCGCTGGAACGTTTTTTTTCCCAGAAGGCTCTCTCTAATTGCTCTGCCCTACCAAGACGGGCGACTTAAATTCCTCGCCGAAGCTGACTCCAGGCCCCCCCTGAGCAGATTCTCCTCCTCCCAACTCACAGCGCGATCATAATTCTTTCTTCGGCAATTCCAACCCCCCCTTCCCCGCAATCATCTCCCCCCTGCTAGTTCCGTCTTGACGAAGGTCCATGAGTTACACAGTTGATACCTATGCTTCGTATTTCTGCGTCTTCTCAGCACTTCCTTTGTCCGCTGAATTTCGTTGAAACTGCAGCTATTTCGGTTTTGATTGGATTCAAGTCCCTTAATTACCGGGCGCGCACGCCCTAGCAGAGATGGCCTAGACGGAATGAATGATCCCGCTTTTTTCTACAGATCCCCCTACCCCCGTTTTAAAAAGAGCGATGCAGGTTATCTCCTCTCTGGGTTGATTTATGCCCTCTTCCTTTCGGATTCGCTTCAGTGGAAACCAGTGCCCGGACCGCCGCACTTATTACTCCAAATTTCATAAGCTCCCTACGAAGGATCTCTTTCACCCCTGCAGATCCCTCGCTTCCAAACATCCTCTTTTTGTTTCCTTTATGGAGACCTAGGACGAGATTCCCTTTCTTTGAACAATAAGAAACCCCTCAGACCTTCCGGATGCGTACTTCTTTTTGCCCTCATATACTTAAGCGAAAGTACTCGTTGTATCTTTATTTTCATTTATCTCTTTTCTGCGGACTTTTCCCCGCGTATCCTTTTTCGTTACTCGGGGCCTTTTCTAAGATATTCCTCAAGTACAAAATCTATGTTCCAGGTGGTCCTCAGGGCTGCCTTGTACTTTTGAAGCATTCCTTGCAGTTATCTCAGCGGTCGGAGTCTTCCTTTATACTCCATATATTCTTGTCCCCTTCCTTTCTTGCCTTTAATGATGGCAAGATATTCCCACCTTTCGTGCCCCTCCTTTCCGTCGCGTTTCTTTTTGTTCTTATTAATAGAGAGCCTTTCCATAGGACCTTCTAGTTATTCCCCTAAGCCGCTTTTTCCATGCGACTTACTCCAGGACTCCTTTTTGCTTCCCCAGGTCCTCTCCCACAACGAAGAGTCCCCCCCTAGGTACCCTGTCCCCCCCTTTGCCTTCCTGCCAGTTTGGCCTCCTGGAATAACGTCGTATGCATAACACGCGATGCAGGTTCTCTCCATGTTTAAATTTTTAGAGCCCCTTCCCTTCAGAATCCCATCCAGCCCCCCCAGGCGTTTAGAGGAGAAGGGCTGGATTCTTTCCTCCGTTTTCAATGGGTTAGGGCGATAGAATCCCTCCCTGACCTTCCATATTAATTTTCCTCGAAATCCTCCCCCCAACACCATGGCTCCTGATAGGGTTTCCTCAAACCCATTCTAGTAATTACTTATCAATCCTATGAATTCCCTTATATTTCTACCGCCCTTTCCCCCAAAACGTCGGCCCTTTAAAAAATAAAGCGGCTTCCTATTGATCCCGTCTGCAACCTTCCGTTCGATTAGTATTGGCTTCGGCACGTCTTCAATTGAACATACGTTGCAACTGAGGAATAATACTGTTCGTTCAGGTGGCGCCCTAAGACCTGTCTCCTATAGCGAGCGTCTCAGGCGATGTCCTCTACTCGTTGGGTTTGCGGATCTTTTCATTTGCCCCCGGTGTACTGCATCTCAGAAAGCCCCTCTCTATCATTCGGTCGTAGCCTCTGCCGTCATGACCCTTTTTCCACCCCGCTTTCTCTTTTCCGTTACCCTTGATTCTACCCGGGTTCTTCAGAAATAGAAGGAATATTTAATAACTGGTAGGCCTTGACTCCGGAGGACAGCTTCTGTTTGTTGGTCGATTACCGCTCTTCTCCTTTCTGATCCTCCTACTTTCACTAATCGAACTATGCCCTGCCCCGTCCTCCGTCCTGGTTTTCGACTTATCTTCCCACCCGTTATTCTCATATCCTGTCCTGGGCGGAAGAACGCGTCACTTTCCGCCAAGTGGCCAGTTCCTTATCTAATATCTTTCTCGAGCGGAGCCTTACCATCTTGCCTTTTTTATGACACCACCAGCCTCAGCTGCTCCCTTCTCTTTTGGCAATCCGCTCATTGACGGGGCACTCGGACGTCTTCTTGCTGTGAGACAATGTGCTGAGACTGACCAGCCCCCCCTTGGCAGTCTTTCCCCCCCTTCTCTCGTGATTCTACCATTGCCGGAAACGCCGACGTGCACTACTTTCCGGAGACCGACCTATTTGACTCCACGGCCTGATTTTGGGGTGGATGAATCGCTTCCTCATTTCACGGAGGGAAGCCCTTACCGAGAATTAAATCTTATGGTTTGACTCTGTTAACCCTCATTGAAGAGTCTCTTCTGCTCAAACAATAATTACAGATTGCTTAGTGTAGTTTCTTGACCCGTCATACACCGCCCCGACTATCTGCCCTTCCCCAGAGCTTGTTTCTTTTTTCGTCGCGGATTTGATGAAGGGCCCAGTTCCCCCTTGATTTAGCTCCCCCCCCTTTCCGCGGCATGTGTGCGCATTCTTTAGTAACTCTCAGCATGCGCACGACGCGCCAATGTTTCCACTGTGGATTTCCGGTTCACCTCGCGTCTTTTGTCAGTAACTGTGAGTACTCACCCGAAGAAGGTCTCCCCGCTGCCTTTTTCTCTTTGTCCCCCCCCCTTTTGCTTCCCCCCCTTCGGACGATCCTCGAGGAAAAACTCATTTCCCATCCTCTTCCCCCGCTCCACTACCAGACAGTTCCTGACGTCCGACCGACCTCATGGGGGCGGCTAGATGACTGAAAACTAATTCAAAACCCTTCTGACCCAGTATCACAAGATTTAAGAACCCACAGAGTTTCCATAAGATTTCCTTCCCTAACCGCTGAAGCCCACAAGCGGATAAAGCTTTTTAGGTCCCCCCAACATTCCTCAGAACCAATGGAAACCCTTTGTTCTCATGAAATTCCACCCTCTGGTTGAGACTCTAGACTCTGTCCTGAGAACGGAAAGTCCCTCCCTCTTACTAATCTATAATCCTTAATCTGTTCATTCTCCTATCCACTTTACTTGCGACCTCCCAAAGAATAGCCTTATGTAGTCTTTCCTGGATTCCTCCTTGCATTTCTCCACGGTGGCAAACCACTCTTGTTTATAAGTGTCGTCACTTAATCGGAATTGGCTTGGTAATGTCTTTACTTTTATGCAGTTATATTAGCCCCCGGTTCTTAAATTCTACCTTTTTCGATCAAGCGCCCCGGGAAGATACCGTTCACTCTCCCCCCAAATATTTTTTTTTCGGCGTATGGTTCGCCGCATATTGAGCGAGAGCTTCTCCCCATTCTTCAGTTCTTTTCTATCTTCTTCCTTTGCGGCCTTCTCTTCCCTGTGGCCGCTTCTGGCCAATGGCAATCCCCACAGCCGGACCTTCTTTTGCCCCCCCTTTCCCTCACACCACGCCATTGCAGGGTTAATTTCCCTTTCCCTGGGATCGCCATCGACCTTTTTATTCTCCCTCTCCATTTACGGATCGATGGTGCAGGTCTTAAGAAAGCAAGACCCCAGAACGCCCTCCAAATGATCTTTCCCGGCTCATCGGAAATCTCTGAACCTTGTTTCCTTGAGTTTAAACTGGAAGACTGCTTAATGGCATGTGCTCCTCTGCTTCTCCTGCTGTTTAGTCTCGCTAATCAAGTTCCCGATTATAGCCTGGAAAGGCTTTTCCCCTCCTCCTCGTTTCTCGAGAGATCTCAGAGTGTTTTTCACGGCGTTATTAACTTCCTCGCCTTTAGTGTCGCTGTCTCACCATTGCTTTCTGACTTCACTTTCTCTTATGTAACGCTCCTCCAAACCTCGCCTAGGTCTTCCCGTATGTACCTCACAACTCAACGATCTTTTATCATACTTCTGTCGTCCTTCTTTTTTTTTAGACGGCCTTCCCCAAACCTTCTCCCTTTACAATTTTTTGCCGACGGGTATCCCCCTCTTTTGTATGAGACCCACATGAATCTTACGGGCGTTGGTCGTAGTGATGTCCTTTCTTGAGCTTTCTCTTATACCCTTGGATTCCTAAGGCGTTTCATCTTCCCTGTTTGGGCGCGCCGTTTCTCCTCGAGATGACCCTCCCCCCTTCCGAATTTAAGGCCTCCTTCCGCGACTTTTAAACCCCCCTTTTAGCCTTTCCTTGCCTCTCGTCGTTCTGAACGGATTCACTTACACGATGCGAGTAGGATTCCCCCCTTAACCCAAAAATTTTCCCCTCTTGATTCGCCCTCTTTCTCATCAGAGTCCTCGGGATAGCCTCCGCGTTTTTTGACATTCCCATCAGCACAAGATGATCTCCGAGATTTTCTCCGATAACTACCCTCACCACCCCCCTATTACTATTCGGCTTCCACGGCGCAAGCGCGTATCCTCGGTGGTTGAGACCTACACTTCAAAATTACTGTTGAGCTCTCCCAATCGTTTGTTTCCTCCTATCCATCCTTATAGCGTCCCGATCTCGCCGTTTGATTTTGCTCAGATATGAAGTCTTCCAAAGGACAAAAATATTTTTTCTGTTTACGTTGCAGTTTCGCGTCTCCAAACCAGGCCTTTTATAAGTGGAGGATATTCGAATCCAGCTTCCACTCCTTCGTTGGATTTCTGTTTGAACTCCCCTAGTTCCAGTCGGCCCTAATGTCCCCCAGTTTCGGCTGCCGTCATGATAACGGCGCGGAGTGTCTTTCGTTCTCTCTACTTCTAGTTAGTACCCTCTTTCCTCTGCTTGCTTCCTTTTTCAAGGTTTTGACGTGCAGGACGTCCCGCAGTCCCTAACCCCCCCCACAAATCGCGGAAACCCTTCGTACCTTTTCTGCACCCCTTTTTTGTGCCGAGCCTGCTAAAGGCCCCCCTTAACAAGAGAGCATGCGCTTCTAAATGCGCGCGCGGAAAAGTCTTGAGCGCTCAAGCGACAACCTCCGTGGCCCCCCGCTTCAAAGACCATGCGAAAGTTTCTTTTCTGCTAATCTTTACAGCACGGTAGCGTCCCCCTTGGCGAAACGCCATAAGCAATAGGCATTCTTTTCTTTTTGTTATCTAAACCCCCCTGGTCTCATGTTCTCTTTTTTCACTCAATACTGTTTTTCTCGTCATTTTTTCACTGCGCCCGGTCCCTTTAGCGGGCCGTTTAGGGTCTGGCACCCTTGTCCCCCTCTTCGGCCCTAAAAACATGCTCCGAGTCAAGTTTGTGCCCTTTTTCGTATTCGCCTCATTGCCTCCTGATGCCCTTTCCACTTGTCGGGTCCCCCCGGCATTCATCTCTCTGGCCGGTGTGCCCCTTTTTCTCCCCCAAACCCCTTCCCCGTCAGATCTCTATACCGTCCGCTTTAGGATCGGCTTGGGAGAGGGACGATCCGCCGTTCTCCTCCGCCCAAAGACTCCCCCTTCGCGCGCCTGGAGAATTGTACTGCCTTTACGTGCTGCGTTTTCTGACACAGCCCGGACTTTTCTAGGTTCGCCTAAATTCTTCCCCCCGCCAACCGTCGGTAGCTCCGGCTTTAAAGAGTTCGCTCCTTCCTGGTTAGGGACGATACAGTGTATCCCTTCTCTCTCGTGTGACTCCTCCATCACGACCCCTATCCAAACGATAGAGCCCCCCCCCATTGCGCTCATCCCGGGTCTCTCCATTCTCTCCCCGCACCCTTGTAGAATATCCAAGGGCTGATCACTCACGTCAGTTTCTCCCCTCAGACCGATTTTACGGCCTCGACATCACATCTGCGTGAATTCCGTTCGCACCACTCCAGAGCTCCCCCTCTTTTCCCTGCTGCAAATCTTTCTCCTTTCTGGTTCCCATGAGAGAAGTGTTTCGAACCAACCGCCCAGAGAAAGATTCCGTCCTCCCATTGCCGTGTCCCTTTCTTTCGTCGCTGCCTCGTTCCCCCCCCTTTTTGATCAACTTATCTGCTGTCTTTTTTTTTTTGACTAAAGGACGACTTGGTGGAATCGCCCCCCGCCGTCATTCCATGGTTTCGTGCCTTCTTTGGAACCTCTCTTTTCTTTTTAGGATGGTGATTGAAACCCAACTCCATGAGAACCATGGTGGTTTGGGATCCCGTACCCATTTCTTCTCCCTCTTGGCGCGTAATTTTCTACTCCGCCCTATTTCTTCAACTGGATAAGATTCGCCTGGGAGTAGAGAGGAATGGCCTTTCCTTCTCGAGCTTGCGCGTCTCAGCGTGCGTGCTGTTGTGATGCAAATGGTGCGCTATGAGCCGGAACACAGCGCCTCCCCTGTGTGGTGACTTCCTTTTTTTTTCCCTTCCCGCAGATTTGGTTTTTTCTCTGACCTTTTTTTTCCCCAGTGATCGACTAGGTACGCGTCGAGATGACCCCTCCCCTCCAATGGCTGCCCTGATGGCTCCTTCGGAATATCGAGTCGAGGTTTCTATATTCATCAGATGCCTACCCAATAAAGCCATTAGCACCGGTACTTTTTTTCCTTCCCAACTTAGTCTTTTTTAATCCCCCCCCCCCCCAGACCTACCTCCTCCCCTTCCAGCAGATATTGCACCTTTTTTACAGCGCCTTGCCAGACCTCGCCCTCCTGAGCCTACTTTTTCTCTCCCTCACCGGCACGCCAAGAGAATGAAAGACAATCATGTGTCTTTTTTACCTCACCCTTTAACATTTCTTTCCAGTTTCTCTATCTCCTGCTCTTCTTGCCCTTTCCCGCGATTGGCGCTAAATAACAAGTTTTTACTCTTTTATATTCTTACAAGGAATACTCCCCCCCCTCTCCGTTACAATTCCCCCCCCTTGTTTTGCGGCTGTTCCCGTTTAGAGGCCTAGCGAGAATCTGTAAACCATTTCACCTTTATACTTTCCTTGTCTGGACTTTTTAATGAACAGCTTCTATCCCAGATGATCTATCTTGCCATGGGGGTAGACGATTCAAATCACCCGTTTACGTTTCCCTCGTCTCCTTTTTCAACGGGCCGTTAAATACGTTCAAACCCGAGGAGGACCCAACTGAAGATAGAGATTATTCATTTGCTCCTCCTCTCTTTCCCTTAAGTCCTTTTTCGGATTCCCGGCCGTCGCCCCTAGGCTAGGGAAATGATTGCGGTGGAAGAATTACGTCCACTGACTCCTCTTTTATCCGCAAATTCAGTCTCCCTTTTTCCTCGTCTCAGTCCCAAGCCAGTCGGCTCCTTCTGTGGTATAAGGCTGCTTTTCGCCTCACTGATTTTACCCTTTGAGTTTCCTTTTTTTTCACATCTTCCCACGTAGAGTCTTGATCTCCCCCCGATCGTGGAGTTGGTGAACCGTCCTTGTGAGATCAGTCCCTCCTTTCAGTTTTTTCAACTGGATCGTTCTTTCCCTGTTCGGCTCACCCTATTTTCTACCTTGTATCTTGGCCCTGAAAACGTTCCCTCTGATATTTCTTTCAGCCTAATACGTTGTTGTTGTGATTTATGTTACTGTTCCCCTCTCTTTCCCCCGATGAAGAAGGTGATATCGCCTTTCGAAGTCAACCTTTGACTGTAATCGTCCCTCAAAAAACTGAGCCAGTTCGACTTAAAATGATAATACGGCCCAACCCCCCGACCCTTCTTTCTATTTGGTACTTCCCCTCAGGCCATCCCCATCGCATTTTGAGCCCCATTTTTTTTTAGGTGCGACAGCTCACCTCTTGAGAACATGAAGGGCTCTTTCTTTTTGTCCTTCTCGTCATTGCCGGATCCCCCCTCCCGCCTTACCTAGTCTCGAATGTCAAAGACTCAAGCAAGGCCCTAATTACCGCATCCTTCTTTCGCCGATCGCCTCCTCTCTACATCCAGAATTCCTTAGCACTCCGCCCCGGCAAAACTCCCTCGAACCATAGTCGTCTAGGTATGTTCTCCTGGTTTGCCCTTCCATATCTTAAGAGCGTCCGTCTGCCATCAACAAACGTTTTTTCAGAGCGACCCCCCTTCAGGTGGAGAGAAGCTCCCATCTGAATGACTCACCTCCGACCCCGACCCCCGAGTTCCTCTCAAGAAAATAGACCCTCTGAAGTGTGCACAGCGTCTCCTTCTGGCATCGCGTGAATTTTACCCGACGGTCGGCGGACTTCTTCTTTCTCGATTACCCCTTTTTTTCGGAATAGAATCTCAGTAATAGTTTGCTGAGTATTTTATTGACTTCTTTTGTTCAAATTTTCCTCTGAACTTTGAGCGTCTTCTTCTGACCTTCTCTTCTGGCTCAGATTCCCAGACAGGACAACATATTCTTGTCCATCTTAGGTTTGCTGCATGGCCGAACTCCGCCTTCGCAAGTTATTAGCGGGGACCGGATTCAGATGTTTTTTACTTGTCCCACCCTCTTCAGTATGCTCATATATCTTTGGGTGGGGTTCTTGAGAGAGAAACCAAAATTGGTGTTGATATTAAAATAAGTGTGGGTGTGGGGAAATTGTATGGTTGGAGTTACTTTTGAGGGGATTGTCCTTTTCTCTTATTTTTCATTTTTTTTTTTCCTTCTTAAAATTTTTTTTTTTCTTCTTTTCTCTTTTCTTTTTTTTTTTTTCTTTTGTTTTCCCTCCTCGAATCGAATTCCCAAGTTGTTTCGTCATTTTAGCCGTTTAACGTGGTAGTTCGCTCCCTATAGCTCTCCAGGTCTTCTAGTTCTTCCCCCTTGGAAGCCTTTCCATTTCTCAGCTCGAAGCGACCCGTCCCGATCTCTTTGAGGAAGAAAGGTCCGCGCAAAAGTGCCCAACTTCTTTCCTTCCCCCTCTTTCAAAACAAACCTCCCGAGCTTTCTTATGCATGCACACGCGATGAGTTCGTGGATATCCATGAGCGCTCTTTTTTGGAGCGCGGAGCGGCTCAAGCCCTTTTTTTGAAACCCGGTAAGTTTGCCCAGGCTTGCGCCTTCCCTTCCTTCACCTGGATTCCCTTTAGATCGCGTCCCCTTCGACAGAAAGACAGCGCAATGTTTCATTGAGCACCAACCCTTTTTTTACTTTTTTCTTCTTCAAACAACTACCCTTTCATTACTGTATTCTTCCTTCCGTTCACCGCGAAATGGAATGACTTTTCGAGACTCCTCCCCCTGTCCCCCCAGGCACCCACCGCCCAGACCTTTTTGCAACCTAAGTCCCCCTGGCTTGGGTTCATAACCCCCTCTGACGACGATGTCTTGTTCCATTTTTCTTCAATTCTGTCGGAATCATCGTTCCTCAGGGTTGGGAATCCCCCAACCACTTCAGCTCTTCCCTCCTTCTCCCCGGAATTTTCGGAGATGTCTAAGCGTTGCGGTGGTGTGGGCGCGGTTCCTGCAGGCTCTGCAGGTTCCTGCTATCAGCCTTTCTCCCCTTCCTCCATCGGCAGACGCGCTTTTTTCTGCATGATTTCCCCCGAAAGTGTGCTCGAGTTGCTCCGGATCCTTCTTTCTAGGTGCGAATTCATCCCCTTCAACCCAGCCGGTCCGGACTGCGCCGGCGTCAAGGTAGATATCGTTGTGGTTCGAGCGAAGTTCCTTTTTCCGTGAGTTCCTCCCGTTATCCACGACAAGTACATTAATCGAACTTTCCTCCGGAGGCAGTCAGGTCTCGGTTGGTGGGACGCTTTTTCTTCTCCCTAAAACTTATACTACTCAGGGCGGTAATTCGAGACAGCACTCTTGAAGTCATGCTACCTTCGTCCTGAGGCTCCTTCCGGCGATCTGTGAGGACATCTTCCGGTCCTCTTTCCCATTCCGACGATCTCTGAGACATCTCAGGCTGTGCACTTCTCCCTGTTTTTGTGTTCTGGTGCTTCTGTTTGGCAGAGGAATTCCCCCCCCCCATGCACAATGACGCTACCTCTGATGACGTCCTTTAAAAGCCTCTTTTTGCGAGCTCCATTTCCACTGTCGAATCACCAGGTTGAAAGCTCAACATCGGAGCCGACAGTTTTCATAATTGCTTACTTCCTTTGTTGAATCGCTCGCCCGTCATTCCAGGGAGACGACCCCGGATGGAGACGACTCGACTCCCTCAAGGAAGATTTTTCCATGAAACCCAGATACCATTTTTTTTCTTCCCTCCGAGAACCATCCTACCCTCCCGATGGTCGAGTTCGTTTCTCGAAATGACGCGATAGCCACACATCAGTTCACATGCATCGGCACTCCCCCCTTCCCCCCACTATTACTATCTTTTCTTCTTAAAGTTTAAGGTTTCTCTTTTCACGCGCGGCTTTCGCATGCATGGATGGGTCTCATCTTTTTTTCCTTCATTACTGGCTTTTTGCAAGATCCCAGGCCATCCTCTGTTTCCCCTTTTGGACCGTTGGTTCCGACGATTTTTCGTTTGGGGTCGGCGCGTTATCACCGACCTTTTCGTCCTTCAGTAATGGAAATTCCTTTGCCTTCTTAGCAACGCTAGGGAAGATCGATCCACTCATCGGCGAACCATTTTTATTCGACCGCAGACCACCTCACGGCGACCCTAAAACATTACCACCATTCCGGAACAAAAACCAGAAAAGAATCCAGGACCTCAATCAGACAGCCCCTCTCATGTGCTTCTTTTTCTCAATCTCATCCCAACTATTCCCTTCTTCCTGTGAAGCCCCCCCGGCCCCGACTCCCATACCGGCAGACAATCATGCCACCCTCCAATAACTTCATAACCCTCCAGTCCCCTTTATGAGGACGCTGCTCTCCGACTTTCAGGAGCATCTTTACTGGAAAAGATTGGAGCTTCCTCCCTCCGTCCTATTATCTACACCCGAGAAACGCGTCAATTCCACAACAAATCGTCTCCCTCTCGGAGTTCCAGGCTTGATCGCGGAATGCGCGTCATCGAAATAAACGTGGCCCATTTCTGCATCTTGTCCTGTGGGACCCTTTTTCATTGCTATCGGGTTCTGGTACATTCGGCTGATATATATTCCCAGTGGGTTACCCTTTCATGTATTCCCTCCCGCCCTTTAAGTCCTAACCGTGAAAACCACCTCTAGAGCGTCACCCTTCCCCTATCGACTATGGCGCTTTCCTCTCCTGCGGCCGTAACACGTCTTGTGCTATTAGAGGACGCGGACTGTAGGGAATGATTGCCTTGAGGTGTCCCCGCCTTCAACGCTTTGTGCAATCCTAGCGGCCTTTGATCCTCCCCCCCTTAAGAGAGCCATCCTGAGATTTGCAATTTACGACAACGCAAGTCGTTTTCTGTGTGCCTCTCCAGTTCTATCAACCTCTTTAGCTGGAATTACACGGTCTTTGGTTCCAAGGACCTTAGCCCTCCCTCTTCGAGACAAGAACGTATGTTCCCCCCAGCGCTGTGGTTATGATGATCTCAATAGAACCTTGTTCGAATTCTTTCTTCCTGCCACTTCTTGTGTCCGTACTGGTGAAGATAGGCGATGGTCGGTCGTCGAATCTACCTGGTATCGTGAATTAATCCTGCGGACCTATATTCTCTTTCTTTCTTCTGAGAGATATTTTTCCTTTTTTATAGTAGGTAGACCGTCCCTCCCCTCTTTTTATATAGAAAGAGCTAACCCCCCGGCTGACGTCAAGAAACCTTATTCATTTTTCCGCTGAATCGTCACAGGGCCCCCCCTTGTCTGTCCGATGATCCCTTCTTTCCCAACCTCAACGATTCATACTTTTCCTTTATGCTTAATTCCTGGACCGAAGAGACGAAATGCCAAACCGCGATTTATCAGTCTTGCCGAATGTTCTATCGACCTCCCAACCAAACCGCCCCACAACTTTCTACCGACCTTCCCAAGAGACGAAGGGAGTGCTTAGTGAATCTCGCTGATGGCGCGCGAATTGAGTGATCTCCTTTCCGCAAGGATGACAATTTTTCTCCAACTTTTCCTTTTTTCTTAGCGTCCAATTATTGGGACTAGAACCCTTGAGATGCCATACTTGCTGTCATCATTGAAGGCGGCTTCTCACTCTAAAGCGCATCTTTTTTTTTCCATAGCGCGATGTATTTTGCTCGATCGGGTTTTCCGGTTCATTCGGTCCCGTATGCGCTGTCGGAGAGCCTCTTTCATTACAGACGGTTCTACCCTTCTCGCTAGACAGCTGTCCATCCCTGACCTCAGAGGACGTTTACTGCCTCCGAAACCGCAGAGTTCATCTTCTTTGCGCAATAGAACCTTTATAAGTTAGGTGTGGCTGACTGATCCAACCTTCTCCTTACGATTTTTTTCATTCCTTTCCAAGCGAGTATTCCTTTTCCTTTTTTGAGAATAGTTCCTCTTCCCCGTCCCTCGTGACAATCGGTTTTTTTTTCTATCTATGTCCTTCTTCGCAGCCCCTCTCCTTTTGGGGTAGATAGAGGGTCGTACCCTTCCCCCAATCTTGTTCCAGGGGGTTTCCTCGTTCTTGCGGTTGAATTTTTCTTTTCCCCCGACACCCCTTATCCATCGGTCTTTTCCCCCTTACTTTTTCCCTCTGCTGGACTTTGATTGAATTAAGAGTACTTTATTGTTTGTTAAGTATTTCCTTGTGCCGAATGGTCAAAATTTTTCGGTGCGCAGCTTTTCTTGGCCGGTTCGAGTCTGAATTACCGGAGTGACTCAGGACCTTCATTTCCGAGCGTTTCTAAATCTGCCTCCTTTCCTTCCCCTCGTGAAGGGTACCAGCCTACTACCGTAGATCGCGTCTACTCCAAGTTACGCTCTAAAACCCCCTCGGAACCCTGGCCCCCAACGAGTCACACCGTGTTAAATACCCGGATTGTTTGGCGGAGCGTATCGGCGTTCATCTTTGCATTATGACCACGCTATGTTGCTGCACGCGGCTCCTTTTTCAATTCCTCCCTCCTGCGGCCCCTCTCAACCCGGGAAACTTTCAGCATACCGCACTCCCTCACAGGCGTTAGACCCGTCTGATACCTTCCTTTCCGGCATTCTTAGGCCCCCCTCCTGCGCGAAACCGCCCTGAACAAGGAAATCGTACTTTTTTTGAGCGCAGCGCACCACCGGTCTCCTTTTACTTTTATGGTCCTGCCTTCAACCATCTCTTCCCTTTCTCCTAGCGTCCTCCGTCCCTTAGGGCCGCCGGGGAAACCCAAAACCGTTCGGCGGCAAAAAACTTGTAAGATTTGGTCAACCCCCTCCGTTTTTTAAAGAGTTGCCTTTTGATGATGCGTTCGGCGAACAAGGTGTGAGACTTCCTTCTGCTTCTGGCAGTTTTTACCCCACCCCCTTTCTTTCTCAGCCTCGCGAAGGGGGGCTAAGAAAGCAAAGCGCCACTCCCCTAAAGAAACAAGCCCGGCCCACCCCACGTTATCATCTCCGGCTTTTTTTCTCTCGGGGATCTGCTGTGGTTTTTGTCGTATACGATTTCTTTCTCTCGAAAGTTCACTTAGTAGAGGTAGCATATTTCCCCTGCGCCGGCTTTCCCTTCCCCAAAAGGGTGAGCGACAGGTATCGGCACTATTTGTAAGAAATAGAATTTTTCATCCCCGCGTTCCAAAAGGTAGGGACATGGACTAGCCGTCCCTCTCCCCCCGATATGAAGTTCTGGCGGGTCCGAATGATTTAATCCGTTTGGTTTTTTCATGCTCACCCGCGGTACCCGACCTCACTCCTCTAACTTTTTTGAAGTCTGAAATGCGTCCTGGGGTTCGCCGGTTCTCTTCTTCGAAACCTAACCGTTTTTTTTGAATCTCCCCTGCGTTCCTCCCTTCGATTCTTTCGACGTGAAGCATGCTTCCAAGAGAGTCTGAAGATGAGCCTTACGACTTCTCCCGCGTAGCAGTAGAGTCCACGGCAGAGTTCCTTTCCTTCCGCTCCCCCGCCGGAGGAGACCTTGGAGCTCTTCCCTCTCTTTGTTGCCTTCCTTTGATAAGGTTTGGCTTTTCTCCTTCCAACCCTGCCATCTTTTGGACCGTGATGCCGACTGACCAGCATTCCTCTGGGTCACCCTGCTTCGCGCGGCAATATCTTTTATCACCTCCCGTTTTCCCTTAAATCGGAGCCCCTCTTTTTGATAACTTTGACGGTTGGACAGTTTTTCTCTTCTGCATTCCAGGGTCCCTCCTGAACGGAGGGAGCCCGGCTACGAGAGATGAAAGGTCTTTAGGATGGTTGAGCGCATCCCCCCATCCATTAACATGTAGGACTGTGTTGGGTCATGAGTCTCAACCTCAGTACGATTTGTAGACTGTTTTTTCGCGCAATGACGCACATACTCAGTACATGATGCCAGCCTGCTTCACCTTCCCATAAATGGATCCGCTTGCATCATTCTTCGTTTTTTTGCTGCCTGTGCTCCAAGTTAGGCTGAGCCCCTCCTCGCGAGTCTTTCGCGCCTGGATATACAGGCGAATGAATAGATGTGCAGAACTGGGACGGTCTTCTTCATTTGCTCACGCTCGGTCTCATGGCACAACCCGTTGGCGTAAAAAACCTTTTGGAGAAGGGCGTGGCGATTTTTCTAGGGAGTTCTGGTCCTCTTTCCCTGTGAGTAATTAGAAGCAGATACGTCGCTCTCTTTACTGAAAGGGTCCCATCCCGAGCCCCCCTTGAGAGCAACGCTTTTCGACGAGGCTCTCCACTAATCGGGCTCTCTCAAGTCCCCACTACACGCCTTAAAGCACGGCGAATGAGTTCTCGCACCTCCCCTTTCCCCTTTCTGTTCCGCCCCCCCGGACAAACCAACATATCAGGAAGCAATTCGCAATTTTCAAGAAGATTATTGCCTTCCCTTTTACCGCGCAGCTCTGTCCCCGCCTAGATACTGCGATGTTACCCAATTCCCTTTTCTCCATCAACCTTTGCGAATTGAACCCCCGGACCGATTTTGTTCAGGTAGAACTGTTATCTACCCCCTGACCCCCTTTTTATTGGTACTTGAGGAACTTTGCAGAATTCCTCCCTTCTTCCTTCCTTAGAAAACCTAAGAAAATTACCGCTCAACTTCTTAATTCACCTGAGGAGCTTGCTATTCGCAACCCCCCCTCTCCCCTCATACGCGATTGACCCGTCATTCACACCCTTATGTGCGGATGCCCTCCTTCGCGGCCTTCTCCTGCATCGCAATCACATGATGGTCAACCCCCTTCCTCTTTTTTTTTCATGTGTCTATGTGTAGGAGTGTCTAGCGGCTCCTTCCTTTCTCCGTTCTATCTCAGCAACCGCAGTGGTAAGCGCTACGGCACCGGTTCGTTCCCCGGCCGCTTTCCTCTTCGCATACTGGAACGCAATTAACTTTCCCTCATTCGCTCCCTCCCCCCCATGACTATCGCCGCTGTCTCCTCCAGAGGGATTCCCCTCTTCTTCGCGCGGTTTTACGTAGAAAGGTAGTCTTTTTTTTTATAGGGCTTGCTGTTCCCTTGAGGTGCGGCATCCTTTCCGTGCCAAGGCGCCCCCCCGCTGCGCTTCCAGAGTTTCTTTCTCTCCCTCCATCATTCCTCGCCTCCCAATCCTTACAACGCCCTACGCGATTCTTGTTTTCTTTGCTCAGGGACTGTGAGTTCCGCTCAGTCGGCAAGAATGATCCCTTGTTGAGCTGGCCTTTCCCCCCTTTCTTGAGTTCCGGACTCGTCGAGAAAAACGTTATGACTCATTATTTTGACTTGCGGGGAAGAACTGGCCTCGACCCTCCAAGGTTGTTTTAACCTTCAGTTCATGGCTGGCTAATGTTTCTTTCCTCCCTTTTGAGACTAGTGTTTCTGCTCGCTCTTACAGTCGTATAGACCTTTCACGCTGGTGTTTCCCCGCTTCCT
>Ga0179593_1498644_pt1 | contig 16346 bp, 17 predicted proteins | sample CZODoug2_1_08_16_FD_185931 | JGI IMG/M metagenome (GOLD analysis project Ga0179593, IMG submission 185931) | Vadose zone soil fungal communities from Angelo Coast Range Reserve, California, USA - CZODoug2_1_08_16fungal (PacBio error correction) | ecosystem: Environmental > Terrestrial > Soil >... | reverse complement strand
CGCAAAAATCTTCTCAAGATGCTTTATTTCTTGAATCCTCATACATTCTGTCAATTTCAAGTTCCTTCCCTGCATCACATTCTCTGTTGGCCTGCCTATCAGTAGACCCTTTTCCCAATTAAGAAATAGTTTCTCAGTTCTTTTCTTTAGATCTTTTCTCCCCCCCCCCCCCCAAACGATTCCATCCGCTTTTCCCACCCCCTTTTTCATTTTTCCCTTTACGTTTTGCTGCGTCTCGGCATGTGATTACCTTCCCCGCTGAGCAATCTGTCTTCATACGTGTAAGATAGCATTCGACAGTCTGGATTTTTGTTGGCGGCCCCCCCTCTCTCCCCCGAAACGTTTTGCCCCTTCTTTTTCATGCTTTGCGGAATATTCCCTCCCATACTATTTACCCCTCCCCAAGAGAAAGGTTTGCTATTTGAAACACAGATGAGAAACGGAGAGGTTTCCCCCCTTTATCCTCCTTCACCCTTACTTCTACCCTCTCGCTGGGCCAATTTAGAAAGCATGTCTCTTAACTCGTCCCGGTTTCTCGTCTGTTTTAATACCTGTTCGCAACTGTGCCTACGTCTATAGAAGGACCACCATTTTTTGTTTTTTTTTTCGACGGCTTCATTTTTTTGATGCCCTTTGGAGCGACTTTTTCTTTGCCGGATATAAATTGCCGTTTCAGTCCTTGACGCTCTGTGTTGCGTTAGCGAACTCTGCAGGGTACCTCTGTCCAAAAGGGTGTTGACCCCTCCTTGCCACAACTCTCCCCGCTAGGCCTGTTCCTCCCTCCCCCTCCGTCCGCCTCTTCCTCAGCGTCGTCGTCCGTCGTTCACTCGAGTCGTTCCCCCTGTTGTAGCTAAATCCGTCCTTCTGTGCCGAGTTCCCCTTGCCCGTCCCTTTTTGCTTCGCAACACGCCTCCTCCCTTTGAAAAGTCCCCCCCCCCTCCCCAAGGTCTCGGCTCTTCATTTTGTTTTCAAATTTCCCAGTCGTTTTAAATCCCGCCCACAAGGTTGCCTAAGTTAGCAGATGCGAAATTCTCAGTTAACAGCCGAACGAACGTTTTGTATATTCTCCCTTTTTCTGTCGCCGCCCCCCTCCTCCCCTTTTGATTGCGGATTCCCTCTTTTTCTTTCCGCGTCCGTCATTGTTTCCACTTCGTCTATGTAATTCACGCCATCTTGGCCCGAAGTTTAACCGTTTGCAAAACTATCGAAAAGAGACGCCGTTTTACCTTTTTTTTTTGCATCCGTTTCCCTGCCTTTCCTTGATTATTGAAGTCTTTTGACGGTTCCTTTAGCCGATTTTTGGGACTTCCCCGTGTCTTTGAGGTTTTTTTTACTCCGCAGGGCCTTGAGTTGTGAGTTCTTTTCATGTGAGGTTTTTTTAGAGTTTGGTCTTTCAGCATTTTTCCTAGGCACTTTCTTTTTTTGGGATATTTCCTGCCGCATCTGCGTTATTACTATTTCCTTGGCCGATTTCTCCCTTCCTTGCGGACTCTTTTAGCATGCTTACTTTTAGTTAGATGTTCACAGGGACTTTTTTTCTGACCTTCTCCGATGGGTCTTTGTTCAAAATGTCCTGGGGCGGTTTCACATTTTTCTTGGAAGGTCGCCCCCCCCTCGGCGCTTGGTCTTCTCTGATGTGTCCCGATAAGTTTTTTTTGTAGCTGTCGCCCTCTATTCACTGTACCTTTTTTTCCCCAGCTCCTTTATGTCAACATCTCGAGCTCCCGCCCCCCCCAAGAGAAGTTTTTAAGGTTCGGCTGTAAAGGGTACCCCGCCCTGCAAAAGGGGCTTCTGAGGGTGTTCCTGCTTTTTTCGCACCAGTTTTGTGTCTTGCCCTTCCCCCCCGTCATGGACGGCGTCGCATTACATCCAGCGTTCGGTCGCGTATTCTTTATGAGCCACAGCTCTCCGAACCGATTTTTTTTTTTCCATCACGCCCGTTGCCGCCTCAGCTTTTCACAGGCTCCTTCGCTCTGCCCCTCGACTTTTTTTCTCTTCCCCCCAAAATATTGGCCTGGTTTTATGCTCTCTTTAGGAGATGCGCCTTATTGGTTAGTTGATGGAATGCCGAACAAATTTATTATGGTTGATCGTGTAAAATCGACCTTAGTCCCCCTCTTCTTTTTTTTAGGAGTACTCTAGGCCCAGTTTTCCGTGTGTCTTGAATTCGCCGCCTTATTAGTCATTTTCCCGGTTTTGATGTTCACCCGACCGGGATAGGCTTTTGAACGGAAGGGACGACCTTACTCAGTTTTTTTTTTTCCCCCCCCTGCCCAAACCTGACCCCCCCCCCCCCATTGGCGCCTCTTTGTTCCTGAGACCTCCCCCCCCATAACCCGAAATTGCTCTTAGTCTCTTTTTGGAAAGGCGCTTGACTCTTCCGGACACTCCGTTCCCGTCCGGTTCCTTTTTGTCGGTCGTTTGCAAATTCCGGCATTCCATCGTAGGAAAGCCATATTGGCCAGTATATTCTATAAGCTTATATGTTTTGACCATTTTAACCCTTGCACATTTTCCCTCTGTTGTCCTGGGCGTCGTTATCCTGGAGCATGCGGCTTTTTGCTCCCTTCCGTTAAGCATGAGTGCCCGCCAAATCCGTATTTCTTCTTCGTGTTTTTCCCTCGCGTGGTTTACAGGCATTCTCCGTGGGTGTGGTCATAGAGTGGCGCCTTTTCTTCTCACGTTACGCAGTGACTTTATTTCTCGGCTGGATTTTAGTCAGACAATTTCTAAGTCAACGCGGCCCACCCTGTTTGTCGCCTGGTAGCTACATCTCCCCTTGTCCCCCTGGTATTTCTCTATTCTGGCGATCTCCCTTTTGCGGGCACATCTTTCCCCCAATGCCGTAGACGTGTTCCTTTCTCCTTCTCCCGATAGGTCCAATAAAGTAGGCAACAGTTTGAACTTTTCTTAGTCCCAGAACCCCGCCATATTTTTGTTACGTCTCCTCTCGTGACGGGTTGAACCCACCCACTGTCGCGAGGCCTTTTCTTACCTTTTCCTCGCTGTCGTGTTTGTCAAGTGATCGGCGGGTGGGGGTTTTTCTGGACCTTCCTTCTTTCGTTACCTGTTTGGAGCTTGCAACTGTCGTTTCCGAAGCTGCATTGTCCTCTTCCACCACAGATTTTGATCTCCAGACCACTGCTCGACGCTGCCGAACTTTTCCGCGGCCCCCATAAAGCGTCGAAATCTACATCTCCTTTTTTCCGAAGCCCTCCCCTTTCCATTTGCAGAGCCTATCGCCTCCCGTCTCCAAAATCCTCTCTTTTCTTTGTTGTTGTCGTCTTTTTGTTTTGCCTCTCTCGATGGCTCTCTACTTCATTTTCGTCGTAGGGTTTTTTGCTCCGCGATGTCCTCGTTCACGAGTTGGTGTGCCGCCGGTCCATGTTTGCGTCTTCGCTCTGTGTTGGATCTCGTCAAGAGGTTTTTGCGAATTTGATTTCCGCTTTGACACGTCCCTTTCCCTCTCCCGCCCCCTTTTCAACCTGACCATGCCTGGCTGTCCCCCGCCGCAAACATCTCCTCTTGTCTCGTTCACCCAACCGACCGTAGCGGTTACGTCGGGCGGCCGCTCGTCGGTTTTTTTTTTTTTTCCAAGCTGAGACGCTTTTTGATTTCCCTTTGGTGTTTTTCTTTTCTTGAGTTTTTCAGGCGCATGGGCCTGATTTTTGCCCTATGTTGAATTCCCCGCCTCATTAATTCGACGGCAGGCGATGCCCCGCTATCTCCTCCCTCTCAAGATAGACTCTCCCTTCCTGTTGGAAAGGACCTGTGAGTACGAACGCCACCGTTCGACACCTTTGCCTCCTTTTGGTCGGATTTCTTTTCGGCAGCCCGAGGAAGGATCTGAGCAGCTGCGGTCCCGTGCTGGGACGAGCCGGCGCCCAAATTCATGATATCCTCAAAAACTTTTCTCTTTCAATGAACTGTCTTAAGATGTGTGCCCTCCTTCGCCTTTTCGCGACGAATCCAGATGTTGACAGTTACACGGATCGCGCCCTGAGGCCTTGTAGCCGATCCCCCTTCAAGAGCCTGGCTCCGCGTCGCGCCCCTGACTTTTTCACGCGTCAATTGGCTCGTTTGCTTCGGAGATCGGGGCGATTATCCTCACTCAAAAATTTTCTCCAGATTTTTGAGACCTCCTAACTCACCATTCTGTCAAGCAGTTGTACCGGTCGTTTACCCAAGGCGACCCTTCATATTTAACTTAGTCCACTTTTTTGAATGATCTTGACCCTAGGAGCCCTTCTTTTGTTTTCGAGTTTTCCTTTTTTCCGCTTCAGACCTTGCCTTCCCTTCGGTGTGGCCCCCCCCGGTTTATCATTGTATTTGGAAGCAACCGTGGGACACAAAAGATGATCATTGGCGTTTTTTTCCCATACCCACTTCTCCCCTTGCCGATCGATGTTCTCCCAACCCCCCCCGCTAGTCGATATGGGACACGAGCAATTCTCCTATCCTTTTTATTTCGGCATCATACCCCATGGACGACGGTCGACATCCTTGTCTATCGGTGTCTTCATGAACCGGCGGCCTATTTTGCCGATATGAGGCGCGTTTTCACGCGTCCTTACCCAAGCGACGTCGAAGATTTCATTCTCGTCGGGGCGGAGTGTGACTTAGTTTTTTTCTGAGAGCTGTGTCTCGCTTGACTACGCTACTTCCCCCCTAGTTCGTAGATGCGATTTTCCATGATTTGCTTTGCCGCCTACACCCAAACTCGCGGGCGGCCCCTGCACCTATTCCCACTTTTTCCCCCGGTGGCCCCCGGGAAAGCCGAAACTTCTAAGTTTCTTTTTCCCTTTCCGCTCTCGTTGCCGGCTAACGGGATTACTTCCTCCAATTCCCACCCCAGTGTCTTTTTCCGACTCACCTCCGCAGTATACCGAGACCCTCCGTTACACCCTCGCTCGGCCAAGCGCTACCATCGACGCTGGTCTGCCATGAAGCCCCACGTTTTTTTTCCACCCTCCCCCGCCTCATGAACACCACCTTGCGCCATCTTTTTTTCTCACTCCGGTTTCGGCCTAATACTAAAGTGACGTTTGATCCCTCTCTGATATGAAAGGATGGGCTAAATGCCATGCCACCGTTCTACGATAACCTCCAGTTCGGAGGCTCAGAGGAAAGCTGACGCGCTTGTTCGCGGAAAGTCCACCCGGAGAAACGGCAGAATAGTTAACCTCTCCCCCCCCACTGCAATTGTCTACCCATCACCCAGCTCCCCTTAGGTCTCCTTCGCCCTTGGCCCTCGTTTAGTAATATAGGTAAGAATGCCGGACACGGATTTTGTCTTCGTGTTCCCTAGCTTTTCCCGGTGTCTCCCTTTTTGGGGATTGTTTTCCGAGCGCTAATATAGAACTGCCCCCTCCGCTAATGACAATAGGTCACCCTTCTCTCGTTAGCTTATGGCTCGGACGCGATCTCGGTCCTATGCTGAAGAGTTACGTTTAGGTTGATACTTTTTTTTTTCCGTCCTCCCCCTCGAGTCCATTGTAACCTTGTGGGGGACTTTTCCTTTATTTCCCGACGTTTTACGAACATTTGAGTAGTCGGACGCCTCCCTTGGCGTTGTTTTGGCCAGGGCTTCGGTCGTTTCGGAGCTGTGCGTTTACCTGGTCCCCCCCCGGCCCCAGTCCCTCGTCTTTCCTCCCATTAGCCTGGTCTCGTCTAAAATGGCGGGAATTGTTGTTTCTCGCCGACGCGGAGGTATATCGGCTTCGTCGGCGTCAGGCTTTCCCTCTTTTCTTTCCTTGATTCTTTTTTCTTTGCACCATTTGCCGCTTCCTTTTTGGCCCTTTTCGCTACCTCCCCACCCGCGGCGCCCTGGTCTATCAAACTGGCCACAAGATTGATCCGGTCAACTTCCTCTCCAAAGGGCCTGCAACCCAAAAGCCGGACCCCCCTCCTGTCTCCCCCTTGGCCTGTACACGACGGTTTTTTTTTTCTCCGTAAATTGGCTGAATCTGACACATGTATTAAACACAGGGACCGCGAATCTCTTTCGGTGGTCTCCTCGGTGTTTTCAGTTCTTTAGTAATTATGATAAGGGCTTTTTTGTTGCTTCCCCTCTTCTCTCTTTTCATCATTTATTTCCCTCCGCCATAGTCTACAAACTTTCCTTTGCATTGGATTTCCATTCTTAATTCTCTTCCGCAAAACAAGCGCCCCTCCCTTCTGAACTGTTCGGCTCTCGTTTTTTCCATTACCATATACCCGCCTGTCCTCTGTCGAGAGCTATCGGAACGTAGTTTCCCAAATTAGGCAGCGTTTCGAATGGATTACATCGACGCGACAGATGTCAGCTTTAATCTCCGGTGTTTTTTTTTTTCACCAGAATTTTGGAATTCCCTTTTCTCCTCGTAATTCTTCTAGATATCACCCGCTTTCATTTGTCTTCTTGTGTCAGATTTCGACTTTTCAAGTGATTCGGCTGCTGCCCACAGTGAAATCTTAATTCATTTAATTCGAGACTTCCCTTTTATTATGAGGCAGCCTTTCTTCACTCACTCGCTGCGAAGAGTTTTTTCTCTTTTCATTTCCGTTGTTTGTTTTTTTGATTTCATCGCCCCAACTTTTTGCCCCCGTCTTCTTTCTTTCCTGTTTTCCCTTACTCATAACCTCTTTCCCCGTTTTGAGATTAAAGGTTTTTGTAACATAAGATTATTCTGTGGACATTGCCCGCCGACTGATCAGAGTAGAATCACCCCCTACGACCCCTTCCCTTCTTTTAGCGCTTATTTCGTCCCTTTTCTTTTCGGTTTTCTTCCCCCCCCCCCCAAATTTTATTCCATACCCCCATGCTGTTGTCCAACCCCCCCTATTTATCTTTCCCTTAACGTGCCTCTTTTTCCTTACCCCCATGCTTTTCTTGAAAGAATTTATAGAGTGTCTCTTCTGGGACATTCTTTTTTTTTTTCTCATGCTGTTATTCTGCTGCCCCCCTTCTCGTACCCTTTTTTTTGCATTCCTTTGGCCTGCTTATTGGCCCTTTCAATAATATCTAAGAACATATGCCTTGCCCTTCTGTAGACTTGCAATAAAGTCTTTACCTCCTAGTCTCCCCCCTCTCCCGTTTCAACATCCTCCTTAACTCGTCCCTCCTCCACCCCTCAGGCACCCGTTAGAAAACCCGCCTGGAGAAATATTCGGTCTCGTCCTTTTGTAATACATGTTTCTCTTTACCCCAGCTTCTTTCCTAGAAGGTCCCCTTTTTGTTTCACATTTCGTGTGCGCACGGCCTTTTGGCGCTTTTGTTTTGTTCCCTGGCGCGTCTTTTTCTTTTGACGATATAAATTTTGTCACTGTTTTAGCCCAGATCGTTGTTGTTAGAGAAATTGGGATTCCCCCCCCTATCTCCCCCCCTTTGGGTTTACCACCTCCCATCCGATGTCGCCCCCCACCTTCGTACCCGCATCAGGCCGGAATCCTCTTTCTCTAAGTTCTGGCGTTCTTGCGAGTTAGTTTTTCCTCTAGGCGGTGCCGTCCCAATAGAGATGAGGAACCGTATTTTTCTCTTTCTTCCGCAGCTTTGCGCCCGCATCCCCCTACTCCCCTTGGCAAGTCCACTCCCCTCCAGGTATCGGCCGATCACTTTTGAAAACGTCGGGAAATAGCTTCTTTCAACTGTTGGACCGATTTCTCCCCCCTGAGTTATCTATCCAGCTCTCCCCTTCCCTACGCTCTCCTTTTTGCTATGCGTTTCGTATGCGCCCCATCTCCTCCCGCTCTGATTCCGATTTTTTCAGCTTTCCTTCCTTGTTCCCCATTCCGCGCTCGTCATCCAAGCCCTCGGCCAGAACTTGCCGCGTCACCCGTCACAGATTGACCCCTTTCCCTCCCGACCCCGGTAGCGTATTACTCCCCCCGTGCGTGCATTTTCCCGACGTCGCTGACGCTCTGGCTGCCACGTTCTTCTTGCTCCGAACCTTATGTAATCGCAGGGCCTTGAGTTGTGTCTTTCATATTTGTGCCCCTCTTCGCGGAACCCTCGGCGGCCCCAGTTGGCGTTTCCTCTTGCAGTTCTGCGTTATAGTACACCTCGTCCTGGTCCTTGTCCTTTCGCCTCTTGCTCTTTCTATAGTGCTCGGCTAAGATGTCACGGTTCGTTTGGCCGCTGCCCGACGCTCTTTGGGAATTTTTTCCCCTTAGCGGGGGTTTAGAATGCGGATGGTCTCCCCGTGTTTCGATGGTTCTGAGAGTCTGAGTTCGTTGTCCGCGATCTCCCAGGTCTGGTAGCTTCGAAGGAGATAAATGTTTTTTTGTATACTCCCTTCTCTGCCCCCTTCTCGAGAAAAAAACACACCTATATCGTCTTCAAAGGTTTTCTTGTCCCGTTTTTCCCCCCCAGCCAAGGACCCCCCAGGGGCCGGATGAGTCTCCCCTCCCGGTTGGAGAAATTTGCTTTTTTTTCCCCCCCTCACCTTAATGGATGCTTTTCCCCTTCGACCTCAGGTCGGTTTTTCGCGTAGTCGGTCCGGCGCCCCACCTACCGAAATAGATCAGGTCCGGAAACCCGCCGTCTTTAAGCAGCCGATGACTCTAGGACTCGCTTTTCCTCCGCACGCTATCGTCCCACCATCGCCTGGTTTCTGTCCCCCCTCCTCGCCCTTTGATGCCCTTCGTCGGATTTGATGAATTCAGACGTCCCACCTCATTTATCGGTTTGTCTTTTCCTACTGTGATATTCCCTTCTTTTTCGGGAGGCCTCTTCTACGGGGGTATGGTCCGGCTTCCGCCGCCACGATTTCTCCTTGGTTTTTTAGTGCCCTTTTTTTCTTCAACCGACGTTTTCACCAGTCCTAATCTTCAATCCCACCGGAACACCCTAGTGGCGCCTCTGTTTTTTTCGTATCACCCGTAAATAATTTGATTCGTCTGAGTTCGACTTTAGTGCTCCGTCTCTTTGACTTTTTGATAAGTTTGCATGTTTTGATCGGTCGCCCACCCCACCTACCCCTGAATTTTCCCCCAATTTTTTGAGAAAATTTGTGCGCTATTCGCTAAGAGATACAGAACAACTCCTTTCCCCGCGTTTACAGTGGAGGCTTTCCTCCTTTGCAGGCGGCTCTTATGCTCGCTTCGTTGCGCGCATCCGCCTGCATTTGCTCTTTCGTGATAAGGAGGACCTTTATGTTCAGATTTTTCCCCTGTTTAACATGTCAGAATGCTCCCGTTGTTTGCGTTCTCATTACTTTTTTCCCGGCGTCTCCCCCTCCACGGAAAGCCTGATGATTCTCGTTTTTCCTGAGAAGACCTTCTTCTCGCCAGATTAAGGTTTTTCGCTTGTCGTGCAGGCATTTACCTGTCGTCCCCCTTTTCTCTCTTCTCAGGCGAAGGGGCCTTTATCCCCATGCATCGACGTTCCTTGTCTCACCAATCTCCGCGCATCTTTTTGGCAATAAGTTGCAAATCCTTGCCCCAGTCGCCGCTGCTATACAACTCTTGGCGTTTTTTATATGTCCTCTTTTCTGAGGTGTCCCCCCCCCCAACCCCATGTCTGCTCTTCTTCCCCTGAAGTACACGCGCGGTGTTGTTGGAATCCTACCCCTCTTAGGAGTTTGTTTTCTATGGTAATATTGCCCCTTTCTTGATTTGTCCTTTCGACTCTGGAGTCTCGGTCCACCAACGAACTGACGGATATCCCCTTTTTCGACCCCCCACTTCTCTCTCGGTCGCAGCTGACCCAAAAAAACATAGTTCCTGAATATTCCTTTTCTTATTCTACGCGAAGCTTCCCTGCAGACCAGAGCATCCTCTGCTAGTCAATCCTTTCATTTCCCCTCTCCCGACGGTTTGTGTTTTTTTGAATTTTTTGAATGATAGAGTTCTCCTTGCTAGGCAATTCCTTTCTTCTTCGGGTCGTGACTCTTTCGTCCTAGGGAGTAATTAGTTTTTGTTTTTTCCCGCTCGGGGCCAGCGCTTTTCCGAAATTTAGTTTGTGTAGTGTCTGGGATGCTGGTTTTTGTCCGAGGGCACTCAGTTTTCCCCGTAGTACCCTATATGCAAGCTCAGTGCCACCGTTCACTTGTAACTTACGGCTTTTGGCCCCCCAAGCATCTTGTTCAGACTTTCAAACCAAAAGCCTGAGCGTACGGCAGTGCTTCCTACTAGGCGTCGTTGGTTTGGCAACCCGCATTTTCGCTATACCTGATTGAGTTCTTCGTTTCTGTTTCGGGTCCCTTGTGTCCCGCCTTTTAAGAACGGTAGCACTATTCTGTTTTCCTTCTCCCCATTGATCCCCCTTGGACCCTTCGACTTAATGGCGATGGTTCCCCTCATCTAGACGGTTCAATATTCTCCCTCTTCGACGATTGAGGCCGGACTTCTTTGTTCTGGGGTATCTTCGCCCCACAACCTGGCTCGTTTTCGTCGCGACCGTTTCCTCGGAATAGGGCGCTACGTCGTGAGTTATGGCTTGCTTTAAGTCAGACGGCGACCATTTCTGATCTTTAGCAACCCACTGTAGTGCACTCCGGTCCTTTCCTTTTTTCATGCGCCCTGATAAGCTCCGACTTCTTTCCGGCCACTTCCATCGTATCGCAGGCGGCTCCCCGAGCCAACCTGAAGATCCATTGCGCCTCCTCTCCCCCCGTCAGCTCATTCGAAGAGTACATGGACAGTTGATTTTCCAGGCGGTCCCGTTATGAGCATATCAAACTCTTTTTATAATTCTCTCCCTATTGAAATGCCTTGTTTTCGAACTGCACCCTTCGCCAAAGCCGCGGCCGTCTCGCCCTCCAGGTCGAACTCTCTCCTAAACATTGTTTTTATCTTCTCAGTTTAACTATAGCACACTTTTTTTGTTTCCGGTTTGCTCTTCTTAGCACGTGGACTCTTTTCTCCCTGTACCCGGTTTTGCTGAAGCAACCCTTTCCGTCCTCGTGGCGGGCATCAGCACCACACCCGCCCTCATCCTTTCCCTTTTCCTAACTCATAGTCGATGCTTGGCCACGAGCCACCCGATCACGGATGAGGTATGTGCCCTCATCCAATGCCCGACGTTCGGCTGCGGCCTGACTGGACGATAGTGATGCCCCCTTCCTTTCTTTTTGACTTGCCATCGAGTCGTTTGCCGTCGCGTCCTTGTTCCCCCCTCGACGTGCGACCGAAGAGGTTCTGCGTCTCCTTTGCGTCTTTTGAGCAAGAGATCTTTTCTCTTTTTTCGTAAGTCCCTACTACTCTCAGTGCTGAGTCGATTGCCCAGCCTTAAAGGAAGGCGTTTGCTCGCAAACCCGTGTTTGCCAAAACCGCGTGTACTCCCCCCTCGGCCCCTTTTTCAGTGTTAAATGGTTACCCCCTCCGAACCCCCGATGCTCTTTTGTTTGTTCGCCCCCTTTTTTTTTTTGCAGGTACTTTACTTTTCGACACGGCCCAGTTTCTCTCTTTCGAAAGTCCCGCGCACATTCCACTTTAAGACGCGGGTACCCATCGCTCGGACGTGAAGACCATCTTTCTGCCCCCGGGGAGAATTTACAGCCCCCTTTTCCGGACCACAGTTCGGAGAACCCCCCTTTCCTCTGCACTTTCATCCGCGGTTGTTGGCCTAGCCACTTCCTCAAAAGTGCTCTTCGATGCCCCCCTCTAGCCTCAGCCCTTTCTTTTCTAACTCCTCCACATTTACTCTTTCCCCTATTTAACGAGCTGCGTCCCCGTCTTAATTTTTGCGAATTACGCCGTAGGTTTTTTCGGAAGCTTGCCCCGCACCGCCTGTTGAAAGACCCCACCTGGCCTTGTCCCCCCAATTTCAATAACCCGTTGTTCGGCAGTCCCCACTAACGTTTGCATCCCGTCCTAGCTTCTGACGACTGTCCATTTGACACGGATTTTCGTAGATGCTTCCCGGTGGCGCGGTGTTGCCCAATTTTGATTGCTGTTTGGCCGTCTTATGGTTCTTGCTGTCCTTCCTCTTGCCAATGCCTCCGGACGTGCTCCCATCGGTAATACCCTCAGAGCGTTAGCTATGGCGCCCTTTCCGGTTGGTCTTCAGGATTACGTTTCGGACTCTGATTTTTTGAATTTGTCTTTTCTCGATTCCCTTCTTTCAACCGGTTCCCTTCTTTCCCTTTCTCCTTCTTTTTCCCCGACGGTTTCGAACTTCTTCGAAGTTTCCTGCCGGATACTTTGCTTTAGTGGATTTCCAAGGGCTTTCGGCTGTTTCGTAGCAACTGTTCTTTTTGTAATTCCTGTTAGTCACCTCTTCTCCAGCGCCGCATTTTTCTTCTCCCCGGACGTCCTTCCCTCTCGCCTCCTTTCCCTCGCCGTCGCACTGGAGCTTTGCCGGGGGCTGAGCGGCGGTCCGGTAATGCGGTTGTTTAGACTAGTTTTTTTTTCAAGCATTGGGCAGTATTTTGCCCGCCGCTTTCGAATCCCCCCACCGCTTCGTTGACTATAAACGTGTTTTTAAAATTAGCCTTTTCCCCTACCCACTCTCCTCCCAAGGCTCACACACCAGCTCCAACCAATCGTTCCACCTGCCGGTCAAACCACGACTTCTTCCCGGACCCTTCCAGGCTTTAACTAAATTTTTCACCCACTTTTTGACTCTAACCTGTACATCTTTCTATACTCTGCGAACTTTTTTCGGCGCTGGTTTCCTCATTACTGAGGTATTAATTAAGTGTGGTTTGATTTCCATCTAGTTGTCTCTCTTGCCATCCTTTTTTTTTCTGAGGAATCTTACCGATTTTTTTTTTCCTCTGTGATATCAGGTTTATCGCCCCATCCATGTATTTTTCTTCTCCCCCCGACATGTAGAAAGTGCGTTGCCTATCCGTTGTTTTCAGTCGACATAACAGCCGCCCCTGCTCCCTGGGAGGAGATATCTTTCCCTTTTATAAACCGGTTCTTTTTGCTATAGTATTTGTATCCATTCCTCCGTCGCCTCCTGCGTTCGGGTCCGATTCCATACAGTGGGGTTGTTTTTTTTTCCCAGCTGGAGGATGTAATTTTGAGTTGAATCGTCGCCACCTGTAGGTAGTTGTGACAGACTATCAACCTACTTTTCTTTTTCCGATTCCCTCTGCTTCTCCGGTGCATTCCACGCCTATGCTTAATTATTAATTCGGAGACTGAACTGGTCATCTTTTTCTGCCTTTCCCCATTCCGTTTTCCGTGCGCCGCGTTTGCGTCGCTATGGGTCCGCCGCCCTCCTTTTTTTTCCTTTTAGCGCAGTTTTTTCTTCAGTGTCCCCTTCAGCCCTCCGACAACAATATACTCTTCTTTCCAAATTGTTTCCCTTCTGCTTTGGCTGTCGCCGAAATCTAATCCTTTCTCACTCTTGCCACCATACGCCATAAAGTCTTTTTTATGCATTTCGAAAGAACTTTCGCTCGTTTAGGCCCCCCCCCCCCCCCAATTCCTGACGCTTTTCAAAACCCCACGGTTTTATACCCAATTAACTTCTTTTCTCGTCGGCATTTTTTTTAAGGCCCGATCGACCTTTTTGCTTTTTTTTTTTTCCCCCCCTTTTTCTTGAGGGTCACGACGACTTCTACCAGTTAAGGGATCATCGGTTCTTGTTTTTTTCCCCCCAAAGTCGAGATTTTCTTCATGATCTTGGAAGCCGTTTGTTCCTCCCAATATACCCCCTCCAATATGCCCTTGAACTTTTTGCTTATTCTCTTAAACCCTGCTGTCCCATCTTGATACGCGAGTTTGCCCTCACACACTTACATCAATCCTTCTCACCTCCCTCCTGCACAAACGTAGAAACCGCTTCTTCGTAAATAGTTCTTCTTTTCATTTTTTCCTACGAGTTCCCTCGAGGCGTTTTTCATTTCCGGTCCAAACGTAGGGTTGCCCCGATGTGAGACGGTTTTGTGCGCTTGTGTGGTTTGCTGAATGGCGCTCTTTATTTTAAATCCCCCATTGAATGAGTCCCAGACTCCTCTTTGGATTTTAGGAATTTTTTCAGGGTCTGAAAACTTTGATCTGCCCCAATGGTGCTGGCCCCACATCGAGCTCCCAACCTCGATGAATTAAGGCTGTCGAGATACCCGCCTCCCTCACGCGCAAGGGCTAGTTTTTCTTCGTTCCTGGCCTGCGCTTAGGTCGTCCATGTTTTAGTCGCTCGCTTGCTCCCTTGTGTCCTCTGAAAAGGATTTTTCATTAGTGGCTTGCCGCCACGCCCCCTACTGCCAATTCAAACACGGTTGGTTTTTTTTTTCTCTCCTCTTTTTTTTTGTCGCCAAAATCTGAAATAGATTCCTCTTCTCGGCCCAAAGGTTGCTGACTTTTCCGATGTCGTTATACCCATTCCTCCCTACCCAACCGCCTAATCTTTTTTCTGAGCACTCTCGGATCGTAGAGAAATATCCCCTTTTTTTCCGTCCACTTTTACAGAGTCCGTCGTCCTTTTCCATTTCCGCGTCGTCAAAAGAAATGATACCGCTCTGTCCACATGTTTTGCCCCCCCGTCGTTTCCAAGGTAGTTCTGCCTCGGTAAGTAGACTTTTTTTTGACGTTACCTGTAGCGAGGGTTCTTCCGAACCAACGTGGATCCTGGGTTTAGAATTTGTGGATGTGGTGATTTTTAGCTGTTTGCGGCTCTTTGGAAGATTACCCTCCTTTGGCTTAATTTCTGTTTTCTTGCTTCCCCGCAGCCCCCGCTCGTTCTGTAAAGAGGTTGCTCATAGCCGTGCTCCTTGTTAGTTTGTTTGAATGATTCCTTCCCTTCTTTTATTTGCCTTGACCCCTTTCTGCTGCAATTCTCCGCTTTCTCCCAAATGTTGTTTTTCAACATGAGTTGGGGCGTTTTCACGACTTCGGCATTTCGCTCTTTCGTAGTGGTCTGAGCTTCCGATTTTTGGTCCGCGCTCCCTTTTTCTGCGGCGCTTGTCTCAGTATCCCTTTCCCTTTTCTCCCTTCGTAAGCCTTCCAAAAGCGAGTCTTCCCGCCAACACCTAGCCTCGTAGGTAACGTTGGCCTTTTTTTCCTTTTGTTTTGTTTGTACCCGTAAGTGGAACACTTTTGCCTGGATTCTGTTATCCCGCGGTTTGTTTAGCTGTGCTTCTCCAAGAACAGTCATGTCGGCTTTTCTCCCTTCCCTTGGGGACGCGTCTCGGTTTTTCCATGACGCCAGCTCTCCCCTCCCTCCCTCTCTGGTCAGGCCCTCCCCACGAGAGCCTTCCCGCTTCTGCCGTATCTTGTACCAGGAAGAGGCGTCATCTCTTCGTCAACTGCTGTCCTTCTCTTTCCCTCTCCGAGATCTTGCGCCCTTCGGGCAATTGGATGACCCACCCAAACCGCAGCAGTATCGGGTTTTCCCATCTCAGGAGGAAATTTTTTCGGCGGACCTCTCTGAAGGCTTACGTGTGTTATGGCCTTCCCCTCGCCGTCCCCTGCTTAGATCTTGTTGGTCCCCCCCGGTTTGCGTCATCAAGTTTTTTTTCCCGGGGCGCATACCGAACACTTTTCCTTCGGATGAAAACTTTTCACCAAACGAGTGGCTCCTTTTTCCGCTCCTCATCCCACCTTCCCTGCCTATTGATATTTAAGTAGTCTAATGTAGATGCGGCGGATACGGGCGCGGCTTAGAATCCTTGTTTCTCTTGGTTAACAATGGCATTTCCCTTCTTTAGTTAAAATTTTCTTCTGATTTCTTATTTTTACTGATACTCTGCCCCTTCCTTGTCGTCATTTGCTTCGTGCCGAGGCCCTGCTTGTCTTTTTTTTTTCTTTTTTCACCGGGGTTTCTCTCCGTGCAGTCCTTCAGCTTTCATCAGGTCCTGCATTTGGCTGTTTCGACCGGTCTTCCGCTCCAGTGTGTGCGGTCACTTTTTTTTCCATGTTTTTTGCCTGTGATTGCATTTTTGCCCGATAATCCCCGGTCCCTCTCCCTCCCCCCGGCCCAGGGTTTTCTTCTGGAAAGTGTCGTCGCCAGGTCCGCACTCGTCCTGATCACCCCACTTCGCCTTTTAGGATGACTTTCTAGATAGGGGCCGTCTAAAAGCTTCTTTTTTTTCGAAATTCCCACGCAGATTTTAGTGACAATACGTCCCCTTCAACTGGCCTTTCCCCTTCGCCGCCTGTCCTAGCGAATAACGCCCCTCTTGGGTTTTTAGAGATCGTCTTTTTGTGGCCAAAACTGTCGCCCTAGGCTTTCCCCCTTCCCCCCCTCCTCCAGCGCTTGTTGTTGGTTGAACTCTCTTCTTTTGTTTTTACCTCCTTTAATAGTGGCCTATTGTTTTTCCGACCTCAATTGTACTCCAAACCTTGGTTATCCCAGACTCTTTTTTGAAGCGTTTCCTTTCGTTTTGCGCGCACCCCCAAAGTCGACCTCGACCCTCGAAGGTAGAAGAGACCGAAGCTAACTGCATTGCCTCCCCTCTAGAATCATCTTTACC
>Ga0179593_1466681_pt1 | contig 16346 bp, 20 predicted proteins | sample CZODoug2_1_08_16_FD_185931 | JGI IMG/M metagenome (GOLD analysis project Ga0179593, IMG submission 185931) | Vadose zone soil fungal communities from Angelo Coast Range Reserve, California, USA - CZODoug2_1_08_16fungal (PacBio error correction) | ecosystem: Environmental > Terrestrial > Soil >... | reverse complement strand
TCTCCCCTCCGCGTTGACAACTCCCCTTTTATGCCGCGTCTCTGGCCCGGCTTTGCTAGGGAGGATGTGACGTTTTTTCCTTTGTGCTCTGCGTACCTTCCTTTCCTGAACAGCATCCTGTTTCGTCCCCTCTTCTTATGTGTGCTTTTTCGCACCCCCCATTTCTTTTACCACAGATTTAGTTCCTTGGTGTTTTTTCCGCTTTTCGCCGCGATCTTTACCGACAGGGTCGTTGTCCTACTGTTTCTTTTTAGTTCGTGCCAGGCTTTTTTGCCTGGGGATTGCCCTTCTTAGGGCTTTAATTTCTTAACCGTGTTGTCACCCCGGGCGCAGGCCGGGGTTTTTAAAATTTATCCCCCGTTCTTCTTTTCACTCTTTGTCCCATCTTGTCACCCCCTCCGTTCCTGCGATCTCTGCCCCCCACGTTTTTCGACCAGCTAGGTTCTCCCCAATGGTCTCTGTATGTCCTCTGGCCCCTGCTTTCTCCCGATCACAACCCTGTCAACGAAGATTTTTTTTTTTTCTCATTATACCTTTGCCTCCTTCCTCGTACTTTTTAGGCCGCCACGGGCTCCCTCAGGGGTTGGACCCCATTTTTTCCCCTTTAGCTGTTTGGCCTTTCCTACTCCCCCGAAGCCTTTTGAATTGTCTTGATTTTTTTTTGGATTCCAGGTGGTCGTTTTTTCTTTTCTCCGGGCCTAGTCCTCTTCTATTAGGGAGGCGTCCCGTTTTTGGGTTGCGGCTTCGCAGGAATGGATTTTCTGTTCTAGAAGTTATGTTTCTTTTTTCTTTGATCCCGCCCTTCTGGTTTTTTACGTGTAGCGTCGGGTCTTTGGTGACCCCTTTTTTGCTCATCGTTGCTGGTCCAACGCCGATATCATCGCGCCTTGGTCTAGCACTCGGTTTTTTCGTTGGCCCGGGTTGCTGAACGGCTTCCTCTTTGAATTTTCTCCTATTGCCTCGTCCCCCCAAAGTTCTGTCAAAGCGTCGACGGACTTTTCGTGGGTTTTCCCCAGGGTTGGGCCACGCTTGCTTCTGTGAAATCGTGATGTTCTTTTGCAAGCTTTTTCCCCCCCCACGGCCTTGGTGGCCGTCGTTTTTCCCGAGGCAAACGATGTCCATGGCTCTTGTCCTTTTTTTTAGTCCCAGATTTTGGACTCAGTCTGAACCTTTGCTTCGGTCCTCGTTCCTTGGACTTCTTCAACCTGCCCCCCGACCGCCAGCAATCATCAGCCAAATCTTCTTCTTCCCAGCCCCAATCCGCTGCCTGTTATCGGGGTCGTCGCTTAGGTCTTCGAAGGGACCCTGAGCAGAGGTTGATGCCAATGCATCCCGTTATGGTAGATGCGTCCTCTATTTCCTCTTGTTTCCACACTTTTTCTTTTGAGCCTTACTTTGGATCGATCCCCCTCCGTGGCGGAGTTTATGTGACCTTGTCCCTATTTTACTCCTCCTCCCTTTTTTGGTTGTTTGAGCTTTTTTCGAGCATTTGCCCTCCCCTTCCCCGTTGCGGTGCTCCCCTCACACTCCTACCTTTTCCAGCACGTTTTACTTGAAATCTGCCCCCTTTCTGCGCGTTCCGCCCAAATTGGACAGGTGCACCACCCCTCTGGCTCTGTTTGTCTGTCGGTTTTCTGGAACGCTGTGAATTCCTGACCGACCTTCCCCTCTTTGCGCTCTGTTTTCATTCGAGTCTTTGAGGTCGGTGAGTTTTTTTAAATTTTTTTCCCCCTCGCGAACCGCGATAAATTTTCTCCCCCTTTTCCGCCCCCTTTTTTCACAAAAGCTTTCCCGCCCATCAAAACGACCCTCCAATTCCCTCTACTTCGTATTTTTTCCTACTTTTTGCGCTCATTCCACCACCTTTGTTTTTTTGCGACCCGGCTTTTTCCGATCCTTGCTTTTCACGGCATGGTGGGGTTCATCCCCACCTTTGGCCCCCACCCCCCGTCGGCGTGGAAACGCCGCTGACGGCCTTGTTCTCTGCAATCGTCAGACAACTATTTTGCGTGGCCCCGGTTTCCTTTCCGTCCTACCCGCTTTTTCTATTAGCTTCCGATTCGCCGCAAACTGCTCGCCCTTCTTGGTTAACCAAGTTTTAAAGTCCCCACCCCCACCCTCTCCGAGCTTTCCCTTTCCCTTTGCGTCTGCAGAAAATAGATTTCGTGACGCCCCTGCCCCCCCCCCCCCCTCTCTTTTTTCTCCTCACTTCCCCTGGAAAGACGGCTGTATTGGAAAACTCTCTTTTTCACCGTCTCCTTTGCCCAACACCCCACCTCCACTCAACTTTGGACAGGCGCTTTCCCACCCTGGCTTAATTTTCTGAGGTGCTTTTTGCCGTGTGGCGCTATTGTGGCGTTCCGTCCAGGGTGGATTTTTTGAGTGCCGTCCCCCTTCATTTTCCATTTGCGCCCCCCCCTCTTTCTTTTCCTAGTTTGGATCGATTATCATGCAACTTGGCCCTTTCAGCCGGGTGTTATAACCCATGCCACCCCTTTACATTTTCCCCCCTGAACACACGTTCTCCGTTCCCCTCCACACTCTTTTTTAGGACACTTTATTTGGTTGCTATATGGGCGTTTTGTTGTGATGTGGAACCTGTCCCTCTGACAAGGTGCTTTCCCTGCCGCTTCCCCGCCAGTTTTGTTACACCACTTCCCAAAGACAGTGTTCCGTCTTGCCTCCGGCCGCCTGCCTTCCCCAAAACCCCCCCAAATGCTTTTTCAGTTGCCGATTTGTTTTTCTGGACACCCAGAATGTGGGCTCTTCAGTTTTCGTCCCGAAAGATTCTGATTCGGCTCCGCCAAGTTTTTATTTGCACCCAATGCGCCTTTTTACTTAAGTGATGGTCGACACAATCAATTCATTCCTCTTTTTTGCTCCTGCTTTTGACAAGATGCCGTCAATTTTATTTTCAATTCGCAGACTTTCCCCCAGCTTTTTAAGATACACCAGGCCCTCCCCCTACCCCGCCGGTTTCCTGTGAGCCCTCGGTGGACCAACACAGGAGTTGGTGGCAACTTTCTTAGTGGTCTTTTTCGGACATTCCAGCCTTTTTTGGTCCAGTAAAATGTTTGCCCTTCGATGTTGAGTTTTTGATAACCCTTCTGAGGGTTTTGCCCACCTGCGTAGCGTTTTTTCTTCTTACGTGGTCCCCCTTCAAGTTTTTCCGTCTTGCTTTTCGTGGTTTTCACGTACGCGGCCTTCCCCCCTCTTTTTTCAATGCGCCGCCACGTTCCCAGTTTAGCCGTTCTTTTGTCTCTTTCTGAAATGTCTCGAGCCTTGCTCTTTCTTCTTTTCTTCGTACCCCCCAGCCCCCATCATGGGCAAACACAGACTGTCGTCAAACATGCGACTCCTTTTTGTCACGCACCTTTGGCAGTTTGCTTGGTCTGCGCCTTTTTTTTTTTCCCCAGGTTTGCATGATCTGCTGCCAGGTATTTTTTTCTAAAAGGTTTCTTCCTCCCCAAACTTCAACAGGCGTTTGTAGGACCTTCCTCCCCCCACCAAACCGTCCTTTTATTTGTGGTTAGAGGTATTACACACGTGCCGCGTTCGTTTTTTCTTGGTTTTCAATCCCAGGATCACTTGCCGGAATGAACTCATGCACCGTCCCCTTTTTGAATCCCCTCTCTTTTTCCCCCTTCATGTTGGTCTTTGTTTTTTTGAGAGTCTATTCCTGATTTTGGAACTCTGTGTCTGTCCACTGATCCTTTTTGCTTTGTTGATTCCCTCCCCTTCCTGAGTTGTACCCAATTCAGTACTTAGTAAGGTTGGGTCATTCCTTCCCCTCGGTATTGCTTCATTCCCCTGCCGTCTTCCTGTTTTCCGGCTCTCAATGGGCGTTGATTCCCCCCCAGCCCCCTTGCCCCGCCGTTTTTCCCCTTTTTCTTCATTTCTTTGGATTTATTTTTTTTCGCTATGTTTTTTTTCCGTTTGTCTGGGGTTTCTCAGATTTGACCCTCAGCCCTTTTGCCTCGAATTATTGATTAGGCGAACTTCTGATTTCTTCCCTTTTTTTATCCCTTTCGCTATCCAATCGGTGAGTAGTCCGTGCGATGTTCCAAGCTTATTCTTGTTACGTGATCAGATCCTTTCCCTAGTTCTCCCCAGTTCTCGGCCATTCTCCTGCGTTTCTGCAGGCGGATCCCCCCACCAGTTAGCCAACACCCCTCCTTTTTCTTCTGCGCGTTTTTTTCCTGCCTTGGGTTCATTTGTCCCGTTGGCGACGCAGCCTTGTGTCCGGCGTACTTCCATTCCTTTCCTCCACAGCAATGTCCGCGCGTTGCATTCGCTTATTGTTTTGTGCACCAGTGCTGATGCACCCCCCTCCCCCCGCGCGTTTTTTTACCCCTCCTTTCTTCGGCTTCGCTGGAATCGACTCAACTTTGACCGGCCTTTCCTGCGCTATGTCAAGGAGTTGGCTTGATGCTTTTTGGGTCTTTTTGGCCGCTGGTTGGCCCTTTCCTGACTGGCCCCTTTTCCCCCTTGAAGGTGTTCAAAAGGTGTCTGGGCGTTCCTTTTGTCACCTTGTAAATTCCCCTTGATGTCGTTCATTCCCCCCCCCCCCTGGTTTTTTGCCATATCACCTCTATCCTTCTATTTTTTACGCCCCGTGTTGGTGTCGACAATATTTCCCCCATGGATCCCCCCGGCTGTATGCTTTTTTTTCCCCTCTGTTTGCCCCAAGTGCTATTTCGATTCAAAACCCCGGGAGTACCAGACCCAGATGTTGCCATTTTTTCTCAGTTCCTCTCTCCCTTTTATCGCTCCCTTTTCCGTTTGACCGACCGGGTCCTCCAATACCCGAAAACCATTCCCCCTTTCCATTGCTGTTTCTTGTCTCTTACTTTCCGTCAGCATCTTTTGTTGGTTTGTTGGTTGTCTCCAACCTGGTCGGGCGGCCTTTTTCCCCCCCTTCCCTGAGGCCTCTTCTATCAACTTGTCTAGGTGAGGAGCATCTCCCTTTGGTTTTCCTTCCTCCTCCGATCCAGTTATTTTCTGGCGTTGTTAACCGATTTTCTCGCCCCTTCTTGTTGATTAGTTTTCGGTTGCTTTTGTTACCCCCGGCCCGTTCAGCGTTTCTGTCCAAACGGGCTGAATCTCTCTCCGCATTCGTTTTTAGAGTTTTTATTTTTTTTGGGTCCTTTGAAATTCTCTCCCTAATTTTTTTCGACTGGCTTGCGCGTCAACGGCGATCGAGCGTCGCCGCTTTGCTTTTTTCCCCCCCAGGTTTTGCTGGCCCCAGCTGAGGTTCATTGCCCACCACCGCCGAGAAATCGGCAAAGCCGTTTTCGCCAACCCGGCCCCTTGGTGGGCCGCTGGCAAGTTTGCGGCACATCCACTTTCGACCCTTCTTTCATTTTTTGAATCGGGGTGATTGTCGGCGGCCACACATTTTTGGTGGCCCTCCTCCGAAAAATGTTGCTTCTTTGTCTTTTTTTTCCTCTCGGGATTTTGTCAAAAAACCTGCTCCCTTTTTTTCCGCCCCCCTCTCTCCCTTCCAAAATAGCTTCTGTCCCCCCCTTCCCATTTCTTTTCCTTGGTCGACTCTCGGTTTCCTCGACCGACGCCCCCCCTACGCCCCTTTTCTTTCACTGGCCCCAGCCTATTTTTCGTTCTCTCGGATTCGATTGAAAATTTCAAACGTTGTTCGGATTTCTTCTTTACACCCTCCTTGGGTCGCTATCTTTTTTTTTGGTGCCTCCTTCTATTTATATCCCTCCCTTTGTTTTTTTTTCTGGGAGAGTGCTTTTTTGTGAATTTATCACCTTGTCGGTTGGTCTCCCTGCTCCGTCTCAGGCCCGTTTTCTTACTTTTCGTTTTTGACAAATGCTGGGCGTCTCTATCTCCCTACAAGCGGCATTTGACACTCTTTTATTTCAACACTTTGGGCTCGTTGGTCCTTCTTGTTCCGTTTGATTGGTTTCCCCTATAGCTTATACCCCCTCCCCACCCTGATTGATTTGGCGAGCCTTAGAATTTTTCTCTTCTTCGTGTTTTTTGGGGTTTTGTCGAGTTTTTAGGTTTCCCAATTTACCCCTCAATTTGAGGATGAACGACTGGCCCACTTTTTTGCCCCCCCGATTTCCAAAAATCTTTTCCTCCGAACCCTCACCACCCTCCCATTACGGATCTGTAGAGTTATTTACTTGTTGGGGGCTGCGGGACCCCCCAAGTGGACGTTTCACGGGCAACGTTCCTTTTTTTTTTCCGATCCCTTCTTTCCCCCTATTTTCACAGTTCACATTTGTGACCCTGTTGTCCTTCCTTCGTGCAACGCAATGAGTCCCCGTTCCTTTTTCCCGTTGACTCCCCACTCGTCGTTGACATTCTTTGCGAGGCCCGGTTTTCATGCCCTACGACCTTTTCCTTTTTTTGATGCATTAGCAGTATTTTTCTTCTCTCGGGCGTGCGGTTTCGCACCCCTCTCGACCGTTGCTTTTCCCCTTGTTTTCCTGATCCTTCCCACAACCCGTAGGGCAGTGATCCCTTTTTTTCCCTCACCTTCCTATCCCCTCCCCTCCTTTTTTTTGAAGTCCGCACAGCTATTTGCGCTCCCCTTCGAGCCGGGAGTGCCATAATCGGGCCGTCCTTTTCAAATCGCCGAGTTCGCCACCCCCCATCCTCCAACCTTTCCCATGGCGTCTTAGGACCCCGTTTTTTTGACACTCGCCCGCTCAGGGACTGTTTTTTTGGAGGGCTTGTTTTTTCGGCGTCTGTCTGTCGGTGACTGTGCCCCCGGCTGACCGACCGTCTTGAGCTACCCACTTTTGCCCCCAACCCTACCCACTTTTTTTGTGTCTTCAGTACTCAGTCATTTGCCATATTGACCTTTCTCCGGTTTGTTGCTACATGAAACCTAATTTTCGACACCCCCCCAACCTGTTTCCTTTCCCATCTTTTTTTATAACGGATTTGGTCTTCTTGCATATTGTTGCGTATGACTCTGGCCCCCCCCCAGTGTGAAGCCCCGGCCTCGGCCCTGCCTTTTAACCCCCCCTTTATTGACTGTTGGCACAGTCCCTGTCACACCTAAAGGCGGGCTTTGGCAGGCCCAACCACCTCATCTTGTCCGCCACTCCCGAAGTGACCCAAGCAGGGGAAGGTCTTGTCCGATTTACGGGCGATGCTGCCCAGAAAAAATCAAAACAAACGCGCTCTGTCCGTTTGTCCCTGACCCTCTGGTCTGCCAACAATTCCTGGTCCTCCTTTTTCCCTGCCGTCCCAATCTGCTGTGTTTCCTGACCCCCCCTTTCTTTTCCTTGACGCGAGCCCCCCCAACAACTGGGACTGGTATGGCCCCTGCCGGGGTTTTTGCCCGATCCCCCCCCCGCCATGAACTCGACGCCTTCACACCGTTGGGGGTTTCCCCAGGATTTGTTTTTGCTGCACTCTTTTTACCTTGGTGTAGGCGGTCTCCGGCCCGGTCAATCTTCTTGACGCAGATTCCGAGACCGGCCCCCGATTCCCCCCCCTCCCCCTTTTTCCGATTGGATAACCCCTGTCCCCCCCGTTTGACCGGCTGGGCCCGATCCACGGAGTTTTTCTTTTTCCCCCCCCTCTTTCCGCGCGCACCAGGTTCGCCTTTACGTGCTCTTAAACTCTTCTTTGTGTTTTACTCTTGCCCCTGCCTAGTGCAAAACGAATCCCGTCCCCTCCCTTTTCCCCCAAGTATTTTTTCCTTTTCCCCCCGGTGAATTGTTGTTTGAGTTGTGTTAGGCTCCCTACCTGGCCCGCCTGCTGACCTTGGAATCCGGCAAGGGTCTTTTCATCACACCTAACGAAGTAGGTTTTTTCAGACTCCAACGTTCCAGTGTTTTTTGTTGAGGTGTCCCTTTTGCCACCACGCGGCCCGTTTTCGCGGTTCATCAGCCCACATGCTCCCGTTCCTGTGAACCAAAACTTTTCGATATTACCTGTTTTTTCACCTGTTTGGGCCCCTTTATTCCCCCTCATCCCCAGTTTTCTTTTTTTTGTTTTTCTCTGAGATTCCCTTTTTGATGACGTGTTCTTCCTGTTCTCTGTTGTGGTTCCTGTCCATTCTTTGTTGTTTTTTTGATGCACGAAAACGCCGCTCGGTTGTTTCAGTACCCCTCGAACCAGTCACCGAAACCGTTGGGGACTACCCCATCCCCCCCCCCCCCCCCCATGTTATTCTTTCTTTCCCCCCCCTTGACACGGCTAACCTTGTTTTAGTTTCAGTGGTCCCTCTCCTTGCCCCTTTTCATTTTTCCCCGTGTTTTGGCCCCCTCTTCTTTTTGACTTTTTTTTGCTGGGCTGGTGTCGGACGATTCGAGCCTCTCATTCCCTAACCAAACATTTCCGGTTTTTTTTTTTCCCAAAGCCCCCATGGGCGTTTTTTCTTCTTTGAGGTTTTTAATGCTTTTCAAAGGTTTGAGCTCGGTTCCCTGTTTGATGATTTCACTTTTTCCTCCCGGTTCGTCTCCAGATTGATTATTTTTTAGTTTTTTTTTCGACTTTTTATTCCCATCTCGGGCCTTGTTTTTATCTTTCCTGCCGGATCGCATCCTAGCGTTCTCCCCCCTACTTTTTTTCCGCTTCTCTTCCTTAGTTTGGTTAGGTTTCGTGCTTTTGATTCCTTTCCCTTTGTTGGGCGTCCCTTTCATCATGTTCGAAACTGCCCCGCGTATCTTCAGTGGATTTGTCGACCCCTCTCTGGACCCCCCTCCTTTTCCGCCGCTTGGTGATCTGCTTGTTCTCCGTTTATCGTGCTCACCCTCCTCGGCTCGTATCCGTTCCTCGGTTCCTGAGTGCGGACCCAGCGATTTTGGTTCTGTGGCCTCCCTTTGATTTTGCCTTACTTCCCCCCCACTTTTTCCAAGGGTATTTTTTGCCTTCATTTTTGACCAATGTACTCGTGTCTCGTCATAAGGGCCCACTTAGACCCTCCCCCCCTGTGTCTAAACCTCTTTTCTCTTTTTTCGCACCGTGGTTGTTGTTAGGGCATGGTGTCATGTCTCACACCACGTTGTCTTCTTGTATTATGGCACCCTGCTTATCGATCCCCCCCCCGAGTAATCCTTCTTGGTGGAGCCGAACGCTTCCCGCTCTTCCCTCCCCCCTCTTTCCCGTACCGGGCCTCCCTTCCTACAATCCCCTGATTCGTTCTTTTATTCGCCCTGCCGCCTTGATTGGCTTTTGTGTTCTCCACACGGTTTCTGGCGGATTGGCGAGCTCTTTCTCTCCCTGTCTCCCCGTTTCTTTCGTCCTCTCGGGTGTTGCGTTGTGCTTTTATGAAGTCCGCTTTTTTCTCCGTTTTGTTTTGGGACGCGGCTTACCTTCTTGGTTTGTTGGAACGGTAGGGAGGGGTTGACCACGTCCCCGGTCGATTTTTGCTGCCGTCCCCCCCACAAACGCCCCGCTATTTCTCGTTTTCTCCTGACCTCTCCTTGGCGTTTTTTTTTGCACCTTTTCCTCAAGGCCCTTTCGTACGGCTTCTCGACAAAAAGGCCCGTTCTCGTCCTTCTTGGCACCAGTTTTGTAAGTTTTTTTTGTTGCTTTTTTTGAAAGAAGAGGATCTTTTGACCCCTGCAGTGCGTCCACACGGGCCCTGTTTTGCCGCGCCTCGGCCTTCACTCGTCCCCCCTTTTTCTTAATGGACGGGTTTTTTTTTTCCTGTTCGTTTACCAGTCCGTTGCCCCGCGGGTGAAAAGGTATTCCCGTTCCATTCTTTTTTCCTGCTTCTTGATTTACCCAAAACCTGCCCCTAATTTTAAGCCGCTATGTTCAAAATCTTCTGGCCTTCCGGGCCCACAAGCCCCGATTCCAGGGTTGTTTCTTGTTCTCGTCTCTGGTCATGATGACCGCCAGAGCCCCCCCTAGGTTGTCTTTCCCCCACTGCCGCAGAGTGTTCTAGGTTTTTTTTCCCCGGTTTTCTTTTCCCCCTTTCTTTTTAGGGTATTCTCGATCCGAACCTTTTTCTAGATTGTTCCCCACTCTCTTCCTTTTCCTTTTTTCCTCCCCCGTTGTTTTTTTTTTAGTTTTTCTGCCTGATGTGCCTTTGGCCTTTTCTTCTTGCGTTGCTCGATTATAGAAGCCGTTTTTTGACAGCCTTTTTTTTGGCCATTCCATGTCAATGCTTTTAGTCGGCCGTTTCAAAAAAGAGTTGTCCCCCCGTTCATCCCCCCCTTTTTCTGGTTGGGAGTTGCCCTTTAGATTGCCCTGATCGCTTAGACCCGGACCTTTTTAAATTTACCGACTGTCGAGTCCCCTTCTTCTCCTGGAGCTTTGTTGTCGGTTAATCGGTTTGGTTTTTACCCCCGTCTCGGACCTTTTTGAACTACAAAGCCCCCCTCCGCCTGCTTTTACCAAAGTAATGCAGACAACTAACCTCTCCATTTTTTAATTTTTACTTTTGGTTCCTACGCAGGTTGGCGCGGTCACAGTTTTCCGTTTGGTTCCCAATTATTAGACCTTATTCTTCACCCGCATAGAGGGGGTCTGTCCCTCACCTTTGCCCCTATGCCGTTATTTTGGACGACGATTTTGTCTCCTCCCCTTTTGTGAAGACAATCTGGTAGAAATCCTTTTTTTTTTACTTTTTTCCTCACGGTTTCCCCCCCCGCTTTTCCTTCTCTTCCTTCTCTTAACGGCGCTTTTTTTACTCAGACCACCCTCTTCTGAAACTTATGCAACCTCTGCCTTCTACCGTCCCCCCCCAACCCCCAGATCACTTTGCTGACTATCCTCAGGAGTGATCACTCCGGTTAGACATACAACATCACTTGCTGAGGACACTCCGTGCCACACCCCCCCCCCCCCCGGAGTGCCTTCTTTAAATTGAGATGGAATTTGAGAGGCCCCCAGGTTCTTTGGGAAAATTCGCCCTTGGACCCCCGTTCTACCACATCACCGCCCAACTCCCCAACTCCTCTTCCCATTTCCGCCTCCCGGCCCCCAGATCATTTTATCTGATGGTCGGCGTTGGTTTTTTGCCTCTTTGGAAGCTGCTGCGGAGAGTCGTTTCATGTCTCATGGGATCCCATTTTTTCTAATCTGACTTTAGAAATTTCTCTTAGTTTCCCCCCCAATTTTCCCCTCCCCTGGTTGTTTGGGTTTGGATACATTAAATAACTTTTACCCACCCCACCACTTTTGCGATAATCGTCCTAACGGTGGTTGCGTCTCTTTGTGTATTGGTACTCTGGCCAATTACCCCCAATGTGATCCCCCTTGCCCTTTCTCCCATTTGTTTTAAACAGTTTCACAAGATTTACCTACGTGTCCCCCCCGGCTGGTTGAGGCAAAACCCCTGCAGTTGGATTTTTCCGCCTGACCGCGCGTCAACTCCGCCTGTGTTCCCTCGTTCAAGATCTCGGGGCTTTGCCTGTCACTTCCAGTTAATCATCGGAGAGCGTTTCCCTCGGTCTCACCTCACACATGCCCACCGATTTATGTTTTCTCCGCCAGGTGTTCTCCCACATGATGAAGGACAGCATGAACTTCCCCCTGTCGCTCCTTTTCCCTCCATCCCCCCACCCCTGCCTTTTGAGTCTCCGGAGTTTCTGGCTGTGGCAACCCAGGAGGTGGGTTTTGCACCTTCTCTTTTAGCGCTTCCGCACTGAGTACTTTGACTCGGTTTGCGGCGTGGTACAGGCCTCGCCATTTCGCCCTTTTCCGTACACGCACCCCGATGACCGGCTTTATGATAGCCCAGATTTGCTTACAACAGATCTTTCCTGCTTTTCCCCCCCCGTTCCACGGACCGTGACTAGCTTGCTGATATTCTCGAAAATTTCTGATTTCTTTCTCCTCTCTCGCAACCCTTAGTTGCAAACAGCACTACCAGTTTCCCCCCACCAAATCGCTTAGTGGTCACGGCTGGCCCCCAACGGCCTGTTTTTCTCCCCCCACTTTTTTTACGTTGGGTGGACTGCTTTTTTTCGCTTGACCGGGGGATACAGGACATGTGACTCTCCAATTCTACTCCCTTCCGTTGACGGTCGCCCCCAACCTTGATTTTTTTCGAGTTCCTGACCCCGCTTCGGCGCTTTACTCTTTTTTTCATTCCCTTTACCGGGGACCCCCCAGGACCCACAATGACGATAATGACCCACGTCCTTCGCCCTCAGTCTTATTACTATCCGTTGTTGTTGTTTTGGCGCAGGGCTTACCCGCTTTTTCAAACTTTTCTTTATGAATTTTTTTCCTGTCCCTTTCCTTTTTTGTTTCTGTCTTCTCCCCACCGTTCATCCCCCCCCCCTCTATGGTGTCAGCTAACACCCCCTCTTGACCGCTTTCGGTTCTGCGGACTTCCTCCGTCCGGTATTGCTTTGGACGCCGGCTACCCATAGCGATTCATCTTTCCCTTGCGCTCCATCCCTCCCAATGACCTTTGTATCCAGGATGTTCTGATTTTGGTCTGCTGGTTTTGCCTGGGTCTGAGTGGGGTTGAGAGTTTAGGGCCCGCTTATCGTCCTTTTTCTCTTTTTCCCAGCGCAATCGGTTTTTCTTTTTTTTTGCGGAGCTCCCCCCCCCCAACCTGGTTTGGGGCCCTCGGGGACTTCACTATTGTCCCCCCCAATCGGTTTCATCTGTGGTGCGTTCTTCCGTGATTTGGAACGCCGGCTGTTTTTTCCCGTCCCTTTCCTTCGGCCCCCTTTCTTTGCGCCGTTGTTTTTTTGTTACCATCCCTGTCATCGTTGCACCCCACCCTCCTTGTCCGTCCTCCGTCTTTTTCACGGCTTTCGGCGTTTGCCGTTGCGAGACTTGCATTAGTGCTCGTGCGGTCCCCCCTTTGCTTTCGCCCAGCATTTTTGGGTACGGCGAAACTCGGCTGATGTGGGAGTTTTGTCCCTCCCCCCCCTCTCTTATCCCCCCCCACGTTATCCTTTCGTTTTTTGATTTGCTGGGTTTTTTTCGAATCGTTCCTGAACGTTTGCCCCTGTGGAGTTAAGCTTAATCAGGTCAGTAGTTTCTTCGCTTTTCCCTTTTTTTTGTGTGCTCTCCTTTTATGCCGGTGTACCCTGGGGCCCTTCTACTGGTTCAACGGGCCCTTCGGGGGGTTTTGACACCTTGTCCCTTTTGTCGTGCCTCATTGGCATATTCAACATCTTCCCCTTTCCTTCGCAACCGTTTGTTTTTTGTGTCGCAACCATTAGTTCCCCATGTATCACCCTGATGTCTTTTGTTTCCATCTGGCAACTCTTCTGATCCCCACTGATTTTAAATCAGATTGGTGTCCCAGGAGGTATTCTTTTAGAGCATTTCCTCGCTAACTTTAGTTTGTCCCCCTCCTTCCCTTAGACCATTTTTTTTTGAGGGGCCTGTTTTTTTTTGCCGCAAGTCCCTTTGCTTTTTTGTCCTTGGTTTTTGCCCGTTGAAACGGGTCTTGAGTTCACGTTTTTGGATTATTTACCTTCCTCCCAGGTGTGAGGTGCCTGCCCATCGGGGGTTTTTTGCGTGGTCGTCGGGATGACAGGCCTTTTTTTTTTTTTTCTGTCTTCTCCCTTTTCTTCCGACTGTCGCCCTTCTTTGTTTCACGGCCCGTTCGAGGTGTGCCCAACAACGCCGGTTTTTTTTTCTTTCTTTTAGTCTTTTGGGCGTCCACGCCCCGTTTATCTCGAGCATCGTTTCTCTCGCCCCCTTTTCTGGCTGACCGGCCGTCCGACCCTTCTTTTTTTCTGTTTTTTCTCCCCCCGACACAGGGTTTTTTTCCTTTTTGCTTGCGTCGGTCCCGGATGGTTTGTTCCCCACCGGTGTTTGTGTTGCGGTGAAAGATAGTTGCCTTTTTTTTCAAGAGTCCGCCCCCCCCGGACTTTCCTCTGTGCCCCTCGGCAACCTCCTCCATTTCCCACTTTCTTTTTTTGTTGATTTGTCTTGCGTTTTTACAGATGTTTTGGAAGCTTCTACCTTTTTTTTTCGGTCACGTCCGTTCCTGTAGTAAACACCACCCCCTTCCACCCTTTTTTTTTTTTCCCGTTTCAAGGCTCTCTCCCCATAGCGATGCTCTCAAAGGAAGTTTCTTTTTCGAACGCTCCCCTTCCCCCCCCTTTCCATTTGCCTGTACATAAGAGCTTAGAGGTTGTCTGCAACGTATTAGATTTTTTTTCTGGGTTCCTTCGCGGCCCCCATCTGCTTACATTGTCAACCGTTATGAGTCGTTGCGTCGGATCCCCACCCGGCCGGGGGGCGAGGGATAGTGCGGACTTCTCTCTTTTTTTTTTTCCTCCCATGTTTTTGGTGCTTTCTTGCTGCCCCCCACCGTGATTTCTCTGCCCCGGCGGTGTTTGCCTATCATTTTCATGCACCCAGTTCCCAATTTTTTTTTACCCCCAGACGGGGGGCTTTGAGCGCTCCAACAAGGGTTCCCCCCCTGTGCATCCAACCCTTTGGGTTTTGCGTGTTTCTTTTTTACGTCCTAGGTCGACCGAGACGCTTTTGTACCCCCCGACCCCTTTTTCCCGTGATGGAAGCTCCGCTCTTTCTTTCCCTTTGTATTCTGTGCTGGTCCTGTTGTATTGAAGCTGTTTTTTTGAACCCATCCCTTTGCCCTTTTCTTTTGCCCTCTCCGTCCCTGAAGTGCCATTTTCGAATATTTCCCAAAACTCTCGCCGAACTTTCACCTCCCATTCTTTACGATGTCGAGTATTGCTTTTTTTGTTGCGGGTCCACCCCCCATTTGGCCGTCTGCGAAAGCTTTAAGATCCCTCCCTCCCTTTCCCTCTGCGGGTTTTGTCCCCGGTCCCCCAACCATTCAGCCGCTTTGTTCTTCCCGACTCCGGCTGATGGTTAGCAATCTCCAACCTTTCTTTTTTTCTTTCTGTTTTCCTCCCGGTCCTCAACTAATAATTTGGATGTTTCTTTCTCTCGGGCTGTTGACGCGAAACCCCTACGTGCCGTTCCCCTGTATTTACCATGATCTTTTTTTCCCAGGCCACACCCAGGTGTGTTGAGACTGTCAGAGGCTCTGCCCATCAGTGCCGTTGTAACGTGTTACGCCGGCACCCAACGAGATGCTTAACCTGAGAGTTGCATTGCAATCTACTCTTTCGTCGTTTTACCTTAAGTTTTCCAATTTAGAACCACCCCATACCGTCCAAATTCCACAGGTCTTCGGGAATCGGATAACCTTCCCGCACCTTTTTCATGTTGCTTTCTTAGTTTTGCTCCATTGTGACGCGAGACGGGATTAGTCTTCCATCTCTGGACCCCAACCTTCTGACCATCTCTGTTGTGATCGACGCTTTTGCCCCCATCCTCTACACTTCACGCCCGGTTTGTTACCCTGTTACCCCCTTTTCCGACACACCTTTTCTTCTAAGCGTTTCCACTTTTTGGTGTACGTGTGATTCTGACGAGTCCAACTGATTTAACCCCATTTCTTCCCCCCCCCCCCCGGGATTTCCCTCCGTGAACCAACTTTTCCCCTGCATGGTGGTTTCCCCCATTTTTCCGGCAATTCCGTTCCGCCCGTCCTCCCCCCACCAAAACAAAGAATTGGTGATTTTTCCTTCGACTCTTCGAGGCTTTTGCCTTTCCACGAGCGTTCTCACCTCTTTCGATTCTGACGCTCCCCCCTGATCCACCGTTCCGAGGACGGGTTTTTTCCCTTTCCTCCTGGGTCTGACCCCACTTCACAGCGTTTCGGCCCCCCCTCTCACCCAAACTTTTGTTGTCATGATGAGGGCCCCCCGCCCCTGGTGAGCACCATGTTTTGGGCGGCCTTTGTTTGGGCACTTCTGCCCCTACACCCCTCCTGCCCCAGAAGCGGGTACCTTGCTTACACCTTGGACAAAGGTGGTTTTTTGGTTTAAATTTAGTGGATCGGCTTTCTACTGCATTGATACTTGGCCCTCCGATGGCGAGCAACTTTTTTCTCTTTGGTTGACCGCAGTTTTGAATTCTTTGAGAAAACGCCCCCCCCTCCTTTTCCTTTCTTTGTCAGATGGGTTTCTTTCTGCTCTTCCAACCCTATTTTGTTTAAGGCGCCGCAACCATCACGCCCCGCTTTGCTTTTTTTCTCCCTTGCCGAGCGCTTCCCCCTCTCCCCCCTCGACCCCAAGGCAGTCGCGTTTGCAACCCCCCACCGCAACTGCGCCAGAAAATACCCCCCCATTCGATCATTACAAGTTCCTTGGTCCTTCTTGCTGTTTTCCCCAATGTGTCGCCTTTATTCTCGACCGGTTGCAGATTTCACTTTTCAGCCCTTTTTTTTCCCCCGCTTCCCCTTCCGTTCGGCCCCACAACCCCGTTGTTTGTGTTTTTTTTTTCGGACCTCCTTTCTGGCTGTTTTTTATTCGTGTCAATAGTTAATGGATCCTTTTTGACCAGGTGACCCCCCCCCCCCCCCACTGAAGTACTTCCCGTCCAATCTTTTTCCC
>Ga0179593_1706795_pt1 | contig 16347 bp, 31 predicted proteins | sample CZODoug2_1_08_16_FD_185931 | JGI IMG/M metagenome (GOLD analysis project Ga0179593, IMG submission 185931) | Vadose zone soil fungal communities from Angelo Coast Range Reserve, California, USA - CZODoug2_1_08_16fungal (PacBio error correction) | ecosystem: Environmental > Terrestrial > Soil >... | reverse complement strand
TGATGCCGTTTTCTATGGTTCTTCCGTCCAGGACCGCACCCCCCCCCAAAAAAAAAAAACCCCCCCCCCCCCCCCACCAAAACAAAAAAAAATGACCAGGGGCCTTTCCTTTGCCTATCACGTCCCTTTGGAATTTGCTTTTTTCTTGCTTCCTTCCTTCCCCGTGACCTGGAGATGGACCTCCCCGTTTTCTCGGCCTTTTTTCCCAAGTTTTTTTCTACCTCTTTGACTTTATTGCTTTGCTCCCTTTTTATCTTTCGCCTAAAAGCTTGAAACTTCTTTTTTTCTTTTCAAGCTTTTTGTCTTTCTATCAACCCTTGTACGTCGTATCGCCACTCTTAGGCTAAAGGGCCCCCCTTTTTTCTCATCGGCTCACCCCCCCGGCCTCGACGAAAAAATTCTTTTCTTTGATACTTTTTGCCCAAAAACCAAATGTTTCCTTTTTTCTTTTTTTACGGACACTGGCTTTTTTCCACCCCCCTTCCCTTTCCTTTCCTATTCCGTCAAGGGCGCCCCTTTGCAAATTTTCTTCTTCTTTTCCATGCCCTGTGACCTTGCTTTCATTCAAAGAGCGTACAACTCCCCCAAGTCTCTGAACATTCCCCATGATTCCCTGTCCAACGCCCTTTTTTTCGCCTTCAACTAGATCCCCCACTACACTTTTTCGGTTTTTCCTCTGGTTCCTTTCCGAACATTCATGGCGGATCCATCTTCCCTTTCCTTTGACCTAGCTGTTCTTGAATTTCCCTTGCTTTTCTCCCCCCACTCCGTTTTTTTTAGTCTCCTCAAAATAAAATTTCCAGAACAAATGAAATTCCTTTGTAGGCACTTTCCCCGGCTTATCCCGGTCTTCCATTCCAGAATTTGTGAAGAAAAACGCTTTTTGCCGGCCGTTTTTCCTGCAAATTTACGTTTTCCTCAGGCGTCCCGTCCAAGACCTCTCTTTGACTCCCTCGCAGATCGGCGTTGCCTTTTTTCACCCCCCTACCTCCTAGTGACACTTGTTTTTTTTTTTGGGCCTGGGCGTGTTGTCCATTATTCCCTCCTGCAGGCCAAGCTTCCGGCACTCACTCCTTTTCACCCTTTTTTGAAACTGTCACCAGTTCCACCGTGGTCTTTCCCCCCCGACTCTCCCATCTTCTCGACATCCCAAGTGTCCCTCCAGATCCCGACCCCGGGCGAAAGTTCCTTTCTTGACCTTCCTTCGGCACTTTTGCCCCCTCATTCCCCAAGGATCAACCACTTTTCCCCCTTCTGCTCCTGCCCCTTTTTTTCAAAATGATTGTTTTACCGACCATCCTTCCGTTCCAGCCCTCGAAACTTTGCTTCCTTTCTGGGTTCAAATTAAAAGGCGCTCTTTTAAGTGGTTTGACCCCGGTTCCCAAAGAATGTACATTCCCCCTAGTTCCGAACCTCGCCCTCTAAGAAAAGTTATTCCCTCTCTTTCCTTCCTTTGTTCGGTGGAGTGTGTGTCCAAGTGTTCCCCATTACCCACTATACCGGCACGCGCTTTTTAACCCTTCTCGCGGTCATTCTTTCTTTTTACTCCCCTTCCTGTTTGTGGATTTCTTTGGGGAAGGAAAGCTTCGCCTTCTGGTTCTCCCTTCTTCCCTCTTTATTAGTCATTCCAGGTGCAGGCTTCTCGTTTCCTTTTTTTCTTCCTTTCTAGGGACGGCCGTTTTTCCCCCGGGGTTCTGTTTTGCGTTACTAGGACACCAGTGACTTCCCTGATTGATTTTTTCCCCCCTCCTTTCCTTCCGCCTTTCACCCCTCTGAAAGGAACCCCTCTGTTCGAGGCCTCCCCCTCCCCAACTTTATTTCTGGGTTCTTTAAAATCTTTTTTGGGGTGCCAAGTCAGCCGACTATTTATTGTTTGGCATGATTTTTTCCCCGCGCGGTCTTACACGCTTTCCCCGCTTCGCCCCGTCGTTTTTGACCTGTACCCTCTGGGAAATACATTCTTTCACATCGTCTGCTTCGTGGCAATAAAACGTGTCTCCAATTTCCCCCGTTGTGCGTTTACTTTCCTTCCAACCCCCCTCCGCCAGGGCTTCTGGTTCTGGTCCCCCATTTTCTCCCCCGCCAGTGTTCCACAAAAGAAGGTGTCTCTGCGTAGTGGATGAGTCCTTTCTCGCGGCGTTAAACTCCCCCCCTTAGGGTTTTGTTTTCTTGAGAAAACGTCCCTTTGTTGCACGTCCCACGGCCGGTGCCCCGCTTTTCAAGTTTTCCTGCGACTGCGGTATGCTTTTTGACTCTTCTTTTTTACCCATTTATTCTTTTCCAGCCTCACACTTTGTGCGCCCGCCCCTTTTTTTTTTTTTCAAACAGCGTCACCCCCTCCTCTTGCATTTCTTTCTGGGAATCCGCTTTTTTCCTGGTTCCCCTCTCCACAAGGCTACCGACAATGTTATCGTCCCCCCGTCCTTGTCTGGCCGTATAGTGTGATACCTTCCCCCTTTCTTACCGTACTTTTAGATCACTTTCCCCATTGTGGGACCCGTCACGCCCCTCAAATGTTTTGTTGTTCGTCAGGGTTAGTCTTCGTTTTTCCCCCGTCACCCCCCCCCCCCATCGTCCAAAATTTTTTGGCCTCCCTCTTTTCTCCCCTTTCCACAATGCTTTTACCCCCCCCCACCTTCCTTTTTTCAGCTATTGCTTTTCTTCCCCCGTCCCCCTCCTACCCGCTTGTTCTTTTCCTTCCCCCCCCAAGTTTCTACATCGGCCGTGTTTTCCTCCCCCTTTTTTACAGCCAGCTCTTGCTGGACACCGGTGTTGTAAATTTTTTTTTGCAAATCATACCTCGTCTCCTAAATCCCTTTTGTTACACTTTTTTTTGGATATCAACCAAACCCTTCTATCTTGCGCGTTTCCCCTTCCTTCCCCCCTGGCCGCTTTCACGCCGGTCCCCAAGCAAAATGTTCCCCCCCTTTGATCGGGAACAAAGTTTGGTTTTTCCCCTGGCCGCCCGTCCTAAATAGGGAATTTTTTCCCCCCGATGGGGCCCTCATCGCGCCGCGCCCGCAAAAACCTGCTCTCAACATCTCCATCAAGGTTGTTGTTTCCCCCTGTCTTGATGAAATTCTGTCCTCCAGACGGACGTTTCCCCCTTTAGACCGAACAATGTCTTTCCGTCTTGTCCTTCTTTCTTCTGTCGCCCCCCTTATTTTGGAGGATTGTAGGATTTCTGGTTTTGCAAAGGGCTGTTCGCTTTTTGCGGAAACTTTTCTGATAAAATTGTTTTGTGTGCCATCAAACAGTCAAAACCTGGCTTCCTGCCCTCCCAATTTAAAAAGCAGCCGACTTTTTTTTTTTTGCAGAAAAATGTAACCCGACTTTCCCGGGGTCTCTTACTGATGGCTGCCCGTCCCCCCTTATTTGGAGAAAATTCCACCCCTCCCCCCCCCCCCCCCCCCCCCCCCCCCCCCCCCCCCCCCCCCCCCCCCCCCCCCCTTAAATGGATGGAACTGAGTACTATGTCTTGGTAGACTTTTCCCCCCGCAAAGGTTCCCCCTCCTCGTCCCCCTCCCCCCCATCCTTTTTCATTTTTTTGGCGGCCCCTTCTCTTGGTCTGCCGAAGGCGGAAACCCTGCTCCAAGGCCTCCCTGCGTTCTTCCTTTCGCATTTTTTTGTTAGTTTTTCCCAAAACATTTCAACTTTTTTTCTACATGATTGTTGACACCTCCCATAATTACCTTTTTCCCACCCCGCTTTTCGATTTTTGGCAAGCTGATATTCTTCGACCCCCCCCCCACACTCGCAGGCCATCTTCCTCTCCCCTTGGGGGATTATCCCCCACTCCATCTTTGATTTTATATCTTTTTTCCTGTATTTGGGTCGCTCACCCCAAGGTTCACCCCCCCTGGTTTCGAGATGTATAAAAACCCCCTTTTAACAGGTTCCTTCCCCTTCTGGGAAGCATTTTTTGCTTGTTCTAACCGCGTTTTTTTGAGTCTCACCCCACCCAACGCGGACCTTGGTATTATTACCCAGTTTTTGTCGGGGGCCGCACTTTTTGGTGAACGATTGAACGCATTGGCTGCTTAACTTTTGCCCCGGTCCCTTTTTCCCTTTGCCCAGGGAAGCCTTCCTCGGTTCCTGCAGGCTGTCCCCCTTCTTGGTCTTTCTTCAACATTGGGGTTTTCTGTTCGAATGACATTTTCTTTTGGGACAATCCTTCCCCTCCACCCAAGGGGCACTCCTCGTGTGTGAAGACCACCCCCTTTTCTGTGCTGGCCGTGTGTTAATTTTTTCCTTCAGACCAAGCCCTTCAATAATTCTCTCGCCCCACCACAAACCCAAACTTTTTTTTTGGGGAATGCCTTTTTTGCACACCCCCCAAGCGAACATCGGCCTTTCTTTTTCCCTGTGCTGAATTCTCCTTTCCCTTTCCCCTCCCGGGGGCCCTCGTGATGGGCTTTTTTGTGCATAATAATGGCTTTTGGGTTTCTTGAGCACCACCCACTTTTTACCCAACTTGTTTTTTTCCCCCTACCAAAACTCTTTTTCCCAAAGTCGAGTGGGGACGGTGGTCTTCAGGATTCCCCCCCAAGCTTGCCCAAGTTGAGGTGGATCTCGACTTGCTGGTTCAACTCGTTCTTTCGCAGGTGATCTCTAATTCTTCTGTTTTTTTCATTCTTGAGGAGTAACGGAACCCCCGTTTCCCCGGTTCTTGGTTGGTTTTTTGAACGATAGTAACCTTGGGAGGCTTCCCCCGAATGCGGGAACCGGTCTTAGTTTTTGGGTTGCCCCACCGTCCAAGTGGCGTCCCTCGGTTGAGGTTCTTTTTTTCTTCTTTTCACACCTTAAGGCTGGTTCCCCCTTTCCTTTCTTTTGCGTTTTTCCACTCCCTTCGGGCCCCGTGGACCCCACAAACCCCACCAGGTTCGCGATATTACAACATTCTGGGCCCCCTTAGTCCTCACGTCCTGCCGGCCACCGAACCGGGGTCCCTCCCAACACCAGTTTCGGTTGGACGACTTGCGTTTTCGTGGCCCCTGCGGGGCCGAACCCACACACCCAAACCTTTTGGTGTATGAGACACCACGCTTTCCCTGATCTTCCCCCCCCTTCCTATACCCCCCCCCCCAAGATCTTGAAAACGTTGCAGTTGTAATTTTTGCCGCGTTGATGGACCCGGGTGCTGGCTGTGTTTCTTTTGTAGTGGGCGGATCCTGCCCTGTGCCCCCCTTCTCTCATTGTTTTTCCTGACGATCCTATGCCAAAAAGAGCATTTATTCCCTTCCCTCCTGTTTGCCCCCCCCTTCCAAACTACGCCGCCCCCCCCCCCATTTTTACAATCCCCTTTTCTTTTAATAATCCTTTTTGTTTTTCATCTCTTGTCCCTTTTTGGGCGAGGTTAGTTCTTTTGTCCTCCCCCACGTTTCCCACTCTATTTTAGGGGTCGTTTTCCTGTCTTTTTTTCCTTGCCCAGGGTTCAATTCTTTTCCACCCCAAATACCACCGCTTCCGTTCCCCCTCGATGGGCCTTTCCAACTCGTTTCCACGCAACGCTTTACTTTTGTGCTGCACCTCGATCTTAAACAGAGTTTGTACAACAACATTCGGGCCTTTTTTGCCTCCCTTCAGGTCGTCCCCCCCCGCTCTCCACTAGGTGAAGGAGTTTTTTTCCCTCGCTGGCCTAGTTTTTTCCTGGGCCGTTCAGTGATGGTTTTGACGTTTTTCGCTTGCAACCGGAAAACTGTCCTCCTGGCCTTTCATGCCCGGGAGGGTTTTGTCTTCGTCCACAGAAAAGGAATTGAGTTTTTTTTGTCTGCACACCGGCTGGTTTCCCACCTATAAAAGCGTTTTTTCTGGTCCCCGGTTATCCTTCTTGACACGCACAGCAAGTTGCAACCCCTGTTCCGATCAGAATTTTTTGTTTCCCCAGCATTTACTGATCTTCGGATTCCCCCCCGCCAGCGTCTTGAACATCAACTTGTCGGGGTCCCCCCAAGGGTTCCCCTTGCTTTCGATATTCTCCCCAAACTTGTTTCCTTTTCCTTTTTGTCGCCCCACTTTTCTTTCCCCACTTTGATACCCCCCCGGCGGCTCCTTCCTATTCCTATGCCAAAAGGCCCGCTCTTGGTCTGAAAAAGTATTCCTGCCATCCCAACCAAGGATGTTTGGCGAGAGAACCCCCCCCTTTTTGCCCCTTTTTTTTTTCGTCCTATTTTGTTCGTATAGTGCACGTCTCACAACCTATGGGGCCAAACCTTGTAAGTTGTTGCCCTGCTGGTGCATTGGCGGGATGGTGTTTCCCGCCTGTGAATACGGTATATCGCCTCCCCAGCTTTAAGGAAACTGTGGCTGCCTTGACAGGCTTCTGTGAATCGGGGGTCCCTTTTTAGTGGCTTCTGGTGAACCACTTTGGTTATCATTTGCAAATGCCACTTACGTTTAATGGGGCAAGCTCCCCCCCCCTCGTCCCATCACCCATTCCTCTGTTTGGTTTTTTCACCCCCGAGGTTTTCGCCTTACGGCAATGCTTGTCTCTTCGGTTCTTTTTCTTCATTAACGTTCGGAGGGGACCGTTTTCCTGTGTTACCACCCCCCCCCCTTCCAGTCAGAACAAGGTGTCCTCCTCATCAAACTGAATTTTTTTGTTTTTATAAACCCCCTTTTGAGACAGGTTTGGCCTTCTTGTTTTTTTTTCATGGAGAGTGCTCTCCACTCGAACCTTTCTTTGTCGCTTTATTGTGTTTTTTTCCAAATACCAGCACCTTCCGGTATCACCCCTTTTTTCCCCATTTTTTTTTTGCCCCCATATCTGTGGACAAAAAAATCTTCCTCTCCGGGCGCTGCCGGGCCTTCGTCTTTTTTGACAGGACCTTTGTGCGATCCCCTTGGTAGCAGGGGGTAATGAGGTTTTTTTTTCCCGCCAGGAATGTCACCATACTCGCTATCACGAGTTTGGTCCATTGTGTTTTGAAGTTCGTATCGGCTTTCTCCCTCCATCATGGATACGCCCCCCAGGTTTTTTCCCGCCACCTTAGTTCAGTTCATCTGTTTCTTTCATTTTGGCTTTTCTTTCGGTTCTTTTTTTTTTTTCCCATCCGCCCTTGGCTTCTTCCCCAAAAAAAAAAACCCTTTCCCTTCCCCATTCTTAGGGCACCGGGCCGAAACCGGGCCTTTTTGGCCCGACGGGACCTCAAACCATCGTGCCCCCGAAACCTTTTTTGTCCACTGCCCCTCTCACGGCCGTTTACGTCCTTTTTCCGGTCCTGAGTTTAGTTTTCTCCCCCGTTTTTTTTCTCTGGGACATTCTCATCATTCCCGGGGGAACTCCTGATTTCACCTTGATGGAGCTGTTCACCATCCCATTTGACTTTCTTGCGGGAGAGCGGGGCGCCCCCCGATGCGCATCAACGCGGTTCCGCTTTATTCGCGCTGACGATCCCCCCCAGCCGAGTGTGCCTATTCTTGCCTCCTTTTTGCACAATTTGATTTGTTTTTTGTTGTCCCGGGCCCTGGCTCTCTTTCTGGACTCCACTGTCTCAGCCTCCCAATTTTTGTCTTCCCCCGTTTTATCACTTTATTGCAGTCCCGTTGTTTATCTTGAATATTTTTTTTTTCCTCCCCCCCTGTTTTTCAAGAACTTTTTTCCCCCTTCTCGGGGGTTTTCCTTCACTTTGCCCTGCGTACTTCGAGCTTTTGATTTTTCCCCCCGTGTGCGAAGGAGGTCCTTGCACTTCCCTCCCCTTCCTTTCTTCTTCCTTTCATTGCGTTTTTTCTCTTTTCCCTCCCTTTTAGGGAACCAACTGTTTTTCTTTCATTGCGGAAAAGTTTCTTGGGAAACTGACTTGCCTTTTTTCATTTAGACGACGGGAGAAAGGTGTTGCGTTCCCTTTCCTTTCACTGACAGGGCATACCTTCCATCTTTTTCTAATAAAGTATTTGAATACCCTAACCTACACCCCCCCCCCCCCCCCCCCCCCCCCCCCCCCCCACCCCCCCCACCCCACCCCCCACACAGTCACAACTGCCCCCTTTCGTTGTGCCTTTGAGATAACCTCCAGATTTCTGGTAGCGGGGTTTTTTTGCAGCATCACTTCTTTTTTTTCCCATAATACTTTTTCTTTCCTGGTGTTTTCCTTTTTTTTTTTTAAAGGGCGTTTTTTCGTTCCCCCCGATTTGAGGCGTCCGCAGAACCCCATAAAATTACAGTGCACCCCTTCAATCTTTTAGCCTTCCCCCCCCCTTTTTTCGGCAAGTTCTCCCTCCCTTTTGTTCCTCACTAGCGTGGCCGGTTTTTTTTCCATTCCGGTTTTCTCCCGGACCCCCCTGGCCCCTAAACCCTTTTGCTTCGGTCCCGCTGATCTACTTCCTCCCCCCACATCCCGCATCGGAAAACTTTTTTTTGGGGCGGTTGTTTACCCTTTGTCCGCCCTCTCGGCTATGAGTGCATTTTACCCCTTCCATCCTAACTTACCGGCCCCAGTGCTGCAATTTTAAAATTGAATTTTCTCCCTTGGTCCCGCCTCCAAGTCCCCTTGTCAAGGTTCACGACGGTGCTGCGGGGCGTGTACCTTCCCGCGGGTCGCTGTTCCACATATTTGACAATCTCATTCTTTTCCAAGATTTGCCCCTCCCTCTCCGTGGGACGTTTTCCTCCTCGGAAAAGTCCCATGGCCTTTTCTGGGTGACCCTTTTCCACCTTTCCGACCTGGCACTGCTTCGTCTTCGATCATCGGTGACCCCTTCCCATTCTCCCCGTGTCCCCCGTCGAAGAAGAACCCTTTCATGCCGAAATTGGTTTCCGCTTGATGGGCGATGTTCCTTTTTTTTAACTACTGGTCACTTGAGGTAATCCCCCTGCCCCTCCCCCCCGGCCGCTAATGTGTCCGCTATATATTTCATTCCCCTCCCCCCCCCCTAGATTTCCTTCCCATTGGAGGTCCCTCTCTCCCTTTTTGACGTCTCTTTCTCTCCCCAGAGGGCAGCCCATCGGCGTTTTTTCTTTTTTTCTCTTCGGCGCCCGCTTTGAGGAACCCAACACTCTCTCTTTTTACAAGTGAATTATGTCCCCTTCCTGTATTTTTCCCCTTTCTGCCCATGGATTTCCCCCCAGATGAAAAAGGACTTTCTTTTTTCCGAGTGCTGGATCCCCGCAAAGGCTTCCTTTCCTTGGCCTATCTTGGGCATCAGCGCACTCCTCCTTGACTGATGTCTCCCTTGTTAGTTTTGACAGCCTTTGCACAGCAGTTTTTGCCTCTTTCTGCCCTTCTTTTTCGACCATCTTTTCCCTGCCCTTCTTTTTTTCGTAATCCCTTTCTCCTTTGAAAATTCCCACCTTTTCATCACCCTCTGGGTTTGTGTGCGGATTTCCCACCTCCCTGCCTAGGATTCTTTTAAATCATTTTAAACATGTAACAAAAAAAGCTTGACTTTTTTTTTCCTCTTGCGGGGAAGGTGGTTTCCTTTAGTGTTATGATGCGTACTTTTCTCGTCGGGCGTTTTCCCCAAGGTTCTTCTGGGTCTTTTTTCTGACCTCCACTTTTTTTACACTTGCCGGAAACGGCTTCCCGTTTTTTTCCCCTCCACACTTTTCTTCCTCCCCTTTAAGGACCCCACCTCTTGTTTGCGCCCGGTCCTAGCTTTTAATGATACTGCTTTCCTTCTTCCAAGGTTCGTTTTATGCTTTGTTCGCAGACACCCCCCGAACTTTTCCCCCACTAGTTCAATATTATGAATAAGCTTTTTCCCTTTTCCCCCCAAATCCCAACGTGCCCCTGGTCGTTATCTTCACACCCCCCTTGGTCTTTGATGTTTTTATCATTTTGCTCCCCATAACTGATTACGCCCTTTCTTTTCCTTTCTCACACGGTCTGGGGAAACTTGCCCCCCCGCTCACCCTTTTGTCCCTTTTCCTTTTAAGGATCCGCGTCCAGGTTAGGTTTTTTCGTTCATTTTTCTCACCCCACCCGAAGAAACCACCTTTTTTTTCCATTTTCTTTATCGGCAGATTTTTACCTTTCCCAATCAGTAGAGGATATTGCCCATTGCTAGACCTAGGTTCCAGTTCAGACCCCCCCTCAAAAGCGGGTTTTGCCCTCTTCTCCAATTTTTCCAATTTCACCCCTGACCTGTGATGACCCCCCCTGTGACGTCTTTTTTCAGCTTTTTCCCTTTTTCCCATATTCCTCACCTTCGTGGACTAAAAACCTATAACCTCCCCCGTGGATATCCCCCAAAAAAACTGGATTTTTTTTGCCGGCTTTTCTCCATCAGAAAGGACAGGTTCCCGCGGACCCCTGAAACCTTTTCCCCCCCCTCTTGGCGTCTTATATCCCCGAGGCTGTTGACCCTCTCTTTTGCGCGATAAACCCCCCCCTCTCCCGGCTACCTCCTGATGCGCCCGCGCTATTGCGCGCCTTTCCACGCACTCTTTTGTCTGAACAAGCTGCCCCACTCAGTTGTTTTCGTCTTGCGCTGGCTGTCTTTTTCGATTTGTTTTGATGTCCCTTGGACCCTCAATAGACCCCCCCGCTGTCTCGTTCTCTTTTGCCCCTCTTGACCTTGATCCCCCCCCGTTCTTTTCTTGATTGCAGATGGCGCTTGTCCAATTTGTCGGCGTGCTCTTTTTTCTCACAGATAACAAATTTCCTTTGTTCACACCCAAGAAGAAAAACCCCCCCCCTACTTTTTTTCCTTGACCCCCACGTAACCCCCTTTACCAGGCCGGCAGACCCCCCCGGCAGATTCCAAATTAAAACTCCGTGGGACCTGGGGGGCCTTAATCCTCTGCTTGAAACCCCTGACCCGTTGCGTCCCCCTTCCCCAAATGGGACTGGACTTTTTCCGTCAGCGGCTTTCTTTTTGTTGCTTACTGCGTTTCCACATTTTCCCCCCCCCCCCCCTCGTCCCCCTGTTTGGGGGGCCTTTCCCCTCCTGCGTGTGATAGTTCTTTTTCGGTCGCGCCCGTGTCGTTTTCTTAACATTCTTTTCCAGAGGTTACCTCGTTTTTTTTCCCTCCTCTTCTTTTCTTTCGTCAAAAACCCTTTTGTCCTTTTCCCCCTTTCCCCCTATTTTGGACCCCCCAATCCCTCCTCAGCGTTTCCCCACCCCTTTGTCGATTTGGCAGCAGAGCTCCCCCTTGTTAAAAACCTCCCCCACGGGCCCATCCCCTTTCGGGGGCTTTTATCCCCCTTTACCCCCTTTTTTTTGATTCTCTATGTCCCTTTTTCATTTGGTTGGTCAGCCCCCCCCCCCCGTTTTTCTCGCTCCCCCTTCTTTCAAAAAAGACCTCACCTCTTAAGCATTGTTTTCCCCCCTTCTGTTTCGGTTTTTGACCTTCCGTTTTTTGCTTGGTCCACCCCCACCCCACTTCACTACGAGGTTGCGCCCCTTTTATTTCCTTTTGCAACGTCCTCTTTGCGTTCCCCCCATTGCTCTTTCCAAACTGTCCCTTTTTTTTTTTCAGGGAAAGGTCCACCATCGGGCCTTTTTACTTTTCCTGTGATCCTCCCACCGTCTTATCGGCTTTCTGCGGTCACCCGGAATATTGGTGGTCCCCGGTCCAGCTGACACCGGTCCTTTCCCCCCCTTTGTTTCTTCCCCCAAATAACGTTTTTTTGCTGCCTGCACGACTTTCGACACTTTCCCCATTACCGACGACCCCACAACCCCAAAGGGTTTTTTGGCAGTGTCGGTTTTTCAACTTGCACCCTTTTGAGCATCGATTTGCGTTTTTTTTCGCACTTCTATTGGCTTTTCCCGGAGGCAGCCTTCCTGGGTCTTGCATAATTTTTACCTTTTAGTTTTCCTGGTGTCAAACGTTCACCTCCCCCCCCCCCACGGAAAAACTTGCTTCCATTCATTTTACCGGTGGGGTGGTATTAGCTTTTTAGGCCTTCCACCCCATTGCTTGCCCGTTGTGCCCGTGAACGTTCTGTTTCTTCAACTCTTCTTTCCCGTTTTGTTTTTTCTCTTACGTATCTGTTTTTCTCTTTTTCCCTGCGTTGAGAGTTAACTTTCCCCATCCCATGTTTCTTTTTTTTTGGTGCGGGGCCGAGTCCCGATCTCTTTTTCCCGTAATTTCGTGAAGCGACTTTCTTGGATTGTTGTTCATCCGGTTGTTGCCCCCCCCCCCCCCCCTCTCGGTTGATGGTTTGGGCGCGGGGGTCCCTGGGTGTCCCCTTATCAACTTTTGCTTCCCTGTTTTTGCAATTTCAGGCGCCCTTTTTCACCCTCCCCCTGCTCTCCCCCCCTTCTTGGCCTTCTGCGAACGAAAGCACCCGACTTCCCTCAGTTGTGGCTCAAAGACTCCTGTTTTCAGGTTCTCCTTGACCCTCCTTGCGGTCCTTGGCGTACAAGCGGTCCCCAGTTGGGGGTGAAACGATTTCTTTGAATCTCTTTGTTCTCCCCCCCAAGAGCGTTTTGTTTTGCAGATTTTCCGGTTGGTAAACCTTTCCTTGGAAACGGGGGTTTTTTGGTTTTATGAGTGGTGGTTGGGCGGATTTCCGGTCCCCTTTTTTTTGCTTCCGGAATTGCCTGGACGGGTCCCCACCCTCTTTGGTCTTTCCCAAAAGTCTTCAGTGGCATGGCTTTCTTTTTTATATTTCCCCCCCACTTTCCCCTACCCCTTCCCCAAAAAGTTTCCATTTTTTTCTTTCAATAGTGTGTGTTTTTCTTTTTTTTTTTCTTTCTTTTTGACCTTTGGTTCTTCTTTTTTCCCTTGTCATCTCACAGGAGAGTGCCCCTTCCACTTTTGGATTTTTTTCTGATTGGGTCGTTTCCTGCGGCGCCTGCCTTGAACACCTCCCCAGGCCTAAAATACACCGTTTGTCAGCCCCTTTTTTCCATCCCTTGGGTCCCACCCCTGTTTCCTTGGAAACCTTCTTTTTGACTTTTCCTCCCCCTCTCTTCCATCTTTTTCTTTTTACCCACCCCACTTTTTTCAGTTTTTGTTCCCCCCCCCCCTTCAGGGTAGTAAGGCAACTTGCTTCTGGCTGCCCCCTTTTTTCTTTTTTTTTCCTGTGCTTTCGTTCGGCTTTTCGTTTATCTTGTCCTGTTCCTGGGTCCTGGCGTTGCACAACCTTTGCCTGCAGATTTGAGCCCGGGGAAAGGGTTTTAGGTCCCTTTTTGCTCTCCTCCCCACGAACATATATTTGGCCGCCACCGTTGGTGGTCCCCCCCCCCTCCTTGCGTATTCTCCATCCCCCCCTCTCTGGCGTGAGGGCACTCCGTTTGGGTACTTTGCCGGGTCACCTCCCATCCCCCTTCCTCAAGAATTTAGGATCCAACTTCTTTTCTCCGCGAGGTGTACCCCCATCCCCAGTTGGTGCACCCTTCCTCTTTTTTTTTGCAGGGTCCAGACCCATTTTTTGCTCCCTCTCTTTTGATTTTTTCCTTTTGGTGGCTTTGTTCCCTTTTTGATCCCCCGTGCTCTTTTCACCGGCCTTATTCCCCCCAACCTCAGCTCTGCCCCCCGGTGTTATGCAAGTCGACTTTGACCTTTTTGCATTTTTCGCTGGGGTAGAGTGTCAACCCCTTTGGTCCCACCCCCCCTTTTTTTTTTGTGCGTAGTGAGTCCCTTAGTGGTATTCTTTTCCTTTTTTCCCCCTTTCCCCAACGGAGATGGTTTGCCAACCCTTGATGGGGAATTGATTTTTTTTTTTGCCTTTTCCTTGCTGGTGCCCTCCCTCCCTCGGTTTTCGCCCAGAACCTTTTTCTCTTCTTTTCAAATCTTTCCTTTAATCTGGGCCCGTCTTATGTGGGGCCCCCACAGTTCCGTCGTGCTTTTTTTTTTCATTTGCAATCCCTCATACTTACTTCGTTTCAAACCCCATCCCCCCCCTTCTCCCCCCAACTTCTTACTCCCCGTTTCCTGGTTTGGGGTGGGTCCCTGACTCTCGCCCCCCGGGGTGCTCCCACCCCCTCGGGCCCCTTCTCCGATTTTTCTGTTTTTTCTTTTTTTCTCAGGGAATGTCTTCTTTCTACTAAACGTGGTTCCTTTTTCCACCCCCCCCCCCCCATCCCATCCTCAAGGCAGCTCTCCCACACTATTTGTGTCCCCCCCAGCCCCCCTGCCTGCGTAGATGGGCCTTCGGTTTTCTCGAGGATGCCCCCCCCTCTTCAGTCTTTTTTTTTTTCCCTTTCTGGATGGATTTTTTTGGTGTTCCCCAGTAAATCCCTCCTGTTCATCCAGGTCCCCTTTTTTGACTACCCCCCTTTTTACGAGGAAACAAAACCCCACCCCCACGAAAGCCCCCCTCCTCTTTTGCGTTGTCCGCCCTCTCCTCATACTTCCTGCTGCTACCCTACCCAGCGGACCTTTCAGGGAAAAGGACATGTTTTTTGACCTCTTTGAGGAACTCCCCTGCATTGAGCTCCCAATCCTTATTCGCCCCTTTCCTCCCTTGAGTGGAGCTTCCTCCCCCTCTAGTTAGGGAATTCCCCTCCTTTGGATAACCCCCCCTGTTGGGGGAACCGTTCTTTTGCTCTGTTTTTTCCTCACGGTTCGTTGTGTTTGTACAATTTTTGTTTACCTTTCCCCTCCATTGGGCGTTTTTCCAAACACCTTTATCTGTGACCCCAGTCTCCGCAAACGGCGACACCCCTATCTGCCTTGTGCCAAACCATTTTTTTTTGCACCTCACTTTCCCGATTCACCCCCTTCACGCCGTTTCCCTCGTGAACATTTGTTGCTTATCGCTGAGCCCTTCTCTGCGCTTGGACCCCTCTTAAATCAGACGTTTTCCTCCTTTGGCCGAAGAACCCCCCCCACTTTCTTGAGGTCCTTTCATCGTCTGAGTTGCGTTCTTTTCTTTTTCTATGAGCAGAACAAGGACCGTTTTTCTTGACTCCCTCTTATGTTTCTTTCCCCTTCGGTTGACCACTCGTTTTCCCTTTATCACGGCGAAGCTTTTTTTGTTTTGGGTCGTTCCGGCGGTGTCCTTAACTATTTTTTTTTTCCCCTCCCCGCGCAGTTAGGGACCCAGTTTTTTTTTTTATTTATTCAGGGTGGATTCATTTTTTTTTCCGGTCTCCCTTTTTTTACCCTGTTGAATTATTTTTTTTCCCCATACTGCACAAACCGTCCCCTGAAGACCCTTTTTTCGTTCGTGGTGGAGGGTGCTTTTCCCCCAAACTTGACTTTTTTCCTCCCCTTTTCGCCAAACGATTGAGTCTCCCCAACCCTTAGTTTCTGGACCTCTCCATAGGGAGAAACTGCTTTGCTAATCGTTGCGCCGGGTTGTCCCTCCATGGCGTGTCCTATGCATTTCTAGATTTTCAAACCCATTTGTGGATGTCTTTTTCCCCTTCACCTTTGTCCCCCTTTGGTTGGACTCTGAGTTCGAGATCAATCTTAGAGCGGCTCCCCAAACCCGGTTTTGGCTTTGCCCTTTTTCTGTTACAACCTTGCCTTTTCGAAAAAGATTTTTCCCTCCACACTCACGTGTAATTTTCACCAACTCCCCCCATTCCAACCTTTCCGCAGACGGTTTAACTACATTTCTTTAAGTGTCTTTTTGGGCTCATTCCCCCTCCCCCCAAGCTTTTTTCCTTAATAATTTCGTTCCCCGGTGCGCCCTTCTCTGTTTGCCTTTTTTAACAATGGCTTTGTTGAACGAGTTTTCTCATTTATCCTGCTTGCCCCCCTATAAAAACTTTTAAGTTTTTTTCCCCCCCATTTTGAAACGTCAAGTATCTCACAAAGAAAAGTTCGTCTCTATATGTTAATGAATTCCATCGCCTTTGCAGTGTGGCAGTCCCACCATTTCCTGGTAGCCCATCTCCAACCCTCGGTGAAAATCCGTGCTTATCGTTGCGGCCCTTCTCCACCCCTCCCCTCGTAAAACGGCTGGTTTTTTATTCTTTCCCCCCCCATTAGAAAGCCGCCTTGCCTTTTTTTCTCTTTGTTTCTTTTTCCCCTTTCAAATCCAAGTCCCCCTTTACACGGGACACTTGTTCGGGGACTTTCCACCCTCCCCCCCCTTTCCGAGGGACGAACACAAAACCGGTTCCCTGTCCCCGCTCCTCCCCACTACGTTGAAGCGGGACGGAGTTGTTTTCAGTTCCTTTTCGTCACTTCCACATCCATGACACCGCCCCCCTTTCTTCAGCCCCAAAAGTTTTTTTGCCCAAAAGACTCTTTTTCCCCCCACCCCCAAATCCCCCGTCCCCCCCAGGACTTTTTGATAAAGGAGCCTTTTTTGTTTTTTTTTTCCTTATTTGGACTCGGTGAACAAGCCTACTCCCCCGCCTTGGTAAGAACACGCGTCCGTCACGTCCCTCACCTTCGAAAACTTTTTTTGCATCGATACTGTTTGCATGTGGAATTTTTTTGACGAGGAACCCCCTCTTTTCCAACGAAACGACTTTTTTTCGCCTCCACTTTGGCTTTTC
>Ga0179593_1646841_pt1 | contig 16347 bp, 13 predicted proteins | sample CZODoug2_1_08_16_FD_185931 | JGI IMG/M metagenome (GOLD analysis project Ga0179593, IMG submission 185931) | Vadose zone soil fungal communities from Angelo Coast Range Reserve, California, USA - CZODoug2_1_08_16fungal (PacBio error correction) | ecosystem: Environmental > Terrestrial > Soil >... | reverse complement strand
TTACTATTGCATACGACTCCTGGAGATGCATGATAGGATGGTGACCCTGCACCAGCGTCAAGGAGGGGGGTCTTGGGCATTCGGGAATTTTGCAGCTTCCTTTTTTTTTTTATTTTTTAACCCCCCCAGTCTTCCCGTCGGTTTATTTCCGTTGAGTACTCTTCGCGTGCGTGGTAGTGATCGTTTTTCGGCGGAGGGTCGGAGGCTCGTCTTTTCTCTTCTACACCTTCCCCCCTTCCACTTGAGGGATCCGGAGGAAAAGACACCCCTTGTTACCCCTCACCGTCGAGTTCGAGCATTCCCCTTCAGAAGGGGCTACCCGAGGGGGTTTCGCTTGTCTTACCTTTCGAGTTCATTCAGTCGCCAAAAAGAATGGGAAAAAACGCTCTAAATTGGAACGGTCTCTTACACGCAGAACTTTTATCCAAGGAACCACCTCAATTGATCTAGTAGTCGAGTTTCGCAAGATAGTTTTTTTGTGGCGCTGGTTTCCCTTTCGGCCTTTCCGGGCCTTGTTGTCTTCTCCTCTAGGCGCGTAAGGGTAGGTGAGTACATTACCCCCCCCATCCCAGTAGACAGTTCGCTAGCGACCGTTTTTTTTTTTTCTTAGATCGGGCCGACCCCTGGAAGAGGATCAATCCCTCGGGCATGCGGTACTCAGTATTGGAACGACGAACTTTGATCAGGCTTGAATTTTTCTCCCCCCGCTGTATATGCAACCCAGTGAGGGGAGGTCGTTTTCAAGCCTGGCAAAATCGCACGGGCTTAGGCCCTTTTCGCGAGGGTCCTTTCCAACGATTTCCCAAGAGACCCAGATACAACCGTCTCCTCATAGTCACCGAGCGTTCGGTAAGGTTTTTTTATGTTTCAAGCTATTTACCCTTTCTGGCGGAGTTTCCCCCAATGTGAGCTTATTACAGCTCCTTCCCGATCTCGGCGGTTTTCGCGCACCCTTTTATGGTTCCCTTCCCCACGATTTTTTTCTTTCGTCGGCCAACCTCCAGTTCCGAGTGTTCTCTTCCCTTTTTCGCAGGCTTTGAATGGTGTTCAAATGCTCGAGTTGCAGTAGGTACCGCCTTTGGTTCTTTTTTTTCTGAAGGCCGCAACGGGGAGTCGCAAATTGGTCAGATTACGTAGTTTTTCCCTTTTTAGCTACTATCCTCTTAGTTTTTTCTCTTGAATAAGAAAGCGACGACGGACTTTGTCTTCGGCAGCTGCGCCGTCCTTTATTCTGCGTCGGCCGCATTGTCCGTCGGCTCCCAGATTGCCCCAGTCTCCGCATCAGACGACTGAGGAATCGATCCCAGTCTTTTAACTCCCCCGCATGAGTATTCCTTTCCTCTAGGACAGCCCCCGCGGTTTCCTTTTTGGCCTGCATCGTTTCGCTTTCCTAGGTCTGGAAGCCTGTGTGGTCCGAGCTGCCGATGATGGAGGGTTCCCTCTCTTCCTTTGCCTGATCGTGGTCTTTCCCCCACGAGAACCTAGAGCCGATTTGATAATTCCCCTACCTCCATGTTTTAGTTCCTCCTCGCCAGGCCCCGGCGTATCGTCTTCCTTTTACTCGAATGTAGTCAGACGAAGTTAGCTCGCCCCCCCTTTCAATCCGGCTCTTCCCCTTTGACGAGGCCGCCACCCTTGTTTCTGTTTCCATGACGTAGCCGAGGCTCCCTTTTTTCTTTTCCCGAGGTCTTTTCCCCCCCCTGCTCGTGCGCAGGGAGTCTTGACCGGCTAATTTGTGAGGATCCCTCCCCTGAGGGGAGGCTTGCGGAGGCAGCCGCGGGCGTTTTTGCCTTGTGTCCTTGTGTCTTATTCTGCACTGCCCCCCCCCATATGCGATCTTGTGAGCGACTTAGTCCCAGTAGCATCCGGAGGCGAGGACGTGCGCTAGATTTCGGTCGTCTCCCTCCAGACTGACTACTTCGAAGAGGTGTAAATCTAGACTATATTTTCCCCTAGTTTTGCTTTGATCTATCTTTTCTTTAGCGGTTTTCCTTCCGGTGTTTGATCTACGAAGACACGCGCTCTACGTCCCCCCTCTTTCTTCTCGACGTTTCCCCCACCAAAACTGGAACCTTAGATTTCTCCCCGGTTTGTTTAGATCGACACAAGTGACATCGTCCCCTTTTCCAGATGAGGCCGTCGGTCTTCCCGTTTTTTTCTACTTTCCCAATTCAGCTCCCCTCCCCCCCTTCGTAAGTTTGATAGCCCCGATCCCATCCTCACCTTTTATTCCACTCTTCCTGCGCTGACCCCCCTCCTCTTTAAGCATTCCGCGAACCGGTCCAGCTGCCTTCTTTCCCTTTCTAGAGTTTTCTGGCTTCCCTTCGTGTCGGCGTCCCTCCACCGCTCGTGATCAATCGCCGTTTTGCCTGGCGAGGATCGTGCCCTTCCCTCTTAGCTCATGAATAGTCTCGGACTTCGGACACGAGGGACCCGCCTTTCCTTGAGGAGTGCGACTCGTTTTTTTTTTTTGCGGCGTCCCGCCGAACCCCCTCGTAAAGAGCTTCAGCAGACGTGGACGGGGTGACTCTTTTTTTCCGAATATTTGACGCTGGGTGGCGTAGATTTCTCTTCTCTTATTGCGCAAGCGGTTTTTAGTAATCTGTTTCCCGGGCGCCAGGATTCCGGGCGAGAACTCTTTTGCGTTCTTCTAAAGAACCCTTCCCCCCTAACAGCCTCAATCCGTGAGCTCGTCCTCCCGCCACCGCCTTATGAGTTTCGTTAACCAATCTAAGTATATTCCCCCCCCGTACCCGTTCTTTACAACACGGTCTGGGAACTCACTCTGCCCTTCAACCATTCAGAGTTCCCTTGATTCCCGAGCACCTTTGACTGTGACCAAGCTTAGCCCCCTTCTCCTCCGTCTTTAAGTTTCTCTTCGTGTCTTTAAGTTTTTCGTTTCTAGCAGTTCCCTGCTACGCCGTCAATTGAGTAAAATATTTTCCAAGCCGTGCAACAACTCTCATTTCTTTTTCTTTTGTCGTTTTTCGACTTGTCAAAGCTTTTCTTTCCCAACATCTCCACAGGACCTCGAAAGGTTTAGAGGTTACGGGTACCAAGTCTATTTCTCCGAAAAGGTGTTTCATACTGATCTCCAAGTGAGCCCCGTTCCTTCCCCCCATGACTCATCCCCGTTAAATTGAGTAGTGATCATAGTAGCATAGGCTCCTCCTTTTCAATCCCCCCCTCCTTTTCATCTTTTTCCTTTCGGGAGATTGATGGACTTATCATCCCAGGTGTCCTCCTTAAAGTTTTTTTTTTTTCTCATGTCGTGTCCCACCGACAACAAATAAGGAATTTTAGTAGTAGTCCCGAGCTCCTTTCCAAGCCTCTTTTTACGCGCTCTTGCCTTCTTCTTCCCTGTCAAGAAGCGATTACTTCCGTTCACGACTTCCGATGTTCTCCCCATCTCAGCCCTCTTTTTTTTGTGCCGAATATTTTTCCTATTTCTTTTTTCCTGCAGCATATTGAACCTTCAGAGAGGTCATCCCCGTTCTCTTTTCCGTTCTCGATTCCTTTTTGCAGGGTAAGCGTCCCCCGAGGGGATCCGACCTCTCCCTATCCCTTTTCGGCCGATACTTCTGGCGCTTCTTTTCCTCGCCAAACCTGGGCAGTGCTACATCCGCTTCCTCCCTTTTTCAAGGCACCCCCCCCTACGTTTCCAATCCCCCCTTTGCGTTGCGAGGACCAGAATAGACTCGAACAGCGCCGCTTTCCCTTCTTCACTTTTTCTTAACTCTTCGGAAGGTGATCCTCCTTTCCCCCCTTCCACGTGCACCCTCTTTTTCTTCTTCTCGACTTCCGATCGTGAGACCTAACGGTCCTCACTTCTTCACGTCCCCTTTTTCCGCGAAACCCTTCCAAGACACTCTACCCGCAGTTTCCTCGCCCAGCGAGGCCCCGTAGAATGGAGACAGAAAGGAAGAGTCATGCGTCTTTCTTTTTTTCCTGATCCTTTCCTTATCTGCGCCCAGTGCCCGGCCCTAATCGAAAGAAATTTTCCTTTGACGTGGGTGTTCTCTTCGTTCTGTAGGCTATATTTTTTTCTCTCCTACTCTTTGTTGAGTCGATACCACTATTTCGCCCCCCGCATTTCCTCTATGGAGTTTTAGTTTCCTTCATTTACAGTGGTCAAGACCTTCCTTTTTTTTAGCTTCTAAGCAGTCATATTTACGTGTCAGTTCTTAGTACTTTCTGTAGTTTCCGCGGATCCAGCTCCCCACTGGTTTCTTGATTTCAGCTTTCCAGTCTCCCGAGATAAAATTGTCCCTTTTCGTTTTACCCCGCTTCCCTTCGGAAGCCGCCAAAACATCTCAACTGCTTCAGGCTTGGACCTTCCTTCTGGGTTTTTTCTAGAAACCTGGCCGAAAAATCGTCGTTTCCTGCCCTCAAGCAGAGTTTCTATATTGTTCTAAGGATGTTTGACCCCTGACCTGACCTCCGACATTTTTGCGGGCGTTATTTGAGCTCTCTCCTGCCACTTCCGCGCTCCCTTCGGGTAGTCTTAGTGGTCCCGAGACACGTACTCGTCGCTCCCGGTCTCCTTCCCTTCGGTTTTGCGGGCTACTGACTGGCTTTTCGAAGGAAACACCATCTTTCCCCCCTGCGACTTTTTGAGGAAAAACTTTCCCCTGCCTAGACGCCAGCCCACGATTCCCCCTTGGCCCCTTCCACCCTGGCTTCTTCCCTATTGTCCGTTCCCCTACTTTTAGCCAGAAGAGGAGGAAATTGTGGCCGTACGCTTCCTTTCTTTTTTTGATTTGTTTTCCCCCTCGCTTCCCAGTACTTCTTTCCTTTCTTTCGTGCCCTATCGTTCCGGGATTTTTTTCCCTACGAATTTTTGGAACGCAGTTCAACTCTTCTTTTTTTCAAATTTTTCATTCCTCATCCGAGCCCAGCTCTCGAGTCTCAGATTATGAAATTTCTTGCCAACACGAAGAGAGCAGCTCCCTTCTCAGTCCCCAAGTCCTTAACATGTATATCCAGCAAGTGATTGCAGACAGTCCCCACAATGGGGGCAGGAGAGGGTTCCCAGATTTTAGTCACCGCCTTTTCCGCTTCTCTGTTGTATATTCCCGCCCCGTTTCGTGCCCTTCTGCGACACGCTCCCCCCCGAGCCCTCCCGCACTTTTGCCTTTTCCCTAAAAACCATGTGTACGCAGTTCTGGCGCTTTTTCCACGTGACGCCTTCCCTTCAGCTAACGAGCCTGCCTTAGTGAGCCCCCCGACTGCATTTTTTTCGTCGTAGTAAGAGTCCCGGTACGGTTTCCTTTTGGTGAATGTTGAGACCACTGCTTAGTTTTCTTTCTCACGCCCCGTTTCTCATTGTTAAGTGGTGAGATCAGTCGGCACCTCAATACTTTGGTGCGAAGATATCGTCTTGTTTCTCCCTTTTTAGCTCCTTTCTTTCCTTCTCTGGAGATGGTTTACTCTCTATTGAACCACACGGGCGGTATTTAGTCGAGCTCAGAAACCTCCTCGTCAGTACTAGTCCGATGAACTGATTGCGAAGAGACCTCTCCCAGATAGCGTTTAGACTCCCGAAATTCATTCCAGAAGCCCCCAGTATTCTTTCTTCATTGAGACCGTTTTATAGCGGAGGCCCTGCCAATTCTCTTTTGAATTCCCTGGTCAGGCTGAAGGTTTTTTTTTTTTTGTCGATGACCTCTTTCTTTCCTTTCCCTCTCCCTATCTCCCGACCCTTGCTTCGTTTTTTTCCACTACGTTAGATTCCCAGCTTTGATGACAAATCACAGCTCTTTTTCTTCACTTTCGGTCCCCCATCCCTGGCAAGTGACGGAGTTACCTTTTCTCCCTTCTTTTCTCGAAAATGAAGCGTTAGCTTCTGACCTTTCCACCCACCCGGTAACGAGGTGCACGATGAATTGTCTTTCCGGACCGAAGTGAAGATGCCTGTGGTAGATAGTAGTTTTTAGTTACCCTGGCTCTTGGTCCTCTTTTTCCCTGTTCCAAGCTCCTTGAATGTGAGGTGATCGTTGCTGTTTAGAAGAGGGCGGACTTTTTTTTTAAGCTCGTTTCCTGTCCTTGGGGCAGTCCCTCTCATGGTTCTTCCTTATACTGGCCAAAAGAGATGTCCGATAGGCCATTAGGATCTTCTGGACTTTTTCCCTTTTTCGGAGTAGGCCGTTGGCGTCTTACCGCCCCTTTTTTTTAAAAGGTGGCAACGACAACTCACTCACCTCTCCCTTTTGTCTAGATCGTTCTACAATCCGGAGAGTAGTAGGCGTTCCCCCCCGCGACACTTTTATCATTCGGTTAGTCGGTTAATTACTCCCCTAGTTTCTCCCTACCCCTCCCCCTTCAGAGATGCGGCTTTAGAGTTCTCCTATCTGAAAAAGGGTAACGTGATTCCCAAGGAAGAGACTTCTGCGTTTTCCCAACGCCTCCCCCTTCCTCCTTCCAGCCTCCGCAAGGGTGAAGCACTAATTTTACTGGTCTCTCCCAATGTTAACGGAGGACCGATGAAAATATTTTTTCAATCCATTCTTCTAACTTTTCTCGCTACTCTTCCCAGTACGAGTGACAAGTTTCACCTACCCGGAATCAGGTAAGAAGGAGGGCGGGTTCTTATTAAGATCTGGGAGGATGAATCTTTCCTAGAAAGACGCGATTTTCTACTGCCTTCGCTCTTTTGTGTGGCCTCACGACACGCGAGTGAGTATTTTCTACTTACATTTCGTTCTTCCCCTTTTTTCCTTACCCCCTCTGGATTTCAGGAGCTTCGGCGATAGCGCCCCGCCGCTCCCGACTCTTCTCTCTTAATCCTGACTCCGAAACTTAGCCCTCTCTCCAGCTTCGAACTAGGATGATATACTCTCGACTCCGTCTCCCCCCCCTTCTTTCCCGTTTAGTGGGTAGAGTCCCCCTTCCTAGTGTTCGGCTAGGAGATATTTTTACAAGCGCTACGGAAGTCTGAGGAATTAATAGAGTGATCTGTGATCCCTTTCTCAGAAATCCGGACCTTCTCCGTTTTCCGATCTCCGCCATTTACCTCTCCGTCCCCTTAGCTACTCTTTCCTACTCCTCCCTTCGTTCACCGCCTCCTTCTTTTTTCCTCTTTTCGATTTCCCTACCACGTACCAGGGCTGGACCGACCTCACGCTCGAAGTTTCTCAACCCTTCGAGCCTAGCCCCCCGTCCCCGTCTCCCCCGTAGTCGCTGAATCCCAGACTACTTAATGCTTCACTTGCTGAAGATCAGTCGCGGGCGTTGGGTCCGGACGTACCGTGACTACGGCCCCTTCGAGCGCCGCCCCTCCCTTCCCACTTTCCTCCGTGCAACCCCTCTCTTTGAATGATCAGGGCTCGGTGGGTTCTGCCACCTCCTGTTTTGCGTTTGCCCCTGCACCGCGAAGCCGTTTGCTTTTCCTTCCCCCCTCCCAAGGCCTTGCGGAAAGCTGCTGTTCTTTTTTCTCTTCTAACAAGTGTGAAACGCCCCCGTTTTATCGTGCCACCGGGAGCCGTGCCTTTCTCTTGCGCGATGCCTCTCGTCGCCCTGGTTCTCCTTCTTCTTATCCCCGGCGTCTGGGGTTGATGATGGACTTATTGACTCCTGTGAGGGAATTCTAACCTTTCCATTCTCAGGGGAGTATACCCCCCCCCCCTCACCCCCGGTTCGTCGGAGACGACGATACTTTGTTTCCCCCTAAATCCTGTTCCTTGCCCAGTTTCTTGAGCTGCGACCCCCTTGCTTTTTTCCTCCCCTACCGTGTTCCCCTCCAGAGCACAGACGAGGGTTTATCCGCCTTCGCCCCTATCAATAGGGTCCATCTAGTTTCCCCCCTCGCGGCGAGATCATAAATTTATATTCATATTTTCAGCCTTCTCGTTGCCAGCGTTCAATCGAACCCTCCCTGGCCTCCTTCTCGCTTTTCCGCAAACGGCTAAACGACGGAGACTTAGTAAGTTTCTTTTAGGTTCTTCCCTTGCTCCCCTCCCCCTTTCTCCGAATGCATCCTAATGAGTGCTGACTTCCCGTCTTTCCAACACCCGGGATATCGTTTCGCGGTGTCCGCACCCATTCCGTCCTCACCGCGTTCTTATCCACGCGTAAACTCCCCGGTCTCTTTCTGCGCCCAAGCCGCAAACATGATACGTTTCCCTGTCTATTTTTTTTTTCGTTTAGCCCCCTTGTCAAACCCGAGCAGGAGTTCTCGATTTTCACCCTTCCTCACCTATGACATGCTCGGATACCTCGCTTACGAAACGACATCTTCCGGCCGCCTCTCTTTGCACGTGCTTCCCGCCGGCATGCTGTGTGTCGCCGACCTTCTTGCGTTTGTCTCTGACGTAAACCCACTAGTCCATCGTTGTATCTCTGGTGGATCTATTCTTTCTACCTCCAAGTTTCTTTTCTTCCCCAGAACCTCTTCGACCCACGTCATCTTCAACCGCTTGTCCTGAGTTGACCTTTTCTCGGTCCGTGCGAGGTAGAGCAGACATTTTGCCCACATGTCAGGCTTCCCTCTAGGTTTCCCCTTCCTCCGCTCGACTGGTACCGTTGGTCCCGGAGGGATCAGTCTCCCCCCTTCTTTTACGTATTGGCCGGTTAAGGTCCTCGAGACGGACATAACTTTACCTTTCCTCTCATTCTCGCCAACCCTCGCCGGGGTCACCTTCCTGTTGTTTGCGCTTTTTTCGAAAGCAAATGTCCCGCCAACTGTTCTTTGCACTTTATCAGTCCAGATGCCGGCTTGTGCATTCAAAATCGAAACGCTGGCTCTTTGTTCTTCAAAGGTCGGACCCTGGTTCGGAGGAGTTGACACCTTAGGAGAGTAGGAGTAGGATTCCAACTTGCCTCTTTCACTTCCCCCCCCCCCAATTCCTTCAGCAGTCGAGGGTAGCCTCTTGAGGTTGGAACCCCCCTTTTCTGATGCCAATCCCACCCCCCCCCTCCTTCGCCCATTATCGGATCGTCCTTCCCCCGATCGCTGAAGTTAGTCCGAGATTTGAATGCCAGAACCTTCCTATTTTTGACGGCGGCCGCTCACCCCCTACGAGGTATCGTCCTGGCCCCCTTTCCAATGGAGTGCACCCTCCTCCGGCCCCCTCTCTCTCAGAATGCCCCGAGTAGTAGAGCCCGAGGTTTTCACTTCCTCCCCAGTACTCGCCGTCGGGCCGGCCTGATCATCCGTTGATTGTTCCTCGCCGCGCGATTAGGCTCGCCGGTTCGTCAAACGAAGCCCCGCCCCTCCGCATTTTTGCAATTCGAGTGTACATCTTCTTTCTCGAACTTCTCCCCCGTCTAGCAGGGCTCACTTTTTACAAGTGGGAGCTGAAATCCCGCCGTTTATCGCCGTCTCGCCACTGTTTTCGGGGCACTAGGCATTGAGAAAGAACTCGGCGTCCCGGGGGCTCCTGTTCTGGTTTCGAAAAGCCAAGCCGCGTTCATTCGATAACCTCCTCTTTCATTGAAACAGTCCGAGACTGGGTTTGAAAGTGGAAAAAAAAGATGGGTCCTTAGTATTGTCAGTTTCTTCGGCGTATCCCCCTGAAGTAGAGAACTGCCCAGCGGACTTTATCAGGACCTCTTCAATTCCGAAGAGAGGTCCCAAAGGATCTTCGCGTTGTCGGTTTTGTCGAATGTTATGTTGCGAGGCCCGAGAAGGATTTGGGAATGGCCGATTGGTCCCTTAAAGCGTGTGGCCGTCCGTTTATTTCCTTTTTAGTCCCTTGTCCGATGCCGTGGCGGTGACTACCCCTCGTCTCGTCTGCCCGACTCCTTTTTCCCGGTCCTTTTTTAGCGAAAGAGCCTCGAAGCCGGGCCCCTTCCCTATCCGAGCCCCTTTGTACGGAACGTGGAATGAGCTTGCGCGCTCCCCCGAATTCCCGGAATAGCGAACCTCTCCCCCGGTTCAGCAGAACTCAGTCGGACTCTTCCCGTCCCAGACCCTCCGGCGAGGCACTGAGAGGGGAGAGTGTCTGTCGTCGATTTTTTTTACGGGTACGTGTTTTTTTTCTAAGAGAGACAGAGAAGAGGGAGAGGGAGGGTCCTCCGGGTCAAATACCGAGCCACTTCAGACGTGTCACGGAATTCCTTGGGTGTGCAACTGAGGGCGGAAGGTGGCCTTTTGCCTAGTTAGAAGGAGTACCCGGGATTGCTCTCTCCGAGCCCTGATCGATTAGTAAAGAGCTAGTCCCCCTTCCTTTGGCTTGACAGTCGAGGTCCCTGAGCTTTCTGGTTTAGCTCTGATGGATGTAGAAGATGTCATTCTGATCGTGGCTCCCATTTATCGGCTACTCCTGCACCTGTCAATGGGTCTTTTTCCCTTCTTCATGGGTTTTTGACTCGCGTCGTAGGAACCCCGTGGACGAGTTTCCATTGGTGTCTCTTCCCCCACCCCTCGCGGCGCAGCTCGGAAATTGTTTTTACTCTTAGCTCGTTTCTTTCAGGTTGTCCAGAGGCTTGAGAGATTTTGCGCGGTTCTTAGCCCCCTCCCCCTCCCTCCTAAGCGAAATCTGTTGCAAAGATCTATATCCTCCTTCCTCCCTTTTTTGGTTTTATTTTCAATATAGCGTTTGCCAAATACTCCCTTCCTGGTAGTCGGCTTTACCCCTCTTATCCCTCGGAAAAGGTCCTAGACTTCGAGCCGCCCGCCTTTGCACCCAACATGGCGGGCTGCGCATCGAGTTGGGACGCCAGTCAGATCTTTCAAGTTCTTTCAGCGCCGCTTTCTTCCTCCCCTCACCCCCCCTAGAACTTCAAGCCTCCATTGCAGGGCAGCACAATCGGTCCGTTATTCGACGCGCAAAGAGCGACATTTGGAATCGTTCTCCCCCTTCTCCCCTTCCCTGTTTTTACCGGTAAGTCATGCCTCCCCGCCCCTCCCCCCGGGCAAGGCGTTCAACGTGATTTCCCTTTTCGACCTGGAGAGAGCGAAGACTCCTCTACCTTTCTCTTTCCTGCTCACTACTGAGAACGTCGGCGCCTGGATCTATCCGTTTGTTAGCCAATCCCCCGTGAGTATGCACAAATTCTCCCACCCCTCGGTAGCGGGAAACTACGACCTCTCCCCCCCCCTTTTTCTAGCCTAGAGGAAAAACCGGGCCGGGACCCCAGACCGTCTAATAGCTAGAGAAGAGAAACCTCCCTCCCTGAGAGAAGGGCTGGATCCCCCTCTAGCGACGAATCGGGCTGCGGCCGTTTTTCTCTTTCCTCTGGAAGCGATGTCGGCGCCCCTGCTTCGCCCCTTTCCCTCTTTTTCCTTCCTCGCGCTCAGGATCTAGACAGGAGTGAGGTTTCTTAAGCCCTGACCTGACGTTCGACTTTTCCCCTCTTTTCCTCCCTTGACCATCTCGGAGCTCGCATCCACCCAGTCTGATACCCTCAGCTGTCACGTTCCCTCTCTGACGTCCGGACTGCACAGAACAAGTCGCATACCCCACTTCTGGACCTCACGAGAGCTTTCTAAAACATCCCCCCTCTTCCCGAGGCAAGCTCATTTTCCGAACTTCGTGCTCCCCTGACGCTCTCTCGGGACCGCTAGACCTTGCGATAAGAAAGAGATTTTCCTCTCCTATTCGTCTTTCACTGCGTGTCTCCTCCCCCCCTAAGACCCCAATACGAGCATCGTTTTAGTCCCCCAACCTTTTCTCGAAGCGTTTTGAGTTGCTAGTCCGCGTGGGATGTTACAACCTAGTCCGTCTGAAAGTTTTCGGTCCTCAAAGTCTATGCGCATGCTCTGCGTTCCCCTCGAATTCCCCCCTTCTATCCGGAGGTTCGGCAACAACTGGAATGTCCCCCTTTCAACTGCCCTTTCCCCCTCTTCGTAGCAGTGGTCGGCGCCCTACGTTCCACAGCTCTCTCCGCTTTCTGTTCTGAGGTTACTTTCTTTGAAAAGGAGGACCGAATTACTTCCCTGCGGCCTGCAGTTCCTGTGTGGTTTCCCCTCCAAACAAGGCCTGCCGTCGTTTGTCACCGAACTTCTTTTTTTTTTGCCGACACCCCCCACACTTAACGGACGGGGTATCGTCTGGACTTGATTCCGGTCGACTTGACCCCCCTGTTACGTCTCGACTCTTCCCCCCCGGCGTACGCGTTGCCGAGCCTGGTTTCCCATCTGGCCCGAACCTCTGGTTCCCCCCAATCAGGATAGGTTAACTCGGCTCATCATGCGAGTGTTTTGGCGGATTCAGCGAGCCCGAACTCCCTTCTCCGGACTAGCCCGGACTTCCCCTCTGAAGGGACGAGCCCGGATCCAACTCCCAGTCTTCCTCCGGTAATAATAGAGAGCACGATCCCGTGGCCCCCCCCTTCAACCCCCCCCCCCCCCCCCCCCCCCCCCCTCCGTTTTCCGCCCTGTTCCTATCAGCTCCCCCCCCCCTGATGATAAACTCGTCCTCAACGCGTCTGGGCTTAGTCTCCCCCGCCGCCACCATGATCGTTGACCTTTCCTCTCTCTTTTCAGCCACCGAACGTGAACCGGTTTCGCTCGGCTCTCGCTACGCCCACCGTAAAAATCGACACCCCCTTGTGCGCTTCCTCTAGTTCTCACCCGCTCCGCCGTGACTTTTTGCACGTGCACTTATTGTGTAAGATCAGTGTCGTTTCTGCCTCCCTCACTTTTTCACGTCGGCATCGACAAGCTGTTGATGACGTGGGTCTTCTTCAAGTGTCGGTCTCTCTTTGTTTGTTGTTTTTACTCAGAAAATCTTCTCGAACCCCCCCACTGTTTCCTCACCCTTGTTCTCCTCCCGGACACGTGCTAGACTTCTCTTTTCGACACCCCTATAACCCCCCATGAAGCCTGCACGCCTTCTGCTTGCCCCTTACGGCGACGGCGCCGGCCGCTTCTAGGCTTCCTCAGAGCCAAACGTTCTGTTCGCGTCCTTGTTCCGCCAGGTGTAGCCGAGCACCGGTTCCCGTCGTGGCTCCGAATTTTATCCCCACCTCTCCGGGTTCATGATCCTGTTTGCGGTGTCGGCTCCTCTCCCGGTCCCCCAACTCGGACGTGATCCCTCCCCTTCTTCGGGCCGCTGTTTCTTTGGCCCTCCCTTCACCACCCGAGGAAGCCATTTCGCGCGGTGGTCGGATGAAAGTCTGACGACTTCCCTTGAGTACGTCGCTGTTCTTGCCCCCCGTAGCCGTCGCGGGTTCCGTATTCTGCGCTTCTGTCTTCTCTTTTCCGGCTCGCTGAAGAAATGAGAAACGCTCTCCTCCCAATTCGAAAGTTCAAGTACAGATACTATGCTTTCTTCTGTGCTAAGATTTGACAAGAGTTCAGGGAGCGGCTCCCCCCTTTGATTTCTTTTCGTCAGAGGATTCAGTTCACTCGTTTTTTTTTGCCTTCCCTCGGCCAGCTCTGCCGAAGCAGCCCAATAGTCGTACTGCTTCCCTTCGGAACCCATACTCGTCTTCCTTGCGACGCGGCAGTTTTTGCTTTTCTTTTACAGCAGGCAGTTCCTTAATCGGCGCCGGTCCTCCCAAATCTTTTCCTCTCAACCGAAGCATTCCTTCCCCTCGGGGTATCGGTTGTAGCCGAAAACTGCAAGAATTCTGCAGAGAAAGGTCGCGGTAAAACCTTTCCTTAAAATTCCGCCTCCATGAACTGCACTTTTTTCTCGATACGTTGAGGCGGAGATTGCGAGGCCCCTAGTCCTCCAAGCTTCCCGGATGAGTGGCCCTGCTTGCTTCGGTTTAAGCCCTAACTTTGTTCGTTTTTTTTCAAACGGGCACTACTAAGGCTACGGTCTTCTGGTGCACCGGTTTTCAGAAACATGGGACGGCTGTATTTGCTGCTTTCGTCCCGGTGACGTCGAGCCTCCCCGCGCCAGACTTTCGTTTAGGCAGACTCAGAACGATTTTTTTCTTTTCCCTTTCAGCGTCGAGCTTGTCCTACGTTGCGATCCTCCCGCGGGAATTGCGAACGAGCTGTTTGAGGTCTTTCCCTCCCCGTGTCTTCCTATTCCCTCCGGTAGTTGAAAAATATTGGAGGACGTATGTGACGACAGATAGCTTCCGCTGTCGAAATTCAAAGGTTTTCCCTTTTGGTCGCATCCCCGGGTGCGACGATGCTGGTGAGAGAACGAAAGAATTGATCTCCCATTTGAGCGGAACACCGGAACGCGCACTTATAGATTGATGAGATTTCACGTATCAGTTATACCTTCCCGAGGGTGGCAGCGACCTCTCCTCCACTCCCGATCGACGACGTCGCGCAAGGCTGGAAAGGTTTTGGCCGTTTCCGTCTTCCCCCCTTTCCCGTTTCTTGGGTCCAGCTGCGAGCGAAGGATGATTTACCGAGGCGTTCTAGCCGCTTTTTTCGTGTCCAGCGTCCAAATACCGAGCCACTATCGGCCTAAAAGCGCTTTGGCTTCTAACCCGGCATCGCAACAGGAGCTTGTTACTCCAGCTCTCCTCACTCTTTTTAAGGATAGATCGTTAGCCCCGCCGCTCCCTTTAGTCCTCAGCCGCGGCCTTGACAGAGTGCGGTCTATGCCTCCATGCGCTCGCTACACGTTTCCGGTCTCGTGGCGGAGGATAGAGGCAATACCTTCAAGGAGGTGCTTTTGCTGCATTTCTTTTTTTCCGGGCGGGAAGTCCGTTCTTTTTGTCCGGGTCTAAGTCTCTCTGTGGCGGACCCCTTGTTTTCGATATGCGGCCAAACCCCCTGCGATGGCGCGCTCTTCCCCTGTGCGTTCGATCTCGGAGACGCCTGCCACCCGTAAGGCGTGGCGCGGTCCCCCTCCTGAAACGCCGACGACTTCCGAAATTTTTTTTATCGATCTACTTTCCTCCTTTACTTGTTTCTGAAGGATACGTTTGACAAATATTAGAGTCTTTCGTAGGCCTTTCTAGTCTCTCACGAGCGCCGCAGCGACAAACGCCTTGACTCCCTCCTCCCGCACCCCCTGAAGAGCTGATCGACGTTGTGGCAGAAGAGACCGGAAAACAAGTACGTCACAAGTATCGTCCCTTACGTTCAGGCACCCCCAAATCTCCCTTTTTGACCCGAGAGGCACCCTGCCGGGGGAAAGACACCCTCCCTTTCGTCCGGAGTTTTGAGATCCCTCCTCCCAAGACCTGGTTTTTTACACTCGACATCTTTTTTCGAGGAATCTAGGCCACGTCATGGCCCCGTGGTAAAGAGAACGGCACCTGCTCTCTCCCCAGTAGTTAAGGACGATCGGATCCCGACTTTCCATTCACAAGGATAAATACATTCGAACTCGCGCCTACGGTTTTTTTTTCTTTTTTTGTAGAGACAAGTTCCCCACGCGCGTCGCCCTTTATCCAATCGAATACCCAATAGGGTCTAGGTAGGACACGCTTTCCACGCACGTCTCCTGCTTGCACCCACAGCGCGCTCGGACACTCCCTCCTTGACCTCGACGACGTCCCCGACGCCAGAGACTGCAGAAGACTCCTTTCGATTTTTTTTTTTCCTCTTCAATGAGCGCTACTAGGCCCCTTTTTGACCCTTGCTGGCGGAGTGAGTAGATGACGAGTCCTCTTCCTTCGCATTTTTTCTGTTAAAGCGAGGACTCAACGGTAAGCTCCTCGATTTTTTATCCTATAGACGGCTTTCGGGCGCGATCTCCCCCCCCTTTTTTAGATAAGATATTTCCCTTTTAACATATCCTTCGTGAGAGGTAGCTTACGCGAGAGTATTCAACGAACGTCCGCTGGTTTCCCCGTCGTTTTTACACGTGGAGGGAAAGAACCTTAAAGCGCGCATTTTCTCACCACCCGCCGCGCTTAAGTCCCTTCCCCCTCTACTGCATGGAAGACCATAGTACTCCCTTCCTTGCCCCCCTCCCCTTTTCTCGGTCCCCCATCGGTTAGTTGGGGATAGACTACCGTGGCGCCTCCCTACACCTGAACCTACACCATAGTTATCTCCATGCTGTCATCGGATGCTTTTTTCCCTGTTCTTCGATTGCACGCGTTTCTGGGCGGTCGACCCCCCCTCACTCCAAAGGTCTTTCTAAGGCTATTGGCACGCTGCCGCCCTCGCGCTCCCCCCCCCCGTGGCGGTCTTTCCGGAAACACCTATTGCTTCCCGTCTCTTGGGAGGCTCTCGTCTTTGTCTGAGCCTCTAACCCGCTCGACGTGACATCTCCTCTGAGAGGATGGGTATCTGGATGGACTTTCTTTTTCTTTTTTTGGGACCGTAAGCTCATCTCCCCCCTCCCACCACATCCCGGCCTGCGTCCGTCGGTCGTACGACGAGTTTTTTTTCGCCCTTTCTGTGGCACCTCCTTACCGCGGTTGCTGAGCTTTTGACAGAGTATTTCCGGTCACGTGCTATCCATCGTCGCGAAGCTTTGCTAAGCGGTCCAGTCCCTTGGTACCCCGTGCAGGGCATATCGACAGGAAGAGAGGTTA
>Ga0179593_1410948_pt1 | contig 16347 bp, 24 predicted proteins | sample CZODoug2_1_08_16_FD_185931 | JGI IMG/M metagenome (GOLD analysis project Ga0179593, IMG submission 185931) | Vadose zone soil fungal communities from Angelo Coast Range Reserve, California, USA - CZODoug2_1_08_16fungal (PacBio error correction) | ecosystem: Environmental > Terrestrial > Soil >... | reverse complement strand
CTTGTGTGAGAAACGGCCGGTTTCACTATTTTCCCAGATGTGTGCCGATTTACTTTGGTTGATTCCGAGTAAGTCCTCCGAGGGGGACGAGACTATTCAACTTTGTCAAACGGATATGAACCCCCCCCTTCTTTCGTTTTGTCCATTAGTTACCACTCATTTCCATAAACTTTGTCCCCCAGAAGCCCCGATGGTATGGAACAAAATTGCCCTGTAGTTGTTTCCTATATCCTGGGCCTGTTTTTTTCCTGTGGCCCCGTGGTTTTCAGAGGTGTCGAACGTTTCTTAAATGGTTTCCACACCCGTGATTGATTTTAGAGTTCCCCCTGAACTCTTCTTTTTCATCTCGGCCCTTCTTTGTTTCCGCTATTTTAAACTGCAACAATCTGGAATCGTTGACCTGTTTGTTCTGAGTGAACTGTTGTGATACCCCCGTTGCCCATTTTTTTGCGTCACTTTTCCACGAAGACCCGCTGTTGACTTTTCCCTTTCCTTTTTTTTTACACACTTTCCCGCGGATTTTTTTTTTTCACCGAATATCTCCTGTCAGCTGAACATGGTGGTTTTGGTTTTTACGCGTTTTAGATCCGGGCTAGTACTTACTGCCCCGCAGATCATCGTATTCTTGTTTTTTTTGAATTCACACCTTGCAGGGCCCCCCCCCCTTCCGAGAGGATATACTGGAACCCCGATAGGTTGTCGCTCTTTTCTTTTTTCTTTAGGCCACAGGTACGCAGTTTTCCAATTTGTGGTCAGTCGGGAGATGGGATCAACTCCCCGCCGTCCTCCGAACCCTCCCTACTTTTGTTTTGAAGTTGGTGGTGGTTTTTTTTTTTTTTGCGTTTTTTTTTTGCTGCCTGAAAACCCTGGCGTTCCTTTTTTTTGTAGTTGTGGACAACCGCCCTTGTTTCCTGGACCCTCTTCTTTTTTTTTTTCGTCCAAACCGTTTTGTAAGTTGCATGTGTTGTATTTTTTCGCGTTTGGTTTATGCTTCTCGACGTGGTTCTCCGGTGTCTTGTCGTGTATTTTCCATCCCCTCGGCTCTTTTCGGATGCGTCTTTGTACTACATTTCCGAGAAAATTTTTTTCTAATCTTGGCTTTCTTACCGACTTCCCTTTATTGTCTCTTCGGGTATACACCTTGGTCTGCTTCTTTTTGTTGCCCGGTCTGTTGGATTCCGTATCCATTTTCTTCCCTTTCATGGAACCTTGTTTTCCCCGACCGACACTTCCACTGGGAAGCGGTGTCTTTGTTGTTCGACGGCGAGTTGTCTTGTGTTGCGGATCGCCGTGCCGTCCGTGCCCTTCCCCCTCCCTGGTTGTTGCTGTATGAAATGTCCGAATTAGGGCTGAGTAGATGAGACACCTTGTATTTCTTTTCCACAAACTCGTGAAAACCTCTCCTGGACAATTATTCATGGTGCTTGTTTCTCCCCGTCGCGGCTCCTGTTTTTCCCAAACACCTTTTTGGTCACAATCGGAATTTTTATTTTACCTTCTTATATTTCACTTTATCCAACCTCGTTGTTACTTCGTGCCTTTATTCGTGATAATAAAAGTTTCCCATTTTCATGTGGTTGTGCTTCAGCTTGTCTATATTTCTTTCATTCCTTGGGGATGGTTTAACAGGACCGGACACCTATCGCTTTTTTGGAGTTCTGAAACGCGGTACAAGTCCCCCGATCGACCTTCTTTCCCTTTTGTGTGCATCTTTTCTGGCTTTTCTGATCGCCCCCCTAATTGGGAAACCAACTTTCTCCAGGCGGTGTAGGTTTTTTGTCCGCGATTTTTAGAAAACACTTTTTTTTTTTTTAGGTTAATGCCTCCCTCCCGTGTTGGTTTTTGTTTTTATGGAGATCTTGCTCTATCTACTACCCAAAAGGGGGGACCTTACCGCTGTGCTCCAGTTTGTTTTGTTCACGGTAGGTTTGCCCCGCGCGTCCCTCTAAGCCCAGGTTCCCCCGGAAATCCCCAGCTGCGGGTAGAGACCTCACCCCCAACCCCCTCTTTGTTCTCCTTCCCCTCATACCTCCAGGCCCCCTTACTACCCGCCTTACCTCCCCCACTCCCCTCTTCCTCCCATGCATCCGCTCTACTCTCTACTCTCCGACCAACGTACGAGACTACCAGTTCCCCTACCATGCCGTTCCGCCAGGGTACCTAAGACCACCCCCAGGATTATCAGAAGGACCGGACGGTTTAACTAAATCTTCCTGTCACCCACAGGTGACCCAATAACCCCCCATTCCCCCTATTTTTGTCCTTTGATTTGCCAGCGTCTAAAACCCCCCCATGTTTCATTTAGAATAGCCCTCCCAGGTGTACTCCTGGACAGACGACCCCGTCAAGGCAATTACAAGTCTAATCGAGCACAACCTTTAGACTTATGTTCACTATCCTCAATTGCCACCTAGTACCACATCCATCGACCACCTTCAAAACCCCCAGGCCAATCCAGTCCCCCCTGACTCACTGACCCTCCCCCCCCTTTCCCCTCACATTTCTCCTCATCCCGCGCACGGTCCGCCTCTTGCACTCCATCATAAGCCCTCCGGTGTCCTGCCCTCATCGCTACCCTACTTTGTTTCTCTTCCCTCCTTCCCTCCGGTCCTTCCTACCCCTCCTGCCCACCTTTCCCGGGTCTCCCTCGTACATCCCCCCACCCATCCCCGTATCTCGCACACTACGGTGTTACCCCCCCACTCTCTCCACTAGGCCCTCCACACCCCCGGTCCTCATCCGCCGCCAGTCCCTGCCCGGTGAGTAGAACAATATAGCCCACTCGTGCCTACCAGCTTTGGCCCCTTTTGTTGGAATTTTTGGCATAGTTTTCCCCCTGCACCTGCAGAAGTTTTCGTTGACCTCTTTCTCGTGGCTGATGTAGAACCTTCCACGCGGCGAGGGGTCTTACCTGGACCCCAGGCCACCAGTAATCACGACCATCCTAGAAGACCCTGTTGGGGCACACCCACAAAAAAGTACAACGGGGCATGATAGTTTTCACCCACGGGTGTGCGGGAGACCGCGATCCGGGACCAATTCAGCAGGTTCCCCAAACCCGAAACAAGAAAATGTTCCCCTGCCTAAGCTCAGCCTACATTGAGGCCTTACCTACCCAATCCGTTCCCTATCCCCCTCTTTTTTTTTTCGCGATTCAACCCTGTTTTCGTCCGCCTCTTTTCCCTCTTTCCCTTTTTCAGCGTTTCCAACCCTACACCCCACCGTCGCCCCGTGCGTCCTCCCGTGTTCCGACCAAACCGACCTCTTCCCAATCAGAGGTTCCCCCCAACCTCCCCCTGTTAAGGGTAGAAGGTTTCTTCGACACGAACCCCAATCATTCTGGAACCCCCTAACCCCCGGCAAACACACAAAACATTTTAGTGATGTCGGTTCTCGACTATTTTGCTCCACCACTGGTCGCCCCCCAGTTTTCTGCTTTCCGTTCCATGACAAAAACCCCTGCCCTTTTTTTCATTCCACACCCCGGACGCACTTTTGTCCCCCCTGTCTTTCGATTTCGGCGTTGGGTTGCCTTTATTGAACCCACAATCTAACTGATGTCTTCCTTGATTAGTACGCTGTTTTCCCTTCTGGTCCCCCTCCAAACCAACACGACTCCCCCTTTGTAAAGTTGATGCATAGTCACTGCACACCGTCTGGCCCACCCGTGGGCATTGAAATTACGTGACTTGGAGCCTTGCGGTCCTGTCGAACCCACATTCAACATCTATGTATTCCCTTTTTTCCAGGCCCGTTCCCCCCCACTTTCCCTTTCCAGATTGCATCTCTTTCTTTGTTTCTACCCGCAGACTTCCTAGGGGTTTTTTTTTTTTGGATTACAGTCGACGATTGCGCTCATGTTTTTCAACAACTACGTGAGCCCCTTCGACGTGCACCTTTCTAGTACTTTTCTAAATGAGTGCCGCGGCCAGGGAATTCTTGGCAGGAAACCAACTCCCTTAGTTAAAGGGGCCCCCCCCCCACCCCCCCCAAATTGCACCCGCGGCCTTTCTTCTACTTCCGTTCCTTCCCCATTCGCCGTCCCAAACCCTTTTTCGTCTGTAATGCCTCACCTCGTATGCCCCCCATATTTAAAACATCCGTGTCCCCCGGTTCGACCTTTTCCTCACCGATATCATTACCTTTTTCCATTTACCCGCGAGGTGTTTCCGGCGGTCCCTGGAGCTTTCGATGGTGGATACCGCTTATTCTCCTTTTCTGACAGAAGTTCCCCCCTTCTCCCCCCATTGGCGTTATAAGTCTCCCCCATGCTGCATTAAGTGTCGTCCTCCCCTTTCCCACTGATGATATTAAACGACCCTTCCCCATACTGCTTTCTGTACTGCCCCTTCGGCCCCTATGTAATCTTCCGTCCTCGAAGTCCCCAATCTTCGCTTAACTTGCTTCCTTCCCGCAATCCCCACCCCCAAACCTACAGTTCCCCTTCCCGTGGGAGTCCTTCCTTCGATGAAACCCCTCTGCCCGTGCAGCACTTCGCATATTATTTCCCGTGTCCCAAACACGCCCAGACAGACCACACGCACAGTCAGTCCCATTCTTTCCGCAGTTGCCCCCCCTGGGACTGTACCACCCCCCCAGATCTCTCCCCCGCCTACTGGTGCATTGAAACAAAGACTGGAGCAACAAGTATCTTTATTAATTTTCCATTTGTGTGAAGGGGCTCCGACCCCATCTCTTTTTGGGTTGTTATTGGGTTCTGCAACCTGCTCTTTCATCGTTGGTATGGCGGCTATGTTTGTCTAGTCGTCACCCCCGGTTTTACGTTTTCTCCTACAAATCATGACATTCCTGCCTGGCTTTTCTTGCAGTCACCGTTTTCCCCATCTCGAATTGTGGTGCCTATTTTTTTCGTCGGTTAATTCCGTGCTGCTATTTCCCCCCGTCCCGCGCATTTAGTTTCTTACGTTTCTGACTGCCCCTGAGCGGCTCCAGAATTTTCCGTACGAAATGAACCTCAACGGCTCCAATTGGCCGTCATAACTCGTTTTTCAGTTAACCCTCTTTGCTCTGACTTCCCCCCCCCCTTTCCTCCTGCCACCAAGACGTTTTTACTCCTAAATTGACTCTCGATTAAAAATTGGACTGTGATGATTTTCAGTATCAGTTCGACATAAATTCCAGTTTTCCCAACCACCCCGTAATTTCCGCCTCACCAACACTTCTATTCGACTACCCAAGGATCCAAGGGACCTCACTTTTTTTTCATGCCCAGGTTACTGATGATGAAATAGTCAAAAGTACCCCAGCGTCTTTAGTGCTCTGTTTGAATCAAGAGACTCAAACTGGCTGGCGCAGGACGTGACCCGACCCGAGTTCACGTTTGCCATTGGTAATGTGGAACAACCCACTGGGATCTGATCCCCCCCCCTTGTTCCGCAAACACTTTTTCCTTACCAATACCAGTTGTCTTATCCCGGTTACACGAGATGGCCGTGACCGATCTTCTCCCCCGGTTGGCATCCAGGAGCAATTCTTTTTTTTTCGGTTGCTTTCTTAACCTAACCCCAAGAAGTTTATGCCTCGCGGACGCAGATAACTGATACTCAGAAGTTCTTATACCCCCCATGCCCTCAAGTTCTTCAACTATCCGAAAGTCCCCCCCCCCCCCCGCTCTTTCCCGTCGGAGTGCTCGAATTTTCCTTTTTTTCACTAAATCTTCCCCCCGGAGTGCGCCGTACGTAACACCCCCCCTGGTATACAATTCACCTTTCTGGAAAGGGGTTTTGTTTCGTGTTTAGGTTTTTCGGCGCGCCCGAATTTCCACCCCACTTTCTGTTATAACCTCTCTGAAAGTGGAAACGTGGCTCTCTCTGATGTGAGCCCTCCCCCGTGTTTTTTTTTGGTCTGATGCCCAACTCGATTTCCGTTTCTTTCTCTTTTCTACAGGATTTTTTTTATGTAACCCCCCTTGTTCTCCAAACCTGCCTGTTCTTCACACCCAATTTGAACAGACACTTACAGCTTCGTTCTTTTCCCCCCCTGGCCCCTTTCCCCGGAGTACCGGTGCTGAAGTTTGGATTCCTTCATTCGTCATCTTGCCCTCCGTTGGCGCGTCCTTGAATACCTTTCTTCCTCGAAGGCCCTTGGTGCCCCGCCCGTCCCGAGGACGTATCTCTCCACTTTTTCAGCATTGAAAGGGTGAGTTGGTTTTCCCTGCTCCTAGGTCCATTACCTTTCGACAGCTCGGCATGTTTTTCCCCCCCAGTTGTTTTGCCACACCTACCAAATTTCTTTCAGCGTTCCTTCCGATTTTGCGGATGTCCCCGCCGTCGGTGCTTCGGCGTTCCGTGTTTTCGGGCGGAACCACGCGTGAAAACTCTCTATTTGGGTGAAATGTGCAGTCGTTTTTTTTTACCACGCCAACCATTTCTCCCCTTGCCCCTACGTTACCTCCTTCATCCGCTCGTCGACGCTGCCGACCTGCCTGACCACCCAGTGCTTTCTCAGTGGGCTTGTTCAGCCGTGATTGGCCCGCAGTTTCCCCACTCGGCTATTTTCCCCCCGTATCGGCCAGGGCGTCGGCCTTCGACCCCCATCCCCACGCTTGTGGTCTTTTCTCACTCGCCCCTCTTTTTCCCATTTCGTGCTTTCGGCCCCAATCACCTCTTCCATTTCCCCCCCTTCGAGTGCACGAAACGTGCTTTTAGTTGACGACACCCACCATCCCCCGTCCTCAACCCTCTCTTTTTAGACGATTTCACCGACCCCGCCGTTGAACCGCGGAAACCACCTACTGCCACTACTTTTTTCGTGAGGACTTTCCACACCCTCCTTTTTTTTGCCTGCTGCATTGTAGGAGCACCCACCCTTGCATCCCTTTCACCTCCCCCCAACCTCCTGGGGACCCATTTGATTACTGATCTTTTACCCTCAAGTTTTTTTGTGGTGAGACTTTAAGCTTCTCCCGTTAAGACAGTGAAAGTGTGGGAAGTACGATTGGTTTTGTCCTTTCCCCACACGGTGATTTGACTTTTTTTTTACCGCCAGTATGGCTTGTCCCACCTCTCATCTACCGAGTGTAGCCGGGTAACACCTCGGGGCAAATACCCCCTACCTTTCCACCTTTTTTCTGGCCGAATCAGTATCTCTTTTACGAATTTTCAACGCATCCGGCACCCTTTTGGTCGTCTTGATCCTCCTTGACACCATCGCGTCTTTGTTTGTTCTTCCACATTCTCGAGGTTAGGGTGGATTTTTCGTTCCCCGGGGGGGAAAGTGAAACGTCTGTCTGGCGATGGGGCGGGCTTGGGCCACCTGACCCCCCCCTGTTAAAGAAACTTCCTACCCCAAACTATCGAGACTCTCGGCCGCTCGATGGAAAATAGGCCCGTTAGTTGCAAGTGGACGATTAAGTTCTTTCTTTCTTTCGGCATCTCTTGTCCGTTCAGTTTCCATTTGCCGTGTAGCAATCTTTTGCCCCATGTGGCCACTTATAAATGAGTTTCCTTCGCCATCAGCTGTTGGCCTGTTATGCCTCTTTTATTTTTCTATGCAGGTCCTTCTTCTGGGTTAGGAAGGCTCCCCTGGCTTTTGCTTCCTTCTGGCCTCTTTAGGAGTCATCTTCCCCCACTTGCCTCCCCCCCTATGCTGCCCCCGGACCCGCCTCGGACGGTTCCGGACCCCGCCCCTCTGTGCGATGACCATTATTGCTTTTTTTCTTCCATTCCGGTCATGGGCCTACTCGCGCCAGTTTGTAGGGGGTGCCCTTCGTGGCTGGCTTTTTGGCCCCACACCTTGCCCTTTGAGCCGGTTGTTTAGTGCATCATTTCCCCCCGACTTTTTCTAGTGCTTTCGTTCCAAACTATTCTTCTCTCTTTCCCCGCCGGTCTCCCCTCGCCCCATCCTTTTGCTCGTTTGGTTTTAGAGTTCCTTCGGGGCCCTGATGAGTTTGTTACTCCCCCGTCATCCCTGGTATTACTCCTTGGAACCCTTTGCGGTGTTTGAGCGACCCCCCCGTGGAGCTTCTTGTCAGTGCAGTTTCTGATGTTTGCCTTTACGCGGGTTGCCTTTCTGAGTTCTTACAACTTATTTTTTTTCTACTGCGGCCGTTAATTTCCATCTGCTATCGACCCTTGGGTCAAGTCAGCCCCACGCACACTCTTGCTCGTCTGGTCACCTTTCCTCCTTGTCGTCACGCCCCCCCCCGTTTTGAACTTCAGGAACACGTCCAGGGCCCCAGAAGTTGTTTGAATAACCGGGGGCCGTTTTTTTTTGTTGTGAAACATTTCGCTTTCAACGCCCCGCGACTGTCAAAACCCTAAAACCCCTCACCCCCCTTCCCTCTGGGGCCAGGGGAAACCCACCCCCCATCCTAGGGACTGTTACTTCGAGCCTACGTTTGTCTTCCTTCCTGGGTGAAACTTAGTGACAAATCCGGGGGTTTTGCAATGTAAAAGTGCGATTGGTTTTGTGGTTTTTTCCCCAACTCTCTTCAAAGGGTTTATTGCGATCATAAGTAGACTCATGATTTATAAGATTGTTATCCCCGAGAGCGAATTTTCTTTTGAGTGGTGTTTTCGAGACCTACACGATGGATCACTCCCTGCTAGGGTGGAGACTTGCCAGATCGTCGATTGTTGTCTTCCCCTGTCGTCTTCGCCCCGTCCTCCGCCATCCCTCTTCCTTTTTTTCCCTTCCGGTTCTCCCCCTCCGGAAGATCCCGCCTCAAAATTCCTTACATTTCTGAACATTTTATAAATCGAGCCCAATTTTCATTTGGAGGTGGATCTTCCTCCCTATGTTTCTTCCTTTGACTAATGCCCCAAAGGCTTCATTATAATTTCTTTTTTCAAGTAAAACTCGTTTTTCCATGTTTTTAGCAGTTGATCTCACGTCGGGCAGGAGGATGTGAAGTGGTACCGCTGAGCTTGGACCATCTTCTTTTTCCCCGCTGCCGGGGTCCAAATGTACTTGTCCCGAAGTTAGCCGTGAATAATTGTAGTACGGCTTCTACCCGTTCTTTTTTTTCGTTCTTAGGACGTCCCCTTGAGATGTGCGCTGACAATGATTCCCGCCTGCCCTGTTTTTTTTTTTCTCCGATCTGTTATCCCCTTTCCGTTTTTTCGTTATGTCCGTTTTGCCCTGGCTGTTTTATAAGGCCTAGAAAGGATTTCCGACCCCCCCCGCTGCTTTTGTGTATCTTTATTTGACTTCACCTGTTTTTTGTTTTGACCCCCGTGGGACTTTTGGGCCCTTGCGGCAGTCGCCTTCGGTCTGTTTTTCCGAGTTTTTGCTCTGTTGAAACATCTTCCCGTAGTGAGTCGCTTTTTCATTCCTACGCCCGTAGGTACCGACAAAAAAAAAACACTAGCCTCCGTTGACCAACAACTCTTACACCTGCCTTTATCGTCGCCCCATCTCATGGCTTGCAAACCCCTCGTTTTCCTATAAGCCCCGTTACAGTTCCTCCCTGTCAACCCCCCCCTGTTTTTTATTGTTTTGGTGATACTTCTCAGTGTTTCGAACCCCGCATCACCCCCACCTCCCGTTACCCTGGCGTTTCCGCACATGCACAACATAATCCCCAGGGTGCCCCCCACACCCCCCAGGTCTGAATGTGGCCCTTGAAACCCCCCTAACCCTTCTGATGTAACCTTTTTTGCTTCCCCTTGTTTCCTGACCGGCTTTTGCAGGCCGGTAGGGAGGGTCCGGCGTTCTCTATTTAAGTGAAAGTCTTTGTGTGCTCGGCGCCTATTTCTTTTGAATACTTTTTTTTTTTCGGTTTTTGTCGTTTTTTTTTTTTTTTCCCCCCTGGAATTGCCTATAGCTTATCTCTCCTTCTAGGGGCCGCTTTTTCACGTGGGAGTGTTATTTCCCCCATTTACCATTGGATTTCCATTCAGATACGGTCAGAAGACCCACAGTGGCCTGTAGTTTGGTTCTTTTAGTCTTTTTCCTCATTTTTAAAGAGTGAAAACCCGATTTTTGCCCGCATTGCGTCGTCCGCAGCCTTATGAGATATCGCACGCGTCCTGGCCGGTTCCTTACCCCTAATTGGTGAAATTCAATGGAAAGTTTCTTTTTTTCCGTATAGTTTTCAGCGTTCCCCTTGACTTTTCTGCAAGTCCTGTCCCCCTCACCGGGGATAGTGGTGTTCCAGATTTTCTGCCAGGTTTGAAACCACCCTTGTTGAACATTTGAGGGCCCCTGACTGTTTTTCGTAATTAATAACGCTGTATAGCCGACCGTCACAACCTCTTTTCCAGTACCTCACCACGCAATAGGTTGAACCACATAGGATCTGTGAGCGTTTTGGGACGGAGCTGGTTTTTTTTTTCCCTCGAATTTTTTCCTCTTTTTTCCGCATTGACTGTTTTTTGCCCTCTCTCTTTCTTTATCCGTACCGACTTCGGTTCCTGGGTCTCATTGGCTTTACCGGTCAATGAGAGACAAATTCCTGTGTTGTCCTTTTTTGTTGGCCCTCTTGCCTTGCAAGCGGTTGACGAACGCAGCTTTCTTTTGACTCAGAATAATCGTTTATACTTTTTGCCGACCGGTTTTTTTCCGGTGCTGTGGATTTTTTCTCCCTTGCTTTGACCTTTTTTTCAAGCGGCGAAGGTCATCGTTTGCTTTTCTTGAGTGACTTTTGTAGCCGCATTGAACCGTTTTTTAAATTTTTAAGTCGTCCAAACAACCTGTCTTTTGATTGGCCGGTTTGGATCCTCCTTTGGAATTTTTCCTGCCCTCTGCCCACCCCCTGCTGCCAAGTCCTTGACCCCCGGTGCCCCGAGCTTTGCTCCTAAGGTGTCTTTTTCAGCTTTTAGTTTCTTTGTCGTTTTTGTTTTGTTTTTTTTTATTTTAGTGGGACTGCTGGTGCCGAGGACTTGTTCGCTTTTTTTATTTCCCCAGCTTATGTTCATTTTTCTTTCTTGCTTGTGAGCTCCCCCCTTGTGCCCATCCCCCCCCCCCCCCCCCCTATTATGGTTTTTTCGGCATACTGGTGGAACCCCCATGGTTTTCTTTTGTTTTCTATTTGGTTGCTTGTTTTTCTTTGGTTGAACCCCCCCGTGGACTCTAATCGGTTTTTTTTTAGGGCTCACAATTTCTCCCCGTCCCTTTCCCTTGAGCCGAGTTGTTTGGTGTTGCTGAATTTTTTTTGCTGTTTGCCGAGCGCTTGGGTTAGATCGTTCCCCCCCTCCCACCCCCCCCGCCTTCCCTTGTGACGATTGCCAGGTTGGCTTGCCGGAATTTGGAAATGTGGGGTAAGTCGAGACGTGATTTTTGTTTTACGATCTTTTTTTCTGGGGGGGTTGCTGGTCTTAGGGCTTGTGTTAGGTAAGATTTTGTTAGCCGGGTGGCTCTGTGCTTGTGCACTGATTTCACTCATTTAGTCTTTCGAGGTTTATTTGTCTTTTTTTGATTGTGGACAACTGCGCTCCCTCTTTCCCAGACCGTTCAGTGATTTTTGAGGGCTCCGGATTAACCTTTCATTATGGAGTTTGTTTCGTGTTTGTTCTCTTTTTTTTTTTTGTTTTTTGTATTTCTGCGGTGCATTATGCTAAATTTTTCTGATTTCTTCTTTGTTGCACTTCGGAGTTAGTTTGCATTTCCCCTATCGATGAGCATGTCACTTTGACACCCTTTGGGTTTCTTACTGACCTTACCCCTTTTCTGCCTTTCTATTTGTCGACCCGTGCTCGATTGTGAGCTGTAAGTGTGTCCCTTTCGGCCTCGAAGTTGGAACGACCGCATCCTTTTTTTTTTTTTGCGGTTGTTCTTAGCCATCTCTTTTCTCTGCGATCAACCTGATCTCCCATTAACACCAGCCCGCGTGAAACATCTTTCGCCCATTCCCCCTTCCTCCCTGTTTTGGGCATTTCGGCGTTCCGGTCATTTGCTATTCCCCTTCGCTATTGAATTTAGTTTTCCGTCCCTCTGTATTTAGTGTACTTCTTACGTTCCCACTTTTCCCCCCACCATTTTGTTATTTTGTTTAATGGCGACCTCTTTTCTTTAGTTTTTTGCTGGGACATGGGACGTTCTAAGGATAGCCGTTTCCATTACCCATCTTTCGACTTCCCTAGTTTTGTTAACTTCCTAGTCTTACCTTCTTCCTGGAGCTTTATGCTCGAGTGGGGCCTCCCGACCTTCTTTGTTTTGGTCAACACCCCCACCGAGCCCATGTCGGATGTCCGGGTTCTTCGCTATCGTCGGAACCTTCCCCCCCCGAGAGTTGAGGGGAAGCCAATGATCCGTCCTTTGTTGTTTGATGTTTTGTTGAGCTTTTAGCCCTTGACCCTCTCACTATCGCGCCGTAAAGGTCCCCTTCACCCCGCCCGACTGCAGTTGTTCCCCTGCTGGCGCGCTCTTCCTTTTTTCCTTTACGTTTCCCCAAGGGCAATTTCTCGTGCTTTCCCCCTCTTCTACTTTACTCCCAACCCGGTTCTACTCTGAGTGCGGCCCCCCCTTGTCCCCGTGCATCCCTAATCGAGTCGACCGCTTAACACCCACCCTTTGCCCCTGACGGAATGCACCGTTTCCCCCGCTCTGGCCAGGACCCCCCCAACTTTCGAATTTTTTTTTAATATACACCATCCCGCGTCCTCCCCGGCATGTTTTGCGTCCCCCCCCCCAAACAGCTCACACTGAAGGAGTCAGGCACTCTCCCGCTGCTGTTTTTTTTTCAGTGTTCACTTTCAGGTTGTCTCGCCCGGCTTTTCTCACTCCAACCTCCTTCCTTTATGTTTTCGACTTTTCCTTCCCTCCCTCACTCGTTTTACTCGCGTCCCCGTACCCCAAACCAATTCCAGATTTCGTCTTTTTTCAACCCCTTTGGTCTGCCCAGTTTTTTCTCAATCGATCGTGACTTAAAATTTCCCAGCGGCAAACACACTTTGCACTTCCACCCCCGGTTCTCTTTTCCCTGTCGTCCTATCAGGAGCAGGGAGCCCTCACCATCTCCGCAGTCTCTTCTCTCTTTCCAACCCCGCCGTTGATAAAGGTCCCTTTTTTGTCATTCCGCGGCCACCCCCCGGCTAACCCTCGTTTCACAGCGCCTTTTCGCCCTCCCACAACCCCTTCTAATTCCCCCCCCCCCCAAAAGTTTTTTTCGAGTTCCACACCCTTTACCTTAGTTCCCCAGTTTTCCCGCGGTTTTCCTTCAGCTACATTTTTTCGGCACCAATTCCCTTCCCCCGTAACACCCCCTCTTAGTCCCCTGCGTTCCCCTCTTGTCTTCCTCCACCCCGCATTTTGAACGTCTTTGCTTTCCTTACCCCATGAACTAAATGATTCACGCTACCCCCCGAGCCCCATTTTCCCCTTGTTTCCCTGGTCTTCTTTTTGTATGCAGGTTATTCTGTGACCCACCCCAATCATAACTGCTTTCCCTCCCTCAGTCCCCTCGTGGTCCTTTTCCCAGCTTTTTTACAAACCCCCCCATCTCCCGCTGACCTCCAGCTTTTACCCAAGATCGGTGTTTCCCCCCTTTTTTTTCCCCTCCTGACTACCTTTGACTTTTTTGGCGCGGGTCGTCTTTACCCCCCAATTTAACCCGATGTGTTATCCCCTTTGCTAAGCCCGTTCCCGACTTTAGTATGTTGCGCGTTCACGGGCGGCTCCATCCCTCCCTTTTCGTGATAACCGCCGTCCCGGCATTCGCCCCGTTCACGGTTGTACCATCGTCGAACCCCTTGCGCACCCGGACCCCCTTCGTTCCTGATCCCCAAGCTGCAATAGCCAGGCCTAGTGATCTGCTTCCCCAATTTCAATTCACCGGGCCTGACTTACACGGACGCGATATCCAGTATTGGTTCATTTTGACTATCCGATCTTGCAACCTTCTGTTCCTTCCTGCACCTTCCCTTACTTCGGAATTCCTTCCCCCCCAATATCTCAATTCTACAGAGTCCCCACCATCCAACCCACCACCCCCCTCCACCCGTCCCCTGACCTTACCCCAACCTTCCCCCTATGCCTACTATCTCTCCTCCCTTCTTCTCCACCCCCGCTCCCCCCTCGCCCCTCTATTACCCAATCCTCCTCCACCGACCCTCCCTTTCCCCACCCCTCCTCGCCACATCCCCCCACGCCTCCTCCCTCCCATTCGCCCCCCCCTCATCACTTTCACACTCACCCCACCCCACTTTCTCCCCCCCACTCCCTCTACCGCTTTAGCCCCCACCCCCTAACACCACCCCCCTTTCCGCTATTCTCTCCTCCAACCACCGGCCCTCTCTTACCCTATCTCACCCCCCCCCCTCTACCAACCACTCCAACCCTTCCGTACCCGTTCAACTTACTTCCTCTCCCTCAGCGTCTCCTCCCCCTCACTCCTCCCTTCCCTCCCTCGCTTTACTTCCCCCTACCTCTCCCCCCCATCCCCCACTCTGTTCGAGCTCGCGCCCGCCTATGCAGCCTCTATGCCTTTATGAACTTCGCCCTTCCCCTGTTCCCCGGTCCGTCCGAAGTTGCTTCTACCCCGAGTATCGATTTTCTTCCCTCCGTACACAATTCTCCCCGTTGGGAGTTGCATCCCCGCTTTGCAGAAGTCGGAGCAAGCCCCCTTTTCCCAATTTGATGCCTTCATCCCCTTCATTTCCCCCTGATTCTGTCCCTCTCGTGGAACTTTGTACCCATTATTAGCTACCGTTGCCCCCTTCGTTCCTCTTTAACCCAGGGTTATCTATGCCACCCCCCCCCCCCCCCATACTGCTTCGTTGCTATTCCCCGCTCTTACTTCACCTCCCCTTTCTTCCATTCATGGCCCCCAGTAGTTTGATTCCATTTGCCCCTACCCCGTGGTTTTGAACCCCCCACCACCCAGTTCCTCCCCCAAAGCCCCAGTATCGTGAAAGGCTTTTGCTCCCCCCCCCACTTACAGGCTTTTTTTCTCATCCCAGAGAGGAAGTTGGACCACCCCCAACACCAAGCCTTTAACACATAGACCTTTATCCTGCCCTTGGTGAATTGCTTGCCCAGGTTTTTTTTTTTTTTTTTTTTTTTTTTTGTTTTTTTTTGATGGCCACCCCCCCCCCCTACCTATTTTTTTCGTGTGCGCCTCTTTTTATTTATTTGTGCTCCCCTCGGTACGGCTTGTCCCTATTTGACATCCAAAGTCCCCCTGCATTGGACTGATTCCTTTTTGAGGTCTTCGGACCACCCCACACCGGTACCCGCTGTTGTACCCATCCTTCCCCTCGGTTACCTTCCTCTTTTTTTCTAGTAACGGATTTTTAGCGCCCCCTTGCCCGTGCGCTCCCTTTGTATTTGCTAGCTCTCAATGACCAGTGTTTTCCTTCACTTCTATATTTTTGTCCCAGGTGCGCAAGTTCCCCCCTTTTTGTTTTCTCTTGAACTCTGTCCTCTTTTCCCCGCTTTCCCCCACAGCCCCAACCTGATTCCCCCCAATCCCTATGGTATGATTTCATCACAAGGTTGTGCCTTTTGCTGCGGCATTCAGGATTTTCCCGCCTCCCCACAATCCTTTTACTTGTTTTTTTCCACCACGTCCTGCCCCCCCAGCTCCAACACCCCCGAGGACCTACAAACAGGCTTCAAGTCCCAGCCTGTAGTGCCCCCGGGAACAACCATTGCCTCGAACAATAAAATAACCCCCTCCTCTGCCCCTGACCATCGGAAAGTCTTGCTCGGACTTGTTCTACTATGGATGGAAAAATATTAGATAATTTGTTGTTGATGCTTCCCAAAAATATCTCTAAACGTTTGCCCATGTGCTTTTAGCATTTACAAACCCTTTCCGCCTTTGCGCTATCCGGTTCGGTCTTCCCGGAAGGGCCGAAGTCCCGTGCGGATGGTTTCTTTCTTGTCCCTCCCCCCCCAGTACCCAGACTCCAACCCGCCTACGTTTCTTGTCCCTAGCCTTAAGAGTTGTTTCGGATCACCTCCGCAGCGCTTCCCCCCCAAGCTCTAATTTTCCTCCCAGGCTCCCGTCAGGGTTTTGTGTCCCCCTTTTTTCCCAATTTCCCCAGGAAATTTTTTTCTCCCCGGGGTTTTTTTTTTTGTTTGTGCATGGCTTTCCCCGTCACTTTCCCCCTAAGACCGATTTTCTTCCCTTTGTCTTGACCAAGGGTTATGGGGTTTGGGTTTCTTCTTTTCTTCCAAGGAAACTTTTTTCCCCCCTTTCCCCTTTTCTTGGCACAACAAGCGATTTTTACCACTTGTTTTCTTCCTCACATAGGCAAGCCTTGCGAGCTGTCTTCCCCCTCTGTGCTGTTGGTCTTTTTTGTGTTCCCTTCCCTGTATAAGTTCTGCTCAAGTCAATTTATCCCTCTCCAACCCCCCCAAATTTTTGGCGCGTCGTCACACCCCCCTACCGTCACCTTCCCCAAAACCCCGTGAGGTCCTTTTCTCACCGAAACTTATCCC
>Ga0179593_1574745_pt1 | contig 16348 bp, 22 predicted proteins | sample CZODoug2_1_08_16_FD_185931 | JGI IMG/M metagenome (GOLD analysis project Ga0179593, IMG submission 185931) | Vadose zone soil fungal communities from Angelo Coast Range Reserve, California, USA - CZODoug2_1_08_16fungal (PacBio error correction) | ecosystem: Environmental > Terrestrial > Soil >... | reverse complement strand
TCTGGGGCTTTTTTTTTTTTTGTACTTTTCCCCCCCCCCCCTGTGACAATTTCAAATGAGTCCGTTCCCTTGCTACTATGTTTTGCCCCCACGATGCGAAGTCCCTGACTCCTTCTGCCATGCGGATTACTTCTCCTAAACGGAGTTTCGTTACCTCCTTCCGGTACCCGCCTCGTCTTTTTTTTCTTTTGCCGGTCACTTGTGCTGCACCCTGACAACATTACCTGTTTTCCTCCCCTCCTCAAAACCGCTTTTGTTATTGTTCCTCCCTTCTTAACTTCTCCCGTTTCTAACACCGACGTCTCGCCCATATTCCTTCCTCTCCCAGATCCAGCAAAGAATGATCCACTCCTTTTTTCTGTGAAAAGACATTTCCCCAGGAATCCTTTCAGCCCCCTTTTCTCTCCCCCTAAGTACTTGACCCCGTCCTCGAATCCCCCCCCCGTAACCTTTCCCCGGTGCCCTGAAAGTACACCGCGCCCAGCCTTCCCTTCCCTGCTTCTCCACTCAATCCGGCGCTTTCCTTCTTCTGGTAGGGATCTGTCACGCCCCGCCGTATAGCGCGTCCATCCCGGAAACTGTTGATTTCTCCGGTTCCTATCTGGAGTAGTCCCCCTCGGCGCGTTCCGGGTTTCCCAGGATCATTTTTTTTGTGACGATGAAGCTGTCCTGTATGGGTTCATTTTTATTGTTTCTTTTTGTGCCCGTGTATTTTCTTTTGAATAAAGACGGAAGAGCGTGTGCCCAGTCCGCCTGTCCCCGCGCCCTGCTCTTTTTTTTCTTGATGCACCTATACTCTCCTCCGAATCCCTTCCCCTGCCTCTCGTTCCTTTTCGATCTTTTTCCTTTCACCCTTCCTTTTTTGTACGGACGACCCACAATGGTGCGCCCCCGGTGTTTTTTTCATGCCCTTTTCTAGCAATTTGGTCCTCTTTTCGTTGTCTCCCCCCTTCGTTGACGGAGGTTCCCCCTGCTCACCCCCCCCCTTACCTGAGAGAAAGAGTTTTTCGAGTGCTCTTCGTTCGCCTCCCTCGGTGCCCTCTTTTTTTTCTGGAGGACCCCCCTCCTTTTCCTGTCTTTCTTCGAAGTCCCCAACTCTTTCCTGAGTTAGTTCTCTCTTCAAGAAGTTTTCGGCGCTCCTCTTTGCCCTCACTGAATCCAGGAAACCGATGCTCCTCACTGGCCGACTGTTTTCGTTCCAAAAATGCACCTGCGCTTTCAAATCTGCACGCGTAGCCCAGCCAACGCTCTTTCTTTTCCCCCCAACGCCCTTTCCGTACAGGGGATCTTTCTCTTCTTTTTTTTTGACTCAGGTGCTTTTTCCCCAGCAGGATCCCCCGTCTTTCTATGATTGATCACGTCATCCCGTCTTGCAGCCCCCAACTCCCCATTCTTTTGAATAGATGTTTGCACCTTTCCTTCCTCCAGAATAGAAGGAAGGCGCCTTGATCGGCTCCCGGCAGCCGCAAGCTTTTTTCCCCTCTTGGGCCTCCCCCTCCCTCCACGCAACACGTTACTGAGCCCTTCCCCATCCCCGTCCAATCCCCCGCGACCCCTCCCACCGCATAGTACACCCTTTTTTCCCCCAGAACGATCTACTCCCTTCCTTAAGATCCTAGCGTTGGCGTCGGTTCTTTTGGTCCAAGGCGACCCCCCTCTGTCGATCCCCCCCCCCGAAATGACCTTAAGTTTCCGCATGCCCGTCGAAAATCCCCCCCCTCCTTGAATCTGATCGCTTCCCTTCGCGGTCTCTGGTTTTTGTGAATTTTCTCCGTGCATTCTCCTTCTCTTTTGCGGCGCGAAGGCACCATGCACGCTGCGTCCCCCTTTTTGAATGGCCCGGTCCTTTCTCTAAGTGCTCGATTTTGTTGTATGCTTCGCGTGCATATTTTGCTTGCGCCGCCCCTCCTAAGCAGTCTCTCGAAACAGAGGCTCCCCTTCTAGGGACCTTTCTTCGCGATTTTTTTTCGAGCGCCCAGCCAATTCCCTTCCCCTTTTTAATGATACGACCATTTCCGAAGGTGCTCGTCACCTTTTCTTCCCTTTCCACAGGGTTCAGCGCGTGCCGCCCACTCTTTTTTCTTTAATCAGCCACCTCCTTTTTGCGTGTTGAGAGGCACGTTCAATTCTTGCCTCCCATTGAGAGTGAAGCTCGATCATTCCGCCTTTTTTTCTTCTCTGATCTACTGCTGGACGTGGCCCTGCAGCGCGCCTTCCCCTTCTATTTATCTCTGGGCAGATCCTGCTGCAGCGGATAATCTGACCCCCTCCCTGAAATTTCATATTTGGCGGGTTTTACTTTTCCCCCCCTTTTCGACGAGAAGATTGTCGACAAAAAGCAGTCTCCCACTTCCCTTATCCCCCATCCCCCTTGTTAGATTTCATGCTCCCAACGCGCTTGAGTCTTCTGACGTCCGCGTCTTTTTTTTCTGGGTCTCAAGGTGGACCAATCCTTCGCTTTTTCCTAAGCCCGCTAGGGCTAAATGGAGTTTTTTTCGCCCCCTTCCATACCTCCCGTTCGCCATGACTGCCCTCCCTTGTTCGCACTAAACCAAAGATGCTACCATTACGGCAAGTGATGTTTTTTCTTTCCCCCCCCCTTTTCCTCCTTTTCAGAGATTCGCCTTGTTTTTTTTTTTTTTTCGACCTCTCTTCTTCTCGGTGACGTATGGGTACCAGCATTCTTGGGACGATATGTGCTCCCTCCCTTCTTTAGGGTGATTTCCACTCCCTGGCTTCTCATGTTCCTCCGGTTTTTTCAACCAGCCCCCTCCCCTTCCCCTCCCCCAGGCGAGGAAAGGCGCTAACGAATCCTTTTTTTTATTTTTTCGTTCCTCCCCTCTGACCTATTTCTATTCCCTGTTTCTTTTTCTCTGCTCTATTCTTTACCCCGACTTTTCATACTAAAAGTCAGATGATGTGCCCCGAAGGCAGTCCTCCTCTTTTTTCCCCAGGAGCCCTGAGGGTTGGCCTGCTGGCCTCAATGGCGTTTTCTTGGCTTCCTTGAGTCCAGCGGCCCGCCCTTCAGTGAGTAGAAGAACTTGCCGGCGTCTTGGTACCCATGCTCTGTCCCCTTCTTTTTTTTTTAGAGGACCCCAAACCTTCAAATAAGTTTGACCCCCTTTTTTTTTTAAAGATCCTATATGTTTATGGTGGCTTCTCCTTTTTTTGGTGTATGTTTTCTTTTTCTGACTCACGCCTTCCTCGAGATTGGTTTTTTCTTTTCGTTCACTTTCACCCCCCCCCATGGTACCACTCTCGCTACCCGGACAGGAACTAACCATGACCGTACCCCATCTCCCCCTCCCTCAGAGACTTAAACACTTCTCAGCCGCTCCATTCATGAACGCGCTCTGTTGATGATTCCCTTTTCTAGTTTTTTCATGGATTTGTCGACCCTCTTCCTCCGGAAGATTTCCCGTCACCCCAGACAACCTTATAGGGTCCTTTTCCCTTCCCCGATCTTCTCCCCAGTTAATTTTAAATATCTTCCTCTGTTTCTGTCTGGCGAGATCCCCCCTCTCCCTTTCCTATTTCGATACGTTCGCGTCACCATATTCTCTAAACATATTTGCCCTGCAAGAAAATCCTCCCCCTCCCCCCCACAACGGGAGCACAATTCTGGGGCTCCCTTTTTCCTTAGCGAGTTCTTTTCTCCCCCTCCTCTCATAAGCTCGGTTGCGTTCTTTTTTACACATTTCCGTCCTCTTTCTCAAGGCGGGGTTTCAATGATTTCGGTGGACCATCTTTTCTCCTCCCCTCTTTTGTAAGGCTTTCTCTTTTGCCTCAGGCCAGTGCATTTTTTGACTCTCTTTGACTTCTTTTCTTTAGTTTTAGCATCTCCCTCCCCTTCCTAGAACAGAGCATCTCCAAATTAGCATATCCCTTTTCCCGCTTCCATGTCTTACTCTTCCCCTCGTTCCCCTTCCGGAAGCTTTTATCTGCTTTCCTCGCCCCTTCGCATTTTTCAACCGATTTTTTGGACCTCTCCCCTTCTTCCCATAGGACCCTGGCGCCGGTTCTATATCCTCCCTTCCTTGCAATTTTACCGGGATTTTCAGTTTATGCTCGCATCTCTTTTCTTATTCCTGAGGCGATGTCGTGTTCGAATCGCCCCCGAACAGGCTTCTTCAACGGGTCTCCTGACCCTGATCCTCCCGTCTGCCTTGGACCCCCACAGATAGCTCACTGGTTGGTCGGTACGATTCCCTTTGTTTTATTTTTTTATTGTCTCACCCTTTTGTAGAGTCCCTTTCGTCGCTTACCTTTTGCCACGCGTTCACCCTTCATTGCGAGTTCTAGTCAGCTACTTTTTGGTTCTATAATGGTAATGCTGCATTTTCTTCTGTTTAGACACGCCCCCTTCCCTTTGTTCTGATTTCGCAAAGACTGCCCCCTTAATGTGCCACTGATCTCCATCCGCCCTTTTTCTTTTTTGATAATGCATTTTTTTTCCCACGGCACCTTCTCCCTCCTCCTCTTCAGAAGCCTAAGGAATGGGAGCACGATGTCCTTTTTTCCCTCTCCCCCTTGCAGACTTTTGCTGGTCTCGCGTTCTCCGCAGGTTCTCCTTAATCTTTTCTTCTGTCGCAGTGCCCGTCCCTCAAGTATTTTTCTCCCCTTTTTTTCGGCTTAAGCATGAAGCTGCTCCCTTCTACCATTCGGCTGATTCCTCGCCCCCTCCCTCCCTTTTGACGTTTTCTGGCCAGCCCCCATTGGCTTCTTTCCCCTCGGGAAAGGATTGTTCTCATGCAGAGCCGGAGTTCCAGCGAGTTTCCTAACTCTCGCTCTGACGTTTTTGATCATTCCGCATCCCTCACCCATTCGGTGCTCCAACACAACTTTCTTGTTCAAGCTAGAGACCGTTCATTTTCTTGTTGACATTTTCTCCCCCCTTTTGTTTTTTGTCTAGTTTTTCCCCTGCTAGAAAGTCAAATTGTCCCGGTTCCATTTACGGTTACGTTCCTCCCTCTGAGATTTCCTCGGCCCTTCCCTCACGGAGGAAAGGCGTTCTTTTGAAGGACTGGATGCCTTTTCCCCGCGAACTGATTAGTCTGCCACACGCCGCACCCCTTCCCCCCCCTTCCCAATAAGAAACCTTCTACCCAGTAAATACCCCGATTTCTCCTTTTTCCCAGTGTTGACGCGCCGGCAGAAGAGAGTGATGTTCGGATTTCTCCCACCCCACTTTGTCTCCCCCTAGAAAACGTATTGTCCGTTCTTAGCTATAGGTTTCCGCGTCTCCTCCTCCCGAACTGACACGCCCCCTTAAAAAAGTGTTTCGCCTTGATTTCCCCGATTCCGTACCGTGATTCTTCCAACCAAAACCCCCCCCCCCCCCCAAGCGAGGTGTCTTTAACGGTACAGTCTTCGAATCCCCCTCTCTTTCTTTGTCCAGTCATTAAGGTATATGCCCTCCGCAGCTCTGACGTGTCCCCTTTTGCTGTGCGGCTGTTTTTTCCCCTGCCCCCTTTGATTTCCCTGGGCGTTATCTTAGGGGCCTCCTATTCTCTTTGGTGGTTGATTGATTCTGCGCTTACTTTGTCCCCCCCTCCCCCCCGATGCCAAATGCAATTAAGTTGTTTTACAGTGAATTTTCCCTTGACTTGTTCATTTCTCACCAAAGTCCAACCCGGACTCTCTTGACTTTATCGCCCCGCCCCTCTGGAGGAGGAAGTTGTAGCGCCGTGGCACTTCTTTGTGTGTTCGGATAGATTCCCCCCTCCATACAGAAGTTTACTTGCAGGTAACCTTGTCCCTTTCCCCCCCTCCCACCTTTCTCATTTCCCCTTCCACGGTAACCCCTCTGCCCTCTTCCTTACAGATTTTTGCGACCCCTTCCTTTTTCTACCGAGTAAGCATCCCTTCCTCCGTATGGTGGATTTCGTCCCGTCTTCTCCTTTTCCCTCCCCAATAGACCATTTTCCTTCCCTTCCCTTCTCTGTTGCACTCTTCTTGGCCGGTCGCTCCCTCTCTTCTACAGATTTCTTAAGCTCGCTCTTCTCAGAAAGACGCTTCATCTTTTTCGGTGAAATACGGCTGCGATGACTCTGTTTGTGCTCGCTTATACGAGTACAGGTTTTCGACTCATCCCCCCTTTCTCTGGTCGCTGCAGGGTTTTCCAGACTTTGCAGCACCTCGATTCCCTTCCCCTTTTTCCAAAGAGATTTGCCCGGCGCGTGCTCCCTCTTGTCTCCTTCAGAGATCATGCGCCCTTCCTCATGATCGTTCTTCTCAAGGTGGCGGGGCTTCGTGACCCTTTCCTTACGTCTGATCGTTCTCCCTCAATGAACTCTCTTCCCTAATCCTTTGTTGGGTGAGAGATTGGTCTTCTCCTTTTTTAGACCTATCGAGATCCTAGTCTTTCCCCCCTCTCCCCCTCTTTCTCATCCTCGGCGTTTTTCCATTACATTTTGATTACGAGCACGGCGCACGTCCTTTCCCTTTGTGTTCGCTATTGAAATTGATCGCTTCTTGCGAGGGACCCGTCCTCTTCCTTCTCAGTAAGTGGTCATTCCTTGGACGTTTTTTACTTGTGAGGCATCGTCCATTTTAGCATCCAGTCCGCCGTTTTCACTGCCCGTTTCTTCTTTTTTTTCACGCGCGCCAATCAGAGTTACTCCCATGCTTGGGCGTCCTTCCTCCTTTGTTTCCTCAGCGGCGGCTTGCTCCACTCCTCGGCAACACGTCTCGCTCTTCCCAGGTGTTTCTTCGGTCCGTGCCATCTTCCTCCCTACCAGACTTGCCCGATGGAAGAATGAGCTTGTTCCCTTTCTCCCTTAATTTCACTGGAGCGTTGCAACCTTTTTTTTACCCTAGATTCCCTCTGGGTGTCCTTTTGACTTTCTTTGCTTTTTGTTTGTTCCCCCTGTCACTGTGAACGCCCTTCCCTCTTTCAAAAAGTCTACGATTGTCGCAACGCCCCTCTTCCTCGGCGCTTACAAGGCGCCGACATTTTTGTCGGTCCTATGCGCTCGTACGGCGTTTCCTTCCCCGCGGCTGCACAAAATTTGCACCTTAGTGCCTATTTTTCCAAACCTGTATGCCGTCTTCTGCTGGGTTTTTTCCCCCATTTTCCTCTCCCGGTACCCCCCCCCGACTTCCCCTGCGGCCCATCAAGTTCCGATATGTTATCACCTTGAATTCTCCTTTCGCCAAGAACCTCACCCGTCCCGAGCAGCGCGTTTTTGTCGCGCAGATTTTGAATGTCTTCATCTGCCTCCAGACCTACTTCCGTTCTCCCTTTTTTTCCGTAACGTCTTCCGGCTTTTTCCCTTTTCCCAGACCTTCTCATCACTGCGCCGCCATGTCTTTCTTGCAGCCTCAAGAGACCCCTCCGTATAGAGCCTTCCATGCCGCCACACAGCAGTCTTTTTCTCAACGTGTGAACTGGTTCCGTTTTTCCCCCATAAGCGCTCGCCGCCTTGAAACCCCCAGTGATCTGGCATGGGCTTTCCTTCTGAATCATTTTTCTTAAAGGGGCTTTTTTCCTTTCTGGACATCTTTAGTTCATGAACTTCCGGCCTAGTTCCCCCTTTCAGAGAGACACTGACGAGATAACAGTTTCTTTTTTCTTTTGCGACTCGTCATTACTAACCCCGTAACTTTATTCGGTTCTCCTTTCAAGTTCCTGGTCCACTCTTCTCAGTTTCCGTAGATGACCCCCATTTTGCTCCCCCTGTTTGCAGCCTCATTCAATTTCTCTCCTCACTTTTGCTCCTTGGTTGGTTTATTTTTCTCCCTCCCCCGCGAGTGGTCTGGTTATTCTCACCCTCTCCCTAGAGTCACATCTTTTCTCGTGGACTACTGCAGCAGATCTCCCTTTTCATCCGATTGGTTAATTTTTTACCTAAGTGTTCCCCCCCCTTGGCGGCGAAAACATTCCTTTAGGCCTGAGGTTAGTCCAGCAGCAGCTCTGTCCTTTCTTCACTTCAAGCCCGCTCGAACCCCCCGCCAACCCTCTCTTTTTTCTGAACGGCGACTTTTTGTCAAAATCCTCTCTGGAATCTGCCCGCTTTCCAACAGGTCTGAGCGTCTTGGCGTTTCTCCCCCTTTGATCAAATGCCCCGTCTTTTCTTATTTGTCCGATGGCGCTTCCTCCCCTTTTTTTTTTAGCGCGACAAGCAGGATCATGGCCAGCTGATGGCGATCGTCCTTTTCTCTTAACAGCCGCGTCTTTTCCCATCATGCAGCCACCCATTCGCTTCCGGACTTTTCCTTCTCCGTGCTTCGTCAGCGGGAAAACGCTTTGGCACCCCTTCTCAACTCCCAACACGTTCCCCGTCCAGTTAACTTCAACGCCCACCCAGTCCCCCCCCCCCCTGCCCGTAAAGACCCAGAATTTCTTTTCGATCGTTTTTTCTTCCCCCCTTTTTTTCTTGAGGCGTTCTCCGTGTGTTTTTCTTTTCGAACATGCGTGCAAGGCTTTAGCTCCTGGAGGATTATGACCCGTCCTTCCTCGAAGGATCAGCCGATTTATAACGTCAATTGTCACCTAAGCGTTTCTTCTGCTGCCCGTAGCTTCTGGCGAGCCTTTTCTCTTCTGTCGGTACAGCCCTTTCCTAGCATCGACTGGTCCCCCTTTTTTTGAATACCTTGTCCGACTTCGCCAGCTTTCCCTTATATGCTCCCCTCGTGGTATTTTCGCAGCGGCTAGCTTCCCCCCTCCGTTTTTTTCCCCCGAGCCACTTCTCCTCTGGACTTGCTTTCCCCCCTTTCACACCATTGGAACGACGTTCTTTCCCCCGAAGACATTGTCCGCCGCCTCCATCAAACCCTCCTTTCCTTTGCCTCCTTTTTTTAGCTGGTGCGCGTCCCCACTGGGTTCAGCCCTTTTTGACAGACTCGCGCTCCCCGCCAAGCATATGATACTCACCTTCTTGGCGCCGTGTTGGCTCCCTTGTCTAATTGCACCAGAGTCTTGCTTTTTTTTTCCTTTAGTTTTGAAGACTTTATTATGACGTTGTCTGGTGGCTTCTCCAGGCAATTTCTACTATGCCTTAATGAAAGGTCGGGCTCCCTGACGTTCCCCAAGACAATGTCATTCTTTTGGTTTTTTAGAGGACCTGGTCCCTTTTCTGCAGATTGTTCTTCAACCCCCAATTTAGTTTTTTTCCCCCTCCGCTGCCTAAGAATCACCTCCTTTTCCCTCTGAGGTCATGCTCCACTTTCGTCTTCGCCGTGTTTTCACGCTCCCCCGTATTGAGGCGTCCCCCTTTTTCTTTTTTACCCTTCTTCCGGGTAAATAAGAAAGCTTCCAATTTTTGAACTGGATTTGGCTTCCGCGTCACATTCCTTCTCCCTTGACCCGCCTGTTTTGCGTCCTCACCCAGTCCGACAATCTGATTTTTCCCTGGACCCCCCAGTTTCCCTTCCGGCTTTTCGTGCCGGTTGGCCCCCGTACTTTCTTTTTGGTCCTTCCTTGTACCAGACCCATTAATATTGCCCGTCATTGGTTTTTCTGACTTCCTGACTGCTTTCTTGCCCTCTGCCGACCCGTTTTTTCAACCAGCTCCCTTCCACGTATCAGGCAATCATCCGCCCCCCCCCTCTCGAGCTTTAGCATGAGCGGGTTACCTCCCTGAATTCCGATTCCCGATGTAGTGAAGAACGTGTAAGCTCCCCTTCCCCCTTTTTTTCGAGAGGGATTTGGATCTTCACCTTCATAACGTAGCTGCTTTTCTTCACCGAGATCGATTCGGCCTTTTTTCCCTTAGCCGGCTTTTGGTTGCCGATAAGGGTCCTCAATGCGTCTTTTCCTTTCCGTTGCTCGACCCCTCTGCCGCTCAGTTTTTTCCTCCCCCCGATGAGGCCAGTACTCCTTTTTCTTTGTACACCTTTGACGAAATCATTTCTAGAGCCGTCCCCCCCCCCCGTCGAAATAAGGACCTTTGTTCCACACTGGTTTGGTCCCCTCTTTTTCCCTACACGAGTTTGTTTTTTTTTTTTTTTCCCCGGGACCTGGCGTGGTTAGAACCACGTTTTTTAGTAATCCCCTCTTTCTTGGAAATGTTGATAGCCTGAGACCTCCCCCCTCCCTTCGTAGAGCTAGCTTTCCAGGAAGGAGTCAGACCTTTTCTTTTAGAGCCTAGCTTTTATTAGTTGTTCCCCCCTCTTACATCAGAGAATTAGAAGGACTCCCCTCCTCCCCTTCATATGTGGATTTGTGATAAGGGGCTCTGAGGTCTCTTCTGGCGTGACAGGCTTTTTCTTGATCATTTTCCATCCCCCCAGCATCTTTTTTTCATTTCTAGTTTTTTTCTTTCTCCCCCCTTCCCCCTTTCCCTGATTCTCCCCACAAGATAGCCTTTTTTTCCTGCTACTCATTTCTTCCTAGAGTCAGCATTCTCTCAGTACGATGCCGGACCAACATTACTCGGCCTCTGCACCCTCTTCCATTAACTCCGCCGTCCCCCCCCCCCCCCACTCGGACCCTCTGTTTCTCCCCTTGACGGCACGCGCAGTTAGTCCTTGTCCTCATCTCCAGTGGTTGCCTCGCACAACCCTTCTTTTTGCTAATAAGGACCACTGCTCCCGCACAATTTGCTGTTCCCTTGTCTTACCTGTCTTCGATCTCCCGTCCCTTGGCTTCTTTTACCCTACAGCATTTTAGATTGATCGTCCCTTTGTAGAGTTGAGCATATGAAGCGCTTCCTTCCCCGAGTGCATCAATGCATTTTATCTCTTGCGCTCTCTTATTCGGAAACCTGCTGAGGTCCTCACTTCCCCTTTTTTTTACCCCTCGTCCCAATTTTTTTTGGGACCTTATTCATTTCCCCTACAGGCACCTCGGCTTTCCACTGCAATCGGACATTTTAAAGCAGGACGATTCCTTTCAGGCAGGCAAGCGCCGCTTGGGCTTGGCTCTTTTCCCCTGCAAAGATGATTTGGGCGATCTCTCTCTTGTCTGTGTTTTTCCATACTCTCCTCAAGGATTGCTCCTTGCCCTGCGGTTTCCCCACCGCCTCCTTTGGACCTTGATGGATTGAAGCTATAGCAATCAGTTTATGGGATTTCCGATTTCTTTATGGGTTTGTTTGGGGGTCATTGCTTGACTGGGTCTATTCCTTTTTTTCGTCTGTCCCTTTTGCTCATTTCAAGAGTGCGTCTCTATCTATTTACGGATATCTAGTTCAATGCAAGAGTTTTCTCCCCTCTTGACGAGACCTCTTCTTTGAGAGTATTTTCTGGATCGCCAATCATCGTCGTTGCTTTCTGATCTTCTTTTTCTCTGCAAAGGCTCAAGCAGAGTTTCGTCGCCTCCCGTAGTTTCCCTCTCTTTTGTTTATGCCTCCCAAAAGGAGGCCAGTTTTTTCCCTCCTCCTTAAAGGTCAGGGGTCCCGGTATTAATTTACCTGAACTTCCTGGGTATTCCCCATGTTCTTCTCCTGACGTTTTATGTTCCTCATTTGCCTTTTTCCATCTTCCCTTTCTCGAAGATCAAGTTCCCCAATGCGGGATACACTCTTTTCACCAATTGTTGGATGTTTCGGCGCACCGTTTCTTTCATTTTTCCGGCCCGGTGTGCCCCCTTGATGCCCGCTATTCCTTCCTTTTCTTCTCGGAGGGAAAACTATTTTGTCCGTTCTGACTTCCGCACTCCCCACGCTCTGGTGCTGATTCCCTCCAACAGTCTCCTTTGTGGTTCCCTTTAGTTTCATTTCCGTAACGTGGCTTACAGCTGGCCTTTTCCAGTGCACGGATCAATTGAAACTGTCGTGCCTCCCCTTACGTTTCTTTACTTTTTTTTATGAGGAGTATCGTCCCTCACAGGGTCTTTTTCCCCTTGAGCAGGCTTCTAGAGGAAGGATCCCCCTGACATTGTTATGACCCCCTTTTGCAGCAGGGAAACACCTACCAATTGCCCGCATCCCCGGAAGATTAAATAGTACCGTAAATGCTTCGTTTTCCCCCCCCCGTGTTACGGACTACGTGCTCCTCGAGTGTTTTTTTCGACCCATCCCTTTTTCTACAACTCAGTCCACGCTTTCCTAATTGATGGCCTCTTTTTCCCCTTCTTTCCCTTGTACAACGACAATGCCCTTCAGCCCTCCTGATGCTCCCAATTCATGCGATTGATCTCTCCCCTTACTTTTCGTGAGTTTTGCTCGGGTATGCCCTCAAGCCTCACCTGTCCGACCGAGGACTTCGTTTAGATTGTATTTTCGGCGACAACCTCCTTTTGTCATTCCCGTTTTTTTTTCCCAACTTCCCCGTTTCTCCGGAGGCTGCTTTTTGATTCTCTAGTAGTCTTTATCCCTTTTTTTCCGTGCGAGTTCTTTTTGAACCCTCCCCCCCTCTTCCGTTCCATAATTTGTTTCTATGCTTTGATTTGTCAACCTGTTGTTCGGCGATACTTGCTCATGCCCCCCCCGAACCTGACGACGATGTCTGCCTCCTTTATACCGCAGGGTTCTTTTTTTAAATGGGAGTCGCGGGTGGCGTCGCATATGCGTCCCCCCTAGTCGAAGTTTTTCACGTGCATTTTTCTTTTTCCCCTTGACTTGCCACACCCCCTCCCCCGTATCAGCAAATTCCCTCCATCTCCGGATCGGACAGCGCTCCTCTCGTGATTCAGAAATTCCCCCGCGGCAGCGAGATGCCCTCCTTCCTGTGAATGAGGAAATAGATTTCCCGCCGACCTCCCCACCCTTTCGATCTCTTTGAGTGGTGCGAGGTGGATTGACTCAATCCTCCATTATATCTCGATACTTTTAATTTCCCACGTTCTTTACGACGGCCGTTCCTATGGAGAGGGTCTCGCCCCCGGTTTCCCCTTTTTTAAGGGTGCGAACTTATTTGGCTCGAGCATTTGTTCCGCCTTCACCCCTTTTCAACCTTTAGCCGGATCCGGCCCAGCGGAGCTCTTTTTTTGGACGCGATCCCGGTCGAACTTTTTGGCTTGCTCCAGCGTTTCTCTCCCCTGGCCGACGAGAACCATGTTATGACTGCTCGATGTGCCCTTATTTTCTTGTTCGGTTGACTGACCGCTCTCCTTGGTCTGCCTTTTCCTTGAAATTGAACCTTTCCCTTTCTGTTGTTGAGTATCTTTTTCTCTTGACCAATATGAGCTCTTTTTCGTTCGCAAAGAGCCACATGGTCCGTTGCGAAGGTCCCGCCCCCCCTGTTGATCTTATATCCCCCTCTTCCTCCTTGCCGGGACAGTTCTTCTTTCGCTAGTGCGCCCTTCCTTTCCTTCCCGGAAAAATCGGACGCAGAGCTTCCGCTGTGGTTTGATCCGACGGGTTGTCGATCTGTAGCACCCCCTCTGTCTCTTAGCGTTTCCTTTTTAGTCTAACCGGGGTTTCTCCCCCTAGAGCAAATAGCACATTCCTTTTTCTCCCCCTTGATGGCGGAGAACTGTCATAGTTGCTCATCTGGATTTGGTCCCCCCCCAGTCTGCTAAGTCTCTCCCCTTTTTTCTTTCGGGGACAGGGATGAAAGTTAATCTCTCGTGCATCTTTCTTTTTCCTAGTGTATGCACGGGATTTTTTCTCCCGGCTGCCCCTCGGTTCTTTTCTTTTGCTGTCCTTTTCCGAGCTGGTTCCCTTGGGGGCGTCCCCTTCTAAAAAGGTGACGTTCAACCCCTTTTATCCATGGGGGTCGGTTCCCAGACCTTGCCAGAGAAAACGTTTCCCATGCATCGGTCGTCCCCACGGCCGTCCTTCGGGTCGGGGACGACTGACCCTTGAAGCATCTTCGTCTGGTTCGTTGGCCTTCTCCCCCTAGGCTCCCACCTTGAAAACCTTCCCTGGTTGCCTCTCGACCTTTCTGCCGAGTTTTTTGTTTTCAAAGGAACTTGACGACTCGGCGGTCCCCCGCCGGATACAATAGGACTGATCAAGCGACCCCCCCGGTTCCTTTTTTTACACTGGGCAGGTCGTATTTCTCCTCACGCATGCTCCCCTTCTTCTCTTTTTTTTGAGACCCTGAAAGGACTTGATCCCCTGATGCTCCCTCCCCCTGACCGGTTTCCTTCACCTCCCACAAGCCCTCAGGACCCAGACGACTGTCTCTCCTTCTTCCCCTTTAACGGCGAATCCAATTTTGCTCATGACCTGGTCCCTTTTCCTTTAAATGCTCTCTAGAGAGTCCATCTCTTTTTCGACCCACCTTTTTGATCTTTGCGTCCGTTCCCAAAAGATTCTGGAGAACGGGTTCCCTCTGCCATCTGCTGACGATGCGAAGCTACTCCTTTCGGGATCTTGTCCTGTCAATCGTGAGTTTTCTGCATAACTCGCCTCTTTTTTCACCTTTCGAGCACTGCTCCCTAATTAGGGTTGATGGGCTGCACGCTGTCCTCCTCCGACCCGAACTTCAAGTCTCGATCGGCCAGGTAGCGCTTATCTTCCCCCGTTATCGTTTCTCTCGTCCCGGACCCTCCCCTTGCCCGGGTACTGCCAACGGTACCCCTGGCTGATGTTTTTCCCCAAAACCGATGTTTTTGTGAAATGGGCTTCGCCAGTCCACTTCTAGCCTCCCCATGTTTTGCGAGCTAGTGCCCGTTCTTCTTATCGCTCGGCGCACCGTTCCCCAAGGAATTCCCCGCAGTTAACTGCGGGGAGGCGTCCACCCTGGTTTTAAGTCTTTTTTTTCTTTTGGTTCTCCCCCCCCCTCTCTTTTGGTTGAATCGTTTTTCGAATCTTGGAAATAGCATGTTTCCCTTTCCAAAAGATGTCGGGAACTGGCGAATGCTTTTACCGTTCCGGAACCAATTCCTTCCCTTTCGCCCCCTTTTAAAGTTAGCACGCGAGCCGCCCATGTCCTCTCTCGGTTGCTGTCCATTCCCCCCCGATGCGCCTTTCCCTTTCTGACGAAGGTTGGCTTTGTCAAGCTTCTGTTTTCAGGTCCTTCTTCTGCAGACGCTCCCCTTTATGATTGGCGAGTCACGTTCAATCCGTCTTTGCCTCCAAAAGCATCCTCGCCCTATGAATTTACCCCCCAGCGCATCACTCCTCTTTCCTGCGCCGTCGAGCTGCGCGCGTTCTTTCTTTTGAAAAACGATTGGGCATGTCCTTCGTAAAACACGTGAATCTGCCAGTCCAATCTTGCAATCCCCTCGAACAACATTTCGTACCAGCCCTCCTTCTTTTCCTCCCGCTTCCACTTCATCCCCCTTACGGTGAGCGTTTCTTTTTAGAACATGTGTGTTCTAAGATGGTCTTCCTCAACCACTCCATCGTCCGCTTGCTTTTCCCCTGATCGTCGGTTCCCGCCCCCATCCCGTAAACCTGAATGTCTTTCCCATATGTATCGCGTCACTCGACATGGTCGATGTTGAAGCCCTCTTAGGCCACTTTCCTGACTCCCCCCCCCCCCCCCCCCCCCCCCCCCCCCCCACCCCCCCCTCTTAGTAGGCAGGAGGCACCCCTTCCCCGTCTTTGACGCTTGTTCCAATTCCGCGTGGATATGAGACCCCTTGCTATCCCTCTTTTCCTCTAGTTCCTGCGATCCCCCCGCCACGCATTCCTTTTTTAAGAACCAAGGGACGACGTGTTCCGCTTGTCCAGACCCATTTAAACACGCGGCCCGCTGGATTCCGAGGCAGCCTTCCTCTTGGGGGCACACCGCTGAAGCCCCCCCTTTCCGAAGACTCGCGCGGCCGCACTCATGCCTTTACGACACCCTCTGGCTGTGGAGCTCCTTTTTTTTTCTTGCAAGGGCCAGCGTCTTTGCCAGGCTAGGCTTTTTCTTTTGACGATCTACCTGCTGGCCGTTCCCCTTCTGCCGCGCGCCCAGCCCTCTTCTTGCTCGACTATAAGCCTTTCTCTGTTTTCTTGTAAGACGAAACGACACGAGTTGCTTTTTGTTTTTAACTTGGCATGACGAAGATTTTTCCCCCCCCAAAGCATTCTCTCCATTTCTTTTTTTTCACCCCTTGAAACACAGAACTCCCTTTTCGTAATGCTCCCCCCCCCATCGGAGATGTGTTTAACGGCTCTTTTTTAAGCTTTTTTTCTCCAATTTTGGTGTTCGGGTTGTCCCTACTCTCCGTCCAGGGATCTGGCTGATTCGCGATCGTTGTCCTCTTTTTGTGTCGGAACTCACACCCCTTTCATCGCAGAACACTTCTTTTGAGGACCTTTTCCCCCCATTAAGACGTCCTTGATTCTTTTTGTTCCTCGGCGCGATAATTTTCGAGGAGTCTGCCCCTCCCCCTTTTTCGTCCCTGGCCTTTTTACATATTTTTTCTACAAACGACTTTGTCGTACATTTTTTCCTCACAACTATTTCAAGATAGTTCGAGCCCGTATCCCTGAAGCCGTGCGCTTTTCCCGCCTTTGCTTCAAGGCAAACATTTTTGTTCTAATCAGAGAAGCGTATCTCCGTTTCTTGCGCCCTTGTTGTG
>Ga0179593_1568902_pt1 | contig 16348 bp, 21 predicted proteins | sample CZODoug2_1_08_16_FD_185931 | JGI IMG/M metagenome (GOLD analysis project Ga0179593, IMG submission 185931) | Vadose zone soil fungal communities from Angelo Coast Range Reserve, California, USA - CZODoug2_1_08_16fungal (PacBio error correction) | ecosystem: Environmental > Terrestrial > Soil >... | reverse complement strand
GGAGTTAAGAGAATTGCATTTCTCTTTTTTTTAAAGCTCGTGTTTTTTTGAAAGAGGGAAGAGTTTGTTATTCTCCTTTAATAGGATCATTTTTTTTTCCCTTGGCCCCCTCTCCGAGATTTTGAATCTTATCGGATTTTCCTTTGTAGAAGAATCTTCTTTATCGAGTAGCGCACCCGCTCCTTCTTTCTCCAGTCTTCTAGACAGCAGTTTTCTCAGCGTTTCCCCGAACATTCTTTCCCTCGACGTGGATCCGGCTGTCTTTCTTGTGTCCAAACATTCGTCTTTAGGTGGTGTGATCCAGCAGTGAATTCCGTAGACTTTTCAGCAAACGGGGTTGAGGCCCTTGCTTTGTATTAAAGAGACCCTTCTTCCTGTGGGGTAAAGGGTTTTTTCTTTTCCCGGTTTAAATTTCCTTCAGGGGTCAGTTTTCAAGACGAGAGGCCCCCTATTTTTGGTTAGGGTGTAGTTGTTTTTTCCTCGAACAAGATGGTGTTTTTTCAAAGTTCGCCCCCGTGCCGAGACGTCTCCTTTTGGTCAGTTTTCTTCCCCGCACGGAAACTTTCTTTCCCTTTGCCCCTAGGAATCTGATCCCCCCTCCCCCCGTTGGTCCAACACACTTTCCACAGCTCAAGGCCTTGCTGTCTTTCAGAAGGGCGGTTTGCGTGTTCCCTCCACCAACTTGCATCTTTTTTTCCCCCAATGTGATTTCAGACGTCCCCTCAAGAAGACACCCCTCTCTACAGTGACCACTTTTTTAGTTATGAAGTGCTGTCTTTTTTCCTTCCTTCCCCCTCTGCGGAAAGTATCCGTTCTGCCGAATGGCTTTTCTCTCCATTGATTGTGTTTTCAGTCCAGAAAATAGTCTCCCCGTCCCCTCCTCCGGATAGGCTCCCGTTTGTTTTGTTTGTCTTTCTTTTGGGTATGGCGGGAGATTTTTTTTCTTCCTGTCTTTCCATAAGAGTTTTCGCCCCTCCCGATTTAAAGGTAGGACTTCCCTCAAAAAAGATCCAACCCCCCTTCAAGTGCCGCTTCTTCCCTTTTAAGGTTGTTTTTTTTCATCGACCCCCTTTTCTTTATCTGTACCCCACCTGTTTTTCTTCTGAAAATAATAACTTTTCCACTCCTTTGCGGTCGGCATGGCCTTTTTTTTTCTTCCCCCCACAAAACTTTCCCTCAGAGGTAGGGGGGCCTTTTCTCTTCTGTTTTCGGCGGTGGTATTTTCCGAAAGACTGGAACCTCCCCTTTCTCTTCCCAAACACGCTTTTCTTTCTACCCAGTCTCCTTTTTTTTTCTTTCCTCTCTGGACGTGTCGTTTCCGATTTGAACTTTTTGCGCACTTTTATTCAAAGAATCAGTTCGTCTTCCCCTCTTTCCTTGGGGTCGGCCTTCTTCCCCCCTCTCATTTGCGGCCCCTCTTTAGGTTTACGATCTTTTCCCCAAGAATAACCCATCGACGACTTCTCCCCTCTCCTCCCAATATAACGGCTGTCCCCCCCCTCTGCTCACCCCCCATTCCCTCTTTTGAGAGGCGGCCAGCCTCACCCCTTCCTTCTCCTGAAGAACTGTCTCCTTTCCTTTTTTTTTCCTTTTTCAAGGACGGCGAATCTTTTTAGCAACCCGCGTCCTTTCTTCGTAGGCCGACCCCCCCCCTTTTTTTCCGGCGGCCCTCCCCCTCCCTCCTTCCAAACCCGAGCGTGATCCCGGCTGCCCTTTCTATCCCACTCCAGCCAGTGTGAATTACTTTTTCCCTTCAGCAGGGTCGTCCTCCCTCCTTCTCCCAACCCGGGCGCTTTTTAGACGGACCTTCCCCCCCCGTGCGGGTTTGTTTGCGACATCTCTCCAGTATTTTGCGGACTTGACCTTCAACTGCCTCACTTTACGAGCCTGACACCTGCCCTTCTTTCAAAAGCGCCCCCCCCGACCGGTTGGTTTTTTTTCATCAAGATATCCTCCCGAGAGATGCGCACCCTTTCTCATGGGTTCGGTATTTCAGGCGATCTTTCTCTCCCCCCCCCCCCCTCTGATTAGTTGATAGATCCTTCCCACTGAAGGGACAAGATCCTTTTCTCTTAAAAACAACTATTCTCCGTGACAGCTCTCCCCCTCTCTCGGATTTTTTTCTAACACTACACAGTAGGAGGTTCTCTCCCTCGAAGGACTTCCTCCCCGAAGTTACGGAGCTTTTTTCCCTGATAACGACGTTCCCTTGGCGAGTCGTGTGTGCTCATCAAGTGGTGAATCCCGGTGACCTTAACTCTTACCCCCCATATGGACCGCCATCTAAGGCGTAACCTTTCCCCCCCCTTCCCGTCCCACGAAGAGGAAGCGGATCTCTAGAGTTCGCCCCCCCCTCCCCCCCCATTCAAAGACACTCCCCAACCCTGTAAAGTTGGGATTTTTCTTCCCCCCCGGAAGCGATTCCACCCCCACATCCTCTGCACAGAATTCTTTTGCGCTTCGCAAGACCCCCCCCTCTCTCATGAAAAACAGGGTGTTTTTCCCCCCCTTCGAATGCCCAGCTCCCCTTGAGGTCAAAAACAATCTCCTTTCCTTCAGAAGTGGTTGGTGGTGCTTATATTTTTTGAAAGACCGTGTCTTTTTTTTGCACCTTCAGGATCTTCTCTTTGTTCATTGAGGCGACTTTTTTTTTCTGTCGCAGAGAATTGGTCTCTTCGTCTTTCTGAGTCGGTTTATCGGGTGTGGGCAGTTCTTCTTTTTTTTTTTTACGTGAGGACAGAAGGGAGGTTTTTTCCGTGTATGTACATCTGTGTCTCCTCTCCTCGATTCTATCCGCTCGGTGAGGCGGTTTTTTCTCCCCATGTTACCCTCGCGGGTCGGTAGCGCCTTTTTCCCTTCTTGGAAAAGTGTTCAACAAACGGGTCTTTCCTATGCGCAACCTCCTAACATCCGTCATGCGGCTTCGCCCCATCTAATACCCATAAGAACGGCAACTTTCCTTCCTTCGATTCTTAGCTTTTTCGAAGTGCTGTCAAGTTTTGGCGTACCCCAGCTTTCATCGTGAGAGGCTTCGCGGATTTCGTTTTTGAAGATATCCTTATCTTGTCCGGAATTTGTATAACTCCCCCCAGTGATTGTAATTTTGTTTTCTTCCTCCCTGCCGTACCCATTCCCTCGACAAAAAGGTGCGCTCTCTTTTCTTCTTCTGGATGACGCTACCGCTCCTCCTAGGGTTTGCCCTCAATTTTTTGGATGGAAGCGCCCCCCCTATGAGCAGTTTCTCTCCCAGTCGCTTACTTTACACCCCCTAACCCCCCCCCCCCTTTTTTGGAATTGTTTCTCTCCTTTCTCAACAGAGACCGGTTTTTTTTTCTCTTTCGAACTGCCTTCCCATGAATTTCTTTTATTTGCCCTTTCCTTTCCTCCCCCAGAGGTGTTTTTTTTCCTCTGTCCTAAGGAACCAATTCTTTTTTCTTTAAGCAACTCCATTTTTGGACGAAACTAAAAAAACTATTCCTTTCCCTTTATGAAAAAAGTCCCCCCCCCCCCCCCCCCCTTCCCCCCCCTCCCTTTCTCCGGTACCTTGTTAGCTTTCTATCTTCCAGCGCAGATCAACCTTTTCTTTCCCTCAAGAGGGGTTTTTCCTCCCGGGATAGATGTCGATAACTTTCTTCTTCGATGGGGGGCTGTTTTCCGCCGATAACGTGTTTGCCTGTTTTAATTCGGCGCACTCCCTCCCCAAGGCCTCGTCCCTCCTAACTTTTCTCCCGTGAGGACCCAATTTTCCTATATTTTTTCAAAGAAAAGGACCCCATTGCCTCTGACGTCTCTTACGTGAGGCACCGAGTTGTTGGATCCTTTTTTTTCAACGTCCTTTTCTCCCCTTTCCTGGTGTAAATCATTCCCCCCCGAAAGACACCCTTCCTTCTTGGAAAACCCGCTGCCCCTTTCGGATTGTTGTCGACAGTAAGGTTTTCCTCCACCAGGAATTCCTCACCTATTCTGCGTTATTATTTTCTTTCCATGAGTGGTGACCACTTCCCTTTTTCTCTGAAAGCCAAAACTTCCTCCTCGGCAATGGGTAGGCCTCTTTTATGTTTTTTCCTTCCCCCCCCGAAATGGAAACCCCCTTTTTCGCCTAACGCGACAATCTCTTTCCTCCCCTGCGCAAACCACTCGCACAGACACGCCAAACCCGCTTTCCCGTCCGGCATGCGTCTTTTTTTTCTCTCTTTTTCGTTGACGCGCCGTCCCCCTTTCAGATGAGTGACTAACTTCCTTTTTTCAGGAGTTTTCACGTCTTCCGCAGAGAAGACTGCCCTCCTCCATCTTATCCATAGACGACTCCCCTCCCCTGTTTCGAAGTCGATCCCGCTTTTTTCGGTTGGAGTACTTCATTCGGCCCTTACATTGGGTCTTCCCCCTCTTCCGTTCGGGCGGTGATTCAAAACCAGAATGCCATTCAGAAAAGGACCCGATTTCTTTCCCCTAATCAACTTTGCTTTCCACCCCTCTCAGGGGTGACACCTCTCCAGAATCTTCCCTTCAGGAGTCCCCCTCCCCAACTTATAAGCTCGGCACCGTTTTCCCCTTCCACCACAAAATCGGATTTTTCTTGATCCCAAATCGTGTCCTCTTCCCTTTTCCACCCCGGAATTCCCCTGGCCACCCTTCCCCTTCCGACGAGGACGGCTGTCCCCCCCCCGAAAACACGCCTCCTCCGCACCCTTTTTTTTTTAGTAGATAAGACCCCATATGCTGGACCCCCCGAAGCTCGATCGACGTGCCCACCCATGTGAGCTCTCTGATAACCGTTCGCTCCTGGTAGGCACCCCATGCAAACGGCTCATGCTCGGTTTTCTTTCACGGCGCGCCCCTCGCATCTCTTCCCCGCAACGCTGCTGCCTTTCTAGTCGTTTTCCTGACACCTCCCCTCTCCCATACGAAATCATCACCCCTCTCCGGACGGGGCCTGACTTTCCTAGTAAGCGATCGGGATTCGCCCCAACTTTCCTTTAACCACCCCCTCCCTTTTTCAACCCATTTTCTCAATGAATGCTTCGTTGCCGCCGACCGCATAGTCCTCCCTTCCGGCCTCCCCTTATACGCACGTTTAACCAGCCCGTGGACTTGGACACCCCCCACCCAGATCAGCTTTCCCTCCCACTGACACATCCTTTCCCCTTGGGCAACTTGACCCCACTGCCCCCCCCGAAACCATCAAGAAGAGCGGGGCATTTCTCGGCTCGTCTCAACCCGGCTTTCCATCCTCGTCATCTTTCCCATTTTGGAGTCACTTCCCGGGTTGTTTTCACAACTTGTCGCCCTCTTCGTTACTGTTTTTAAGCGCGGAGGTGGCGCTAGTATTGTGGACTTCTTCCCCGTTAGAATTTCTTCCCTCTTCCCCCTTCTAAAATTCCCTTTCCCTTGAGTAGTGGTTCTGCGGTAATCTTTTTTCCTCGAAGAATAAACTTCATTCCCTACAGTGACATTCCTTTCCCTAAGTCCGCTAAATCCTCTTTATGCTGAGGCCGCTCACTTTCCCCCTCCCCCCCCTGTAAAAGATTTTTCCTCCGCATCGGTGTATTCTCTCTCCCCAGCAGATCTCTGCTGGTCCTTCCCCATGGACAGTCGTGAACCACCCTTTTTTTTCAGAGAAGATATTCCTTCGGCAGTCGTCTATCCTACAGGATCCAGATTTCTTTCACCTTTTGAGTGTTGGGCGTTTCCCTTTCCCGGTAAGATGGAGACAGAAAATCTTCTATTGACATCTGTAATGCTTTCCGTTCCCATGGTCCTACGGGGACTTATCATCCCCCCCCCCCCCCCCCCCCGATAAGGAAATGCCCCCTTCTCCGAGAGATTGGTGGTTTTTCTATGGAGATATCTGGTGTAATAGACACTATGTTAACTCCAGAAGGGAGCATTTTTTTTCCCCTTCGGAGGTGGAAGACTTATTTTTTTTTCCTCTTCAGGGAGTTTCTTTCGACTTTTAACAATTTGAGATGCCCCTTGATGGGGGTGTGATCTTTTCTGAAAATGATATTTCCTTCAAAAGATTCTTTTTTTTTTCCCATTCAGGGAACGCGTCCCCTTCCCTTCCTAGTCGCGGCTACTGACCCTGGGCGGGGACACTTTCTCTTGTCCTAGAGAGGTCCTCCGCCTCTTTTCTGCTCGAAAACGCGCCAAGTTCAAGCCATCTCCTAAAGCGACCTTCTAGTATAGGGCCGATCCCCTCCTGAGAGCGAAGCTCTTTTTCATGGTCTTTCCTTGTAGGCATACCGCCCTTTAAAAACGTCTTCTTCTTGATATAGTCAAAGTGGCCACCCTCCCCCATTGAATCCAATTCGACATAATCGTCGCCCTCTTTAGACAGACCCCACGATCCCCCCCCTTTTGCCAAATTATTTCTCTCAATGCGTCCCCCTTCACGGACCCCCCCCCCCCCCTCCGAGAGGACTATAGCATTGCCTCCTTTTTCCTTATTCTCTCAATGAGGAGTACCCCTTCCTCTTAGAATGGACGCTTTTTTCCAAACATTAGGACATGGAGGGATCCCATCGTTAAAGCGGTCCTCCCCCCCTACCAGGAGGCTCACCCTTTTTTTTTTCTCCTTCGGGTAAGGACTCTCCTCCCTGAAAGATCTAGCGGTCGCTCCCCGCAATTCCCTTTCGGTGGGTTATTCCTCCAGATGGGAAGTCAGCTTTCAGAGCGCTGGTTTTCTGGAATCCCTTCGCTAGTCCCCCTTTTTAACCGCCTTTTTTCCCTTCCTTTACAGTGAGCTAGCCTCCGCGGTGATCTTTCTTCAGGAGTATTCCTTTGTCCCATGTCATTCTTCCCCCTTTTGCTTTTTTTTCTCTGCAAAACACCTTCTCCGAACTCTTCTCCCCCGATTTTCCCTGCCCCCGTTTTTCTCCAGCGTACAAGTAAAATTCTCCCCTTCTGCTAGAACAGATTCCCCCCACGAAGCACTTCTCCCTCGTCATCCACCCCCTTCCGAAGTTCTTTTTTTCTAACAAGTGTTGGTCCCCCCCGAAATGCTTCCCTGTTAGAGTAAGTTACGTTTCCTCTTCTTTCCGTCAAGTCGGGTTATTTCTTCTTCTTCTCAAGGACCAGCTAGGCGTTTGTTTGCACGGGTTTTCTTTTGCCGTTTGGTGAAGTCGTGTTTTTCCTGGTCGGGTGACGCGTTTATTTCGGGTAAGTAAGAGGCTGCTTCGTTACGGCGATTCTCCTTGCATTAAGTCGACTACCTTGCGTGATCGGTTCGAACGCGTCTATTGTAGGGCTAGTCTTCGGGGGACCTTATCTTTGTGGATTCAGACCTCCTTTTTTCCTTTTCGCAAAGGGGGTCCGTCAGCGTATTTTCCTTTCTTGTCGGTGTTTCGGTGTCTTTCCCTCAACGCGTAGCGGCCCCTTGCGTTTTTCCCCCTCCTTCAGCACAAAGCCCTTCAGACGTCCTTCCGCTGGGTTGGCCCTGTTACAGATGACTTTTTCTTTACCTCTTTCAATATAATTGTGCCCCCAGTAGGATCGCTTCGATTTTTCTTATCAAGCAGATGTTCTTTTAAAACTAAACTGTTTTCTGCCTTTAGGAGTTGCTTACTCTTCCGAGACAACTTTTGCAGGGGGGGACAGGTTTTTTTCTTTTGGTGTGCCCTCCCCGGCCAACGCTTTTTGTGAGCATGCCGCTCACCCCTTGGGGTGGACAGGTTAGTCCCCTCCGCTCCGATAAAGCTTTTTTCCTCCCGCAAACGTGACCCGAAGCAACTGAAGGTGATCTTTCGAAACTTTCCCCCCAAGGTGTGTATGCCTTTTTTGAATAGACGTGGCTGTCTTCCTGAAGAATGGCGTTGGGTAACTTCCCCCCCCCCTCCCCGGAATACGGTTCCCCCTTGATTGCAGACGTTTTTCCGACAACCCTCTTGCTCGAAGTAGACACTTTTTTTTTTATTTAATTGCGAAGGGAATCTTCTTTTCTTTGTCCTGAAGTACTCGGGTCCTCAGCCTGAATGAGTTCTTCCTTTGTTTGTGGACTTTCCAACGAAAAATAGTCTCTTCCCCCTCTCCGGATCGGGTCGGGTTGTTTGAGGTGATTTAGGGTTTTTTGCGATGGTGTGCTTCCCGGATTTCCCCTCCCTCCCTCGGTAGAGGACCTCGCTGCTGAAGTGGCCGAAAACCATCCCGCCTTCTACCCAGATGCTCTTTCCTCCCCTTTTCTTGTTTTTGGAGTGCAGCTCCTTTTCTGTCTTTCGGTATTAGGCCCCCTAAACGACTTCTGGTAAATCACTGCTTCCCCCCGGAATGCCTTTTTTTTCCTTTCCCCAGGTACCTTTCTTTCTTACCTGCGGGCCAGCGTTTCTGTTCTCATGTATGGTTCTTCTGTGGTATAGGTTTCCACCCTTGTGAAAAGCAGGTGACAAACCACGACACTGTGGTTTAATCTTACCCTCCTCCTCGGCAGATCTTTTTTCCTTCTTTTTTTTCGGTGACATCTATTCTTTTCCTAGAAAGGTGCGAACTCCGTTCTCTATTGAATCGGCATTGGGGCCTCCTTTAACGAATCCTTCCCCTCCCCCAAGAGTCGCTCCTTTCAAAGAACAATCTCTCACCCTTCCTTTTCTAGAAATAATCCCCGTCTTTCCCTTCTTTTCTCCCTTCGACGGTTTGAGCTCTTTTTCCCTCCCCATTGTATTAGGCGTAAGTCCCCTTTAGCACGGTACCGGCAGCTGGTTTTTTCTTTTTTTAATTACCGTAGTTTTTTCTTTTTCTCCCCCCCGCGGCCACTTTTTTCCCGCTACAACAGCTTCCTTTTTTTTTTTTTTCCCCCTGGCACCACGCGGGTTGGCCTTGCCCCTTCCAGCCCGGTGGAAAAAGTGGCTCCCCTTTTTCTCCCTCCTTCGCCAACCCTTTTTTCTCCTTCTCCTGGCCACCTTACATTGGCGGTCGGTTTTTCCTTTTTCATCGAATTGCGTCCCTTTCTCATGGAGCGCGGCCTCCCCCCCTCCCCGCGATTGAGGGCACCGCGACTAGAACCCCCTCTCCGTTTTTTATCGGAAATCCACGCTCCGCGTTTTCTGCGAAACTTTGAACGGGTAGGCCCCTTCCGTGATATAGCTCCCCCCTTTCCTTGAGAGGGAAGCGCGGTCTCTTCCTTCCCCTATCAGAGGAATGACCCCCATCGCACCTTCCTCGATTTGTGCTCATCCCAACCGCCAAAGTGCTCGGTTCTCCTCTCCCCCTCTCAGGCATGAAAAGAACCGTTCCTTTCCTTTCGATGATTACCTTCTTCCGCTTCTTTTTCAGGTTCGATGAGTGTTGAGATCCTTCTTTTTTTGTCCTGAAACATCCACTTTTTCCCAGCAGACTGACCACCCTGAAAGTCCAACAGATCCTCTCCACCAGAGAACAATCACCGGCAGCACTTCCCTCCTTCCTCTTTCGAGGGACGGTAGCGGTCTCCCCCCCCCCCTCCACACGTAACGCCACGCCCCACCAAAACCCGCTTTCTTCTCCTCCACGTTCAAACACCGGCATCTCCCAGAAAAACGACTAGAACATCCCCCTCCTGATTCCCTTATTTCAGAACCCCGCTCTCCGCCGGAACCGACCAGCTTTCCTTTCCATATATGAACCATCTCCCGAGGTCAAACACCTTTCCTTCTCCTCCCTTTCATACGTTGTTGTTTTCCTCTCTCTTTTTTTTCTTCCGGCCGTGAGAGGGAGCTGTCCTCTCCAGAATTGTCCGTCTTCTAATTGCTTTTTTCTGTGACGACTTCTTTCTTTTTTTCTTTCGGGGTTAGGGGTGTGGCATCCCTTTTTTTTTTTTCCGTGAGGATCCCAGAATTTCCAATTGTGCGTGGGGCGTCCTCCTTCCCCCCGTTTCCCGCGACGCCTCTACCTCTCTCCCCCTTTTCTTCCGGGTGCTTGTTCGCTATAGGTTCATGGTAATTCATCCCTTTATGGAAACCTTCTTTTTCTTTACACAAAAGGGGCTCTTTCTTTTTTCCACGAATAGCCCCTACTCTTATAGGGATCCTCTCCAAGTCTTCCCCGTCAAAGGTGCGTTGGCATTGCCTTTCTTGAAAAGAAGTGTCGTTTTTCTTTCCCCTCGCCGCGAGCGTGCGTCCTCTCGGGTGTGACGCTATCATTTCCTTTCCGGAAGTGGATAAAGCCTTCCACTCCCTTGGGTGAAGGGGGTGCTCGATTCCTCTGGTACCATACAGACCCTCAAAGTTTGAAATTCTCTCGTGAGACCTCTTTTTCTCGAAGCTACCAGCTCCTTCCTTCTTCCTCTTGTGAAAGAATCGCGGACTGCTTTTTTCGTACCGATGAGAGGTGCTGGAGTCTTTGTAGCGAAGAGGGACCCCCCGACCCCTCAAGGATGGAGTCCTGTTACTTAGAAAAGCGATTTTATTTCTCCTTCGGAGTCTACCACTGCTGCCCCTGATTGTGGATGGGCCTTTTTTTCCAAACCCCGAAAAAGGACGTCTTTTTCTCTTCCGACGTCCCCCCCAACTTTCTTCGAGCACTCCATTTTTTTTCGACGTTTAAACCATACTTATTTCCCTTCTGCCCAAAGTCGCCTGGGCGACCAGGCTACTTTCCCCTCTCCTCACCCCTTTCCGGCTTTGGCCGACGCGCTCAAACCTTTGCCTCCCCCTCTTGGTACAGACGGGATTTTCCAGGCTCGACGATGGGTGGCTGTTTGCTGCACCGAGGGGTGACTGTTTTCTTTCCTTCCGAAACCCAAGGCCGCTCTCCCTTCCCTAGTTAGTTCGCACCGTTCCCCCTTCTGTACCAGCTTAGGTTTCCCCCGACCTTCTCTGCTGAAATAGCGCTTCCCGTTTCTCCCCCCCTATTCCCACAGAGTTGTTAGGAGTCCCCCTTCCGTCAACCTGGGTGTCCCTCCTTCAAAACCGACTCCACCATACCTTCTCTTTTCTCCCCGCTGGCAACGGATGGTTGAAGCCCTTTTTTTCCCTTTTGGAAGCACCCCTCTTACCCGCACGTTGCGTTTTTTCGGATTTCAGATACCGCGTGTTTCCCTGAAGGACCCCTCTTTCTCTGCCACGCCCCCTAAAAGGTCGCCCCCCTTCCCACTGGTGGTTTCTTTTTAGATGGTTTTATCTCTCCCCTGGAAAAACCCCCCCCCCTCTTTCCGATAACGCGACAAGTCCGTTCTTTTTCCCTGGAAAAAATCTCCCTCCCCTTTTTTTCCCCCCGTCCCTAAAACCAGTCTCCTCTTCCCTAGAAGGCGGCGGGATTGCCTTCTTTTTGGAGGGAACGAGGACCGCCCCCCCCATCCTTGCTTGACCCTCCTCTGCTAGAACAACGACCCTCGTCAGAAGCGACGACGTCCCTTGCAGCTATACATCTCCTCGCCCTTTTTTCCGTAGATAAGAGTTTCTTTGTCAGGCGTGTAGCCCCCTTCTTGAAATACATTGTCAGTAGGAGTTCGGGCTCAAATGGAAAACCGCCATTTTTTTAAGACCTCCCTCCCTCCCCTGAGAGGCGCTGTCCCCTCCCTGTGTGTTGACAATTGCCTGATAGGGGTTTCCCCAGGCGTCTTTTGAGCTCGTTGTGACGTGCGGTTTACAAGCCCACTCTCGTATAGGAACTCTCCTGGCCCAAACAAATCGGGTCTTTATCACAAAACCGCTTTTTCTTTCAAAACCCGGCCTTTCACCTTTCCCTTTCCCCTTCCTCCGAGGAGATGGACCACCCTCCCCCACCAAGAACCTTTGCTCCCCCCGTGATGGTCGTCTTTCCTCCTCCCATCTGATTTAACCAGCATAGTTTTTAACTTCCCTTCCTGGTGAAAAACCCTTCTCCCCCTCGGAACCCGTTCTCCTTTCCTTTAGGGCCAACCCAGCCAAAGGATCAGCTCTTTTTTTTCCGCGAGGGAGTCATCGCGTCTTCCGCCGATATCGTGATGAGCGTTTCCTTCCCACAGCCGACCCCGCCATACTGCAAACCCCCTTCCTTTTCCGACAAACGTTCTCGAGTTCTTTATACTTCGATCCACCCTCTTCGGTAACAAAACGCGTTTTCCCCACCTAGTCTTCTTTTGACCCCGAAGCGTTAGCAGCCTCTTCGAAGGACGGCACCCTCCTCGAAACAGCCCTCCCCCCCCGAATCCCCCCACCAGACCCCAACACCCATCAACTTCAACCGTACCCCGACCCCCCCCCTTTCTCAGAAAGACGAGCGGGGCCTTTTTTCCTGATCGGATCGTTCTACAGAATGACTCCCCCCTCTCCTCTTAATGAAGCGCACCCTTTTCCCTAACAGAGCTGGTTAGCCCCCCCTTTTCGAAAGACGTTCGTTCTTTTTTTCCGAAGTGCCGGGCACTTTGCTCGTGTTTTTTTTTTCTCTCCCTTCAGCTCGTTTCGCCGGGACGTGGACCTCTCCGGATACACTTACGGCCCTGGTGCGATTTTTCATCGGTTTTTTTCTTTTCGAAAAACTCAAATCCCTTTGACATGTACCTTCCTTTCCCTTCCCGTCGAGAAAGCCCTTCCCTTCCTCGTGAGGACTAGCTCACTGTCCCTTCCCGGGTTTTAAAGAGCAGCGTTTTTTTTCTCCCAGAAGATAGATTTTTTCCCCCTCATGGAAGACAGATCGTGAAACCCCCCCTTTTTTTGTGAAAGAGACTCGAGTCATTCTTGAGACATAAAAGCCGCTCTTCTTACTCAAGGTGAGCCTCTGTTTTTTTTTCTCCCCCTTTCCGATGGCGCGATCCCTCTTACAGGTCCTCATATTTTACCTCGGATTCCTGTAGTTACACAGTTTTTCCCTCCTCCTATAATAGAAGACGTATCCTTTTAAGATTCGCCTTTTGTGGTGTTGTTGTAGGAGGTTCCCCTTTTTCAGGAATCACCCCTTCCCTAGAAGGGAGCAGTTTTTTTCCCCCCTGAGGGGAGACGAGGTCCCCCCGGGATGCATTGTTTTGGCAAAATTCCCCTCTCTGCCTGCAAAGGGCGGTTCCCCCTTTCTGTCGGCAGATGGGACCCTTTAGCGAACCCTCCCCTCTTCGAATAAGTAAGGGAACGTCCTTCTTCTCCGGTCGAGGTCGTCCCTTTCACTGATGGGACCCTTGGGCTCCCCTTCTCTATTATGATCCTCAGTTGTTTTTTCTCTCCTCAAACACGCTGCCACTCTCCCGGGGAAGGCCGAACTCTTCCCTTTTCCACTCTTCCGGGGGAAAGAGTTCCCTGAATATTTTCTTTATAGTTGATGGTAGAACGTTACTTCCCCCATAGAAGACCCGCTCCCCCCAGAAACGGGCGAGTCCTTCCCCCTTGGCCCAAGGCGCCCCCCTTCTGACTGATAGAAATCTTACATAGAAGATCCTTCTTCCGAGTGGAAACCCTCCCTATGAGTAGATTACCATTCTACCAGGACGGCACCCAGACGAGAGGCGATGCCCCTCCGGCTCGTCTTCCCTTCTTCTTCCCATGATAGACCTTTAAGAGGCGCCTTCCCCCTTTCCCCTAAATATGAGGGTCTTTCCTGGGATCGCGCCCTCCTTTTTTCTTCCCACCCCCGCCGAGTCAGCGTTCGGGATCCTTTCCTGATCTAGACGACACCCTTTTCGTCGCTTTTCCCCTTTTCGGTGGTGCACTTTTTCCTGCTGGTTGCCTCCCCTCCGAGCTGCTGTTTCCCCCCCCTGCGTGAAATCCACCTTTTTTCCTCACAGCATTGAAGCGGGACGTCCCTCTCTCAGGAGCGAGTTTCTTTTCTCCTTACAGGAGGATAAGGATTTTCCCCTTCGGCCCATGCCTTTTTTCAACCAAACATTTCACGATCGAACCCCCCCCCCCTGTGTTAAGTGACCTTTTTTCCAAGTCCACTGCGAACGTGCTTTATGCAGAATTTCCCCCCGGAGAAAATCGCCCTTCCCGAGTCAAGGGCCTCTTGCCGAAAATTTTCCCCCCACACCACCGCATTTTTTCTCCACATGTTGCGCGTCCCCTTCTTGACCTCGATGGAGTTCCATCTTTGATTATGAGATACTCCGTGTAACCCCCTACGGAGTGCTGAGCTTTCAGTGGTTTTTCTTTTCCCGTAGGGTTTTTGGTGATTTCCCTTTTTTTTTTACGAGGGATCGGGTTCATTTTTTCCTTCGGATGGAGATACGTTTTCCTCTCTAAGATTGTGATCGGCTTTCCCCCTCGGAGGTAGCCTCTGAGGGATATTTGTTTGACCTCTCTTTTGTGAGAGGGACGCGTTTTTTTCCCTCGCGTCAATCTTCTAGAAAAGTTTTCGGAAAACCGATTCTTCATTTGAAGTGATGGCAGTCTTAGTAGGAGGGTGTGGAGCCCTCCCCGGAAATAGCTTTTTTTTCCCCCCTCGCGATCCCCGATGATTCCAGGCGACCCCAGAGAAGGATCCCCTTTTGGGTTGGTTTCCCAGGATGATTTTTCACTGGGATAAGCCCCCTTCTTGGTTGGTTTCCCTTGCTACGAGTACTCTTTTCCCCCCAGAAGATGGGCTTCGTCGTTTCGAAGTTTGTGGTTTGAGTCCCCCTTCTTCGTGGCAAGAGACCCTTGGGCCCCGGTTTTTTTTCTCCGGGGTTTCCTGAGCGCGGCCCCCACACGATGTGTTTTCTTTTTCCCTGCCGCGCACCCCGCTTTTTGTTGGCCAGTTGTAGATGCCCCCCTTTCAGGTTGGCTTCCGCCCGCACGTTTCTTGCCGGCGTTTTTCCCTCGCGATTGCTCACCCCCCTTCCCCTTTGGTCCACACCCCCTTTTTTGCCAGCTACTTTTGCTGCATGCGGTTCTTTGGTGACTCTTTTCAGACCACGGCCATTTTTCCCTACATGTGAGCTTTTTTTGAATAATAACGCCTCCTCTTTTGATAGGACGTCTACCCTTCTTTTTTCTGATGGATTCTCTTTTGGAATCCTTGGCCGTCGTCGCTCGAGGGAGTGATAGTCCTTTTTTCCTCCCCTCCTCGGTGGGTGTTTTGGGCCTCGTTCCCTTCAAATTGTAGATCCCCGTTTTCCCCTTCGGGCTCGGTTTTTTTTTTCTTGTAGGAGTGGCGTTTTCGGCAGGGCTTTCCCATACTCTTTCAGGTATAGTATCTTTTTTTTTCGAAGGATGAAAACCATCTCTCCCGGCCTAACCCTTTTCTCCCAATAGTATTTCCACAGACGACCTTTGTGTTGCATTCCCCCTACCCCCGTTTCGTATTCGACATACTCCGGTTAAACTCCTTTTTTGAGGAGGAAGGGAAAGTGGTTCTTTAAAAAATTCACGTTGAGAAAAGCTTTTTTTTGCAGGAGGGGAGGGGGTTTTTTCGTTCAAAAAATTCAGGGTTGATCCCCAAAACAAGACGGGGTGGTTCTCCCTTCGGACAGGCAGCGTTTTTTAAGAGATGGACCTCCCGGTGGAACTCCTTGTTCGCGCAACGGTTCTCAACTGAATCGATCGATTTTGGTAGGAAGGGCCTTCCCTGCGAAAACCGAGTTTAGAGGCACGCCCCTCCCACCCCTCGAGACGCCGAAGCCGTTCTCCTTTTTTTTCCCCCATGAGGGCTGCACCCTCTCCTTTTTGAGGCGCGGCTCCTTCTCCAGCGAAGCGAAACCTTCTCTTTAGCCATTTTTCGTTGCGTGGTATAATTCCCTCGGTTTTTGCTCCCCAAGAGGCCCCTGTTACCCCACAGCTCATTGCGGGACTGGCCTGAACCGCCAAACACTTTTATGCAAGGCGGCCGGGACCCGCCGGTGAAAATGTTTTGTCGACTCCGAATTCTCCCCCGGTCGCGTTTTTCCTCTGGGGCAACCTTCTTTGTAGGGTTTCCACTCTCCCCTTCAGCTCAGCACTCATCCCCAATTGAGTCCGATTTAGAGGCAACCCTCTCCCCGCCGGCGCATTCGGGGAGAATAAATCCCGTCAATCTTCTACCGAGAGATGCTACTCTGGTAGGGGGACCGGCTCCCCCCCCCTTCCAAAAGCGCTTTCTCTCTCGCGTAAAAGGCAGTGACAGTTCTATCGGAACAACCCTTTTCAACTGCGGCGCTGGGCTCCCCCCAGACCCCTTCTCTTCCCCCTCGAAGCCCCCCGTTGCCGGGCAGTCGTCTTCCTGATCACGCCTCGCGTCAGTGTTTTCTCCTAAGCAACGTTTTTGACGACCATTCCCCTAGAAGCTGCCCCCTGGAAGCTCGACCCGACCGGTCTGTTTTTCCAGCACCCTCTTCTAAGCGGATCGCTTGTCGGTAGCAACCTCTCAAGACACGCACCCCGTCCAGCTGGGGATCCTCACTTTGAGCAGACTTTCCACTGAAAAAAGGTCCAAGCATCCCCCCCCCTGCTGAAATGAGAGGCTCGAAAACGTCCTCCTCTCGTGGAGAGATCCCTCCCTTAGGAAAGGGGAGTCCCCCCCC
>Ga0179593_1699856_pt1 | contig 16349 bp, 19 predicted proteins | sample CZODoug2_1_08_16_FD_185931 | JGI IMG/M metagenome (GOLD analysis project Ga0179593, IMG submission 185931) | Vadose zone soil fungal communities from Angelo Coast Range Reserve, California, USA - CZODoug2_1_08_16fungal (PacBio error correction) | ecosystem: Environmental > Terrestrial > Soil >... | reverse complement strand
TAATCTTTTCTTAATGGAAAACCTTTCAGTCGATTTTACCCGTCTGTAAAACAGTGTTCGTTTAGCTTTTTTGTTACGATTTCTTTTTACTAAGACCTTACCCTTTCCCCCCCCTCGAACTCCCCCCCCATCGTTTTTTCCCTATTTTTACAATCATCGGCCGGTAACCCATGAATAATATTGCGTTTTAGCTTTGGGAGAGGTTTTTGTTGGAGTTGTTTGTTGCCGTACCCCCTTTCCCCATTAGACCACCGAGACCTTGCTAAAATCCCTCCCCCCACACAGTGGGCGGGGGGCCTTTCATTTCCCCGTCCCAGCCGGGCATTTCCACAACTGGAAACTGCGTTTTCGTAACGATTTCTGTTTTCCCTTCCTCCTATTTGAGGGTATCATTAACCACTCGTGCCTTCCCATTCAATTTTTCTTCACGCGCGGGGGCCTTCCCCCTTCCTTTCCCCGAAGACTTTCCTTCCACCAACGAAATCCCGCGCTTTAATGTTTTTGTTTTTCCCCCTGCGTATCGGCCCCCTCTGGCCAAGAGACATTTTTCTTTTGGCCCAGAATCCTTAAATAAGAAAACCGTGCAGGGCAAGAAAGATCCCCGAGGTTGCATCACTCCGCGCCTTCCTCCCCAGTGTCACCTGGCTTTTTGCCAGAAGCGTTCTTTTTTCCCTCTTTCCCCCGACCCCGGACGTTCTAGTTTGGTTAGATAATTTTTTCCGATTCTTCCCACCCATTGTCATATTTTTTCTTTGGCTTCCTTCTTCAATAACCCCTTCCCGAAACTTCTCCCGCGGGAGCCCGTAAAGTATAGTCCTTTTGATAGGTTGCTAGATACCCACTTTGAGATTTTTATCTCTACCACCTATTCCCTCGGGTCCATTTTTTGTAGTCGTCTTGCAATTTTTTTTTCTCCCCCTCACACATCGTCCAGGAGAAGTTCTCATTCCGATTTCCCATTTTCTTTTTTCTCCCCAATGGGGTTTTTTCCCATCGAAAGGTGAGAGGTCTGATTTACGGTAACTCAATACCCATGGACCCTTTCGTAGGAATTCCCATTGGTTTTTCCTTCCCAAAGCCCGTCAACTCTGAAAATACCGTTTCCCTTTTATGGTAGTCGAGAAACCTCCTTCCCCCATGACTCCCTTTCCGGAACTTTCCCCCGACACTTCCTCCCTGAGATCCCCTGTTGATTTTTTTAGGGTTTTAAGGATTCCCGAGTTGCTCCTAAGTATGCCTACACCAATCACCACCATTTCGAGCCACCCTCCAGTCGCCGTGTGTTCCAGACACCGTTTTTTTCCTTCTTGGTCTACGTTCTCCACTTACCTCCCGAGAGCCCCTCTTTCCCTCTGCAGAAAGTGCCACCCTTCTTTTTTTCTTTTTTCTTTTTTTTTTTTACGTAATCACTCTTATTGGAAGCTTCTCCCAACACCGGTCAAGCCCTCCCTTTCTCCTCGTGAAATAACTTTCCCAGTTTCCTCCGCACTTCACTTCTGAAATGGCGCCTAGACACATCCCCTTCTTGCTTTTCCTCCTTGGTTCACCCTCCTCTCGGCAAGCTCTCCCCTCCTCTATTTCCCTTTCGAACTTCCGTTCCTGCTTAGGAAAATTCGCTGCACCTCTCAAAAATGTCTTTCTTACCCCCTAAAAATAGTCCTCTGTTCTTTTCCCCTTCCCCAGATTAAATCCTCTTTCTTTCAATAGTGCTCTTCTGCTTTGCAGAGTCCCAAAATTTAAAGACCACCAATCTTTTATTGGGATGTTTCCCCTTAGCCAGATACAGATCCTTTTTTTTCAATTATCTCCCATCAGTCGTCCAAACCCCTTTCCCTCACTCTCGGGAAGGAAAGCCTTCAAGTGTGTGCTCATCATCCTATTTTTTTTTGATCGAGATTCCGCCGTTTTTTCAGAAACTGACTCCTCCCCCTTCCCCCCCTAACAGGTAAGTCCCTTGTCTCTATTGAGTAATGACCATGAATAGATTATCTGGAAACATTTTCCAACGTCGAGTTCTACCAATAGCGTGAACCTCTCCTTTGACTATGACCCCTTTTCATGGGCGTTGCCTTATTGACCGTCCAATCGTTAATCTGGCGAAAGATTTTCTAGTCATTTTCTTTTTTCTCTTATTTCCTCTACGAGGATATAAGTTGATGGCCTTTGAATTGTCCTTTTTCTTCAAAGGTTTCCCCCGGGAAATTTTTTTGGTGAGACGTGCCTTGCTTAAGAGGTTTTGACAAACACGCTCATCATGACTTGGTCTTTCTCTCCCAGGTTCCTGCCTTGCGAACCCTAGGGTCCTCTTTCCCTGAATGCCTACTGACCATTTGCACCTCATTCGCTTTTTTGATCACTGGTCTTCACAATTTATCCTCTTCTTGGAAGACCCCCCGCCCCATTGCTCCCTTTCGTTTCCCAGAGTTCCTTCCTTTCCATGGTAGATGAATATTCAATGACATCTTTTTGAAATTCCAGCTTCCTGGTCGCGTTTTTCCCTCAAAGGTGGTTTGTCGGGATCTCCCCCATTCGTATGGTCAATTTTCCTGCATACAGTCCCTGTTACCTACACTTCCAAACGCTTCCCGAATTGCTTCTCTTAGAACGCTTTCTTTTCGCCCAAGTTCGAACCTGTTCCACCCGATGAATTTCCTTCTGCACGTTTTCAATCCCCCGGTTTATTGGTGAGATTTTCCTTTCTTCCCATACGGGAAAGCTGATGCGTGCCGGAATCGAAATGATCATGTTGGACCTGTGCTTACTTTCTTACCCAAACAGATTCAACCTTGGTTAAAAAATTTGACACCCCATTGGAGGCTTTTTCCCTTCCCCCTTGCCATTGCATATATGGTGCGCTCGTTATTTTCACCCCCCTTTCCCCATCCCGAATTAATTTGAATACCCCTCTTTCTCCCCTGGTCTGTGGTGTTGTTCTCTAACTATATCCCTTTTTCTGAGCCATCCCCTTGGCCAGACACTTACGCTCCTTTCGAATGCCCCTCACTCTAGGATTATTTTATTTGCCCAATTTTCCCTCTTCTCCCCCCTTTTGTAGCATTTGTGTTCTTCTCTTCCCTCCTGGAGCCCTTTTCCCCCTTCCTTTCCCGTTGCGGAGCGGTACCCCTCCTTCTCAAAAGGAGGTTCCCAATTCATGAAATAGCGGAACTGATCGGCCTTCCGGTCTTCGTTGGAAACTCGTGTGCGTGACCTTCTTTGATGAGTCTTTTCCCTTTTGGGAACTCCCCTCGACGGGCCCCCTAATTTGTTCATATTAATTCTTCCCTTTAAAACTAAAGTCTCTTTTTTTCTTTATTTTTCCGCTCAGGATTTTTTCCTCCCTCCGGACCCCTTCTTTCCCACGAAAATTCCTTTTCTCGGCAAGATTGATGATCACCCCCTGCTGCTTAATATAGCGAAAAGAGGAATTTTCTCCCGGTTTCATCCCCTCCTTGACGATTTTTTCTTTTCCCCATAAAGAAAAACAATTTGCCTTTGCTTTTGCATTCTCAGAGGTTTCTCATTTTCATTCCCACCCCCCTAAACTCCCCTTCTATACCAAACCTGCCAGACTATTTTCATCAGGTTTGTTATACTTCTCTTCTTTAGTGGACGAGTTTTTCTTTCTATGTCACCCCTTTCCCCCTGATTAATAAATAGTTAACCGGCTTTCCATCCCCTCTGCTTCTCCCCCCTTAACACCCCTTTTTTTCAAATTCCCCCCCTTCCTTAATATCCCCTTCCTAATAAGTTTTTTTTTTTATGCATCTTACCTTCCATTTGCTCGAATGTACCCTTCTCCTATTTGTTAACCCCACCTGGCAGATCGAGTTTTTTTTTATGAATCCAAGTTCACCTATTTATTAACCAGAAATTCCACCAGTGACCCGAAAATCCCTATAAGGTCCTAAAATTAGGAGCCCGCCTTAATATTTCTCAGTTAGATTTCTACTCCCCGCCGTTTTTGTGAGTGGGTGGTTAGTTGGTTTTTCCCTTTCCTTACCCAATTCGCTTCCCAGATATCCTGCCCCCCCCATACCCCCCAAAAAATTTGGTTTTTGCCCACCTAAATGAACCCCCCCCCCTGCTTGAATTACTGTCCTTACCAACTACTCCGGTCCCCCCTAATATTTTTACCCCTAAAAAAGTCCGAAGACCTTAAAAGGTCGGAAAGACGCGTCTGCGGATTGCCTTCACGTCCTAAATCCGTGCAGCTCCCTTACTTTTTTGCTCCCGAATTCAATGTGAACAAAGTTCCGCTGAGGTGTGGTGGACAAGATGTTAACTATCCCCGCCCGGAAGTTAAGCCTCTTTTCTACCCCTTCCCTCAGATTTCAGTTAAGGTTGACATTCCTTTGTCCTCTCCCCGGCCCCCCCTTGAAGTTCCTTTTCGGCTCCGGGCGTCTTTTCCCCCCAACTCCATATTGTTCTATTTTTCCCTTTCCTTGTCCCGGAGATATAAATAATACTCTGATTTTCGCACTAGGGTTTTTTTTCTCGTTCCCCTGCTCGATACCACTTTTTTCTTATTTCCGAGCCCACCCCCACTCCCATGTAAAGAGGGGATTCACACATTTTCCATTCCCTATGCCGGACTTTTAGTTCCTCCTCCTCTCTGCTATAGCAAATGTTCCTCCGTCTACCCTCCCCTTTGTCGAAACTTTAAAAAACCTCCCTTTTAGTTTGTGTTTGCGCTTCACCGTCACTTTCCCATTCCTCCCTATCCCCTTCTCAATGGTCTTCCCTCTCTTTCCGTCCTGTCAACAATTTTCACATCTCAAAACCCCTCGGTGGGGATTCCCCCCCCTTTTGCACCATGATTTTAGTCCCCCATGAAGATTCGGACTGAATAGACCGTCTCTTCCCTTGATTTCCCCTTTTTCGGTGATTCTTTAGCTTTTAAGTCTCCCCCTGAGTTTGAACAGCCTACGAAGTCTCCCCATCACTCCACTTGTTTTCTTCCTCTGCAAAGGAGACGGTCCCCCCCTCCTTTCCCCCCTTTGTGAACTTTTCTCTCTTTGATCCAATTTTAAGTCCAGGCTACCGCGTTGCAGATTTTCCCGCCTTTACGTAAATCCCTCTTTTATCCTTTTCTTTTTTGAGTGTGCAATTTCCTCCCCCCTTACAGAGGTTCAACTTTTCCTCTCTCTTCGGACCCCTACGTTCCTCCACCAGACCTTCTCCGTCAAGCGCCATCTATTGAACAGTTCTGATGCCTGCGGGTCACACCGCAGGAGCCACGGACAGCTCGCACGCCCAGTTTTTCTTTTAAGAGAAGACTCTTCCCTCGGAAGAATCCCCAACTTTCCCCCACTTGGATTTTTCCCTTCCCCACATACCCTGACAATTAGAGGGAATCTTCTTTCCTTTTTTTCTGAAGTTTCCCGCTGATCCATTTGCTCCAATTCCACTTTTCATTTCATAGTAAATCCCCTTTTAACTCCACAATCGAGTCTTTTAGGTATTTCACCTCCTGACCGTATGTTTTCGTGAACATTTCTCGTATCATTTCCCTTCTCCCCCCAGCGTACTTCAACTGGCTTCTTTTACTTCCCCCTTCCCCTCCCAGTGTAGCAAGTCTATTCTCCCCGATGATATTCTTCCCTTTCCCTTTTTTGTTGTTGAGGATGTCGAATTTGGTTGCTCTTCATTGCCCTTACCTTTAAACGTTTGGTACGTTTTGAGCAGTTTTTTTCCTCCTTTCGTATATTATATTCTTCCCTTCCCGACAAATAAGGTCTTTAGGACCCCCCCCCTCTCCGCGCCTAGAGGGGAATCGTGATTACTCCCCCCCCCTTCTTTCAGCCTATTTTGAAAGGTTCCCCCTCCTTTCTTTCGGCGCCTTCTCTCTCTCGATTTTTTATGGGTAACTCCTCAATTGTCTTCCGGTTGTATGCGCGAAGTTGCCGATTCTCGTGGAAATTCCGTGCTTTCCTGTGTGAACCTCCCGTCCCTCTCCCTTCCAAGAGTTGTCCCTTCCCCCCTTAGCCCTTTCTTTACGTGACGGAAGTGACATTTCGTTAACCTCTTCCGAATCTGCATATCTTTCCCTCAATATGTGATTTCTGTGGTTGAGAAATTGCTTTTCCCCCCCCCCAAGGATACTGTGTCTTTTTTTAAGTAAACCCCTTCCTTTCGGGACCTTCGAAGCTCACACTTTCTCTGACTCGAGTTCCCCCCAACGGTTATCCCTTGTTGTTCTATTTCGAGAAAAACTGTTGAGTTGCTTTCTCCCCATTCGCAGCGGTACCCTCCCCCCCAATCTTTTTTCACTCCCCCTAGGAACCTTTTCAAGGAACCTTCTTTTTCTTCTCACGCTTTTGCTTCTCAAATTCTCCTGCGTCATGGAAAGGGGTCTAGCCATCCCCCCCCATACCTTTGTAATTTAATCTTTTACAGGCCTTCCCCTGGCAATGGGACGGCCCGTACCCCCACCGTGATCCACAGTTATCTCTGGGGAATTCCTTTAAGAGTCCTCTCACTCTCTTTTTTAAAACCCTTTCTAAACTTTGCCCCGGAATCGGAAATCTCTCTCGCGCTCGTCAGATCTACAACCTTTTTCCTTCCCTGATTTCGTTTTTTTGGATCCACTCTTTCCACAGGGTCTTTTTTTCCCTAAAAATATGTTCACTTGTTATCGAGGCCTATTCCCATGACCTCCGATGACTTTTTACCCTCCATTGAAACCTCACAATGATCCTCCCCCCCCTATGCATTTGTCGTCTTCCTTTCAGACTTTGTAGTCTGTACGAATTCTTTCTCTCTTTGAACTTCCCCCGGTTTTGGATTTCCCCCACCTTCCCAGAACCTCCCTTTGTCTTTCTCTCCCCCCGTTTGAGGCTTTGGATCCCCGGTTCACGAGGAGGGTTTGCCTGGCCGGGACCTTATTTATCCTCTGGGCCCCCCTTTAAGTTTTCCGAATACGTCGTTTTTTCCCCTTCCCCCCCCAACAAGTAAAACTGCTTTCTTCTTTTTTTGATGGAAAGGCGTTTACCCGCCCGTGCCGGACCTTTTCTATACACCCTTTCAGTGGTCGGGAAACTTGGATGTCCCCTCAAAGACTTTTTCGTTTAAGACCGAGTCTTGAAAAGTTGTCTTTCATCCCTTTCCTTCCTCAGCAAATGTCTATAAAGCTTTTCTGGATGTCCCCTTTTGAGTAGAATTTTCTTCCTTCCCCCCCCCCCCAATCCCCCCCCCTTGCTTGATATCCCTTCCCTCCTCCCATGCTAGTCATGGTATCCAGGCCATTTGATTTCTTTTTTTCTTAGAGTTTTTTTTGTCTTCTTAAACACGGTCAAAAAACCCTCTAAACTCCCTCCTTCTCCCCCCCCAAGGTTTTTCCAACCTCTCGTGAGGGTTCCCCCATTATCGCAAGGCCGTTATCTCCCTTTTTTTTCTTTTTCCCCTCCCTTCCTGTTTTTTTTGCATGCCCCACTTTGAGAGACCCCTTAGCGATGTTAACTCCTTTCCCCCCCCCTTGAGACTTTTCTGTGTATCTTTTTTTTCCTCCTTGTTAACCGATTTTTTCTTCCACTCCACACGTTGTCTCCATTCCCTCTGCCGGGGACCCCCCTTTGCTTAATATGTTCCTAGGGGAGCTTTGTTATTAGGACTCCGTTTGTGTTCTGGGTCTGGTTGGTCCACAAGAAACCCCTATTCAAAGCTCCATCCCTCCAAATTTTCTCTGGGTATGTCCCCTCCTCCCCCATATTCCTTCCTTCCTGCCAGGTTCCCCCCCCCTTTCAAATGTACTCGGTTCTAACTAATCCTTAATTTCTTTCTTCCCCCAAGCTTTCCTCTCCATTAATTCCTTAAGAACTCGTTTCGGCCCTTTTTCCTTTCCCTGACTTACCATTTCTTGAAAAAAGAAAATACGCCGGAGTCCGTTACTTTTTTTTTCCGCCCCTCCTCCACCTTACGGGACCCCCCCTCTTTCCACCCGTTGCGGGCCCAGCCTTCCGGACCTTCCGAAACAACAGCTTTTCTCTCCCTGACTCCTTTTTTTCCCCTCGTTTGACTATCCGCACTCCATTAGTTTTCTCCTCCTTTGCATATTCCTCCCCGTTTAGACCCTTTCTCCGTGCACAACGTGATCTTTCAGCTCTTTTTTTTTTTCGACGGCACCCCCTTCTTTCATATTTAGCATCTTCCTGTTGGGATTCTCCCACTTTTCGTCGTTACATTCGCCCGACCCCTCCCCGCTTCCCTTTCCGTTTACCACAAAGGGTTTTTCTCCCCCCCCTCACCAACGTTCCTCCAACCCCCTCCCCCCTTTGAGGCTGATTCCAAAATTTCTAAATACAATTCATTTCCGGCATTCCCCTTTTGTTTGATAATCCGAGAGCCTGTCCCCTCAGTGAATGTCAAGTGTCGGAAAATTTTTTAAACCCATTCTGGAAAATTTCTTTTTTGTCCTCTTCACAGGTTTTTCTCCGCCCGAGATCAAGGATCACGTGGTAGATCCGGCCTTCCCAGACGTCCTTTTTCCCCCGAACAAAACCCAAAAGGCCCCCAATAAACTTTAGGTTTTGGATCCTTTTTTCACTGGAGTCCCCCCCCTACCCCAGACTTCCCCCCGAGCAGGTGGCTTAACTTTTCTTCTCGACCAACTTCCCCCAATCTAAGCGGAGGTCCTTGTAACTTTTCCCCTCCTTGGTCTTTACGTTGTAAGCTTAATCTTTCTCCCAATAGCCTGTTTGACCAGCTCCTTCGCTTGAACATCAACAATTATTCCCCCCCCCTCTCCCAGGGATCCCCTTTTCCCCCCTTATCACAGATCTTCTCCCTTCAACCCCCTGGCGAACGAGTTTGAAAGCGGCCTCATTTTAGGACTCCCTCCGACTTTGGTATTGACTCCTCCCCTAAATATACATTTTTCCCATATTCCCCAGCCCCCCCCCCCCCAACCAACCACATCCCTTAAATCACGTTACTTTTTTTCCCCCCCTTAAGTCCCCCCCCCCCGTAAAGTAATATCTCGGGGTTAACTCATTTCCAGCACTTCTCCTTCAATGATGTACCCGGTCTCTAGAGTCCCCTCCAGACACCCCCTTTTCTTAAGTATTTCCCCCTCCCCCCCAAGAAATTTCCTTTCTTTTTCTTAAGTTCCCTCCTCTGCGCTGGCAATAGGTCACCCGCACATGCAGTTGCCTTTCAATTCCCCCCATAGTCGCTCGTCTGATATTCTCCCCCTCGACCGTATTTTCTCTTTCCCCTGAGTGCTCTTTCCTCCCCCTATAATTTTATTCGCTTCACCCCGAGCCACTTCCGTGAACTGTCGCCTTCCCTTCTTCTCTTTTTCTTTTGTTTTTTCCTTTCGTGTCATCTGTGTTTTGCTCCCTTTTACGGAATTCTCTTTTGAGACTTTTTTTTCTGTATGTTTCATGTTTCCGATCGAGATACCCCTTTTTTTTTCACGCCTTGCTTCCCATACCTTTCTTTGAGACGTTTCCCTTAGTGAATTTTTCCCCCCCTTTCCTGGCATGGTTCCCGTACAAGGTTTTTCCGGTTCCGAAGTTCTCTTTTGGAGCTTTTGTAGACGAGCCTTTCGAAGTTTTTCCTCTGCCCGAATTTGCTCCTTTTTCCCGGCCTTTACAGGGGACATCTCTGCGTGTCAGAACTTGCCCCCTTCTTTTTTGAACCTACGCCTCTTTGAGTGGTCTTTACCTTCGCCCCCATTTACTCTTTTTCCAGGGCGGTCCCCTTCTGTAATTTCCTGAATATCATACTGAAGTTTGAACCCTCTCTTTTAGTCTGCGCTTCCCCTTTTTGCTGGATCCCAACAAAACGCTTTCGTTAACTTTCTGCAATCGGTCTCCTGGGAGCGGTGTCCCTCTCTCTCCCCTTTTGAAAACGTGGCCCTTTGGTCCCTTTCTCAAGAAAATTTGAGAGTTTGATGTTGTGTGCTCCCTTCTATTCGGTAAACTTTCCCATCCCCCCCGGAACTCTTCCCCCAAGAGTAGGAAAAAAATATGTTCCTTCCCTCGGCGGTTCGCCCTGCCCGTTCGAGAAATCCCTTTCGCGTGGCCCGTCTGGTTTTTTCCCTCCCCATGGCGCCTCGTTGATTTCGGATTTTGTCCCTTACGTTCTTGGCCATTCGGACGGTCGAAAATGTTTTGTTCGTACCGGGCCTTTCCCGTCGGTCAAAACCCCCCCCCCCTGAGCTTTGGGAAAATTCCAAAATTTCTGCTCCCTTTCCATGTTCCTGAGATTATTAGCCCCCCCCAACAATTTCCCCGGACGCCATGTATTTTTTGTCCAACAATCCTCCATGGTTTTTCCCTAAAGTTTTTTTTACGACCCCCCCCTTTTGCAAAATCGCCTTTTTTTCCCCCGTGGAGCATCTCACAGACGTCGCATTTTTGTCCTTCTTCCTCCCCTTCCTGAGCTCTCCGTCAGTCTTCCCTTCCCAATGACTTTTTTTCGTCGGGTGCACACTCTCCCTTGCTTGGCCATCAATATTCACTTCTCCTGGCATGCTCTCGCCGTTCTTCGGGAGTGGGAGAAACGCATGATCGTATTCCTTTTCCCTTCCGTGTTTCGGAACTCCACCACGTCTTCTGGGATCCCTTTCTTTGGGTTGCCTTTTAAGGCTTTCCCGGAACACCAAAAGTAACGAGAGGCGTTTTCTTTTTTCTTGAAGTAGCCTTGTCTGATCCTTCCGAACCCCTGGCACTGTGCTCTCATTTGGCTTATGAGCCGAAAAGTCACATCTTAAGAATCCCCCGTGGTGACTCTGTTCAGTCAACCTACCTTTAGAAAGTATCTTTTCCCCCACCACGCCACACTTTGGGGGTTTTCTGTGTGTATTTCGAAGGTTTGCCAAAACATACAACGCAAACCCCCTTCCCTCTAAATCTCCCTCATGCGCCCTCTTCTTTGCAGGTTGTGAGAACGGCCGTGATTTTAGGGAAGATTGGGGTTTTCGGTTTTCCCATTCCTTCCTCCCCGGTTACCCTTCTTCCCAAAAAACCCCTAACCTCGACCACTTTTTCTCCCTGTGAACTCTTTGTGTTCTCCCACGGCCTTACTCTCTCTTGCTTCTTGGGTGTTTTTTCGAGTGCTTAATTCCTTTTGTGAATGGAACCCTCAAGCCTCTTCTCAAACCCTGTTGATCAATCAGTTTCGCTTTTTTTTGAAGTTTAAAACGATTCCTTTCCTCCTCCACTTTAAAACAGTTCCCCTTCTAAATTCTCTCTCCATAACCTTCCACCCCTTCATGAAGATGCTCCCAGTTTGGATTTAGTCCTCAAGTTTTTGGTTGGTGTTCAACCCCCTTTCAATCACCGATAGTCCCACCTTTGGGTCTTGGCAATACTCCGTCTTGCTTCCCTGGCCGATAAACCCTCCCTTCCTTTTTCTAACTAACTTTTATCTTTCGGGATCCCCAAGTTTCCCTGATCCCCCTTTCTTTTTCAGGATTCAAGGCCTTCTTCTACTCCCCCATCTTCACCAAGAACCTCCTCCTTCGAGGTATTGGTGGCCTGACAATTCCCCTGGAATTCCCCCCCACCTTTGATTCCTCTATTTTCGGGTTTCCCCTATTACGGACAAGACCCCAAGTCCGCTATATGTCTCACAATCTCTCCCCCTGAGATCCTCTTTTATTTATTATATTCCTCCCCGGTTTATCCTTCTTTCCCCGCTACGACCAAAACGGTGCGTCCCATTTTCTTTTCCCCGATGAACTGGTGATCATTTCTTTCTTCAATGGGAGCTCTTACTACTCAGTCGGCCCCTTTTTTCTCCCATCCGACAGATAAGACTTTTTAAATTTCTTATCCCAAGCTATAGTCCCCCCTCCATTTTTTTCTTCAGAGTGCTTCAAACATGGAGACATTCAATCATTCCAGGTCCTTGTTTTTTTTTAGAAATAGACCTCCGATAGCTGTCCTCCTGAGCAAATTTTTTTTTTTTTTTTTTTTTTTTTTTTTGTGCGGTTTTTTTTTTTTTGGTTGTTTTTTTTTGTGTTTTTTTTCGTTTAGTCAACTTTCCAACAACCTCCTTTGGGGGAGAGGTTCGAAGGACACATGTCACTTTTCCTTCCTACGAGCTCCTTCCGGTCGTATGGAACCCGCATTCTCCCTCTTTCCGTCAAAGACACTTCTCCAAATAAACTTTTTTTGTTTTACCTTGGCAGAACTTTCTGTGTCCTCTGGCTTCCTCTTGCCGGGGACTCCCAGGCGGCCCTCCAAGTCGCAATCCGATTTTCCTTCCCTCTGGTTTCTTCCGGGGATTTGCGGTTCTTCCCCTGAGGTCGTTGTCCCTCTACAGAATTCTGAACCCCCAGAAATTCTTTTTCGCGCCGCGAACCGCGCCGGGCAAGTCCCGTGTTCCCCCACCTCGAGTGTCCTCCTGAGAACGATCTAGAAAGTCCTTTTGTTACTTACCCTTTTCCTTGGGAGTGTCCTTCCCCCTTCTCCAACATCTTACCTGAGGTGCAACATCGGCCCCCCTTCCTTTTTTAAATAACCTTTTCACTTCAGCCCATGGCGACTGTTTTCCTCTTACCTTTTTCCCACCAGCTGATCCTTTCACGAAGTTCCCTCTGCACGGGTTCCCACGCAAGAGATGTACTGCGTCCCTTTCTCCGGCAGGGCCCCCCCTCCTTCTCACAATTTCTTCCGTCGTCCTCCCACTAAGACCTCCGACTCGCTCGGAAGTCCCCCCCTGTTATTAAAGCTTGCGGGTCCAAGAAGTTCCCCCCTCCCAGGCATTCAGTGGTTGATTCCCCCCCCCCCCTCTCTTTTCCGCCTTTCTTTTACATTTTCCTTCTGATCATTTTTCCCCCCTCAGCGGCCCCACATTTCCTCACCTGATGGAAGTCAGCCCGGCCCTCTTTATATATCTTCCCCTTTTGTTGTTTTCTTTATGCGCCCCTCCCACCCCTCCGGAATGTCTTTTCTAGAGTTAAGGAAACTGTTGCGAAGCCCTTTGATGCGAATTCCTCCTCTTCCATGTGCTTTCCCCCTCCAAAATACCTTTTCAAAGTCACCCTCTAGTGGGTGCGTCCCTCTTTCCCTAATATGACCACTTCCTGGACTTTCCCTCCTCATGTTAGAAGGCCCATGGAGTCTTTTTTCTCTCCGATATCTGATTTCTAAGCTCCCTTTGGGAGTCCCTCCTCAGTTCTCTCTTCTCTTCCGTCCACATGGATCTTGCATTTTCTTTCCCTTTCGCCTGCCGGTGGCCCCCCCCATCTCCTCCTTTTAATTTCTTTTCGCTTACGTTTCCTTTTCTTAAGTGCCCCGTTTAGGAATTTATTTCACATACTGTCTTTGCACCCCTTACTTTTTCTCCCATGCTTTCTTCAGCTTTTGACGCCCCCCACCGTCTTTTTACTTTTTGCTCTTTGTGATAATTTTTATCAAAGAAGCATCCAGTTCCCAACTGCTCTGGGAGATCCCCCCTCCCCCTTTTGATCTTTCAGTCTTCCGTCTTGTAATGCAATACAAAGTTCCCCCTTCCATCCAGGAACCCCCCCGATCCCTTCTCTTCGATTTTACTGCCTTTGCTTAGACCCCTTTCCTGCGTTCCTTTCCTCTGTCTTCCTCTACAAGTGGCCAAAAGGAATATTCGATTCTTCCATTTCCGTTAGGATCCTATTTACAAGGATCTTCTGGCGTCACTTTCCCTTTACAAGGTTTCTTCTTCCACGATTCATTGAGTCTTGTCCTTTTTTTCGGACACCATACGGTCCCCGGAATTCTTTTTTTATTTCGAGGCTTATATTTTTCCCAAACTGGCCCGGCCCTTCCATTGATTTCTATTTTGGATCCCTCCCTCAATTTGGGTTTATCGATCTATAAAGTGGGGATACTCTCCATTCCCCTACCCCGATAATTCCCCCCTTTTCTCAGTCCCCTTACCGGCATTGACTATCGCTTTCCTCTTCCCCTTAATTTTTTTCCTCGGAAGCTTCTTTTCCCAAGACGTCCTTTTTTTCTTCTTGGCCCACGACGGCTAACCGCTGGCCCCTAGCTTCCCCTGCTGAATGCTCATTTTTCTCCAAGTTTCCTTTCCTCCGGTCGGCGAGTGTCCTCTCCTTGATTTTTACCTCCTTTCCCCCCACCCGACAATCTTTCTTTTTCCGAATGTGCAGGCGTGACCGGCCAAACAGTCCCCCGTTTTTTTCGATCCCAGGGACTTCTTAAGACCTGGGAAGTTTTCCCCTTTTTGTATGCTTTCCCCTCTCCATTATGTAGTTATCCCCCCCCTCTCCACTTGTAAAGTGTTTATTCCCGGTCTTATCCTCTTCCCCCCCCCCCCTTTTTTAATTTCGTCCTTGGGTGGTGCCTGGGACAGTCTTTTTTTTCCTACTTTTTTTCTTCCAACCTCCCCCTCACCAAACCCTTCGTGCTCTCCCCCAAGCTCAACCCGTCCCTCCCTTTCCCCTTCCTTGGTATAAAGCTCTTTCTTTTTTTCCGAAGCTTTTTTAGTTTTCCCTTTTTTTTTGAAACTGTAATTTATGATTAACTCCTAGTTTCCCCCTTCAAAACCTTCCCCTTCGCTTTCCTCCCATCGCTGAGGTTCTTTGCCAAGGCCTTCTCAGTTTATTTTTTGGTGAGAGTTCCCCCCCTTCATTTGCGAATTTGACCACCCTCTCTGTTACCTTTGCGCCCCCCCTTCGACCACCTTTTTGTCTTTGAATGACGTCCCCCCCTTCTTTTCTTACACTGCCATGACCACATGGCCAATCTTGCCCCATTTTCGAATCATTTTTATCCTGATAACCCCTCTCACGGATGATCCTTTTCCTTTGGGAGAGGCAGAACGTTTTTGGTTTTTGGGTAAATTCCTCTGAACTTCCTTGAGAAACCTCCCCCCAACCAATGTGGGTCCTTTTTCGTGGCCCCCTCCCTCCCCCCCTCTTAAGGTACTTTTACTGTAAAGGTTAATACCCCCCGGAATCCCCCCCCACTTTTTGATAATAAAAATTTTTTTTCTTAAAAGTGTTCGGGCTTCCCCCTCCTTTCCCCCTGCCGACTTTCCTCTTGACCCCAAAAAACTTCAGGCAGCGTCCCGTATTTTTTTCCCTTTACTTACCCCCCCACTGTGAGGAACGTGAGGTTTTCAACAGTCTCCCTATAAGAACACGTTCCCTTCCCTGTCCGAAAGCTTTATCTTTTCTTAAAAACTCCAGACAATGCGCCAAATTTTTGACAGGCCTTGCGCCCCCAGCTTCCTTTCGTGTTTACTCCTTCCACAAACGGATCTTTTCACCTACTTTTTTTTCCTATTTACTTCACACCTCTTCATATTCTTTCATTGGAAGGCGATAATCCCCTACCTATTGTGCGCCCTGTCTCCTGGAGGAGCTTCCCGTTTATTTCCCCCCATTTTTTCCCTTTGATACCAAACGTTGCTAGTAGAGTCCTCCCTGTGAGGCCTTCTCAAAACGGTTTCTACAGAAAGTACCGGGACCATTTGTTTCTTCTCCCTCAGCTAAACCACCTCCACCAGGGAATTTTTTCCTTGACTTCCGCCCAGGTTATTTAGAAACTAACCACCTCAGGTAGAGGTTTTGACAGGTAAATTCCCCTTCAGGCCATGGATCCTTTTCTGTCAGGCTTTCATGGAAACTGTTCATGGCTCACTTACCTCTCCACCCAAACTCCTTGCGGATTTTGCCAGAACTGCTAGACCCAACCTTTCCTTTAAACCTTCACCTGAGGAGACTTTTTCCGCCCTTTTTAATTGACTTTTTCCCTGGTGTTTTTCTTTACTTTTGTCCCTTTTCAAGAGTCCCTTCTTTCCCCCCCCCCCAATTTTATCTCCCCGGAGAAGGCCTTTCAGGATTTCCCTCTATTCACTTCATACTACAGGAGAACACGAGTTGTCCTGCTTCCTTTTTTTCCAGAACCAAAGGCACTTATTTTTACTTCCCCGAAGTACCTGTGAGTGACTCTCCCCTTAAACTCCCTTTCTAGGTCCCCGTCAGAGATCCCCTAAATTCTTCATTCCCTTCCCCTCACTCTCCATTTCCTTAAGCGCACTTTTTCCAGTATGCCCTTCCCTTTTTCCACCACGAATTTTGCGACGAAAGATTGTCCATGGCCAGGAGAGTAAGAGATCCCCTTTCCCCTCAGACCCCCCCTTCGCCCTTTTCCCCTGATCCTCCCATACCACCCTGAAGAGATCTTTCTCCCTCTTTCCTGCGACAGGAAAGCCTTTCCAACCCTCCCCTTTTCCTGTGGCATTCCCAATACAATCCTTCCCCCGAGTACTGTTTTTCTTCTGGAACTCCTCCCTTCTGTATTGAACTTTTTATTGCCCGTCATCGATTCAATTTCATCCTCCCCCCCTCTTTCCCCCAAAAGTGTAATTTTTCTTTGCTTGCTTTTCCTACAGCT
>Ga0179593_1566875_pt1 | contig 16349 bp, 22 predicted proteins | sample CZODoug2_1_08_16_FD_185931 | JGI IMG/M metagenome (GOLD analysis project Ga0179593, IMG submission 185931) | Vadose zone soil fungal communities from Angelo Coast Range Reserve, California, USA - CZODoug2_1_08_16fungal (PacBio error correction) | ecosystem: Environmental > Terrestrial > Soil >... | reverse complement strand
CCGTTATTACCACGCTTTTTTAGGGGCCCTTCTTCCCCTCCCTGGACAAGTCTTACGAGGTGACCTTACAGACCCATCCTTTAAACCAACCGTCCCTACGGTCCCTCTGGTCTCCCCAGAAGGCCTGGTCCTAGTTCGCTCCTCCGCGGGTTTTCCAATTTCCTTCTTTTTGGCATTTTCGCCAAGGAAACTCCGCGAGCGCACACGTTATGTCCCCGCCAGTACTATTTCTTGGCTCCTCTGGACGAACTTCGCATCGCCTTATTCTTCCCCTTCAACTTCCACTAAGATTTTGATTCCGGAGAGAAAACCTCCTAGCTCCCCCCTTTTTCAATCCTCACTATTCCTACCCACACCAAACTTTTCCCCAAGTACGCCCCCATCGCAGATTGAAGAAGGACAATGTCTCACATCTGCCCCTTTCCACACTTCTTCTCTTAGTCCCCAACTTGTGGGCAGAAGTTATCGCCTAATTTCCCTCTTACCCCTAAACGCTCCACTCTCCGGAATGTCCGCTTCACGCTGTTCAATGTGTGCTTACTAGCAAGTACAATGTGTAACTGGGACTGTTTTTTCTTACAGCAATCCCTTAGCATCTGAACTGTGTTTAAGACCCCTTTCCCTCTAGGGTTTGGAGGAGTTTCAAGAATTTCAGTACTCTCGCCAGTATTTCCGCAATCACCTGAGCCTCCCTCTGACCGTCGACCAGTTTTTTTCACGGTACTTTCGCTTAGTAAAACGGGCTTTTCTCTCTCTCCCCCCCTCCTCCGCCTTTTTTCTTTCCAAAGCAATCCTTTTCTTGGCTTGTTTTTTCTTCCTACGATAGGCCAGCCCCCAACCCCGAACTCTGGTCCCTGTTCTTCTTTTAAGAGCTGATAGATTCGTACCCCTCCTGGACTCTTTCGCCTTCTTCCCTTGTAATAACCCCGCCAGCTTCGAGGTTCCGTGACATAAAGCAGCGATCAGTTTTGCAGAGCTTTTGTCTTTTTTCGTAGGCGGGGATTCCGTCTTCCGCAGCATTCTTTTTGGCTTTGCTTTCTTTTTACATTTCTTGTTTATTCCTGTGAGAGTCTGCAGATGGTATTCTTTTTGCCCTCCCTTTGACATCGCTTTTTCCACAGGTAGCCGTCCGCTTTTTTCCGTCCCTCTACGCCCCTTTTTTCCTTTACTTCCTTTTTTCATGGATTCTAGGGCAGAGAGGCCGTTCTAGAGAAGGCATTTAGTTTTTCCGGGTCTGGAGTTCCGTATCCCTTCTTCTTCCTTTCCGAAGCGTCTTTTGGCGATTCCTTTCCGTTAGGTCCTTTTCTGTTCCGGCCCGTCGATCACGGGACTCTTTTTTTTACACTACGCGGCGTCCAGTCGCATGTTTTCCCGATCCTTGACGGGAAGTTTTCAACTTTCGAGGTTGTGCGATGGGTCTCGCTTTTGGCTTTTCGATGAGGCCCCTTTTCTCGGTTTTGTAGAGCTCCCACGACTGCCCCCCCCTTACCGTCTTGATGCTCACTTTGGCTAGTTTGCTTCGATAGAGGGAGCCGCCCGCTTTCCTTCGCACCCGTCTTTTTTTCTCAGTTCCGCGGTTCTTTTTTCTTTGGAGATATTTCGGTTGATGCCGTACGAGTTTTTGATGTCGGCGACCTGCCCCTTTTTCCGAAACGGGAGGCTTCGGTTGCTGGGATTCGTTTCTTTCCCTCGGTCTTCATCATTGATATCCTTTACTTCCCGTGTCCATCCTCGAGAGATTCGTCTACTTCTCCTTCCTCTTGGGACCTTTTGGCGTTTTATGGTACTCCTAGGATGGTAGGGATCCGTCCTTTTTGAACTGGCTGTGTGGGTGTTTTTTTTTCCTTCTTCCCCCTTTGCGCCCCTCTTTCTTCAATGTTCTTTTCTGTCCGCTCTTAGAGTTACATTACTAGTCCCCGTGTTTGCTACGGCGCAGATCGTTTTTTTTTCTTGGTAAAAGTCTTTCTATGCGAATGATTGTTTCCCTTTTTTTTGATTTTTCAGTCAATTCGATCTCCGATACCCCCATTTTTCCATTCCGGCGGCTCATGACACACCGTCATCGTCCTTAGGAAGACCTCCCCCCACTACGACCTTGGCTTAATGGCCTGACCACTAAATACGACGGCTTTGCGGGACAACCTGCGACCCCGCCACCTCCTCATGTAGTGCCAGCCGTGAACCCTTTTTATTTTTTGCACAAACGTTGCAAAGAATTTTTTTTCGTTCGGTGGCTCTGCAATCATTTCCCTTTTTGCCATCTTCCCGCTTTTCTTTCTTTTTTAAAGGTTCGGAGATAGCGTGAACCAGGGGAGGGTTGCTTTACGTCTTTCTTTTCTTGCACATACTAGTTAATTGGGACAAGATTCTAGGCGCAGCTCTCGCCCCAGGGGGCTTTCCCACCTCCCCTCCCCCCGTCTTTTTGCCCCGGGGCTTCCCTCCGCGTCTCGTTGGGGTGGAAGGACTGCTCACTTGCGTCTGTGTGCGCTTCTACTGGCACTGATTCTGGGAACCTTGGAAACTCGGCGGCTCTGTTCTGCTGTGAAAGGGGTTTTCTGTCTTTGTTTTTGATCTCCCTCCGAGGACATCTTGGCTGAGGGTGCTTGCTCGCCCTGATTGGGGGAGTATTCTTTTCTTGTCGGTTTCAGTGTGCTTTTTTCTTAATTTGTGCGTTTCCTTTTCGACGTCTCTTTCGGTGTGGGCCCTGGTGGCGATGAAAGCCCCTTTTCGGCGTAATCTTGATTCTGCGCTGTCTGAATGACCTTCTCGCTGATGTGGATGGGCCCATGGTAACTTACCTTTTTTCCTGTCCTCTCATATATTTCCCTCCCCTTTTTGTGTTGAGTTCCGGTTCACAAAATCGACTTTCTTTACTAATTATACATTCCCTAATCGAACATTGCCTTTTCTTTAGCTCTCCGCCTCATTTAGACTCCCTCCTCTCGATTTGTTTCATGCCCCCAGGAACCAGAAAGAAAACATTATTATGACCCTGTCCCACATTTTCGTCCAACTCCTCTCCCGCACTGCCATTATCTTACCCCTTCCCCCCCCCCCCATCACAAATTCCGATACCACTCTTCGATAAACCCCACCTCCATAGGCAAAGCATGCCTCCCCTCGCTCTTTTTAAACTAAGCCCCCCTCCCCTTTTTTTCCAAGGTTTCCTTCACTGCCTTCCAAACGGTATAGATACCAACGCTGCACCTCCTGCCCTTTCATCCCCTCCCCCCCTCCCCCCTTGTATCCATTCCCCCCCCCCTGCAGATTTTTCCCCATCCGTGCGTCACCCTTCCCCTTTGAGTGTGCTCCATCCTTCGTGAAAAAGCCCCCTCCCCCAATCTCACTTTGGACTTCAGCGCCCTTCCCCCCCTAAAGTCGTTATTCCTTCTGTTTTAACGTTTCCCCCCCTCCCAAGACTGCATTTCCTAAGATTTTTCCTACGCTGCGGCGAGACTCTAGTTTTAATAGTCCCCCCCCCGCCACAGCTTCTTCCAGCGCCTTTCACGGGATGCCTCCTTCTTATAGAACTTATTTTTTCGTCGTTGACTAGCCTGTCTTTTTATTTGTACCTTGCCATCCTCATTATCCTTCTATTGCTTCTAGTACGTTTCATTGAAAGAGAATAAACCCCCAATCCTAACCTCCTTGCGCATAGGGCACTCACTGTACCACATCCCTTCGCGATCCTGCTATTCATTTTTTACCCTTCCAGACACGGCGAAGATGGCCACTTTCCTTCAGCTCCCTTCCCGTTCCCATCGTAGGCCCACAGCCACTACGCCTTCCAGTCCCCCCCTCCGTGGTCGTCTCCTAACCCCGCCCCCTTCTGCACTACGTTAACAGTGTTTCCTCATTTGAAGCAAATCGCTTATCCTTTAAAAGGTAAACTACGATCCACACAGTCGAGCTTCTCGCCTTCCTTTGCCTCCCCCCCCTCTCCCTTTTCGTCCCCCCCCCGGAACACCGTACATCCCATCTTCACGGTACAACACCGACCGCTACGCCTCCATCACCCGCTCGTTCCTTCTTATAGATATACCCTCCCCCTTATCAATTTCGAATCCACCTTGTACCCCAGCTCTTTAACCCCAACACCCCCTTTCAGCACACACCCCCTTCCGCTCCTACATCCTCCTAAGTGCTTTTTTCCTAATGTTACCCCCCCCTTTTCGTGCCCCTCCATGAAACTATAAACATCGTTTCATCCCACCTGACGCCGTCCTCCTTAGCTGTGCACTTCCTACCCCCTTTCCAAGTTTTCCTACGGCCCTTTTACCGCGGCTCTTCCTAAGAATAACTATTTGTTTTCTAACGCCAGACGTCTTCTTTACCCTCGTGCAATTTAAGAGTTCTACCTATCCGTCTGCTTAACCCGCCACCCAAGCCCCTCCCCCCTTTCGGTTCTTCCCTCGGAAGCCACTTTTATGCACGACCCGTCCTTTCAGATTCCCCCCCTCATTTCCTGTGTCCCCGAAGTCCGTTTTCCCCCTTCATCTGTCTTTCTTCGAGGTCCCCCTCAGCCGCCCGCTAAGAGAATCTCCTTTCGTCCCTGAAGCCCCCTTCCCCCTCCTTCCGCGAATTTGCCACACCGCCCGCTAATAGGAACCCCCCGATCCACACGCTTAAGTCCCCCTCCTTTTTCCCTCCAACCATAGCCCTTCCCCCCCTTCCCCGAATATATCTCGGGTCGTTATTTCCGGAGAGTGGCCCCTTTCTGGTCGTTTTTCAATGCGCCTTCAGGCGCAGTCTTTTACCCCCCCCCCCCCTGACTCCCCAAGCAAGTCCCGCCAATGCTCGTTTTTCGAGCAGGCTCTTCTTCGTGCCCAGCCAACTGAACCATGTTCCTTTTTTCTTCTCGTTCAAAAGCCCAAAGGAATTCATTTCCCCCCAGCTGCCAAGGGTACGTGAAGTCTTTCCCTCTGTTCGACTTTTCAGCTTTTTTCCCTTTCCTTGTCGCCCAAAGCTTGCGTTCCCACACATTAACCACCACTTCCGCCAGCCACTGTTTCTTTGGATCTGCCTCCAACAACCATTTACCATTTTTATCTCATTCCTCAACAAGGCTAGCGAGGCAAGATCAGCAAGAGGGACAGTTCTGTTTGGATGGACTTTCTTTTTTATATCCTTCTTCGTCTATGATGAAACCCCTTTGCTGTTACGTTCAATCCCCGCGGGTCAACCTCCTTTCTGCATTTTCTGGCATTGCTCCTTGCTGCCACATAGGATCCGCGACCCGCTTACCTTAAATGCGCTTTTTCCCGTTGTTACCGTGAAGGAACTTTCTCTTGCCTGGAAACCCATCTATCCCACTACATAATACATCCCTCTCAGTTCGCAGATATTCAGAGAGAGGAGAAAGCCCCCCTCACTCTTTTGCTTGCTTTTCCCCGGTGAGCTTTCCGTCGCCAAGTCCGCGAGTTGCCCAAACGTCTGTGAAGAACATACAAGAGTGCTCCACCCTCCATTTTACCTCCCTTCTTTTTGCACAATCTTTCGGATCCCTTCCCACACGGTCCGGGAAAAAGTAGACTCTTGACCCTCGTCGTCTTGGTTAAGGTAGTCTGCCTTTTAGGTAAGTTCTCTGCTCTTGCCATTTTCCTTGAGCGTTCCCCCCTTTCGGACGTCAGGTCTGCTCGACTCCGCACCATTGCCTGCCCCGACACCAGCTTGACAATGCAACGTCCACCCTTCTTACCTTCCATATATTGTGAGCCCTCTTGCCATCCCTTTTCCCCCCATTATGGTAATGCGGGTGAAGGGAGACCGCTTTGAAATTTTCCCATCTACCTCGCTTTTCCAATTCCCTTTATTGTCCCCTTTCTCGCCACCATTTCGCATAGTCGACCCTTCCCCCTTACCTTTTCCCATTCCCTATTTAGGCGATGGTGTCCAGGTGTCCTTTTTTCCAATCCAACCTCTGTCAGACAGCCAACGGGGATGACCCTCCCTGTTGCCAGCCCGGTTAAGAACCTCCTTTGTATGAACTTTGTGTAGACCCCCCCACACTTTCCCCATGCCGCTAGTTTTCGAAAAGAGCGCTCCATATACCGCGCCCCACAACCCACCCGCTCCCACTCATTTGACTGAGCCCTTTGAGTGCTCTCCTTTGCTGCCCCGTTTTCGGACGGCAATGCCTTCAAAAGGGAATAGTCTTTCTGATTTCTACATGACCCGGGTAGTCTTTCTTCCTTTTTCGCTGGGAGCATATGACCCCCCCTTTTTCTTACCTTGTTGCCTGTCGCTAATTCTTTTTCTGCTCCGTTTGCACTTTTCTCGATTGTCTGAAGTCTTTTTTCCATCTTTCCGGGCGAGATCCCACAGCATCCCCTTAAATACTAGAACCCTGCCCCGCACTCAAGATGACTGTCGCAAGGCTGCCCATTCTTTCCCCACTTGCCTTTGTACCTTTCCTTCGCTCCCATCATCTTACACGGACGGAAACCGCTGATCATGCTCCGCCTCGCGACTATTAAGGTTGCATTCCCCTTCTCACTTCCGCGGAGGTTCATTCCAAGTTCCAGCTTAAGAGACAGGATGCTTTGCCTTCCTCGCATTGGCCTCATGGCGGCGTACTTTCCTGGCATATAGGTCTTTTTGGTCTTCTCACCCTATTCCCTTTTCCCCTTTTGGTTTTCTCCGTTCGATAGCCGTCTGACCAGTGGACTAGCCCCACCTACCCGAAGTTCCTCACTAGGATGGGGTGCTTTCCATTAACATCAGATGATTCTTTTCTTTTTGTAATATTCGCTTTTACCTTGCCTATGCCTCCTTATTGACTCCCCTCGTGTCCGAGATATCCCTTTTGCCCGGTAGATAGCTCTCAATCCTTTTTTATGCGCCCCTAATCCGCCTTACCCATGTCCTTTTCGAGATGCTACATCGGACCCATCCCTCTGACGTATCATTTCCGGCGCGCTGATTTGCAGGGTCCTCTTTTTAACCCATGAGTTCCTTTCCTCCTGGGCGAGGCAGCCCCGGATTGACGAGCACTTTTTGGTTTCGTGTAACAGCAGTCCCAGGCGCTTCACTTTACTACCATCTGCACCCCCCTGACAACCCCCCTTTTCCGTTGAAAAGATCGGCCTTTTTCAGCATTTTTGGGAAGAGTCTCCCTCTAGGTTGAGGATTACACCTTTACTCCTGTCCTCAGTTCTTGGAGCCAAAGGGACCGCTCGGTTTTTCCACGCCTTCATCCTTGGGACCTCCCCCGCGATTTACTCCGCCCCCGCCCCTCCCCCCTCGCATCTCTCAGTCTGGCCTCTCTCCCCCCCTCCGACCCCCCATCCGCACATGATTTACGTCCTGTCCTCCCTACCTTCCCTACTTTGGCCCCTCCCGCCTGGATCTCCCCTTTTTGCCAACTTCATTTCCCCCTACAGATTTCGCGCACCTTCTATCTGAATTCCATTGACTCACCATAACATTTCCCCAAGAGCCTTTTCTGCGGCACCTCGTTACTCTACCCTGATTGCGCCCCAATAAGACCTCCAAGAAATGCAGAGTACTGGAGGTGTCCTTTTTTTCTTTGTTTAAATTCCCCAATAGGTCCTTTTTCACAAACATACTGTGCGGTGAAGACTCTCAGCGGATATCCCCCATAAGTCCCATTCCAGTATCTTACTCCCCTTTTTTTTAATTTACTCTCCCTTTTTTGATTACTGGGAAGGTTTTGAGGAAGCCCAAGAGATGAGTTCTTCTCCCCCACCCTTTTTGGCGCAGCTCGAGCAATGATTTGCCTGTCGCCTTCTTTTCTGCCCCTTCTCTTAGCTCGGGTGGAGCCAAGGATATTGGAGCACGCACCTGGCCCCCTTTTGATAGGAGCGCCCCTTCCGACTTAGCTGTTATATTATTGACCAGTAGTCTTTCCCCGCTGATTACGCAAGGTCTGCTTGTGATTGTTTCTAACCCCTGACAGCTTTTCCGTACATACCTCCTGGTCTTCATTCAGAAATCCTCCCTGGGTAAGGTTTTTAAAGACTTCAAGAGAATGCCCTTTTTTATTCATACTTCTGTGGCGCCATATGTTCTTGCCCTGACTTTCCGTTATAGAAGGTAAAGTCTCCGGTGGTGACGCCATGATCTTCGCCCCCTTGAGGACGCGGTTCAGTAGTTTTAGTATTGCTGGTTATGATCCCTAATCCTTTTGTTGCATTGATGCTTGCGGTTTTTTTAGCTTGACCCGACAGTTGAATCGCTGCGTAGACGTTCTCCCTAAGGTTGCAAACACATGCCGTCGACGCCGCTCCGGCCACAGAGATGCAGGGTACCCCAAGTGGTGGCTCATACGCCCCCCCTTTCCCTTCGCATTTCCCCTTTGAGGGCCTCTAGGAGAATGATTATTTTTGCCCCCACCCTTCGGAAGAGATCTTCTCTAGTTTCTCTAGTCCCTTGCTCTTCCCCGCACCCTCATTTAGTTAGCGTTTTTGGCGGACAGGTTTCGGTGAGACAGCGGTTCCGCGGCCTATCTTTTTGTTCTAGCTTGGAGTGTCTTATGCGGAGTGTCTTCTGTGACTTGATTGAGCGTCTCCTTTACTTGGCTTCTGTTCCTAGGATTGTTCAGAAGGGCCATTTTTTTTGCATGCGGCGTTGTAGGCCGGTCCGTCATCGACTTATTGCTTTCTCCTAGACTGGGTTCGCTTGATGTGTAATCACTTTTGATAGCTCTGCGTGAGAAGATGTTCGCTGGGACTTCTGCTCTTTTCTTCTCTGTTCCACTTTTTTTTTCTTTTACTCATCTTTTGCCGCGAGGGTTTTTGCTCCACGTGGTGATATTGACTGTCGTCAGGAGGGGGTCGGCTAGAGGGCGGAAGACTTGATATCCGTCTTGCTCCCTTTTAGGCTTTCTTAAGAACCTCGAGCCGGTGGACGAGGGATTTGGTGCCGTGAGGCTCATAAGGAGAGGTTTTAGGATCACTCCTCGAATTTTTCTGGATGCTGTTTGTTCATTTTTCTTTTCTTTTATGAATTTTTCGCGGGAGGCCTCGTTCCATGACTCTAGGTGGACGAAATACACCTTTTCTCTGCCTTCTCCCTTCGGTATTGCCTATTGATTGTAGAGGGTCCCTTTCGTATTTTCCCCACCAACATTTCGACTTGATCCTTTCCCCCGTCCGTCAACCAACTATGATACCCTAATGACTCCCTCCGTGCTTTTGAAGATCCCACCTTTCCACATACGCCAGGTCCTTGGACCCAGCGGTGAATCATTCTCCCGCGCCGCCGCGTTAGGATCGTTCTGTCGCGCCGTCCCTTTTTGGGAGGGTTTCCCCCCTGGACCACGTCCTTTTGTAAGGTGGCGCATGCCCCATGCTGGCCGTTGCATTTTCCGAGCCTTTTATGAGTTTTTTCCTGTTTTCAGGACTGTGGCGCTCTCTGACCAAGCTTTTTTGAGGTGATTGGCAACTTCCCCCAAGTCTGGGCTGGCCGTTTTTAATGGAGTCCGGCCCCCGAAGCCGCTTTGGTCCTTTAGTGGAACTTTTTGGTGAATTTGTTTGAACACTAGCGGGGAGCTGCCTTTCCCTCGTGTGAGGGGATTCGTCGAGGTCACCATGGGTTGAACCCGTTTTCCTGATTTTTGCTTGCCGGATTTCAATGTGGAGGGGTGTTAACCTTTAAGATTGGGTCTTGTTTGCTGTGCCCGATCTGCGCGGCTACTTGCGCTTAGTTTGGGCGGCGTGATCCCTCTGCTGTGCATCGACATGCTTCATTGTACCTCTGTTGGGTTAAACCTTTTCCTCTATATATTGTACTCCTAAGCTCCTTGTGGCTATTCTCTTCACACTCCCTGACTAAAAATAAATTGCCTTCACCTCTCCTTGTAACCGCGTCAGCCACTTCTGCCTTTGCCCTTACCGCGCTTTTAAGAGGAAAAACCTGATCAAAGACCCCGAAGATTTTCAAGACGCGCCACATTTTAAGACACTCTCCCAGTCACTCACCCCCACCCGCCTTTCAAAGTTCCCTTCCCCCACACAAAGATCACCTTGCCCCCCGCACAGACTAACCAGCCCCTCGTACCTTCCTTATTGCGTCTTATAAGCCCGAACGGAGAAAAGGGGTAATTCCCCCCCCCCCTATCGCGCCCGAGTCCCTCACGGGCCCGTACATCCGCCTTCTCGACCACCCCACCGCCTTTCCCCGTACCCTGCCGCACCCGTCTCTAGCGTAACTCCACACCCCAGTATAGGCCGAATCAGGACTTTCCCAATTGCCCCCCCCCCTTTTTTAAACCGCCCAGTCTTGTAAAGGTTTTTACCGTGAAAAAGTCGCCTTCGCGTTAGCTTAGAGAAGCACCCGTTAAGATTTACTCGTCCATCGCTTTCCCGACGGAGCCCCGTTTGCTTGCGCAGACCTCTCGGCATCCTCCCTCTTTCCTCTTATGATTCCCCTTTTTCTCTGTCCGGGATAATATCTGTCGTAGTCGGCGTGTCTCCTTAATGACTTCATCATTTGTAGTTGCAGCTCCTTTACGTCTTAACTCGGTCCCCCTGACAAAAGAAACTATCCCTTATGTCATACTTTTTACCACACCTATCTTAGGATAAGGTGTATTTCGCCACCCCCTCTTCTCTTACTACGTTCCCAACCGTCGCCCGTCTGAAAGAATCCTTTTCACTCACCCGACTACTTTGCCCCCCCAAGAACCCCCTCATCCATTTTTTCCACTAGAGGTAGTATTACTCCCCACCGTCCCTACACCCTATCCCTTCGCCACAAAATGCCTCATTCGAAGATTCCTGGAATAAATCCCATCTACCTCTTGCCATTGTTTTTCGCCCGATCAATTAAAAATAGCCGAATACCCTCTCCACTAAGCCACGGACATTCACCCTCGTCAGGTCAAAAAGTTCTCCTACCCCCCCCCCCCCCCCCCCCCCCCCCCGCAGCGAGATCCAGACCCCTCCATCTCCAGCTATCTCCTTTCTTACATATACGACCTCAGAGGTAATCGAGCTCCCTCAACCTCCCTCCCAATGACGATCACTACTCCCTCAAGACGGCGAAACCCTCTGCACCCTCTATTCAGCCAACTATAACTTCCTCCCTTCGCCCTCTTCGCCCCTCGTTTTACACGAGCTCACCTGACTGACCCCAAGCATATGTCTCCGAGGGACGCGCCCGCATCCCCCGTCCTCAACCTTTTTTCCATCCATTTCTCTTTTCGGCAAGACTTCCCCAAGCAGTTACGAGCCCCTGCTCCCCCGTCTTTCTTTCCTTCAGTGCCTCCAGTCCATTAGGAATAGCCCGAAGCCATGCTTCCAGGAACCAAAGTACTTCCGTTTCGACCGGCGTCGAACGACATCGGTATGCAAACCCCATCCCACCCCCGACCTGAAAGCTACGACTCGCCCTCTCCCCGGCCGACCTCCCCTAACGTCATGTTCAACAAAGCAAGACCTCTTGACCACCCACCAGAATCTCTAGGACCCCTACCCCACATTTAATCCTTTCCCGTCAATCTCCTAATCCTGAAGGAGGGTAGATGCATCTCACACTCCTACCGCTGGTAGGTCTTTACCCCACCGCTCTGAACTTTGGCAACCTATACCAAGCAAGTCCGAACCAGGGGAAGCTCCCTGCATTTGTTTTTTCCCCCGTTACCCGGACAAGAGTGATGTCTGTCTCACATGTCTGTAGGACCGCCTCTAAGGCACCTCCACACAGCCCTTCCCTTCGGCGGTTAACCGTCTCTGTGAGTACCGTCGTTCCCGTTTTTTCCCTGCCATTTAGTTGACCAGGTTCTTGCGAGATTCCCTCGGGGGGCGTTCTAGTCCCTTCTTTTGCGGGTGGTCCAATTTAGTCGAAAAGGCTTCCTGAAACCGTGCCCAACGACTTTTTTTCTGGACTGCAAAACTAACTCTTATACTATTTTCTTTCCCTCCCAAACCGTACCTCGGATTTGCTCGACTGAATATGAGCTACCTCCCCACAGCAATGGCGCTTCCCCGCGCGGGTTGCTCCACAGCTTCCAACGCTGCAGAGTTTGTATACCGGCCCTCAATCTTCTTTTGCCCCCAGGTATGTTTTGCCAAAGACGGGGTACTTCAATCGCGTGACTACCCAGCGGTCCACCTCCATTTCCCGTACCTCTTTTTCTGAATTGTCGGAAATAGAGTAAGACCAGTCCCACTACTTAAAATACTAGTGGACCGCTTTCCTCCCTTAACCTTTCTTCTCGCGCATTTAAGAAAAACTTCCATCAAGCTTTTGACTGGACCCCCTAACAGCTGCTTCTTCACCGCCGACACCTGAGTCCCCCCATCAATCGCGCTTTAGAGTGGTTTTGTGCCCCACCTTCGGCGCCGGGTGAATGTCAGGAGACCCCGGCCCTTCGGATTCCGTCTCCATTCCCACAGACATCCTTTTAGTTTTAAATTTTCTTAACCTAGCAACGGCCCTGCTCCACACCCTTCGACGCTCACCACCCCCTCCTTTCCTTTCCCAGTATTTTTCACTACTTGGTAAGGACTAAGCGACTGGGTCTATCCCCCCCCGTCCAGTTAGTTTTAATGGTGCTTATTCAACAGATACTCCCCTCGCTGGCAGACCAATCACAGCTTGCCAATGCCCAAGGCCTCTCAATTCCAGGTTCCTGTTGAGCCCCCCACTGTCCCCGCGGAGGTACGCACGGGGAGGCATATACTCAGGACGGGTAGAATCCACATTCAGGAGAGTCTTTCAAAGTGCTGCACCTCATTTCTAAACCTAGCAATTCACTGTTTAGAGGGGACCTACTCACCTCCCCCTTTTACCTATCAGGTTTTCCCTTCCCCGAGGCACCCGTGATTACCGCGCTTTTTCCCCTTTTTCGATCTTTTGGCTCTGCATCCGGTTATCCGTTTCACGGCCCGCACGTTCTTTTCGAAAGCCACCGGCTTCTCCAATGCTTCTCTACGTCGACTCAAACAGACGTCACTGGATGTTGAACCTGAGCACAGTCCCGAGCCCCCACCCAGCTCCATTGCCTGGAAGCAGAGCTCTTCACATTCAACGGCACAAAACCGGCTTCCCACTCCCCCTGCTCTTCTCGCTGTAATTTATTTTTTCCTCTCTTTTACTTTGCCCACACCCCCTTCTAGTACTTAGTTATCGGTCGAGGATTCCAACTGTGCGTCTTTCAGTTACGGGCCTTTTTCTTCCTGACGGGCCCCCCCTAAGGGAGATTGGTCTGATCTTCCTCTTGGCATTCGGCGTCATCTCTTTGTTTCCACGTTCGGTTTTTTATTCTACTCTTTTTGTTGTGGTGGAGATTCCCACCGCGCCATGCGGACAGTCCTGCTCGTGGTTCAACTGCCGAAGTTTAAGCAGAGACAGGAAGGTATGGAAGCTAACATTCACGATCCGTCCCCGCGACGTTACGCCTAGGTTTCCTTTTAACCGCGTTCTTCAGTGACCGTTCCCTTTCAGGCGGACACTCTGAGGAGAACTCAGTTAACGTATCCTCCGGTTTTTGGAGCCTCATGGCTGTGGCCGTTTTTTTTTTCGGACGGCGTAACTGTCTGGGCAGTCATCTTTTCGGGGGCCAGTAATACTTTTCTCCGTTAGTCTCCCCCGTGCGGCCCCCCCACCCCCCCCCCCCTTCTGTTGTCCGGTTTATTGCTTCGCAGGAAATATATCCCTCTTATGGTTACCCATGTATGACCGGACAATTTTCCCCTTGATTCACTCGGGACATGCGTTCCAACTGTGTTGCGCAAGCCGGTGCTCTCTTACTATCTTGTATAGACCGCTATTCGTTGCACGTGCCATCCGCCATGGATACATTCTCTCCATCGGTGCGCACTTCTCTTCCCATATTGGGGATTGTGGCATTGAAAGTTTCCATCTGCAGGCCGAGGTGCGAGCACTCCTACGGAATTTGCGAGCACTTTGGGCCGGTCCCCATCCGCCTCTCTTCCCCTCACGATCCCCACCAGAGGGGACACGGAGGAGTGAAATAGCCCTTCATACGTGGAGAGGATCCGACCTTGGCTCTTCCGAGGGGATTGCGGTGGTTGCCGACTTCCTCGGTTGGCAGTCTCTTGCCATATTTTCTCCACCCGACGCTTGGGCGGCCAGCGGGCCGAAGCGCACTCAGCCCTTACCTGTGGTCACATTACGATTCTCTTTCATTCATTTTTTTGACTTCTTTGTCATCCCCCCGAACTATTAACAAACGCTCCCATTCTCCTCCCTCAGCTTATCTTACTCCGATGGTTCCCCCTCCTGGAAGACATAGCACCCAAATGCCCCCATGGCGGTCCTGACCCCTTTCCTTTACCCTAACTCGAAGATATATCTCTGTCCATTCCCCCTTCACCACCCCGGCCCTTCCAAGATTCCCGCTGGCTTTTTCACTTTCACTTCACTTAGCTTTGTTCTAATGGGAAGGGTCTCCCCCATACCCAGTCTCTTGAATTGTTTCCCGAGACCTTGGTCGTGGGCTCGGAATCTGCCCAAAATTTACCCCGCTCGTTTTTGAACCCCTTTCGTGCAACGTAGTCTCTTTGGACAAATTCGTTAAGAAGAGCTCGGGACCACTAATTGCGACACCTTCCCTTTCCATGGTCCGGCTAAAAAGCATTGCTTTGAGCTTAGAATTTCTCTCCCGCGGCCAAGCGTCCTCAAACCCCTTTTACAAGACGTCCCCTCTTACCTCAGATCTCGCGCGATCCCGAGATTTTTTCGGTGGTGATCATGGCGGCATCGCGCTCATAGAGCTTTTTCATCCCCCACCTTTGAGCCGCTCCAAAGTCTATATCAGTCTTTAGGAGGTCTCGGGGCAGAGATCTTCAGTTTTCGTATTGCTTCTAGTTGTTCTCCCCAACTATGCGTTGCGGTTTTTTTCCCAGTCGCCTTCCCTGTTGGCGAGCGTGATTTCGATGGACCGTTTGCTCTTTGACATCGGCGGTTTATCACGCAAGTCCTTTTGACGACTCCCGCCGTTTTCTTTCCTTTTCTATTCCTGGGAAGAGAAGTCACAATGTATTCTATCCGGCAGCGAAGTTCTTTTCGAGATGCGGATGGGTCCTAGGAAGAGATCTGATTCTCTCTCTGGTCACTAAGTATTTTTATGCATCTTTGGAAGATTTTTCAGGGTTCAGGGGAAGATTCCGACCAATAGATGGCTTTTTTTAGAGCCTTTCTCGGCGATATCAGTGAGGCGTTTTACGGAGAAAATTGAGAGGTGCTCTACGACGCCTTGGGCGAGCGAGAGGACTCTCCCTTGTTTTTTTTTTTTTGTGAACTCCTTTCACTTTAACTCTTTGGATGATTTAGACAGAAATCACGTCTGTTTTTTTTTCTCCCTCTTTGGAGATTGAGAAGTTTCCTCCTCTATGTTAAGGGATGGGTAGATAATCGCTTTCTGTCGCTCTGAGGGTGATGTAGTTCCGTGCGTCGGTTGTTTGTCCCCATCTTTCGCCCTACTTTCCATGAGGGCTAAGGGCGGGGTCGGTATGTTTGCTGGACGTTACTTTTCCCTACCCCCTGAAGTGGCGCTGTCTCTTCGGCCGAAGACATGCAGAGCTTTTTCTCCGGTGCAGGGCGAGGGTGTTTTTTTGATGGTAGTCTCTCGGTCTTACGATCCGGTTTTCGCCCCTTTTTAATTTCTTTCTGGGTCGTAGATGAAAATGGATGTCGTGGGTCCGAGATTCTCCAGCTCCGATGGGCGACTACACCCAGCGCCGTAGGTTTGTACATTTTCTAATGTCTTCTTTTCAGCCGTAGCCTCTACCCCCTCTCGAAGACTCAGGCTGAAACTATAACTTCAGAACCCGACCACTACGACAGCCGTGTTCGGCCCGCATACCCCCAAATACGACGTTTTGACCTTTTTTCTTTCCAGCTTGCGACATGAGGTCTTCTAGACGCTATTAGACGCGGGTATTTGGTCCCCTGAAATTGGTTAATCCGGTGGCGCTGTAGGCGGAGGGCGGGTCTATCGATTGCTCTTTTATTTACTACTTGTTGGCGCACGCCCTTTTGGAAAATCCTGAGGGAGGTCTCTGCACATTCTGGGGGCAGTGACTGTGCAATTTGTCGTGCACGTTTACTCGCGAGGTTTACACCCACCGTGAAACGTTCTTTTTTTCTGAATGTTGTGAACAATGCCGGGGGATCGCTCTTACGGTTCATTTCGCGCTAGGAGGACGAGTGGGCGGTTTTATGGCGGGGACTTTGAATTTGTTCCTGAGAGCGTTTTAAGCGTTTTTTACATTGGTTGAAATTTTTCTCACAATTGATTCTTGCCCGTTGCCGGGAAAGATGTCCAGAGGACTCCTCTTTCCGGTTTTTCTTCCAGCACTCCACGGATGCTCCAGCTTTTCATTTTAGTTTCAAGTCGGTATTTTTCTGGGACTAAGGCG
>Ga0179593_1508664_pt1 | contig 16349 bp, 13 predicted proteins | sample CZODoug2_1_08_16_FD_185931 | JGI IMG/M metagenome (GOLD analysis project Ga0179593, IMG submission 185931) | Vadose zone soil fungal communities from Angelo Coast Range Reserve, California, USA - CZODoug2_1_08_16fungal (PacBio error correction) | ecosystem: Environmental > Terrestrial > Soil >... | reverse complement strand
CTGTTCCTATTCACCTGTTATACAACTCCAAGGCATCGCTCCCGCGTCACCCTGACTTTTCATCTGGTTTCGTGAGAAACTTTTTTTCTTTCCCCCCCCCCTTGTCCTTGATTCTATTCCAAGCACTTCCAGGGGAGTATCGATTCTAGTGACGGCCTTGGCTCTCGTTTTTAACGATGTTCTTTTCCTTGGTCTTTCAAACCTTTCTCCGCGACCAGATCGTTTCTCTGTTCGCGTTTCTCTCTTCGAAAAGTCTTTTTTTTTATCGTTTTTTTGCCCTTAGGAATTGCAGCACTTGTTCGTGAGCCTTCCTCACCCCCTTCTTTTTTTTCGAAATGACCGGTCAGGAAGGGTCCCTCCTAGCGTCACCCTTTTTTCACCTGCTGCAAGCCTGGGTTTGGGTGCTCGAACCCGGCCAACACAGTAAGATCCCCTTCGCTTTTTTTTTTTTTTCTTCCGGTTTTTTGTGTCCTGTTTCTCGAAAAGTTTTTTTAGGAATTTGATTCCTTTTTGGGCGAAGTATGAGTTTTGCCTTCTTTTCCCGCCCCCCCCAAAGAACCCAGGAACCTTCCCATTACATCGTTCGCTAGCATTCAGTTTAAGGTTGAAACTGCAACTGACGGACCTTTTTGGCGAATGTTTTCATTCCCTCCCCTCGCTGTCGCCTTGAGCAGTGAACCTTTATGGTTCCTGAACACCTGTCCCGTGGTCCTTCTCCGTGTGCGGTCTCCTCCCTCTCTATGGACCAGTGTGGTTCTCCGATTTGATTTCAAGCGCTTCTTAAGCGAAATATGACCCTTTGTCGTTCTTCGCACTTTGACCTTGCTTCCGACTATCTTGAGTACTTGGGCGGGATTGTTTGTTGGTTTTATGACGTTGATTGGAGTTTTTCATGGTTTCTCCCTAGTTTCCGCTTTTTTCCCTTCCGACACCAGCTGTTTGGATGGTGCTCGCCGCCCCCGTCCTGCGCTAGTGAAGATGCTGGTCCCCCCGCCACCTCGCGTTATCAATTGTGGAGTCAGTTTTTTTTCTGGGTTCCCTTCCCCCCTCGCGCCCCCTGCCTGTCGGCAAAATACTCCATTGATCCGACTGATCTGCGTCTCCATCAGGCGACCTTCCGTCTTTACTTGGAAGCCCCTTGTGTCCTTTTGGTAGTTTGTTCTTTCCCTTGTCCCCCCCAACGATTTTTGCCTTGCTGACCCCCCGATGTTGACACGGTGAGAGCTTTAAGATGTCCGGCCCTGCGCCACCTCGGTTTTTCTGTTGTCTGCGTTAAAGAGGGAGTCGCATTCCCTGACCGCCCCTCAAAGAACCCCCCCCCCCCCCTCTGCTTTCTGTGGCCAGGAAGCTCTAATAGTTCTCCGGAACCAACGAACGGGAAAAAGCATTGAGTTACACGTTGTTTTCGTTTTCTGCCCGACCACTTCCACCATCGAACCCCCCTCATTTTTTCTGGAGCAGGAAGAAGTACGACCTACGATCCTGGACTCGCTTCTTCCCTTCCCTAAAGGGAAGGAACTTCGTTTATTCTAACCCAACTCCCGGAGCCGTCTCTTATCGCGGTTGCCGATATCCACTTTCCCTGCTCGCAGTTCCTTTGCTGCGTACTTTCTTTCTGAAGTATTTTGAACCCTGACTTTGGATACCATGCCGGGTATGCAGCGTTCCCAAGACCTTCTGAGTTGTTGTCATCCCCCTTGCCTTCCTAGTAACCCACTAACTTCCGAAAGGGTGCGCTTCCTGTTTGGTCTTGATTCCCAGCTTGCCTTCTGCTTTCCTTCCGCAGTGAGGTTTCGCGCTTTCTTGAGATCGTCGTACTGCGCCCGCCCCCGTCCCCCCCGGACCCCTTGAAACCTCCTTTACACAGCCAACATTCTGATCCTCTTTTTTTTCCCCGCATTCCCCCGGAAGCCGACGCCAAGTTTGCAGGGTGTTTTAGAATTTGTGGGTCTTTTCTCTCTTCCCCTTCCAGGTAAAGTATAGCGGGGGATGAGGAATTCTCTCTTACTGCCGAATTCGAGCCCATTTGAGCTTCCTGAGCTCCCCCCATTAGCCTTTTCGTTGCTTCCTTCCCTATCCAGTTATATCCGTTGTCCTGGTCACAATCCATACCCCTTTAAGAGAAAGACCCCTAGTTTCCTCGTTGTTTGTGTTGCGCTTGCCAATTTTTTTCTTGTGCCCCTCACTTCTCTTTTAGACCCGAGAGAGCTAAGAACCACATGGCCCTTTTTTAAAGTTGACAGATGGACGCGATCTCCTGCCTTGCCTCGTTGACCAGCTCCATTCTTTCCCCACTAGATCTTGACCCTTCGGTTCTGCTGCCGACCTGCCTCCAAGGTCCACTGCGTCCCCTAGATTTCATCCTGGTTGACTTTGAACTCCGATTGATAGTCCCCACGATTGCCTTTTTGTGCCCGTTTCGTCTTGTCCGGTACGGTCTTTTTACCCTAGAACCCCCAGAATCTACTCCGCAGGGACACCTTCGCGGTCCCCTTCCATTCTTCTTTCTCAGATTCAGCGAGCTGCCTCAGTCCTCGCCCCTTCGACCTTTATTTTCAGGTGTTTAGGGAAGTACCTATCAGGGGCTATCCGGAAAACACCCCCACCTCTGGTGCCGTCTATGTATCCCTTAGTCGCACGCGGGCCACTCTTCGCTTTCTGCGCACATTCTAGGTGCTTTGTGGAGATAAAAACCCCATCCCTCCGTTCCGCTCCCGCCGGATGGCCCTCGTTCTGTATCCCTTATTTCCCCCTCAGTTTTTCCCCCCACTTTGGTAGATCCGGCTGAGGCAAGATGGGGAAATCGTAGGATCTCTGCCTCCTCAACTTAAACATTGTGGATTAGTCTCCCGTGGCACCGGCCCTGTGAGCCTGTGACCCCTTCCGACTTCTCTGTGTTTAGGTTTTGAAACAGTGACATTGCCCCCCATAGGAGAATGTTTGGCAAACCTGCGACTGTGTTCCTTTTTTTGTAGACTTTGCCCCGTTGCTTTCCATCTGGTAAAGAGAACCCAGCCCCCCTCCTCTTGTTAAGAAGGTAAACTGCTCGGTACCATTTGGGTTCCAATGAATGCACCCCCAGGCACCGACCGGCCTCGACCGTGAAACTTCCCCATGTTTTTTTTCCGGCAAAACACCCGTCCCAAACAGCTTCCCGCTTCCTGCCCAAGCTTTCTTCTCCCCTAATACTTGCTTTGCTGTGTGATAGCCATGGCGCGCGTTGTGTCGCGTCTTTGAAGGCGTTAAGCTCAAAATCCCCTCTACTTTTCCCCTACCTCGCTTACTGGGTCGTTACCATCGGCCCCCTATGCCCCGCCGTGCGGTCCGAATTTGTCCCCCCTCCCACACAGCTTTTCGGCGCTTGCCAGGTCCGCCACTATTTGTTAGAGACCCCCTCCATCCCCCCTAGCACCCCCAAGGAAAACCTTCGCGACGCAACCAGTTGTCCCACCCCTTAGGCCCCCGATTTAAGGCTTGTTCCCCCAGAAAAGTACCGATTTTTTTCGTGGCGCACCTTTAATCCCCTTCCCCCCCCTCCTCCTTTGCAGTCCCTCTTCCTCTGCTCCAAGGAACACTAACATTTTAGTCCTTACTCGATACGCCCCTCCCTCCCTCGTCTTCCCCAAATGAACTGTGGTGTTTTTATTTCACTTTGCGTGATTTTCCTCAGTCATGAGTTTTTGCACATGGCTGGCCAACCTTTCAAGGTCCCCTTTCCTACGCGTAACCTCCCCCCCTTACGCTTTCCGAGCCCTTTGCCGCCGTGTACATGGAACGTTGTTCTTGGCGGGAATCTACGGAAACTCTCTTCTACCCCCAAAAGGTCCCCGCTCAATTACTCCACGAAAACTCATCCCCCCAACGCTGACTTTGCCGTGAACAAATCCTTTCCGAGACTTTCTTCTTCTTGCGGAAGTTCTATAGCACCCCCCTCTGTTCCTTTCTTGAGAGAGGGTGATGTTTTTGCCGGAGTCTATAGGATTCTCTTCCCGATGCCCCCAGCAGTGGGAATCAGCTCGGTTCGATGACGTATAAGTTAACATCGTGCTTCCTTTACTTGCCCTTGTGTTCAGCCATTCCCCCCCGTTTCTTTTGACGATCCACGCTTTTTCAGAGGGAGACACGTCTTTATCTTGAACAATTCTTGGGACGGCTTTCTCAATAGACCCCCCCCCGTTACGCCGGCGTCCCCACTCTAAGAAAGTGAGGACTGGATTGCACTTTTCCCTCCCCAGGTATGGGAAATCTGTCCACCTCCCTTTCTCCCCCCCCAACCCTCAATGGTGAATTTCCATTGCCAGGCCTCATATAGTGCTAAGCTCAGTTTTTCTCTCCCCAGATAATCCCTTACTCGTGTGTTGTTTAGAGCGATATGGAGGCCATTTCTGCCCAGCTTTTTCCACCACGTATCATGGAAAGGTGCCCTAATTCCCCCTCCGCCTTGTTGTTCTACGTGTGACCCCCGTGTAACAGACTTACGGTCTCAAGCATTTCGTTCTAGTTTTCTCTGTTCTTCTGGGAGGCCCTGTACCGTTCGCGTTTTTTTTTTTACTGGCGACCCGTCCGGTCCCAAAGTTTGTCTTTCTTATTCTACTTTATTTTCTTCCTGTACAACTGTCCTGTACCGTCTTTACGCCTGTTCAAAATCCCGGCGATGGGGCTGTGTCTCGGCCCCCGCTTATTTTGAATAGAAAGATGTTTCGTAGAGCTTTCCCTCCCGACTCGCTGTTCTTTTAGACCCTTTACGGAAGTAAATCCATCTTCCAGTAACCCGTCCCACCCCTCGCTCAAGAAGGACGATTTTTTCACCCCAATGCTTGTTGTTTTGTTTAGAGACCGACCTCCCTCCAGATCCGCTGCGTGGTAGTTTTTTTGCTGCCGGGAAGACCTTGGCTTTCGCTGCTGGTAAACCTTTTTTTTTTGGCACGGCCGTTCTGCCGGTTGGAAGTGTACTTTGGAACTTCCTTCCCTTCCCGACCCCCCGTTGAACTGTCCCCTTCCCTCCCTTCTTAGGAGAGGAATCCGGGCGCCGGTTCTTGTGGTTTCCTGTTTGAACTTTTCCCTGGACTTTCTTTGACGTGGCTCCCCTGGTAACCTTTTCCCGGCGTCGACACTCTACCCGCTTGCCGGCCCCTTAACTCGGACCGTCCTGTGGACCCAGGTTCTTGGAACGTTTCTGTTGTTTATGATCCGCGATTAGATGTTTGTCTTTTTTCGCTTTTGAGAAAGATTTACTCCCCCCAAGCCCCATATGAACGTTCGGCCCAGGGAGTTTTTTTTTCATTCTCTTTCGTTCGCAAAATTTTTATGGGGTGCCCGACGCAATTAATTTGCGCATGTTCCCTTGGGTCTGAGTAGGTTTTGTGGTTGATGGGATTGTGCGGGCTTCCTAGTATCTTTGCTGATGGTCCCATTCGCCCCCTGTCCCTCTGGTGTCTGAACCTAGCCGCCCGCCGGCGACCATTTTTATCTTCCGTTGTAATTACCCGTCACTTCGCGTAGACATAGTATCGTGAGGTCAACAGGGTAACCCCCACCCTCCCGTTCCGTGGGGCCATATACACTTTTTCCTCCAGTTTATTTCGAATGGATATCACGCCGGTGAACCTGCCCTGGCAGCCCGCCGGTATCGCGTTTTTTTCCCCCCTTCCAACTTGATTCGTGAGCACCCGTGAGGTCTGCAGGGCTTTTACTTCGTTTGAAAATTTTGAGCTCAGTGCTTCCCTTATTAGATGGGTTCTGATTGAGGTTCCCGATGGAGGTTGTCTCAACCTTCCCCCTCAGAGACAAACCCCAAGACCAGGCGTCCGGGTTTCCCATACATTACAAGAGTGTTTGACACTTCCCATCTGTTTGCCCCCGACACTTACAAGAGCCGAGCCCAGCGTCGGTCTGACCCCCCCCTCTCAAAGGGACCCACCGTCTCTGTGTTTATTTTTCCTTTTGGGAGCAGAGCTGAAACGGACGTATTTCTTAGGTTAAATTCCCCCCGATGTCCCAGCACTATCTCCACCCTTTTACTTCGTCGGCCAGAACCCCCTCGGTCATCTTCGATGTGCTGACTGTGGTGTTTCCGGTTTGACTTTCCCGGCTCCGGTCCAGCCCTATCATTTTTTTGACTGTCCGGAGAATCGACTTTCAGGGGCCTTGTCTTCTGGTTATGTATTGCAAATCGCCGTACACTTCAAACCGTCTTTTTTGCATCAGTCCTGGGGCCCCGGACCAATCCTTAATCAACATTCCCGAATTTTATTTACGTGTATCGCCTTTGTCAAGCGCTTCCTTCTAGCGGAACATTTTCCGACCCTTGGATGACGCCTCGTTTGCGCCTCTCTTCAGTTTCGCGCTTCGCCGTCCGACCGATACCGTGCCCCTTCCCCACCTGACACACCGCCGCAAACTCGCTTCCTAGTCGCTGACACCCCCTATGACCACCCAGGCAAGGGTCGCGTCCCCCACTTATTTGGCAAGGTCTTCCTTAGTCTACCGATAATTCCAATCTTTCCCCCCCCACCTCCAGTTAAGGTTTGGAGCCCTTTTGCCCATTTTTCGGACTTCACAGTGCTAGCCTCGCTTCTTAGTCTTATATGGAGTTCCTGAGTCCATTTTTCCCCGGAGAGCCCCTTGCTCTGCTCGCCTTAACGCGGCCTCCCCCACAGTACCGCTAATGTGTCGGCCAAATCCTTCTTTTCAGGTGCTTGTTGTGAGGTCATCCTTTTTATTCGCTTTCCCGTTTGGGAGGTCCACCGGATATATCTTAGTATGCCAAGTCAGAGTCCTCGCAAATAATACGAACCCCTTCTCTAGACTCTGCGATCGAAAGCTTGCAAGCCAAGACGGGAGGATGAAGAGCGGTGCATGCAGCAGCCTAAACAAGATAGAGAACAGCGCCGAGGGGAAATGACGAGTAGCAGAAAGAGCCCAAACATGAACCAATGGCTTAGCGTAGTATGGGTAGATGTTGAATTATAGATGACATACGTCCTTTTATCAGTTTGTTCAGATGTTACGGTACAGTTTAAGCGGCACCGGTACGCGAACCAACTTTACTTAGAAGCGCGAATAACCTCGATTCCAGAAAGTTTTGACCCTTTTTCTCACTAGATTCAGAGAATCAACTCCAGATCCAGCACCACTCTGATGTTTGCTTACAGGATTAGGCCACGCATTATCTTTAACCCCAACAATTTTTTAATTTGGAGCTACCCTGATCCATACAGCCCTTTTTGTGAGACAGTCTTGCCGTCCTTCAGATTATCCGTAAGAAGCTATCCTTGTCTCTCTGACCCCTGGCTATTCTGATAACCGACTATTGAAGGCCCTCTCCTCTGGGACCCTCGTTTTTCCTGTACCCGTGACGCCCCCTAAAGAAGTTTAGGTTATTGGCGCCCCCGACTTGACCCCTGAGTCTCTTCGTATTTAGTGTTGACCCATTACCCGCAAAATGCCCTTGGTTATGCTTTTGCACCGTTCTGCTAGGAGTGGAACATACGCCGCCTACCCCTGTGGGAAAGGTCTAAACAGATTATGAACAACCCGTTTTCAATGATGGACACCTTGACCGATCCTCTGGTTTTCGTCGTTTCCCTCTTTTGCTCTTCCCCCGTGGAGAGGCCCTCCACTTTCATTCGCCCCCCACAGACACTCGCCTCGCACGGCTCCCAAGTCTGATCCCCGGTTTTTAAGTTTTGTGTCCAACAACTAAACCTTCCCCAATCAAGGGCACGAACTCTTGAAGTTGTCCCCGGCAAACAACCCGCCCCACAACGATCCTCCCATTTTTTCCCGACGTACGTCGTTCCGCCAAAAGAGACAGTCCTCTACCCCGGAGGGAAGGCTGAGTGATGAGCCCGAGAAGTAAGTCGGGTGCCGATTTAAGGCGCGAAGGGGCGAGACCACGCTCTCATCCTCAACAATACCCGCGATTGTTTTTCGGGACCGTCCCCCAACAGGACCGACCTCCGCAGCCCGGAATTACACCCTTTGTGTCTGAGATTCAAATTCCCTCCCCCCCCCACATGAGAACCCCCCACACATCATCCCACAACAGCCCCCCCTCGCCGGCAAGAATCCAACCGTAAACCCCCGGCCTAATTATCGGCCCCCCTTCCCCCATTCAAGAGGGAACTTCCCCCAATCCCCACTCCTTCCCCAGCATTTTCTTTTTGACAATGGGGCGAGCGAGACGTTCTCAAACGACACAGGAAGAAGATCGAGCGCGAATTTTCCATTAACTTTTTGGTTTACCCCCGACGTTTTTCTTCTCCCCCCTCGCAGTATGGCTTTCAGGCCCCGGAGTCAGGTCCCATTACCCCTCCAAGTACCTTACCCGTTTTCCCAGTCTTCAGTGGGGGAACAATTTTTCTATGACAGAGACTGAAGAGAGCGAGATGGACCTCCATTCCTTGTAGTTTGAGCGGCCTCCCCTCCAAAGGAAAAAAGACCTTCACAACCCCAGGCCACAAGCCCTTTAGAAGGATACCAGCCCCCGCTGAAGAGCGAAACAAACGCCGCCGTCGAACAACCCTGGGGCAACCTCATATTTCTGCTGACTTGTTCGTTTTACAACCCCGATCATTTTCCGTGTGCGCCGGCGTGTCTGGGGGCTGTTACCAGTTGACGGGGGCATTCCGTACCCTGCCCCGGCCGGGGGGCCGTACCAGCGCGGCGCTGCAGCCGAGACTCCCCCTTTGCTGCAGGAAGAAGTACAAGGCGGCCTCCCATGTCCCATTCCGGGTGAGTTTCGAGCAACCCTAAGAGCTGGGGTCAGATATTGAGAAATTTTTTCTAGTTCCGAGTGTGGATAGTAAACTCCCGCCGTGGGCCAGTAGATCAAGTAACCTAGAACTAACAGCCTTTAAGAGGCAAACTTTCCATGTTAACCATCTCCATAACAGTTTTTTTATGGGGATGCCAATTCCCAAGCTTCGCATGGCCAGTTGGTTCACCCCTAAAGTGGCTGAACCCATCACCTGATCATGGGACGGATTGGACCATGGCAGCGATGTCTCGGGGGAGGTCTCCCGTCCCTCCCCGCTTTTCCCCGCCAGATCTTCAGAGTTTCCCTCCTCCCACTTTTTTTTGATTCTTTTATATGGCTGACAATTTGAACACATATCTTTCTTCCTAGCTTTTATCGCTTGCATTTGCCAACTCAGGAAACTCCCCTAGAGTGGTGACTAAAAGGTGAGTGGGAACTCCACGTTTGTCAACGACTGTCGGTTTTCCCCGTTACCACCCCAAGTCCCAAACTCAGGGCCGGTTTTTAGGGTTCCTTACGCCCTCTCCTTTTCGCCTCCTCCCCCCCCATCTTATTCCCTACCCGACTTCTGCTCGCGTTCGCGCTGACCAACAATTCTCTGGGAGGAGCCTCGTTTCTATGACGGAGAATGCCCCGAAAGATTGTACGTCGAGATAGGTACCTCTAAGAGAGTGTCGCCAGATACAAGAGGAACATATTTAATCCGAGTTTCCGTTTTCACACTTCAACCAGATCATCACGACTTCCTTTGCGGGTGCAGAAGAGCCAACATCCAGCAAGCTCCCTTTCTCGGGCCCTTAGGTGTTGATTCGTTATTTTATTAGAGGAAAAGTGTTCTTGTCTGTTTTTTATTTTTTCCCTAAGGCGTATTGTGTCCCCCCTTTTATCTCAGCCCCCAACCCTCCAGCCCACCTTGCAATAGCCCGCGCTATAGTCTCGTCTTCGCACAGGCGTTATTCCCCATGCCAATTGGAACTGTTTACTTCCTGTGATTCCTATTCTGGACGGTTCCTTCCCTTTCGCTTCCGGCTCCCGAAGTTTCCCCGTTTCTGGGACCAACAGCAGCTTTCACACCACCTCCACGACGGCGGTCGGAGTCCGTTGCGAGCTTGGATCTCTGCTTCCCACACATGTTTCCAGGCTGCCTTGCCGATCGCTACCCCCACGGCGGACCCCTTCTTCAATAGCGGGGCATTTCCTAGTCCTCGAAATCCTTGCTTTTGAGCCGAAAAACTCGGCCTTGTGACTACAAGGGTGCTTTGCTTTTCGAGTTTGTGTGTTTTTATGGGACGGCTTTTGCACCCCGTCTGTTCCTTTTCCCACTCATTAACCAACATCTGTGCGTTCACTATGAGACCCTCCTTCCGGTACGTGTTTTGCCGTTCCCTCAAACAGAGTTCTAGAATTTGGAGCGGTATCGATTTGAGGAAGTCCCATTGAGAGACACCAAGCCTAAGCATCCGAAGTCATCACTTTCCCGTCGCTGTCATCAGTTGAGTATCATTTCGGTTCCCCACGTATCTTGCACTATGGCGTTGTTCCTTTGTACCACAATGAACTTTCAGTTAGCGTCCACTCGTTTTCCTCACCATCTTGGCGACATCCAACGGTTCCTAGACAGACCTAAGCCTGGCCGTTCCAGGATGGCCCCCCAGGCTAGGCCGGTTTCCCTTTGCTGGAGCCGGGAAGGGGTTACCGCACAGCGGCCCAGAAATCAAGGCACAACGCACCAAAGATCAGAGACTAAAAAAACGCAACGCACGGAGCTTTCCAGGGGCCACCTCACCTCCACCCCGGTATCCTTCTTTGGTACTGGTACACAATCCCGGAAACATCATCCGTCGAGTCACGAGCTAGGTCGGTAACTATAATGAGCGACACGGGCACAACACACGGTCGCTAGAGGTGGTTCATTTTGTTTTTGATTCTTTATAGGACCAGTAAAGACCGTGCCCCGATTCGCGTCTCACGCTGTGATTATTCTCCACAGATACTTTACCCCCCGCTTTTCCGTCGGTAGACTCCACTCTTCATATTTCTTTTAACGTTGTTGAGTAGGGACATTGCCGATTCCTCTTACCACTTCCAAGGGAGTAACGCGGATACCCTAATACTTGAGAATGCTTTTCTTGACGACCTTTAGTGAGTGAGAAGCCAACAATGACGCCGACGAACCAGATCGACCGTTCATTAAACAGTTGGGAGGTTTACTAAGCCCCGGCAATGACCCTCGTTTGGTGCGAGAGCTTTTGTGGGCGATTTCCAAAAAAATGCCAGGACTGTCGTCTTCATCCTGGATGTCATGACGAGTTGAATCTTGGTCGCACGCATGGGCATGTAAGCATGAGGTGTGCTGCCTCTTCTTAAGGAAGTGTTAAGCTCCCAAGAGCCACTACCTTTAGCTGAAAGCAACCAGCCCAGCACCAGACCGCTAGAGGCGTTAATAGTAACCGGGTAATGGACGCCCCCCATATGTGTCTCCAGGTGTGTTCTAGAGTTGATCCCTAGTCCATTACCCTTTAAATTTCAAGGAAGAGTCTGAATACCTGTCACAGCGAGGAGAAGCAATCTCTCCCTCTGGATTTCGTCCCCATCTTGATGATCAGAGTTCTTCTTTTTTTTGACTTCAATACTTATCGTCAGTCCAAAGAAAACAAACTCCCAGCGTCTTTGGCGCACAGAGTATATCATTCAAGACCCCTAAGTTGTGTTTTTATGCCCTTAGACTTAATACTGTTTTTGTAGGTTTGGGCTAGTGATGCACGAATCGGAGTCATTCTTCCGAAAGCACGTCCTTCCCTTCCCACTTGGAGATCATTCAGCAGAAAATGGTAAAAGCATTGCGGCTTTGACCGCTTGCTCTTTTTTGACGGCCCAACCAGAAGGATAAAAAAGTCGAGCTTGAAGGGAACCGGCACTTTGAGTCTCACTAAAGTAAGAGCCACAAACGTTTCCCCACAAAGAGTGAGAATTAGAACGGTGAACTCGTTAATAGATGATCTCGTGGGGGTGGGCATTGTTCCGTTCAAGGGGACTGGGGCGCCTGGGTCGCCTACCCTCCGTCTCGCATCCTCCACGCGGATCCCGGCCCCCCCCCAATCCACCGTCGACCTTGACAGTTTTAATCTTCTCCTGCATGACCATCTCCAGTTCGGAAGTTTTTGTTACCACACGCGGCTCCGCTTATTGGGGGATAAAACCCCAGAACACGATGGTGGCCTCAAGGAGCTTCTCACCTCCACACTCATGAGCTTTTCGAGAAATCTCGTTCGGCACCACGATTACAGCCCTTCCCCGAACCTCTGTAAGAGAGCGAAGCAGCATGGAGAATTGGCTTTTCGGTAAAAGCAGGGCGCGAGAACATGAAACAAAGAACTTCCCTCCCGAGGTACGGTTTTTTTCTCCGCCGGATCCCCCGATTTTCCCAACGGCTCCCCTCTTTGGCCCTCTTTTCCAGTTTGGCGCGTCGACTGCCCCCCACTAGAAAATTCAATTAAGGCGATCCTGGATCGCAGTAGTGTGCTTTGTGCAATTTTGTCTCCCTAGCGTTGCAACGGAACCGTACGCACACCGTTTCCTCTCGGAGGTTAAGTTCCTTTTACACATCTTGAAGTTCAACTGTGAGCCTTTACTGAAAGATAGAAACCGTTAGGTTTTTGATGTTGGTAACTCTTTTAATTTTGCGGAAATAGAGTCACCTCCCCCAGACACAACTCGCCCCATCCCTGGGTACGTCCCCTTTTTATGGTATTATTAGTCACGGTTTTCTCCACCGATTCCCCCAATTGCCAAGCTCCCATACTCTACCGGAAACATCATTTTTTTCCCCGGTCAACGAAAAAGTCAACAGTTTCCCTAAACGCGGTATTTTAATCATTTAAGTCACACCCGGATGGATACGCAACAGTACGTAAAAGGACCTGAGGCCCCCCCCCCCATCTGAATAGTTTCCTTTATTCCGCTGGACTCTTGCTTACTGGCCGCGCTTTGTTGCTGACTTTCATGAAAGATAGAGCCCCCCCCTACCATAGAAATAAGATTTACCCTAATTCATCTCCCCTTTGCCCCCGCCCCCCCCCCCCCCCCCCTATTTTAAGACCTGACAGTTAATCCCTCCCACACACTTTTCCTCCTCGAGGACCGAATCCCCACGCACCCACCCATCCCCCCCCACAGCCTTCTTGTGGATGCTCTGCCCTTGCAGCATAATTGAGAACCGCCCCCCCTCCCCCAGACAGGTTCACCCCACGCGCGAACCCCCTTTCTTTAAAAATAACCCCTTCACTAAAAGTTCTTTACCCCAGCTGAAAGGTTATATCCCCCGCGACCCCGAGTAGGTCTATCTCTAATTCTCCTGCTCGTACACTGGCCCTCAAGACCAAACTACTCGAATCGAAGAGCACTGTTTTCCTCAGAAGGGCCCTCTTGCCGTCTCCACCGGCTGACCGCCGGCCCTCCCATCCATACGTAGTCCACCCACAAGATCGCCGTCCCCTTAACCGCAAATTTCACGCAGCTTGCTCGCCCACGAGCTGGACGGAAAGACTTTGACTTCCCTCGGCTTTGCCTTTCGCTTCATTTCCTCTCGCCATTCGAATGCCTAGTCCCCACGTAGGCCCGGCTCCCCCGCCTTCCACAAAACCAGACTACCGGACCTCCCTAACCCTTCCCCCCAGCACTGGGACGTTTGATCCAGCGTCCTCCTGTGTTTCAAGCTTTGCTTACTGAAGAGCGATAGGCTTCCCCTTTTTCCCAACGTTACCCGGAGCCCGTCACCTCAGTTCCCTCTTTGCCATCACGGGAGCTCCTGTCCTCTCCCCCCCTCTTTCGAACATGGACCATCGTTTCGCGCTCGGTTGATCTCGCACACGCCCCCCACCCAATCCTTCCTCCAAAAGTCCCCTCCCGCTCCCCTCCCACCGAACACCTTTCCCCTTCCCCCACACTTTCATTCCCGGCATCCACCGTTTAAAGCTTTTAGAGTTCTTCTTTCTTTTCGTGCCTTTCTTTAGACCCCTCGGCTAGTCTTTTTCCGTTCCGCGGTTTCGCTTCCCCCTTTTGACTTCAATATATTGACGTGAAGCATTGCTTTAGTCACCCTAGCTGGTATATATTCACGAAAATCGGTGTCTGCACCCGATCATCTCCAAATAGACCTTCTTGCCAAGGCGCAATCTGTCAGACAGTACTGCAATCCCCGGTGGTTCTTTTCCCTCTATCAATTTTGTGACCCTTTCCTTCCTCGCTCACCCCGTACCGCGTCCTTCCCCACCCTAGAACGTCCTCCCCCGGCGGGACGGGAGCACTTTCCCTGAAAACTTTTTCCCCCCCTTGCTTAGTTAACTCCCAAGGGGGACCCAAACACCTCTATTTTGTCTCTTTCAACTGCCTTTGATCGGTTAGTAAAGCAGCTGAAATTAGAACTCTATCTTTGTCTCCCCTCATTTTTTGTTTTGAGTTTCTTGTTAATATGAAACATTAAGCCCCCCCCCAGCAGCAAGAGTGCCAATAACATACGCCTTTTTTTGAGCACCTTTCTTGTGTTTGCCGCCCAACCGTGTTTTCGAGGCTATACAACGTGAAATTCTTCCGCTATCTCTTTATTGTGGACGCCGTAACCATTTTGAGTTGGCCTTCGCCCGCGCGTCACCCTGAGTTCTCTTCCGCTCCATTTTTCTCTGTCATGGCGCTCTTTTTCTCTAACCCAAGGCCTCTTGTCCTTCTGAGGCTTGCCGTTTCCTCCCCCGTTTCTGCTATCCTCGCAGTTGTGCTTGACCTCATTTTCCCCCCTGTAGGAGACCATTATCTTCCCCCCTCGCCCATTTAACCGGCGACGAGGTCAAGCCATCGTTTGTTTTACATACCCCCTTGCCCTCCAACAACATACGAATATCCTCCCCGTTTTATTTAGTTAACGCATATTTGTTTCCTTTCTGTGAAAAGTTTTTCCCCTTCCTTAGACGCCTTTTTGGCTCCCATGGTTCAGGTTGAGTCTTACCGAAACCTACCCTCAATGAGCCTGTAGAGTTCGCGAGGCTTCGGTTTCTGAAATTGTTGAGTTCACTGGATTCCCTTGTAAGTCCGTGCGCCCCTTCCTTTTTCACATGGGGTCTATCTGCCGCTCCCCAAGCCGGTCCCCTCCTGGCTGAACCACCCGTCTGTTTTTTTTTCCTCTCGGCGTCGGTAATCAATGTTTCTGTTTGCTTCCCGTTGGCTTGACCCTCGGATCTTCTAGTTCCCGTACCTTCTTTCAGTGGTTTTTTCTCACTGACCCATTTTCCGATTACGCCCTTCTTTCTGTCGGTTGGTTTCGTGTCCTGTTGATCTTAGTTGATTTTCTTTTCGTTTTCCCTTTTTGCGGATGGGCACCCCCAGTCACACCCAGTGTTTGTTGATTTCCCACATCCCCCCTTCGTTTCGGGCCGTCGGTTCGAAGAGTTGTTCTTTAACCTTCCCCCCCCCATCCCCCCCCCCCCGGTTTTTGAGTTTATTTTTGTGAGAGTTTCAATTTTTTCCTTTGGTCCTTTTCAGGCGCCACCTAGACGTTCCTGCGGCATCATGGTTTTTCCTCCCCCAGCTCGCCTTTCCTACTGTATTTGATTTCTCATCGCCGGACTCGTCTGGAAGTTCTTTTTGGCGTTTTTTTTGCGTTTTTCAAAATAACCTTCTTTTCGCGCCTTGAGTGTTAGTGGCATTCTGTTTTTTCCCCGACGATCAGCCGGCCTCGGCGTTGGGGCTGTTGCTCCCGTCCGCCTTCTCAACCCGTCCAACCCAATCCCCCTCCCCCCCTGACCGCCATTTGCTTCATTGTTCTGTCATACCTTCTTAGTGTTGAATAATGCCGTCCGTGCCACCAGCATGCTCTCCCGAGTTCGGGTAGGAGGACCCTCGCGCCCTTGGCACCCGTTCCCCTTCTTTTAATTGGCTTTAGTTACTATTTGACTGAAGATTCTCTCGATTGCCTTGTCCCCAATTGCCCCTCTATCCTTTTCCCACGCACCCGCGTTATACAGAACCACGGCCCCCCCCCGGTACGTCTGAGATGTTCTTGGTTGCTGGTGTCAAGTTTTCAGCGCGTTGGTATCTTGCGCGCCTGGAGCCGTTCCTTCTTTTTCCACGTCCTTTCTACACCTCCAGTTTTCCCGCTCGTCGCAAACTGACCATCGTGGGTGTTGTTCATCCTCGGGCCTTGACAGATTACCCCATTCCTCTTTCCCGATTTCCGGGGGCCTCTCTTCTCTCTCGCAGTGCCTCCTTTGAATGTCGCTCCGAAGGTGCTGCCCCTTCTGTTCCTTTTATCGGTCCAGCGCCTCCCCGTCACCGGACAAACATCGCCACCCCAGACAACCTATCCCCTCCTTTTTCTTTCCTCTTTCACCGCGGCGAAGTCGCGCCATTGTCCATTGAGAGTCGTTCTCGTCATCTCTTCCCCATTCCCTTTTCGGAGTGGTGAGAATGCGCTGCCCCTTTGCACGCCGCAAGTATAGTTTATGTTTTTCCTTTTACTGTGAGAGTCCTACGTTTTGATATCTCGCCACTTGCTATTTAAGTTGTTCCCACCTAACGACCCGCCAGTCCTTTTCCGTAC
>Ga0179593_1472943_pt1 | contig 16349 bp, 22 predicted proteins | sample CZODoug2_1_08_16_FD_185931 | JGI IMG/M metagenome (GOLD analysis project Ga0179593, IMG submission 185931) | Vadose zone soil fungal communities from Angelo Coast Range Reserve, California, USA - CZODoug2_1_08_16fungal (PacBio error correction) | ecosystem: Environmental > Terrestrial > Soil >... | reverse complement strand
CGACCTGGGCCTACCCGCTCTCTTACTGCTTCCACTGACCCTTAGAGGCAAAGGATTATGAAAGCCCCGTCCGAATTTTTTCTGGTCCCGCTCTGCGTATCTTGCCGATTAGGCTCTCTTTACGTTCCAGCGGTGGCCCGGCTGTAGGTGTTTAGACTTCTTTTAGGGGGTCTCATCTCTTTGAAGCCCTCTCTTCTCTTGTTCTTGTATCTAATAACCATTTCCTCGCTTAAGCTACCGCTTTCCCCCTCCCTCCCCTTCTTTTTGTTGATATTCACACCCTCCACTTCTGAGCAGGCTCCCAATTAACGGACATTTTTCTTTCCTGCCCACTGCACCTCTCGTCCCCGTGTGGCTTTTTCCTGTGTTCAGCTTGTTTAGGCGTCCCATGACCCTGGCACTTACTGTCCAGCGGATATCCGAGGCATGGAGTCGGAAAGTAGTCCTTTTGCGGGTCCTCCTTTTTTTTTTCCTGGTGGATTTCCTGATGACGGGTGTCCCGCCTCTTGCATACCCAACAACTACACACCTTTGATTTTTTTTGTCACCTCTTGGATTTTTATCCGTGTCCCCTGCGCAGATGAGGTTGGCCCGGATAGCAAGTCCGACAACAGCGGCAATTAGCCCCCGTCCACCGAACTCCCCCCCTTTTACCAAGCCGGTCCACTTCCGCCCGCCCACCAGTGTGTGAGTGTTTCCAGATTGAGCCCTTGTTGGTTTTTTCGACGGCTTCTCATTCGGTGTATCAAGTCCAATTTCATTTCCTGTAAATTGTCGCCTTTACAGTTCGTGCAACCACCCTCCCGATGTACTTCTCGCCCCCTCATGGATATGTTACACGTTTTTAAGTATCGACTCTGTCGTTAGTTCCAGTGTGATTTGAATCCTTCTCACATCACATACTCTTACCAGCTCTTTCGCGCCCTACGCTGAGGGCCATTGAGTTGTCGGCCTTATATGCGATCACCAGATATTTGTAACACTAAACCCCCTTGTAGCATGTTACACATGGACCATCCCACGTTGTTACAACCATGTCCCTGCATCTTTCCTCTTGACGATGCCTCACCCCGGTAAATACGACCATCGGGCCGCCTGTGTCTCAGCTGCACGGGGTCTCAAACTGCGCCCACCCCAGATACGCTTGCCTGAAACTTCATGGTAGTTTGTCAGCACGTGTTTTCCCCAGAATTTTATAATTCCCGTATGCAATCTCAGCATTTTCGTCACACCCACCCACCCCCCCCGTTTGTTGAAACACACCCCGGTTATCCGTCTTACCAGTGCTCCCACGTTCCCCATGAGCCTTCTCTCTTGTCTCTCCGCATGAATGGCTCGTGTGTGACTTCTCGTCGTCTTTATGGCTAGCTTGCTCCGATTTCCCCTTTTTACCATTTTTGACGGGTCTTATCTTATATTTTTTCAACGCCTCGGCACTAACCTTTGACAACATACATCAGATTAAACACTCCCGATGCATATCTCTTGAGTGTTTCAGAGTTCCACTATGCCTACGATTCGCCGTGACTCCCCCATACCGTTGACACTCACTTCGGCCGGGGTATTGTTTTAGGTCAGAAATTGCACTCGTTCCCCGCAACTTCTAGTAGCAGTCTCCTTAGCGACCTGACCCAGTCTGACCAACCCAGTGAAGGCCGGCCGTAATCTGGTCTCCTTCCAGACCATAACCTCACCCTGTTCCTTCCGCCCAGGTCCCTCGATTTTCTACTTGGCGTGCAGCCTTTACCGTTACACTTCCCCAGACGGTTTGATGTCGATTTTGTGAGATTTACTCCTAACCTCAAATTCGAAACCACAGTAGTCGATTTGTTTCTCTGCCGGGCTCCTCCACTAATGGTGTTTTTCTCCCCTTCCTTTTGACACCCTCCTCATTTTTCTTTCGGCGTCCGTTTTCGAGCTTTCTCTTGTTTTTTTCAGGTTCGGTCGTTTCTTGAGCCCGTTTAGCTGTGGTTTTCTTGCGTTTTTACTCTCGTTTTCCCCTGTGCTCCGGTCCAGCGTTCTCCCATCAGTGGCTGTGTCGGGACACTTCTTCTTGATTATCGGTAGGCGTAAGTCTTCGTCGAGACATTTTTTGGTCCCCCCCAACAGTCAAGTGCAAAAGACAGCTTCTGGTTAGAAGGTAGTTTAGGCGCCCCCCCCACGCCCCCCCGATTTGCCCTTAGAGTGGGTTCCCGGCCCCGTACTATTTCTGTCCCGCCCACAGATATTCTTACTCTCTTCGGTATCTCCGCTGTCCTACCGGTGTGATGCTTGTTGGTTCCCGCTAAGCCTGTGTTCCATTCCCATTCGTATGTTGCGCCTCTTTCCCGGGAACGCCCCGCCTCCGTGGAACTTTTTTTTTCAGCCCCTGTTTCGTCTGTGTTGGCTGGAGCGATTGTGCTAGTACCCAATCCGTTGCTTGTTCTCCTCATCCCCCGCCCAGACTTCATCAGGTATTAAGGCACTTTTCATGCTCCCTGGTTTGTTTATCAAGACGTATTTGTTCATACCCTCGTCCCTTGTCCCTCATGACCTTTTCGTCAGTATTCCTCGGACCATTACATATAATTCGAGTTTTGCCCTCCCAATTGGTCTAGCCTAAACCTCAATGTAGGAACCATTTGTACGCGGGCTCGACATACCAGACGGGCGGGGAGTTCGTATTTCCCCGTGCCCCCACGTGTCTAGGTTCCTTTGTGATAACCGGGCCAAGCAATATCTCTGTACGACGAGCAACCTGTCCCAGTTCTCACATTTTGTTTCCCTCTCCCATTTTTTCGGAGCTGCTCGGGATTCCTCCTTTTTCCTGACGCACGACAGTTGCCGCCCCCCCCCCCACCCCCCCCCCTATTTCTTCCCCCGCCGTCTATTATCCGTTGTTAAACTTACATAACCACTCATGTGCCACTGTTTTGATATCTTTGATGTATCGGAACCCCCCCCGGTTGACTCTGAGAAGAGGACAATGTTCTTTGTGCCCCCCATGATTTTGTAATGCATATCCCACACTCTCGACCCCTCTTTCTGTTTCCCCTACGGAGAACTCTGTTTTTCACACAGCCCCAAGGGTGTGACACCTCCAACAGTCCCCGGTCTCCTTCTCCATTTTTAGTGATCCCCACCGGTTTTACCTCGTCTAACTCTCGACGTCCCAGTCGTGCCCAATGTTGCCCGGCTCTTTCCTACTGTCCTATCGTTGTCGTGCTGGTTTTCGTTCGCTGACGACTCCCGCCCAACTGTGCAACCCCCTCTTGCGGCGCCTGCCACTTATGCGGGTTTTCTCACCTCTGTATTGCCCTTGCTTTACTACTGGGCTGGCACCTTTTTGGTGTTCTTGTCTGTCTTTTTCGCTCTTAACCCGTTTGCCAATGGTCGACTTTTGATTGTCCCCCCCCCAGTTGGCACGTTTCCCCCCACTTGACTCTGTTGCCCCCCGAAAGCTTTTCTATGGCCCAGTTTCCGTTACGCGCTTTAACCGATCTGTTTGTTTTTACATGTTTTGCCCTCATCCAACCCGAAGGGTTATTACAGAATTATGTGTACTTACGCGTGCCGGACAACCCCCCCCTTTATGTTTTGCTTTTACCAATCCGGCCTCCCTAGGTCCCCGCCTTACATTCTGATACGTGTTCGCCCACTTCTGCTTTCGTGTCCTTTAACGGTTTTTCCATAGACCCTGATACGTGGTAGATAAATGATCGGTTCCGCATGACCTCTTATTTTAAGTTCCCCAGTCAGCAAGCTGACCGTGACAGCTTTCTTCCTTCCCTCTATACAACCTGCGTGCACGGAACAAGATTATGTCAATATTCGTTGTTATCTGCTAGCATTTTTTTTCAGTTCCATTTCTTCCGAGATTTGATCCCGATAGTGTGTGGGGCAATCCTCGTATCTTTCCTTGTTGGTGCCCCCGGTCTTCGAATCCCGCCTTCTGAGTCCAGCTAAACCTCGCGTTTACGGACTAATTCGAGCTTTTTTTAGACCCCCCGTCATTTCCATCGGTAGTGCCAGCCCTAGCGCTCTTCGGTCCCTTAGTCTCCTGTGCTATTGAACAGCTGCCTTTTAATTGTCCTGTTTTGAGTCCTTCCCCATGTTCCCTTTTTTTACTGTCACCCACTAGGGATGGACCCTGTGACGATCCTCCCTGCCATCTGCGCTACCTACACCCTCCCACGCTTCCTAAGCGAGCCATGAAGTTGTTAGAAAATGGCTGGTGTTAATGGAGTTTCCTTGGGTGTACCTCTTTTCAATTGAACCCCTGCGTGTGGCTAGTATCACTTTTCTGGTGTCAAACTGTTTTCAATTACGCCAAAAAGGATAATCAGGTGGTTGTGCTGCGTAGGTTACACTTTTCCCCAATGGCGACAGTTTCTATCGTTCGGTGTGATCGGGACCCCTCAGCCATCATTCATCTTGGCCGTGGCTCCATTTCCGTGGATCCGATCCATTCAGAAGATTCATGACGTGTCAGTTGGACAGCTGTGCGTCCCTTTACGTAAGCTTTTTGTCCCTGCTAATGGTCATACCAACAGGCTTTCGTTTTCCCCTTTTTCAAGTGTATGCTTTAACCTCTGCCCCCTCATTTGTCCCTTGAGATCGGATTCTCCGGGTTCTGCTTTTCGGTGGAAGGCTGGCGATCGTTTTTCCGTCCCACGCTTGTCTCCGGGCCCCGAGTCCAATAATCGCGGGTGTGATTCCGAGTAAGTTGTGCTCACTTTCTCCCTGCACGACATAGACTTGGAACCAATTGTCGTATCCCGGTAAGGCACTGGCCTGTACGCCTTCCATGTGCGCGTCGGCCAGACCCTTTTGCCCTTCCGTTGATTTCCACCGAAATTGAGGTGCACGGGTTTACAAGTTTTCAGCCCCGTCCGGCCATAGCTTCATATTGTCGTTGGTCAACACCACCTGTCCCCGTCACATTAGGTCCCACGGTAACCCCAACCCCCTGCTTTTCCTCTAATCCTGCGTGTATGTCACCCCCCCCACTTGTTTCAGATGGCAAGGCCTGGTGCTCAATACCATCCACCCATGTCTTATGTTTAGTGTGTTCACTGTGTGCCTCCCTCAAAGTTTGCCATTTTTGCTTATTCGCAGGTGCACACAGATCCCACCCCCTGGTGACTGACTCTCTCCCTCGTTGACTTTGTAGTTGCCCTCTGTTTGCAATCCCGGTATGCCCCGGTACGCAAGTCTCGAGGAAGCTTTCCTGTGCGCACTTCTTTCCCTTTGGGAACGCTTTCCGCTCCATATTGTTGGAAACTTCCAGCTTACAGGTGAACCTGGTGCGTGACCGCAGTTACGTGATTGCCTTCTGGACCCTTTTCTACCTCCGACGGTGCCTTCAATACCCGTAGCCACCGCACATGACATAATTACGACTTTGAGTCAAATTCCCTATTGTGTTTGAGTCGTCTGCATCTTTGCGTAAAGGCCTATTTCTTCGACTCCCGCAGTGTGTTTCAAGACTATGTGTACAAATTTTGCCTTGAGGGATTTCTCCCTTCTTCGTCGTCTGACTTGCGGTTTCCCCTTCTTTTTCGCTGTTGCCTTCACTAGGCCCATGCTTAGTCATGATCGTGGATCTTTTGTGCGGCCGTAGCTTGGTGGTTCAAGAGCCATTGTGCCCTCCTTCGATCTTTGGCCCACCCTTTCGCATATAAAGAGGAACCTCTATCAGCATTCCCACTCTTTTCACCATTGGTTATCCCCCAACCAGTTACCGCGCACTAGCGCATGTACCCCGCTAGCCACCCTGTATGTTGCCGGTAAACCTTCCACTGGAGTTCCTTTCACATCCTGTCCCATTCTCATCAATTTTATCACTCCCATACGACTTGATGACAACTATTTTGGGCTTTGTGATTTATTTCCTTTTACTAAAGACACCCTTGTCAAGCCTCTTGAAGTCTGCCCTTACCTTCCCTTTCTCCCGTGTTTGGCATTCTGTCTTTTCGGGTTTTGTTTCCCACTGTGTTTTAGGCAAAGGGAGAGTATTCGGGTCTGTCGGATTGTATTCTTTCATTGGAAGTGCCCCTTCCTGTTCGTTGGAAGCTTTCAGACAATCTCCACCAGCTCTCCCGCTGCCCCTCGCGCCCTTTAGGTCATTAGATCTTTCCCCAGCGTGGCTAGAGCCTTACCCGATTCCCAAGCCCCATGCAATATTGCGCACACTTCCTTTTAGTCTTGATTACCCCGCCCCTCGGGGCTTTTGGCCCCCTGGTGAAACCCCCCATTCTGTCTTTCACTGAACAAGTGCAACCCGAAAATTCTTTTTCGCCCTTGCGCGCACATTTGACTAGGATCCCCCCGCACAGTCAACCTTCTCCACCTACCCCCCCTGGGCTTCGTCTTTCCGAGCCCCCTTCGGGCAGTTGCTCTTAAATTCCTTTGATTGCTGACCACTAGACAGAGTTAAAAATGAGATAAGCCCCCAGACTCTTCGGCGCTCTGAGCCTTTCCTTAGGAGTATCCTGAATACAATCCGTTTGTTACCCTTGGGTTGGCTTTCTCGCTGGATCCCTCATCTTTTTTTTCCCCATGAGCCCCTCCCCAGAGCCTTTCCTCTCAACCAGGCTTTGCCCCCCCTCTCCGGTGTTTTCGCTGATCTCTTCTCTGTTCCTGTCGTGCGTGTCGTTTTCCAGGTGGTTCCTTCCTGCCTTACGTCCTCTATTCCAGGCCCCTGAGCACCTTCTTATTTTAACCATTTAGAGTGTCAGCGTTCCTCAGTCATGCCTCTTTTTCCCCTCGTTTCCCCCATCACTTTGCCTTTCCGACCCACTGCCTGTTCCGATATTCGGCGCCACAAGTGAGTAGTTCATATGGGGGTATTCAGCTGACCCTCTAAATTTCATTTCGCCGTGTATCCCCCCCGTACATTTTTTCCGTTTGGCTTGTCCCACTTCTTGTTTCCATCGTGGAACTACCTCTGAGTGTAGCCTTAGTCCTAAAGGCTTCCCCTGTCCTTCGTTACACTTGGAACACCCCCGACTGTTACCACCTTGATTTCATTCACTGGTTCGTCTTGGGAGCATCTATTGTTCCTCGGATAGTAATTCTTGATGTCAACTCGGGACGCCCAACCTGAAGATATTCGTCCCCCGTAGGTAAGTCACACCCTATGATGCCAGCCCCTGCCTTATTTCCTGAATTCAGACGGTCCATATTCACTCGGACCGGTCGCCGGTCGACTTGAGCAAGTAGTACTTTTCTTTTTGGCTTCACCTACCGCTCTCTTCTCTCCGTTCTGCGGGACCTTTCGCTCTTTCCAGCAATAGTTGCGTGTTTTGTGCAGTCATTACATCGAGAGTTTAGGCCGTTCTTCCCTTCCCAGACCAGCCAGATTGCGCTTTCCTAGGAGTGTTAAGCTGTTCTCGGTACCCCAGCCAGGCGATTCAGTTCGAGCTGGTAACGCTGTCTAGTTCCCTTTTTTTGTTACCCCTATTCCGACTCTTCGTGTTAGTTGGCTCCCCTAGGTAGCCCTCTCCCCAGACACCAGTTTATGTTCACATAACTTTTTTCTGTCCCTAAAAGCATCCTCCTGTTGTTGGTGCTCCCCATTTTTTTGTTGTCTTTACTGAATTTTGATTCTTCCGCTTGCTTGACCATCTCCATGTTGTACCCTTTACCTTATTTCTACTTTTTAGCTTAGTCCATCACTCTTTCTTTTTCAGTTTCTTTCTCCTCCGCCTGATTCTCCTGGATTTCCCCACCCGCCCACTCTGGCCTCGCTTGTCCGTCTACCCACCCCGTGTCTTTGCGCGCCCCCCCCCCTCTTTTAAGCAGGACCCCCACGTCCTTATACGTTTCACCCCTTCGCGTACCTTTTGTTTTCAAGGCTCTCTTCACGTGGGCTTTTCCCAAGTTTAAGTTGATGCCCCTGTACTTAGCTTTTTACACACGTTTCTCCCGTGCCCCTTTTTTTTGTTTGTTTGTCCTATTCCATAGATAGGACGACCTTCAGCCCTGGATCAGTCTCGGACGTTAGGTTATATTTCTCTTCAAGTTATCTGTTCCCCGCCTTTTCCCTGCTTTTCCGACGTTTTTCCAATGATCTCCTTTCTCGGGCGTGTACCTGAACCTCATCGCTTTTTTTGTTCCGATTACAGAAGCGCCCTCATTATCCTTCCCGTGTCTTTTTTCTTTGCCTCCCTCCTGGAGCCACTCTACCCCCCCCCTTCGGCATCGGTCATTGTTTAGTCGATGTTCTAGTCTTACGGACCAAGAGGAATCCGGAAAACCCTGATCGCGTTTTTTACGCCCCCTGTCCCCGTTTGTCCAATTCTGTGTTTCTTCAATGTTTCCCAATTAGATGTGCGCCTTTTCAGAAATTTCCATTGTCCCCCATGTCTCCTCTAGGATGCTGTCGGGCGAGTATATTTCCTACCCCTGTCTTCTGTAATTTTTTTTTGTTTCTCGATGCCGTCTTCCTGGCGTACCTGTCCCGCGCGGTGTTCCTGTTCGTTTTTTGTGGGTGCGTTTCTTGAGAGTTGAATTCGTCACCCCCACTGTAGCCGATGACTAAGACAACTGCCCAAGCCTAAGAGCATTGGTCCTGGTATCCTCCGTCGTCAGTGTCCAACAACTTTTGCAACCATCCCCCGTGTGACTGGATATGGGGTGAGTATGTGCCACCCCCCCCTTGGTCCTTTGATGGCCGTCCCGATCCTACTCATTTTCTTATGATACCCCCCCTTAGACATGTGGCAGTAAGACTTCCGTTGAAGGAGGGAACTGTGACGGTTGTGCGTTCGTGCCTTTGGGGGAACGTAGAGTTCGGGAATCTGTGTCAATCCCACCCCGACCTGGTTTGCTGGCTCGTTCTCTAGTTGGTCCGAGACCATTACTTCAGCGCCCCCCCATCTTTGTCGCTTCGCCCCATAATGACGGCCTTTCTGGTTCTGTACCCGACTGCACATTTCTGGCGGTTGTCCGTGAGTCTGAAAGTGTCCCCATCACCAAGTACTTCTCTTCGTGATCTGCTACTGACATCCTTGTCAACGCAACCAACAGAATTCCGCCCTTTTTAATCCGTTTCGCACTGCTGCGCTTTTTGCGCGGTCTTTACGCAGTCTATCTCTAAGGTCAGTACCTCCGCCGAACCGCCCCGCAAACTGCATAGGTCCTGACCATCTCGTCCCCTGCGCTGCGAGGGACACGGTGTGCTCGCACCCGTACCCCACGTTTTCCTTCTTGACCTATCTGGGTTACCGCCGTGCGTGATTCCCCCCAGGTTTCGATTTTCCTTTCAGTCCGCAACCCTCGAGAATATCCCTACCACCCTGCCCCCCTGCCTCATTCTCTTGTCCCACGCGATCCGACAAGATATTATCACGCTTATCTCACATGATCTTCCACCTTCCTCCACCAGTTCTCGGGGGGAATTTCCCCCCACATTTCACCCCTTCAACGATCTCATGCAATCCATTTCACTCACCATTGAAAGCGCTCAACGATTTTTTTACTAATCCACTCCCCCTGGACTTGCCATTTCGACGCCCACCCTTTTTCGGGTTGGAAGTACCAGATGCTAACTGTCCGACTTGACATGACGCAGGAAGACTGAACCTTCTTGGTGACAACTCACCTTTTCTCTTTCTTAGGTTTCTAAGTAAGGGAACCACGAAAAAGCCGGTTTTTAGAGCCAACCATGGTCTAACTACCAGCGCATCTGCCCCCCTTATGCTCGACTCCATGGACAACCCGGCCGAATTTTGTTATTACCTTAAGGCGCCTGTGGTCCTGGCAAAACCCGCTTCCCCTTCCTGTTCCGACTATCTCATCCACACATCAGTCCCCTCAGGCTTCCCCTACATTATTACTTTAGTCCACTCTTTGATCCTTTTCTTCGTTACTAGTAACCCTCTTGCGTCCTAGACCACCAGAAAGAGTTGCATTGGCATGGAGGACCCTAGTAAACTCCAAAGAGAAATTTCATCTACGCAGCCTCCCGGTCACTATTGGACTTTCCGTGTTTCCCCCCGCTTAGAACCTGTGGGCCCCTGAATGATCCCTCGCCCGTCTTTTTTCTTTGGGTCCCTTCCCCCCTCACCCCCCCTTTATATTCTTGTCACGTGAGTGGGATTTTCCTAAACGGATGGGGGATTGTTCTAACGGCGGCCTTCTTGTCTTTTCCACCCAGTTCCCATTTAGTTCGTAACACACCTCACACCAAGGACAACTGACCACCCCCTGCACAGGTGTTGTTGCTAATAACCCCTAAGTTCGTGGCACCGTCAGGTGGGATTAGTCTGTAAACATCTGATTATTATTGTTGGAGATATTTTTACTACAAGTAATTTGTTTGTGCGTTTTTTTTGTCATGACAGTCATCTCTCCTGACTGTTTCATTAAAGTCATGTCCCCCCGAGGGTTTTTTGTCCTGAACGGCGCAAGGTTGTGTTTTTCAGACGTTTCTTTTTCACCCACTATTTACCTTTTTGTTTTTAATTCATAAAAGTACCTCTTTCTCTCCCCCCCGTCTTAGTACGTCTGCACCATATTTTATTGTGAGCATTTCTTTTCCTATATAAGCTCCCCATATACGCTTCCGTAACGGGGAATAAGTGCAGAAAAGATTTGCACTTTACCCCCATTCTCCTGTGGAGATCTGGCATAATGATCTTTTCTGTACATGGTTCTGTCCTTTTCGTGTTCCCCCGGCCTACTTTCTTGACTGGGTTGCGTTTTTCCCGGTGTTAGTGGCTCGGTGTTACCATGATTTTTGCAATTTGCTCGTATACTCGGAATGTAAATCATAGCTCCCCCCCGACGATCCAATGATGGTGATTTCCTATACGCGGGCCCTTCCCCTTCGGTTCTTAGATAACGCTAATTCCGCTTTCTTCCCTCTTCTTTTTTCCCTTTCGGCGCCCATTTTCGAGCTTTTTCCTGTCGGGCTTCTCGACGCTCGCCGCTACAAAATTTCCGATTGGGGTCTTTCCTCTTCTTTTTCCTCCGGTGTGTCCCCGCTGCTTCCTCGGACCGTATCAAGCCAACACTAAATCAGTTGTCTACATGATGTTATGATATTTTCTTGGCGTTCCCACGAGGTCCTGGCCTTTGACTCTTGGAACGTGCTCCCTCACGCCGGTCATCCCCTCAATCCTCGCTTTGTAATGCCGCTGTTATTAGTGAGCCCCCGGCTTGCACCTTCTCTGTCCATCTAACCCGCGATCGGTTCATACCTCTGTGGAGCTTACTCCTCCCTTTTCCTATCCTCCCCCCCTCTGTTTTTCTGTCTCATTCTTAGTTCCAGTGGAAGCTAGATGACTTGAGTCTCCCCATTAGCGACCCAGTTTAGCTCCTATTTCCAACCCCCTCATGTTCCAGCCCCCTGCGAGATACGGTTTTAAGGCGGTTAACTTCTTCTCGACTAGCCCCCCATTGTGATCGTTGAAGAGCTTATTGTCCAGATTTTTACTTTCACGCCCGCTACCGCAGATTTCTTGTCTGTCGGTTTGAACCCGCCATCCCTGGACTTTTCCCTTCCTCTCCTGCTCCAAGGTGTTTTTGTTTTTTATTCCGTACTTGCCGCAGCGCATTACCCCTCTTTTCGCATTTTTTGGTCGTGATTTTTGTGTTCCCCATTTCCCCTCACCCCCGCCGTGCGATTCGCCTGTGCCCAGCTTCGCTTTAACACTTCTGATTTTTTGGTCCTCTGTTTGATTTGTGCCTGTCCGCTCGATCGTTGCGCCCGTCTGGTTCATACACTCGCTTTGATGGTACCTTCCACTCTGCCCCCCTCATTACTGATTTATCCTGGGTGCAGTTGCATCAGTTTCTCATTTTGCACCAAATCCAGTCTTTGTCAACTTGTATTTAACTCATTCACTCCCTTTTTTTCTATATGCACCCCTTTTTGCTGACCAATGAAGTGATCATGACTAAGCGACATGTTTAAAGGGAACGGAGTTCCCCCCCCTTTTGATATATCGGTGTTTTTTTTCCCCAGACTGGTTCGCATACCCTTAGAGTTTTCACCACTCCCTAGGTCCCCAGTTCAATTTTGGGACCCCATGGTTTTCCGTTGGGTCTTGTTCCTAATTGCACCCCGAAGGGTTACCTGCAGGTTCCTCAATAAGCAGTTCGTAATCTATCAATTTCCGAACCCTGTATCGTACACCGTCCTTAACCATTTTCGCACCTTTGTCCAACCCCCAGTACAACTTCCGTGTTCCTTTTCTTCCCTGAGTCTGTGTCCCTTCCCATTTTCAGACTACTTTTGTGACAATTACAAGTCGTAGACAATTCTTCTTATATTTGCCTGTGACCCCCCCGCCTTTTCTTTCGTGTGCAGATCGTTTCTGGATGGAGGTCCCGGCCTGCAGTCCCTCCGCTTCCTTGCGCGTGAAATACTTGCAATGTTTTACCAGATAACAGTCTCCTTATCACCCATGTTTATGGCTGGGTTTTCCCTAGTGCCTCTGTTCAAAGTCACGAGGCCCGGGGAAGGAATTGAGGATTTCAGGCAGTTACTCTTTTGCAAATTTTGGTGTGTCCGCTCGTATGAATTAATCCTGATGATGGCGTAGCCTGCTTTTTACCCCCGATTTTTGTGATATCCGCAGCTTGACCTGTGTCGGGGTATTCCATGCAGGGGCTCCCCATCCTGTGTTCCGGCCCTCTGGACAACTCCCCTACCCAACGGACTATCCCCCTTTCCCGGAGTGCCCATATGATTAATTTGAATGGTCTTTATTTTCCACAAGCGTGCATTCAAGGTTCCCTGTGTCGTGGACGACAGCGGCAGCGATTTCGCTCGCGCTTCCCCTCTGATCGTGCGTCATGGCCCATAGTTTTTGAAGATCACCTAGGGGGTTAAAGCCACGCCCTGTGGAGCACCTGTCACTGCCGCCCTCATCGTCCTCCTCCCCTGAAATGCTTCCGCCACCTATGTTTATTTGTATGCGCGCACCGGAGGGACGGACTTCCCTCTTCACGATTCCCCTTACTTGTGCTGATGACCCTCGCCGCTTTTCACTCTTTGTCTGTTCCCCCCTCTCCCTGTTATTTGCCTTATTTCCTCAAGATTATTAGTTTCCAATCTGCTGACCTTTGGCCACGTGTGTGGTTTCGGCGACTTCTTTTACTTCCTAATCCTCCTGTCTGTTGTTTAGGATGTTGCGCGAAACTGCTTCAAACTTTAGCTTTCGGCAACTCCCCCGGTAGTCCCCGACCCAGTATACAACCCCCCTGGAATGCTGCCGTCTCAAGTGATAACCCTTTTTTCCTTAGACGGGACATGGTTTTTATCCAGGGATGATTCTTTCCTCGATTGCCCTGGTGTACCCTTTTTAGCAGCTGTTTCCTTTAACTTCGTGACCGCGGTTTTCCGTCCGCGCCCACCACCCCATCACTTTTTCCGTCTCATGTTCCGGGAGAGCTCCCGGTATCATGATGCCCCTTGGTATCTCGTATGCCCATTTCGTTCATGTCAACAGTGTCTGGTGTCCCAATCCATGTACTTATTTTTTTTGCGTTCACAACTTGTTTTTCGCAGATTCCTTGCGATCCTACTTTTTAGACGGATACGCCGTTGCACGCTTTTTGTGTCATCTCTTCCTTGCTTTGAGCCCGCCCCCTAGCCACCCTGTTGAACAAGAAACCGGGCGTTCGCCGCCGTTGCGCCCCGATCACCTTGTACTATATTGACAACTGTTTTTTGCTCATCGTCAGAGAACCAATAGAATCCACCTTCTTCTAATCCCGTGTTCACATCGACCCCCCCCCCTTCGTGGATGTTCCAACCCTCACGGAGCACCCCTCCATATGTTCTTACTTCTTTTGTTGAATTCCTTTGAAGATCAGAATCTCGCCTCTCCGGTTTTTCGTTCTTTTCTTTTTTTTTCACCCTCTTATCTTTCCCCCCCACATACAAGGTATCATCCTCGATGGAAGAGAGCCAGTATCCCCGTCTTAGGACCCCACCCCCTGACCAAGCATATTTACTGCTCTTTCTTCTTTATTGGATCTCGTCTTGACTCCCATTCCCGCACCACGTTTTCCTGAGGCTCTGTGAGCCGCCTGTCCTTGATCCCCTTCCCCACACAGACCAACTACGACCTCAGTTTCGCTGTGCGCACAGTTTACATGTGGACGAATTTTGACCGCTCGCCCCAGTTCGCACCTGTACCCTCATTTTACTGTGTGAACCCACATCCCAGACGATCGTAACGTTTTGGTTGGTAACCCCGAAGTTTTCCTGTAGATCTTTAAGCGCCGGGTTTCTCCTCCCCCCCCCCCCTTCCATCCCATGCTTTTTCTTGCGCATAGATTCTGAAGAGGATCGCCTATATGGTATCAGTTGCTCCGTATAAACTTACCGCCCGCCCCTCCCCAACCCCCATAACATTCACTCTCCCAACTGGAGTGCCTCTCCCTTGTTGAACGCAAAATTTATATAAGCCTTCCCTCTACTTCCCCCTCAATCGGCTATTAGGGATTGGGTGTTCCTTTTCACCCCACAGTGAGCCAGTGGAAGCATGTTTTCACTCCCTGGACCCTCCACTTTTTTTCATTTTTTTACATCCTATTAGTGAGACCGCGGAGCAACTCTGCTGGGTACATCCGGAGTTTTTTTTTTTTTTTTCATGCTTCCAGGTGCTTGCAGTTTTTTACGACCCTTTGTCCCAGCTCGTCTAAACTTCCCCCGAGTTCCCCCTTTTTTGGCACCTTTCACCATTACAGTTTGACCTGAACGGACCGTATGTGTACGGTACGTTTTTTTTGTGTTTTCCTACTACCACTTTTTTCGTGCCCTCACCCCTTTCTGATGAGTTTCCTTTTGTGCGATCCCCCCATTTGTAATAGCTTTTCCTCGGAGTGTTAGTGGCGTCAGTAGAGGCTCCGTGGCCTCACCTCATTTGCTATAGTTCTTTCCGTTGACGTGTCATATACGCTCTCCCCGGCATTCCCGTTTCATTATCATGCTTTACGTCGACGCTCTGCTTGTGTTTCCACCGTACCCCCGCAGATACCTCATCAGCGGGGTGATTTGCCTTCGGATCTCCTCTTTCCAGATTGTCGCCCCCGCTCAGCACAACTTGGTGAATAGAGGCTTCGTGCACAAAGGGACAAGCTGAACTCCTTACCCACGATGGACTCTTAGCCCGCCCATGCCTTGTCGCTAACTCACCATTTTCGCAGGGTAATCCTTGTCCCACTGGCAGAAACATTGTATTTTTTTCGCAGATCCCCCTGGTGGTGTCCAGCTGATCCTTTTTAGGCGAGCATTGTGTGAGACGGGTTGAGTGTCGTCAGTAATCCAATGGGGCCACGACAACTTGTCCCCTACCTCGCTACCTTTGGAAATGACGAACCTCTAAGATTCGGTCGCACATCTCGGATCACACCTCCTGTCTGAAACAATTTCCATGTTTGACGCCTTAAGGGGAAGTAGTATGTCAAGTTAGTACGCTGCCCCCCCAAGTGATCCTGCTCCCCCATCAACGCGACCACGGTCCTTCCCCGATCCTACAGCACACCCCAATTTTATTTATTGGAAGCCATCCCGGTAAAGTTTCTTTTGTAAAATTTCCCTTCATGTCTCCGGGATCACTCGGTGTATTCACCAACCACGCGATTGCGTCATGATCGCTTTTTATAAGATCCCCCCACGATTTGTTCTGTTCCCTCAAATTTCGCAACCCTTCCTGTCTGTATGCAGAAAAATTCGGTCCCCTCATGAGGTCTTCTCCAGTTTCCCAATTCCGTGACAACATCTACTCTTTTACCTTCGCTTTCCAAATCTTTTCCCCCCCGAACACCAGGATTTCCCTTCTCCCCTGTTTGTTAGCTCCTCTTGGCACGTAAGACAATTGCCGCACGAGCTTTAACATTTCACGGAACTCCTTATATTAATTCCTCCCCTAAGTTTTTTTGTTGTTGATCTAGTGTCCTGTGTGACCACTCTTCCTGTCCCGTTAGTATGGTCAGCTTATTTTTCACTTGTGGGCGACCCGGGAGAAATGTCCCTGTTGCCCCCCCCTCCCCCTGTTGTGCACCCGGATGTTTTTGACCGCCCCCCTTCTTCTTTTTCCCCTTCGGCTCGTGCTTGTCCCTTCGCACTGGGTTTTGCCAGCCTTTTATCATTCGTATTGTTTCATTTCTCATTTTTCTACTCCCGTAGGGTCCCCAGCACCTATCTCCGGAATGACTCCCAGTCCGTGATCATTTTCTTTTTTTTTACTTTTTTTTTCTGGCTCCGGCTTGACCCGGACGAAGTTGTGACTAATCTCTCTTTCATTTATCACTTTTTCTGGCAGATCGAAAAGAATTTTTCTCGTTTCCGTGTCTTCCCCTTGGCCCCTAGTGCCAATCCGTTACCAAATTTTTTCTGGGCTTCGCAT
>Ga0179593_1711456_pt1 | contig 16350 bp, 13 predicted proteins | sample CZODoug2_1_08_16_FD_185931 | JGI IMG/M metagenome (GOLD analysis project Ga0179593, IMG submission 185931) | Vadose zone soil fungal communities from Angelo Coast Range Reserve, California, USA - CZODoug2_1_08_16fungal (PacBio error correction) | ecosystem: Environmental > Terrestrial > Soil >... | reverse complement strand
CCACAAAAAGGGACGGCCTTCCCCCACACACCAAAATCAGAGAGAGGAGGGAGGAATAGTGTGTTAATCTCGGAGCTTAAGTGTTCTGGTGACCTTCTAGGCCCCTGACCCCGAACATTTCGATAGTTTTTTTTTTCAGTTCCCCCTCCCTCTTTTTGTATTTCCCCACCTCGGGTAGCCTTCTTCCTTGGGACTGTTCTCTGATCTTTAGATCACGAGTAGATTTTGTTCTCCCTAGCAGCTACCAGCTCGGTTCCCCCCTATTTCGTCACCGAAGTGATTGGGGTCCACAGACACTCCTTAATCTACCCCATTATTGTTTCGGAATCGAGATTTACCTGCTTCTTTAAGGTATTATCTATCGACTCTCAGACCGCCACCGTTCATCTTTTTGCACCAGGTATCGGAAGCTGACCCCCTCCCCGGGAATTTGTTTCATCCCGAGAATTGCCATGTCACGCACGGAAAGACGCTCTGATTCCCCTGCAACCAAAATCCCCCATAATTCGGTAAAAAGCACAAGCTTTTGGTAAAGGAAACCAACTTTTCAGACCCCTCACGCATCTACCAGGGAGTGTTTTTGAATTATACGACTCCCAGCTCTTTGTTAAGACTTCGGCTTAGTCTTCTACAATTAGTTCATGTTTAGTGTGAGAATTTTGATGAGTTACAATGTTCCGCTTCCTCGAAGAGCTTTCCTCTCAGTCTTTATAGTGTATACAGAAATGGTCCGTCCATCCCCTTCTCGCACTTTATTTTCATTCTGCCTCGATCCTACCTACCACGTGAGGCTTGACCTTTAACCCAAAGGTTCAGGTTCCGAACGTGATCCCCCCCCCCCTCTAAGGTCCCTTTTCTCCTTTTCGCAACCCCGAACGCCTCAACGGCTTCTTTCGACGCCTTTCTGATGACTTTGAAATTGTTGACCATGTCTATAATTTTGGAAGGGTCTTGGCTGGTTCCTCTTTTCGGCTGTCGACTCCCTCCAGGTGGTTTTAGAATGGCACGTTTCTTTTTCCTCCTTTTCATTTCCCAGGGGTCGTGGTGATTAGGTTAATAGTTTCCGTACGCCACTCTCCTTTCTGAGCCTATAGTTTGCGGTCAACGTCCCGCTTTCAATTATTTTCCCCAGTTTGTCAACCCTCGATAATCTTTGGTTTTCGCATGTCCTTAGTCTTTTCCCCCCCTTTAAATGCGGGCCGTGACGCTTTCTTAAACCCCTCCCCTCTCTCTCCCCCTACTCTGTTTTTTTTTTGAGAGCATGGCGATCCGGGTGTTATCCTGCCTTTTCCCTGCCCCCGAAGATTTACAATAGATTTGTGGAGTCTCTTCGCCTTTGAATTTTCCCAACAAAGATTATACTCCGTTTCCTCCCTAGCATGTTTTCCAATCCTCTCATGACCTTTTTCCCACTTCCCCCTGCGTTTTTTCGGTCTGCTCTTGGTATTTCCATCTCTTTTCAACTTTCCTACCTTCTCACTAAACGCTCCTACTCCCCACTGCCCCCAGCAGGACCCCGCGTTCGATAAAGTCCGTAATCACGCCCTCCCCTCCCCCCTGACATGCCACCCCCCGATTCTCTCACATTTCCTTCCTTTTTTGCCTTTTGCTTTAGTCAGACCGAGCTTTATACCCCGCCAAGTTTTTGGTCCGCCCAGGAAGCATCTTAGACTTGTACGCCCCTGCCCCGCCAATTTCTTCGGTCCTTTCAAAACTAAACGTGAGTTGTGCCTCCTGACTTCCTACTTGGTCCCACAGCTGGAGAGCGAGGATGGCGAAGCCCCCCCCCAGGGGCGTTGGCATTTGATCAAATCAAACAGTCGCATCTCTAGTAAGGAGTACAAGACCCTCAACCCTAGAACTAAACATTCCGCCCTCATTTCCTCCCTCACATTCAAGGGGAAACCCCCGGAAGACTTCGTCTGCCCCACTAGGCTTCTCTCTTTCGCCCCCTTTTTTATTCCTGCCCTTAGCCCTCCACTTTTCAACCCACTTGGACTTCCCACTCCCTTCCGCGTCTTTTCCCCACGCAAAGATTATTTCCGGTTTCCTATGTCGGACTTTGTCTCGGTTGATTGTAGAAGTCCTGTCTCGGTCGAACCCTCTTCCTCGTTTTCACTGATGTTGTCGGATTTCTCTCTGAGTCGACTCCGATCCAGTACACGGTCATCCTAATCCCCCCCACGTACCCTTTTGTTTTTTTTTTGCTTAAGTCATATCGCTGGTCCCATGTTCTGATCAGACTAATACAACGACGTGCCCTTTCTATTTTATCCTGAGAACTAAACAGCTCCGAGTCTGCGTCCGGATTCCGATTGAGCCCCCCTTACTTTAGACCCACATCCTTTTTGTAATTCCTCGTCGTCCGTTTCAGAAGTGCCCCCATTCCTTCCGTTTGCCATCGTCTTTCGGTACAAGAATTAGTAGCCCTCAAAATTTTAGACGGCCCTCCTTTACACTCTAATGGATGGTTCAGCTTTTTGGGACCTTTGCCCTGTTAAAATTGGCCGCTTTTTGTTCTCCTTATTCTGTGAAACTCATATGGCAATTTTTTACTTTTATGATCGCTGTTTTTTTGTTGGGTGTCACAGGCTCCTTATTCAGTTCCTCCCCCCCGCGCTGCACCCTGCTTGCCCACCCAAAAACATCCCGTTTTTTTTTTTTTCACCCCTCCAAAGCGCAAGTGGCTTTAGCTGATTTTTGGTGGTTATTTACGGCCCCTTTCTCCCGCCTATTGAGGGTGTGCCCCCGCTCGCTCTCCCGAAGAATTGGATTTCGCGCGCCTTGGCCGAAATTGGGATTGAGTCCCAAATGAGGGAAGGATTCCTCGTTCCTCGGCGTTTTTGAAGTCAATCCTCGTGCCCTACACACACCCTCACAGCCCCAATTAATTTCTCTAGTAGGGGCGATCTGTTTCGAACTACTTCTGAAAACCGTATCCTTTCACAGGACTCCGTTGGCGACGTTCCCCACATGAGCTCCCGGGGGGGATTAGAAAGAGCCTCTGCTTTTTTTTTTCCATTCAGACGAGTTTTAGTCTACTTCCTTTCATCTCTGTTCCTCGCCTTCACAGAACTGGCGTGTACCCCGGCATGCTTGGCCTTCTTCGAACTTTTCCGGAACTTTGAGGGCCCCTCCCGGTTTTGGGGTATGGAGAGAGTACCGGCGCAAAAGTCATAGCGTGAGCACAGGGCCTCAGGATGGACCCAGGTGATTCGTCCTCTATTCGCACACCACGCCCACAAGCGAACGGACCACGATCCTTCACCACAAGGGCCAAAGCGCTCCTCCCTTTCGTTCCCCCTCAGTTCGACCGAATATTTATTCAGTCAAACGATTCTGCCCCGAGTGAGGGATCGAGTTAACATGAACAGTTTTTTTCTTCCGTCCCGGAAAAGAGCCTAGACAAACCCACTCTATAGGACAGCTCGACGAGTGCTATTGAGGCAGGCTTCCTTCATGTTTGGAAGTGAAGATTACTCTCGGAGGAAGCTTTTTGCAATTGAGTCCGATCACTTTCTGCCGTTTGCATCTCTTTTTTCGAAGGAGTGTGCGTTTTGGTGATGAGTTACCCCCCCTCCCCCCCCCCCCCCGTGCGCCATCCCTGTATGTCCCTTTCCAAATCTCTGAGGTGAACCCCCACGCAATTGTTACATTATTGGGGTCTCTAACCCCGCGGCTTCGCTATACTCGAAAGTCGATTAGTTCTATTTGTATGAAAGAATTCTTCCCTCCCTTGACCCAAAAACACCTCTTCTGGTTCCTTTTTACCTGATCCAACTTACAAGATGTGAATGTGAACCTCCCCTTCTTTCGTGCTACGCCCAGGTTCCCGCAGTCTTGTACCTTACTGTTCCAATCAAAAAAGGAAATTAACAAACCCAATAGAAGTAGGAGGTAGGGTTCCTTTCCTCGTGGTGAAGACACGAGCAGATTTGGAGTGTTAGGTTGCAGACATCCCTTTTTAATATCCCCGACACCAGCTAGAACCGTAAAGAGGTCCTAGTTTGAGAGCTTAGGGGACCAGACTGGCCAGTTTACGTGGAAACGCCCGAGCTTTAGGCGAAGGAGAGAATGCAGCGAGTTAGAATTAACCCTTGTAATCTCCAGAAGAGTCCTGTTGAGAAGGAGACGAAGCGCCTAAGATTAACCTATGTGCGTGGTGCTCGCCTTGAGTCTAAACGGATTCTCCCCCCACGTTGAGGTTATTTTTTTTCTACAAAGGTTTGCTACTGATCTATGGCAGTCATGAAAGAGGATTTAGACCTCCTTCCTCAAGCAGGCGGAGGAGCTCAGCTCCCGGTTTTTTCAGCCGAAAGGTAAGACGCAGCTTCAAGGCGCTCTCTCCATTCCCATTTCCTGTTTTATCAATCCCCCTTCCGACACCAGGCCACCCGGCTTACTGTCCCTCCCCCCTAGTGATTTAGCGGTACGAGGATTTATTTCCTTCCCGCCACATTGTTCAGAGAATGTTTTCTTTCAATTGACTGAACGTTTCGGCTCCCTCGTTCCGACCCTTTCCTCGAATGTACGGGTGACCCGCTTTCGTGGGAGAGAAGCCTTCTCTTCTGGTTGATGTCCCTGTGTTGGCTCTCGGCTTTTTCTTGTATACCCCGCCAATTGGACTGGCTGCTTTCTCTTTTTTGGTCCCGTAATGGAATTGTTCTTCTTCGAGAAATCAAGTCAGTTAGGCTTGACATAACATGAAGCTGTCGATCAGCCCTCTTTCTCCCAGAAGGTCGTTCCTTCCCCCCTGAAGACCTTCTCCCCCCTTTATGACGCAGTTTTCTATTTAATGGCCATTTTTTTGCCTACTTTCTGAGCTTTGTGGCATTGTTGATGATGGTGAGTGTTTTTGTGATTTTTTCTGTTACGGCCTACGCGGTTGAATGTTGCCGAAGATGTCAGGTTTTCTTTTCAGTAGCGGGGGAAACGGTTAGGCCATTTTTCCCGAATCTTCCGCCCCCAAGAGCTTTCTATCTGATTGATCACGGGTGGCCCCTTGTTCCTCTGATGCAAACAGTCTCTTGTCCCCCCTTTTCTCTTTCTGGTCTCCCTTGAAAGTTTTAGCGCTTTCCCACAACTCTCGGACATTTCGAATTTCTTTTCGAACGGACGCGCTCATTGTTGTGAGAGAGACTTTTCCGTTTTTGTCGCCCCATCCGCGTCCTTCCCGCCTTTTATTCTCGTGGGAGTCCAGCGATACCTTTTTCACCCCCCCCCCAACATTATAATCCCTTTCTGCTACCGTGGTTTTCCTCTTCAGTTTTCAGGCCAACGTCAGCAACTTATTCATGCTCTTTTTACTTTTCCCACTTGAAACTCTGCTGAACCCGCACCCCCCTCCTTCCCCCCTTCGTCCCCAGAAGATTTCCGATGTGACTTCGAATCTGCTGCCATTCCCAGCGCGTGCAGGAAATCAGGGCAGCTCCCAGAACCGCGCACCCTCCCCTCCAGGATTCCCAAGTTTTCTTCCTTCTCGTCCCTGCGTCATAAGAGAAGGTTGACCCGTGGTGGGTTTGGGGCAAATTTTGTTTTTGGGTTGGGGGTTGTTTTTTTTTTTTTTGTTTTTTTTTTTTTGTGTTTTGGGGGGTGGTGTTTCTCCGTTGTTCCCTCCCAGTAAGGCCTCGTCCCTTCCGGAGCTCTCCCTCGATTAACTGAGGATGAACGATAGGCTTTGATGGGTTCTCGGTCCTGACCAACTCCCATAGGAGAGCACCGGCTGGCTGCCGCCCTTTGTTGGTTCCCCCCTCTCAAGAACAGAGCCTTGCATGAGCGTTCCCAACCGCGAGAAACAGTTTTCCCTGTTATTTTCCGCTCTCCCCATTGTCCTCTATTTCAAGCCTTGCTAGCCCCGAGGCGAGCTCTCTTCCCCCTTTCCATAAGCCTTGAACACATTAGCTGTCCTTTTGAATCCAGTTCCATATAGGTCCTGTCCCCTATTCGAACGATGATTTTCATTCTCTTTCCCTTCCCCCTTGACTCTGTTACTTGCGAACACCCGGGGAGTGTCCTAGGTAGTTTCGCATGTCGCCGATTTCAACTGGATGGTTATAGCCCCTTCCCTTTTTTCCCGTACCGGTCCGCTTTTCTAGATCCGGACCCTTTTTCGAGTCCAAATATCGTACACATTTGACCCCCCTCTTGGGCGCCCCCCTTTCAAGGTTTTCAAAAACTGTCACAGGATGCTTCCTCTCTCCCATCAAGGACTCGTGAGCGAGATTCCTCGTTTCAGTCTTTCCCGAGTCCTACTTTTTGCAATCGGCCCGTGTCACCGCTTTCTTGATGACCCCCCGTTCCCGAGCACCGTTTTCAGTTCTCTCCGTTGATCCCCTTTCTCATGAGGGCCTTTGATTCTTGCTCCCTCTCTTAAAAGCTGTACCCCCCCCCCCCCCCCTTTCCCCCTGCATTATGGCTTTTTCCCCCCCAGTCCCCCCTGGAGCCCCCCTTTGCATCCGGTACAATCTGGCCTTAGATAAGGCGAGATGACCGATTTTTTTTGGATACCCTATGGCACGTTTTCCGGATCTTTTCTTTCCCTTTCTCGACTTGGTCCCCTTTCCTTGTATCGGAAGCCACCTCGTCAATCGCTCCTCTTCTCTCATGTCCTTTTGGTGCTCCAAACGCCCCCCCCCGTTTACTTGGACGCAGATGTGGGTGGTCCGAGGAGGTTCTCTCATTTCGTAAGCGTTCCCCGTGTTTTTTGTTTCCAGCTCGTCTAAAGCACTTCCTGCTTTTTTAGGCCCCACTTAAGTAGTTCCTAGTCTCCAAGATCGGGTCCACAACCTGTTAAGCTCCGGCAAGGAGGTCATCATGACTGGCCCCCCCTTTCCCTAACACATGCAATCTCGTACTATCTTTTCTTTCGCAATACTTAAGCATCCTGTTCCTCATTTACGATACGTGGACCTTCTGAAGGATGTCACTCTTTTTTCCATACTCCGAATAGCCTTATGTTGGCTTGATTCCGATTGTGGCGTGTCGATAGTGTGCCGTACTATAGGTCTTAAGGAGCATTCACCCCCGGTGTTCCTTTTGAAAGCCAAGGCTAATTGGTAAGGTTTCCGTATGGCGATCCTCCAGGCCTTTTTTTGTCCTTAGAGTATCCACTCAAGGCTTCCCCAATAGACTGCATAATAAACCGTTGCTGTTCTTACCTCTTATTTAAACGGCAAACCGTTCGACCCTTCTCAACCCCCGGGGCCCAGTACATCAGTCACATGGCTCTCCCTGCCCTAAGCAATCTCTTACGTCGCCCCCTATCTGAACCGGTTCGCAGATCCCTTTCTGCACCCCCTTTTCCTTTCAGAAGAAAACTTTCCGACGCGACTTGCTTTCTTTTTGTGATATGCTGGGCGTTATGTTGTCGGTGGGGCCGTTCTGTTGACATGAGACCATGTGACCGTTCCCCCTTCATTTTGCTATTAGTAACCTTGCCGCAGGTGTAGGAAGCCGCGAGCTGTTATGAGCGATCGTCACCCTCCCCGGCTTAGTTCTCTGTCGTCCCATATCCCCCAGCGATCCCCCCCAAATGCGTCAACTGCGTGTTTTCGACCTTTTTCTTGACGCAAGTTCCGCGATTCCCTTTTTTTTTCTTGAAATTGGTGCCGCGTGACCAACCTCTCTTTGTTCTTCACCTGGACCGTAACCCTCTTTCCTGTGACTTTCTTTAATCCGGGGAGTGGAACTTCCATGGGCCCTTATTGAAACGTGGGACATTCCCCCCCAATGCTATTCACAACATGACTTTTTCGGACGCTTAGAGTTTCCACCCTGAGGACTCTCGGCTCTTCTTGGTACCGCCTTGGGTTCCAGGTCGAGCCCCCCTTTCGCGACCCGGACGTTCTCTTATCAGACGTCCTCAGTGTCCCATGCACCTATGCGGGTTTTTTTTCTTTTCTTTGGCGGGGATGGCAACTTCCTGACGCTTCCTTTCATTTTTCGGTTTCTAAGGAGACGTCGACTGTATTTTTGATTCGGCGCAGCCTTTATTTTGGGCAACCATTCTGATCCTGTTTTTCCAGTTTTCATACTCTTAGCCATGGAAGACACGACAAGTCCTTGATCTGACGCAAATAGTGGACTAAGCCCTTTACCCAAAAATGGGAGAACTCATTTCCCGGCTGATTCTCGACTCTTCCCCTTTACTTTTCCCACGAATTACGTAGTCATTTTCACTTTCTCTTTTAGATTGGGAGACCTGAACAACCACTTCCCGGTCTTTAACCCTCAGGGTCACTTGGCCGTTCCCCCCCTCGTCCTTTATCCCCTTTATTTCTTTCCCCTTTCGTATTGCCCCTGAAGATTCGTCCTATTTTCGATCGGCGTGTTCAATGGAGTGTGAGGGACGACGCACTGGCTGGAAGTTGATGCGCGGTGTTCCTCTTAGGAGCGGGAGATCTTTTTTCTCTCCAAACCGCCATTTATTGTCGAAGTGCCTTGCCGTCCGTAGTTTTCCCAGTTTTTTCCTTGTACGCGTAGAAGCATCGCCTTGTCTATTGACAGTTCCTCTTTGCCGCCACCGTCGTCTTATTTAATCTCTACGTACCAGCAGGCCTCCGTTTCTTCGGATCTAAAGGCCGCCTGTTTCGAATTTTTTTTCCTTTTTTGAACTAATGTACGAGGTGGTTTTTTTTTTAATGTCTGCCTTTTTGATCTTTACTTTTTCATTAGGCGCCGGTTTTTCCCCCGCCGGAGCGGACGAAGATGACTGTGTCCCGTTTGTAAGGCTAATGTTTCTACGTGGAACTTTCCCGATTTGCAAAGAGCTACATAATCCTAATATGGCCTGTTGGCCGCCCTGGGCTCTTCCCAAGGAGCATTGCTTCCTCAAAAATTGGCCCTCATTTTTAGACCCTGACCCGTATTTTTTACTCCACCTATCGGGTCAGCGGCGGGCGGCGGTTCCCGGTTCAATCTTCCCTCCTTGTTGTTGTGTCTCTTTTCCTTATTTTTGTCAGGCCATCGCGGGAACGTACAGCAGCTTTGAGTTGGGTTCTAATTTTCCCTTGGCCTCCCCCCCTAGTCTCAATTTTCGATTCAAGTCGCCTGGCCTTTCTCCATTTTCGTCCGAAGATGCGGTCTTAGTCTGACTTGTAACATTACGAAAATCTTGTGAAAAATCTCGTTCCTTTTTCCTCCGCCGAATGAACGCCACCGTCTTCATCCACTTTTGAGCTCAGGCCGGAAATCACGCCCGTCCCCCACCTTGCAAAGTGCCAACAAACGCACCGTTGCAAACAAGCTCTTCCTCCCCCCAATCGTCCTCCCCTAAGAGCAGGCAGTTCCCCCGCCTTTTTGAGTCGAAGTACCGACCTTATTCACCCCGAACTCGCCCGCTTCCATTTTTTCCATATTAAAGCCCGGCGTGAGGTCCGCCCCCCCTATTCATTGTCAGAAAATAGGTCCCGATCTTTGGCTGTCTTGTGACCTGAGCACCTTCAGCTATCTCCCAGCGATCGACCTCCCCAGATCCCCACCTTATAAAACAGCTTTCGCACCCCTGTTCCTTGAAAGTACCCCCCCTCCTTCCTGCTTTTCCCCCCTCGGAGCGAGTGAATAGTCAATGTCAATCCCTTCCCCCAGTTTCCTTGATTAACCACTTTTTCATCCCCTTGACCTATCGGGCCGGTCTTCCTTTCTGAACGCCTTCTTCGTTCGCACGTTTTCGTTTTTGTGGGACTTAGGTACTTCGGGTTGCCACCTGGATTGTAGACCGCCTCTTTCCCTTTTTTTAGCTTGCACCGTAGTACTGATCGGATCCCCCCAGGTTTTTCTTCGCCAGATATATTCCCCCTTTGTATCCCCCCACCCCTTATCCGAAACCGGTGTGCGAGTTCCCTCCCCTCTCCCGTCCCCATGGTTTGACACCCTCTTGCTTTTGATACCCGGAGCCCCCAACACGCACTCCGTTGCTCCCTCGCCCAGCCAGCATCTGATTCATCTCTTCTCCCCCGTCGAGAATGCATCCTACGGAAACGATCGTTTTTAGGCACGGTGTCCGTCACCCCCTTTTCCCTTTTCAAAAGACTTCTCCCGTTGAGCCGTAAACCCCACCATTCGTTACCCCCCCCCTTTTTAATCGACCCGCAGACCACGCTGCCGCCTCCCGTCCAATTTTAAGAATCGGATTTTTTCCATAACTTTGGGCGTTCCCCAATTCCGTCCTTTTGGCCTTACATACCCGGCCCTTAGTCAAAGTGCATTACCCTATGGTCTTTTTTAAGGCTTGATGAAATATCTGTGACCTTCCCGGCCAGGTAAGTCCTTTCAAAGTCTGAAAAGTTTAATAAAGCGTTCCCTTTTAGCTGTGCGACACCCAGCCCACCTTCCGTTTTTCCCCTTTCCGATTGGTGTGTCACAGGGATTATCAGACATCAGCCTCCGTCAGGTCTTTTCTTTTTGCCACCCCTCGATTTTCATAAAGCTAGGCGAATAACCCTTCCCTTATTCGATAGCCTTTGGCTAACATGTCTTCCGATCTCCACCGGTCTTCATCTACCCAGTTCACCCAACAGCGAATGACAACACCTTTCTTTGCCTTTAGAGGACTTGGTGTTTATTCGTTAAATACTTATGAAGACTCTTATCTATCGTGGGCGAGTACCCCTTCCCCCCCCTTTTGAGCAAGATAGGATTCCTCAAGCGGTCTATTCCTTGTGGGGTCCGATAAGTTACGTGGCGCCCGGAGCCGAGAATAGCAGACGGGAGAGTAATCCCTTTTTTGCGGATGGAAGTACGATATATCTTTTTTACTTTTTTGTTGCGAGATTACTAGACATTCTTCCAGTCCCTTCATGACCCATCCCTTGGTCCGTGCTTCCCTGGCCTCTTTTTCTTTCCCTGGCCCCACCCCGTCGACCATGACGGAACCCGGGCCCCACCTGCTTCGATTGAGACGATCCTAGCGCGCTCCCCTCCTCGATCACGCCAGAACCTCGGGCTGCCGAGGCTGCAGTAGGCCCCAGTAACACTAGCGCAGCCTGACTTTATGAGTGATCGGTGCTTTCTGTTTATTTTGTCGGCCCGTCTTATTAGGCCTTGATAGCCGCTTTTTTTTTTTACATGGGGTACTTTTCCCCTGACCTCCCGTAGGTCCGCCCGCCTTCGGCCTTTTGTTTTTTTGCAGTTGAACAACAGCCCGCGCGCTGTCCTGCGTCACGATCCTACTCCGTGGAGTGCAACCCCACGTAACTGTTTTTTTTTTTCAGCAAAACTTCCCTTAGTTTCGTTTGTTCTCGAAAAGGTTCACTTTCCGATAGGTCCGCCACCATGTGTCAGAATGGCCCCACCCTCCCTTGTTAAATAACTGCCAAGAGTGAAGGTGCCCCTTTCCTTTTTCATCGTTGGTATGAAAACCACCTGTTCTCAGTTCCCTTAAGGGTTACAAAGGGGGAAGACGACCCAATGAATGATATAAAAAACAAAGATTCTTGATGCTGGAAGAGGGATACCGTTTAGATACGATCCTGGATGGTCAATGGTCATGTTTGCCCCCTCCCTTATAGAACTGAAGTCGGTAGATTGTTCGCACGTAAGTTGTCACTGAGATGCCTGTGCATTGCGCGGAGCCCAATTTGTCTGCCCTTGCGGATGTCCCCCCAGGAGATTCCGGTCTTGAGTTGTTTTGCTTGATGCGTTTTGGCAACCCCATGTTGTTTGACCACCGTTCAGAGATTAACTCTTTCCATTAGGTCGAGATGGAAGACGGGGGCACCGGTGTTTGGAAGATCCGGTTAGATGCCCCCTGATGGTATAAAAGGGGAGCTTTTCGAATGCCTATTATCGTCCGTTCATTGTCGCACGCCACTATACCTCCCCCCCCTTCTCAATGAAAGATTACGGACCTGTTTCCCCCCCCCTCTGGACTTTTTCGGTCGAGGACCGGTCTGCCTGGGTTTTTTCAAGTCAGTTTCAAGAGGGTGATTGTTCCCGGCTATGGAAGGAATAGGCAACGCTCCGTTTCAGACGAGGCTCGGTCGTTTCGTTGGTGTTGACAGCATCCTTTCTTTGGAGCTTTTCCTGTCGGCGCTTTCGTCTTTCTGCTTTTCGTGTTCCCAAACGCTTTTTGGCGGCGCCGTTCGCCGTTGCGGGTCCGGATGGAATCGGGCGTAGCGCCCCATCGGGAGGACTTCTTTTGCAGTTCCTTTGGGCAAGTGCAAGTAGTGCAAACTTCCAGCCAGCCCTTTCCTTGATTCGTCCACAGGCTCGGAGGACTTCCGTTTCTTCTTTTGCAGGAAGGGTTGACCGCGGCCGTGTTTATGTGCTCATTCTATAAGGATTTCGGAATTGCGCCCTCCTTTCCTTTCCCCTTTACGCAAGCCCCGCTTTTTCGCTTTTTTGACTGTTTGCGGCCGCTTTCAGCCAGATTTCGTTCGCCAAGTTCTTACCCCTCCCTCTAGTTTTCGGACTTCTTGGACTTGTTAACCCTTTGCGACTGTTTTCACCCCTTTCCTTCTTTCCATTGGTTTCGCCCCAGAGTACGGACCCCACACATTGTTTTACGGCGGGCCTTTTAGATGGCTACCCACGATCGCCCCCCCCCCCTTCACTCTCCGTTGTTGTTGTTGGGATTGCTTCGTTCCGCTCCTCTCTTCCTTAGATTGTGTTGATGTCCGCTCCGCTTTCATGGCGAAAACCACCTCTCCCTTCAACTACTCGCCTTGTTTACTCCAAGGTCGCACTCAACTTTTGAGTAGTACGGACGCGTGACTTCCCCGTCTCCTATGTTGCCCGAACGCGAACAGTTTCACCGCCACCTGTTCCTTGTCCCCCCTTTCCCAATTCTAAAGGCCACCGCGGCGCTCAATTCTTTGCAATCATTCCTCCCTTTTGTCCCCTGCCCCCCAGAGCTATGGTCAACAGGTCATTCTAAAAAAGGTTTCCTTTCCCCAGAGACCCCCGTGGACGAGAACCAGGTTCCTTCCCTCAGCTTCCTCCCTTCTTCCTCTGATGGCGTCAAAGAGATTCTATCTCACATTTCTGCTCCGTTTTTGCGGATCTCTCAAGGCAATCCTTGTCCCCCTCTTCCCGACCCTAGGTGCCAATTTTTGGTTTGGGATACGCGACAAGCCCCGATCTATCGTCTTCGCGCCTCCGTCCCCCCCCCCCCGCGCCTCAACATAAAGCCAGCCCTTGGTATGCGAATCCTGGCTCTAGTACGTCCCCCTTCGGCGGCACGGTTTATTTACCAATTCCCTGCTCCTTCCACTCCACTTTCTCGCTTTACTTTCCAATTTCCCTATCCCCGAGTCCTGCCCCACTTGATTGCTTTTTACGGTAATTTAGTCCTTTCAGTTTCCCAAGGTAAGAGTTTTTTAGGCCCCTGGTCTGTCGAACCCTATTTAGCGGTCCCCCCCTGCTTTACCCCCCCCCTTTTCTGTTAATCTCTTCGACTAGAAGAACTAAGATACACCCTTTCACCGTGGGGGTATCGGTTTCCCGAAATGGGGGCACACAATAACTTTTGTTGTGAGCAAAACCTCCCCTCTCGGAATATATCGCGAAAGTGATCCTTCGTTTTCAGCGCAAGTGGAACAGCGATTCCTTCCCCCGATGCCCGAATTTAATGGCTTTTTCCCTACTTTTCCCCGACTAACCACCCCCCCCCCCCCCCCCCCCCCCACTTTTCCCGGTCGTTCGAGAGCGGACCCTTTCCCGAAAAAGAATTCTTCCGCAGCCTTTTTCCAACCCTATGGAAGATTGGTCAGCACGATATATTTGATAAGAATCGGAACTCTGTTCCAAATTTTCACGTAAGTAGTTTTCCAATCTTAGAACCAAAAGACTGTCTTTTCTCCCCGAGTTTTTGAAATCCAAACTTCTGGACTTTTCCCCTACTTCCAAGCATGTGTGGCAAGGGCCACCCGTAACCTTAGTAGCAAACGCGAATGAACTCCCTTGCTTAAGAACTCAACCTTCCGCGTTTTACAACCAATCACCCAGTCAGTTTATGAACTTTTAACTCTGTTGCCGGTGACCACATAGCCGTCCCTCGTTCTGTATGTGTGAAAGTCTCTCCACGAATAAGGGTGAGCCTGTGTTTTACCCGTACTTCCTGAAAGTGCTCGAGATTACCAGCGGTGGCGTACCCCCCTTTTTTTAATTCAAGGAGTCATAGCTCCCCCCCCAACCCGTCATCACAGATTTCCCTTGTGCTCTTTTTTCCTCAATTCCCCTTCCTTCCCCAACGAACTCTTTTTTTCTATAGTTGGCCGGCAAACTCTCCGGAGGTGATAGACGATAGGGTCGCCTTTTTTTGCACGGACTTTTTGCGTATGTCCGTCCCAGCGGTTTTGTTCACTTAGTCCGGGGTTGGGATTTTCCTATGTCAGTCGAATAGTTCCCTCGTGGTTTCTTTTTCAATCGTGGACTTTACGGTGACGAAGTGGCGATCTATTCTCCCCAGTGTGTGTATATTGAAGCCGTACGGGGACAGTATTTTTTTCCTCCCGCGTTCCAGAAAAAGTGCGGTGCCGCCTCCTTTCCTCAGCTTCCTACAATTGAAAACCTTATAACTTATGCCCCCCCCCCCCCTTGAAGGTCATCGACCCACCTTCTCGGATAGCTCCCCCTAGAGTAGCTCTCGGACTCCAGTTTTTACTCTATGAAAGGATGCATGTTCCTTTTCCAACTGTTACGGAAGAACAGATCCCCACCAGAAACACATAGCTTTTTCCCGACTAGGCTTCTCTGTCATCTGGGTTTTTTTCTTCTGTATGATCAGAATTCCTCCTGGGACCTTTGGTACTTAAGGCCTTGGCGCAGAGCTGTTGCCCTTTTTCTCTTTCTTTCTTGCAAGGAGGTTGAGTTCTTTTCTCTACCAAAAAATACGCGTGCTTACAGTTGATGTATTTCCTACCCCTTTAGCGTCCAGGTAGATCCAATTTTTTTTTTCCCCCAGCTAGTCTTCTGCGAGGAGGGAGGATTCCCCTAGGGAGAGGTTCTCGCGATAGGGGCCCTGGAAGAAGGTCACCCGTTGTTTTTTCACCGAAAAAAAGATGTCAGAACCTTAATCCCAGTCCGACCTTAAACCAGGGGATAGTTTGTTAAACATTCACCTCGCGTCGCAAGTGGGGAGCCTGCCTAGGTCACCAAGAATGAAACTGTACCGGTCTTCCCTCCGTCTTTGCCCTCCATAAAACAAAAAAATCCCCTAACACCCACCTTTTCCTCCCCCAGGACCCAAATCCTAGGAGGAGGAAGGAGAACTCCTTCCGACTTTCTTCGTAGAAACTGTTGTTGGGTCTTTTTTGTTTTTTTTTTTTAGGAGGGTTTGGAATTTTCCATTTAGACAAGGATCGACCGGCTAAGCCTTTTACAGGTGCGGCTGCCCTCCCCCCGACGAAGTGCCCCCATGTGGATGTGTCTGCTATGCGCTTTGCCCCCCCCCCCTTTTTTTTGCAGCCCGAATAAAGGATGTTCTTTTGTTCCAAGACTTCCGTTCCTCGGGCGTTCTTCCGTTGTTCACGCAACATGCTTTATCAATTTTACGGCTGAGGACTTTTCCTTCGACCCAGTGGTTTCGTGAGTATTTAGGACGCTCCTTCTCCTTCTATTTTTACGATCACCTAGCCCTTTCCCTCAATCTTTAGCCCATCGTAATTCCGTTTTCTTCTCTCCCATTACCGGGGCCCCGCCCCCACAGCACAACTCCCATGAAAGTCACCTCGCGTTAGTCGATCCATCCCACCTCCAGTGCATTCTCGCGGAACTTCCCGATATTAACCTTGGCAATTCCAATTCCCAGATCTCCTGTGTTAAGGGCTTGCAGTATGGACGTTTTTTTTTCGACGGCTGCGTTTTGCTTCTCGTTGTTCTAGCAAGAAATTGGTCAGTAGGTGCGCGCTTTTTCGAGCGCGGGACTTCCTTCTCCTGTGTTCGTTACACCCATGGACACGCAAGCGCCTCTATTTTTTTTTTCATATTGATTCGAGCGTCGTCCCCCCCCCCCCTTTTTTTTGCCATCACTAAAGGTGAATCGGCCCACGTGTTCTTTCCTAGGCGCCCCTGCGCGAACTTGATTCTTTACCCGGATTTGACGCCCGCCTTGTTGCGCAATTTGTAATGTACTGTATTTTTTGTGGACGCTAGTAGACTTGTATTATCTAAGGACACGAAAGCCCGGTGTGGCCCAATGGATTATCTGCTCAGCGAGTCCTGCGTTTTTTTTTTCCCCTTTCGGACTTTCTTGGCATCTTTTCAGAGATTTGCTTCTCGAGTAATCATCACAACGAGTGCATTAGTTTTCCCGTTCGTGGCCTGTCAATGAGCGAGGTACCAGGCGATTCTTGCCATCTTCCTGACAAGTTCCCGAGTGGATTCCCTTTTCGGTCCCTCCCTTTGGGACGT